>Ga0308161_1004189_pt1 | contig 13350 bp, 9 predicted proteins | sample PhyFR2_FD_201034 | JGI IMG/M metagenome (GOLD analysis project Ga0308161, IMG submission 201034) | Phyllosphere microbial communities from UC Gill Tract Community Farm, Albany, California, United States - DLSLF.R2 | ecosystem: Host-associated > Plants > Phyllosphere > Unclassified | place: USA...
CCACCCCAGCGCATTCGGCGCATACTGGTAAAGGTTGATCCCGCCCGCCAGCCCTGGCGGGTCCTGCTGGGTAAACCGTCCGCTGTCCGGGTCATAATATCGAAACAGATTGTAGTGCAGTCCGGTTAATTCGGCACCTGCGGTGCCTCACCCCCCTGGGGCCATCGCTGAAGCGATGTTCAAATTTGCTGAAGCAAATCAGTCCCGGTCCAGGTACTGGCCCTGCATACGCAGGTTCTGCTGAACGACAGGCATCCGCTGGCTGGACTCACGCAGCAGTTTGCCCCACTGGCTGTTGATCCCTTTCCAGGCTTTTGCCCTTCACTGTCTGTCAGCAGCTCCGGCATCCCGTTGGCGGCATTATGGAACCAGTAAATCTCCGGGCTTTCCACACCATCCATACGCGCCAGCGTTTCATAACTCTGGCTGTTGCTCTAACGTAAGTCAGCGGAGTGCCATCGTGGATTTTCTGTAACAGACGGTAGCCTTCCCAGACAAAGCGCGTCGTGACGGCGTTGCCAGATGGTCTTCCCTGAAACAGCTGCTGGCGGGTTTTACTGATGCGACGTCCCAGTGGATCGTAGCGGAAACTCACCTTAGTGTGCGGCTTGTTCCGGTCGCGTGGCTCACTGATCACCTCTATCAGGCGATGCTCACCATCGTAACGATATCGCCAGCGGGTCTGGCCGTCATCTTTCTCAGTGGTTCAGCCATGAATATCGTACTGCCAGCGGATACCATTCAGTCCGGTGACGCGGTTGTGTATGCCGCAGGTTAACCTCGCCGGGAAGTAGCTGGCTAAGTCGGAGTTAGAAATGGGAACGGGCGTCTGACTGAAGGTGCTGGACGGCTGTTTGATGTTGATCCGCGATAGACGTGAAGAGGATCGGCTTCGTCATGAGCAGACAACGCTTGCACAGCAGCAGGAGATGAAGCAGACCAGCCAGCAAGTACTAGCGATGCTGGCCTGGTCAGCGGCTAAAAATAAAGACGGAAGGATCCTGGATATAGCTTCCAGTTCATTATGATTTTGAAGATAATTTAATATATCAAAATCATGGACCATAAAAATACATTAATGTGTCAAGATCATCCCAATCTTTTTCGGTTAGCATATATTTCTCCATGCTATCGTATTTATGCCTTATCCCTTTCATAGGAATAGAGTGCTCATCTTTCCTAGCCAAATCAATCAAATAATCAATGTCTGACTGTTTTTTCAATGTTCTTTTTAATAGTTCAAACAACATTTTCTCAGCATCTTTTTTTTCGAGGATATACATTTGCTTAATCCGGTAATATTTTAATTGAGTCGAAATTAATAATCTGTCCATTTGCATGCAACTGTACGGCACCGCCGCTTCCGTACTCAGGATAAGCCGAGGCAAACGGTTCTAGTTTTGTAGGGTGAGTATTACCATCCCATTTAGGAACGAAAGCTGTAGGTTTACCATTTTTATACAATTGCAAAGTATCGAAAGTTCCGCGCATCCGTGCATCACTCCAGGCTGGGGCAATCTGAAATCCATCCCTGGCAGCACTGCCAGAAGAATATTTATCAAATCCGAAATATGTAACAGGCGCAGCCTTATTTTCTAAGGTCGAGGGTACAAACTTGTTGATCGAACCATCAAGTTCCATATATTTCATATGACGATAAGCAGTTGAGGGCATCGTCGCACTTGGTCCATCTGGCCCGACATAAAAATCAGGTTTACACTTACTCAACCCCCACGGATCCACCCAGCCCAGCGCATTCGGCGCATACTGGTAAAGGTTGATCCCGCCCGCCAGCCCTGGCGGGTCCTGCTGGGTAAACCGTCCGCTGTCCGGGTCAAAATAACGAAACAGATTGTAGTGCAGTCCGGTTAATTCGGCACCTGCGGTGCCTCACCCCTGGGGCCATCGCTGAAGCGATGTTCAAATTTGCTGAAGCAAATTAGTCCCGGTCCAGGTACTGGCCCTGCATACGCAGGTTCTGCTGAACGACAGGCATCCGCTGGCTGGACTCACGCAGCAGTTTGCCCCACGGGCTGTTAATCCCTTCCCAGGCTTTTTGTCCTTCACTATCTGTCAGCCGCTCCGGCATTCCGTTGGCGGCATTATGGAACCAGTAAAGCTCCGGGCTTTCCACACCATCAATACGGGCCAGAGGTTCATAGCTCTGGCTGTCGCTGTAAACGTAGGTCAGCGGAGTGCCGTCGTGGATTTCCTGCAGCAGCCGGTAACCTTCCCAGACGAAGCGCGTCGTGACGGAATTGCCCGGGGTTCTTCCCTATAACAGCTGCTGGCTGGTTTTACTAATGCGGCGTCTAAGCGGATCGTAGCGGAAACCCACCTTAGTGCGCGGTTTGTTACGGCCCCGCGGTTAGCTGATCATATCCGTCAGCCGATGCTCACCATCGTAGCGATATCGCCAGCGGGTGTGCCCGTCATCTTTCTCAGTGGTGCGGCCATGAATATCGTACTGCCAGCGGATACCGTTCAGTCCGGTGACGCGGTTATGCATAACGTGGGCGACAGTATGGCGATCCAGCGGGTTGCCTGCGCCATCCCAGCGCCACTGTTCATTACCCGGCTGCGCATCGTCCTGAGACAACAGCCGGCCAGCGTTATCGTAGTTCCATAATGTCTGGCTGAACGGATTATCGTCACGCTCTTCACGGATCTGGTTGTTGCCGTAATCGAAGTCGCGCCGGCGGGACCAGACGCGCGGTGCATATAGGATAATAGACGGACTCTTAGCATACGAACTTAGATCTTAAACAACGAAAGGGGAGAATAATACCGGCCTACCAACTTCACTCTGGTAAAAAATTAAAGCCAACAGATTCCTCGTGAGAATCTTCAGGCTTTAACATTCTTATCTAACATCCCAGCATGTGTTTCAATCTCGCCAAAAATGCTTTACATGCAGATTCTTCATCGGCGTAGCATCTTTCGTCAGTACGCTGACCTCTTTCACTATAGAATATCTTCCAAAGCAACCCTTCAAAGATTAAGCATAAAGATTCATGAGATATATCATCAATTGAATAGCTATCCTCTGGAACATCCATAGATGACAACATATTGATTAATAAATTTTTATCCAAAATCCTTACCTGTTTTAACTTCTTTAAAATGTACGCAATGAATTAGAGACCACACTTACTCTGGTAAAAAATATTGTTTACCTAAGCCAGTCTCACCAAAACAAGGCGCCATGATGGGCAGCTGAAGTAAAAAGCCGGAAGTATCATTCATACCACTTCCGGCTTTTTTAACTATATTTCCTTATAAGCTTGTTCTGCATCGATAATTATACTTCCCAACTCAAGATCAAAAGGCCATTGATCAACTACAATCCTTGATATACCTATAACTCTTTGGTTTTTTGGAGGAAGATTATCCGATTTAATTATAGTTAATATAATAGAAAAAGTTTCCTTAAATTTGGAAAGTTGAGATACGGAACTTACAGATAACACTTTTATATCTTTAGTGATAATAGCTTTCTCCAGCTCATCAATAGCTTTTTGTATCTTTGCAACTGCCTTGTTTACTTTTGTCATTTTCATAAATCTAATAAGTTATTGAGATCAGTTATGTATTTTTGTATCTGCCCACCGGGCAAACCAACTCCCTGAGATGATGCCCTTCCTTCAAGAATGACAGAACCCGGCTTAACTTTAAACTGAGACACATTAGTCATCTGGTTCCATTCTGTTTTCACTGCAAGGCTTTCTCGGGTAGCAGGGAATGTCTCAAAAATATATCTACCTCTCGCCTTAGCATCGACACCATCATAATATCTTAACCCGTATTCTGAGTCAGTCGCTTTACGAACTCTGATTGAATCTATTTCGAATGACTCCAACGTTTGCTTTCTAAATTTTCTCGGAGTGCCGACTTTTTTTAAATAAGCCGACGCATCCTTTACACCTTTATATGGATCTGACTTGCTGCGGCCCGTACATTTACTCAACCCCCACGGATCCACCCACCCCAGCGCATTCGGCGCATACTGGTAAAGGTTGATCCCGCCCGCCAGCCCTATCGGGTCCTGCTGGGTAAACCGTCCGCTGTCCGGGTCATAATAACGAAACAGATTGTAGTGCAGTCCGGTTTCCCGATCCAGGTACTGGCCCTGCATACGCAGGTTCTGCTGAACGACAGGCATCCGCTGGCTGGACTCACGCAGCAGTTTGCCCCACGGGCTGTTAATCCCTTCCCAGACTTTTTGTCCTTCACTGTCTGTCAGCCGCTCCGGCATTCCGTTGGCGGCATTATGGAACCAGTAAAGCTCCGGGCTTTCCACACCATCAATACGGGCCAGCGGCTCATAGCTCTGGCCGTCGCTGTAGACGTAGGTCAGCGGAATGTCGTCATGGATTTCCTGCAGCAGCCGGTAACCTTCCCACACAAAGCGCGTCGTGACGGCGTTCCCCGACGGCCTGCCCTGTAGCAGCTGCTGGCTGGTTTTACTGATGCGACGTCCCAGCGGATCGTAGCGGAAACTCACCTTAGTCCGCGGCTTGTTACGGTCACGCGGCTCACTGATGACCTCCGTCAGGCGATGCTCGCCATCGTAACGGTAGCGCCAGCGGGTCCGGCCATCATCTTTCTCAGTCGTACGACCATGAATATCGTACTGCCAGCGGATACCGTTCAGTCCGGTGACGCGATTATGCATAACATGGGCGGCACTATTACGCTCAAGCGGGTTGCCTGCGCCATCCCAGCGCCACTGTTCATTGCCCGGCTGCGCACCGTCCTGTGACAACAGCCGGCCGGCGTTATCATAATTCCATAATGTCTGGCTGAACGGATTATCGTCGCGCTCTTCACGGATCAGGTTGTTGCCATAATCGAAGTCGCGCCGGCGGGACCAGACGCGCGGTGCAGGACGCTGCGCGTCACCCCTGAACACGTCACGGCGGCGCAGTCTGCCTAACCGGTCATATTCACTGCGCATGGTCAGGCCGCCCTGCGTGCGGCTCAGTTCCCGGTGCAGCGTGTCACGGGTAAACTCCGTGACCGGCAGGTTGTCCAGCGCGATGCTAAGCAGATGACCGCTGCCGTAGTAAAGCTGCTTCAGGTTGCGACCATCGGGCAGCGTCAGGGCAGTACAGTTGCCCAGCGCGTCATACGCCCACGCCAGTTCGCCCTGCTCCCCCTGCTCAGCAACAATGCGGCCCAGCGCATCATATTTAAAGGTGATCTCCTGCTCGGCCTGCTGGCTCCATTCGGTGTCAGACAGCGGCAGATGCTGCGACACTTTACCCAGCTGGCCCCCACCGCTGTAATGGTATCGCGTCTGACCTTCCGGCGTGGTGCGCGCCAGCAGTTGTCCCGCACCGCTCCAGTAATAACGATGCGTGATGGCCTCAGGATGTCCGGCGGCAAAGGTGCGTGATACCGTGCGACCCGCCGCATCATAGTCGTATCGCGTGGCTACGCCATCCAGTCCGATCTGAGCCAGCAAGAGAGAATCTGCGCCCCACTCGAACTGATACTGCTCGCCGTTCTCGTTTTGCAGCGCCGTCAACCGGCCACGGCTGTCCCAGCGTCGCTGAACCGTCTCACCCTGCGCATTGCGGTTGGCAGTCAGTCTCCCGACATGGTCATAACGGAATTCACTGCGCTTGCCATCAGCCGACTCATAGGCCAGCGGCAGCCCGTTTTCACTCCAGTGCAACCGCTCTTCCCAGCCCTCTGCGCGTTCCAGCTGAAGAGGACGACCTGCGGCATCGTAGTGATAACGGGTTTCTTCACCATCCGGTGCGGTGACAGAGCTGAGCCAGCCCAGGGGATGGTAACGGTAGCGTGTGGTCAGCCCTGAACAGTCGGTTTCACGGATAACCTGCCCGGCATCGTTAAACTCCCGGCGGTAGCTATTACCTGCTGCGTCGATCTCCTCGACAACCAGCCCGGACTCATTCCGCTTATAGATTGTGCTTTGCCCGAGCGCATCAACGACGCGCTCAAGGCCATGATGAGGATCGTAATAGTATTTCGTTGTGGAACCATCCGCTCCGGCAACCACCGTGGGCAGCGAACGGTGCGACAGCCATTGCACCGCGTGCACACCGCCATCAGCATCTTTCTCTTCGACACGGTTACCCAGCTCGTCATAGGCGAAGCTCACCGCATTGCCCAGCGGATCGATGCGACGCGTCAGGAGTTCGTTTTCATCCCACTCATAGCGCCATTTCTCGCCCCGCTCATCAATAAAACAGGTGATGAGGCCCGCGGCATTCCAGTAGTGTTCGCGCTGCTGACCGTCATAGGTTGAAACGCGCGTGATGCCTTCTTCAAGATCGTAATGCATATGGCAGCCGTCACCGGTATTGGTGCGGTTCTCTACCACGCGCCAGTGATCCAGCTTCTGCCAGCGATATTCGCTTTCCAGCCCGCCCGGCAGCTGGTGCCAGACCATTAACCCATCGTCGTTGTACCGGAAACGTCGGGTGACAACGCCTGCGGCATCGGTGACGCTGGCAAGCTGGCCCTGCTCATTGTATGCCCAGCGCGTCAGAGGCCAGTGCTGATTGCCATCAAAATGGCTGGCTGATGTCGGGCGTCTCGCATGCTGTTTGTCGTCGTAGTGCAGCGTGACGTCAATCGCCAGCGGCGCGTCATGGATACGTACAAGGCGAGCCTGTTCATCCCAGCCCATCTCCAGCGCATTGCTGTATTCGTCGCTCAATGAAGCCAGGCGCAGCACCTGCGGATCCGCAGCCGTGCGCCGGTAGAGACGCCATACAGCCCCGTCGTCATCGGCAATAGCGATATCGCCTGCTTCGTTGCGCCGGACCATCAGCCCTTCGCTGATGCTGTAGAGCACCTCTTTTTCGCCGGGAACGTCAAAGATCAGCTCCCGGCCGTTGTCATCAAACCAGGTCGCCCGGTTCCCTTCCAGCGTCAGATAGCTGTCAAACATCGTGGCCCAGCCCTGACCAAACAGGCCAGTGCGCTGCGTCAGGCTGTTATAGCTGCGCTGAAAACTGAGCGGGAAGCGTCCAGGAAGGGAAAAATCGCGTTCGGCATCATCATTGAGGACTTTAACGCCGGTCGCAGCATGAACCGGGAAGAGCGACGAGAAGGCCGCGTTGATAGCCATGTCCGCTGCCATACCGCCCACGGCACCGGCCAATGCGCAGGGCATGTTTTTCAGGATCTGACATGGACGACCACGAAGGAGGGAAAGGCCAATCATCATTACCGCGAGACCCGGCACCTTAGCACTTTTGATCTCTCTGACGGTGACAGTTTCACCCCCAATGATGACATTGGGGGAAACATCGTCACTCACGGTAGCATCACAGGTAGTTTTATCCTTTGCCCGCACCGCAGGCTGGCCATTGATAAAGACGCTTTTCGATCCCTGAGCCAGATACTGCGGCGCATTGTGTTTTTCACAGGCCACTTTGTCCTGCTCCAGCGGAGAAGTTCCCGCATCGGCGGAGGCGACCGTGGGCTGCCACATGGCACTGCCAAACTGGCCGACCGCAGAGAGTAACATCCCGCCGTAATCCGCAAAACTCTGCGGTGATTGCGGTTCCGCAGGCGGTGTCGCACCGGGCGTAAGCATTCCGGCCGCGCGCGCGGCCAGAAGACCGTTAACGTGGACGTTCTCTGACCCACTTGCGATTACGCCGGCTGGCGATGGCGGGAAAATCATGTCCCCCAGCCCCTCGGCCGCTTTAGTGATGTCGTCTGAAATGCCTGCAGCGTTCGCTAACACACCGCCAATAATCCCGCTGAGGAGACAGCTGGAACCGATAGCGGCAACCCCGGCCGCAGCCATACCGGCCCCCAGTAAAGGCGCAGCCAGAGTCGCAGCCGCGCCCACTGCGGCACCGATGACGGCATAGGCCGCACCTTCAGCTACAACGCTTGTAATATCAGCGAAAATGCTGGAGTGAATGATCTCGTCGCCCACACGGGCCGCATGGTTATCCATAGCTTATGCATTCCGTTGCTTGTTCAGACTCAGGCTTTGTTTGAACGCATTCCAGCGTTGTCCGTCTTCTTCATTAAACGGACGCATTGCTGAGAGCGTAAAAATCATGAGGACGTCTGATTCCGGCACCTGTGTCGCCAGCTGTTTCTGCCACACTGCCTGCCCGTTGCGGTCAAATACCGTTTCAACCTCAATTGCCGGTAATGTGTTGTCCACACCGGCCTTCACCTGTACAAATTCAGACTGCCGGATGTGACCCATCTGACTGCGCAAGGTGTCCCACTGACGCTGAAACTCTTTTTCCGCATTACTCTCCTCAGGAATAACACCGCGGCTTATCACCCATGCCAGCCCACTGGCTTCGTCGCGCACAATATTCATAGTGGTGTCCTGCCAGGCCGCAGGAAAAAGCGCAAAGGCGCCCTCATTGAATTGGTAATGCATATTAGATGTCCGTCAGATTAATTATTTGTGGCAGCTGAATTCAGGCTGCGATATTCACCATCAACGTTATCGGCATTAGTGAGTATCTGAGTGTTATCTCGCGAAACCTTAATATCAAAAAGGCGATGCGTTATATCAGGGTCACCACCGCAATGACTGTCGTGACTATCTTCGCGAACCGTGAAGATAAAAAAACCTTTATCACTGGTGTCGTCGAGATCATAACGCAGGCATTTATCATCAAGCGTGGTAAGGTGCCAGGTATGAATCGCTGCGGTTGCTTTTATTAACGCCTGGTCAGGGCTAAGGTCGCTTTGCTCTCCATCCAGGTCTGTTTTCAGCATGATGCTGATGACCTTCCCCTGTTCAATCTGGAACATTAACTGTTCCTTGCCCGACTGATAGACAAGCCAGCGCTGATTATCACTGTAATCTTCTTTGCCGGGCCCATAGGCTTGCTTAATCTGTTCCAGATTATCGCCAACCTTAATATTTCGGGTCGTCGGCACGCTGGCATTTTCCAGAAGGATCTCAGCCAGAACCGTGTGGCTGGCATTGCCAACCGCTGCTGCGCTAAATAATGTAAAGCCTTCATAGCTATGCTGAAAGTAGTTGTAGCGCTGATTATTAATGACTACTTCACCGGCGCGTTCTGAACTCAGGGCATTGCCTGCGCGCAGAAAACTTGTGTTACTCCAGTTGTCACCCGGAGTGAAAAGATAGTCGTTCAGCAGAACGGAAAAATCGTCCTCGTTAAGAGCAGGAACAGACGATTCCATGCCGGATTCAGCCCTGGCAACACAGGTTAATAATATGAAAACAGGTACAACTATAATAGTGGCAAAAAAACGATTAACAGTCATTGTATTTTATCAGGGGAATTATATGAGAGTCGTACCTGAGATAATGGATTCCACATCATGCTCTGTCACTTATCGACAATGATGATTTCACTCAGGCACTCAGAATTTCTGGCATAAAATGATATCTTGATGACCTGCCTGTCAATCCCGGTGATAGATGTTAAGGTGATTACTTCGCTTTCAGACTTTTAACAGGATATATAATTAACTTTTCGTTCTGACTGGTCTTTTTGAAATTAACAGGCAAAATGTTCTTCCCTAAAAAGCAAAGCTATGGAAAAGGATCATGCCACCAGACATTTAACTTAAAGGTAAATTATTATCCCTAATCGTTAAGCTATCCAGCAGCTTTATCGGGTTAGCCTGACTGAAATTTATGTAATCCTTTTGACTTTGAAATGTCATAGTTAGCGATAAATAATGAAGCCTTTAAAATGAAGAATTCCTTAGGGTGGCACTCATTTTCGCAATAAAATCCCACACCTACTTTATACATCTTCGGTTCCAGACAAACGTATCGCGTGATGGCATTGGCATCAGGCTTATGCAAGGTAAGTCCACTCTCACCTGTCAGTGATTACACCAATTTTTCTTCATGACCAATTTACTTTTCTGGACGGGAATCCCTCGGCTCTGACGTTCCACAAAAGCCCATTTACCATGATATTTTCCTTTTCATCTGTCAAATCTTGAGCAGCAAGACATCCCGTTTTTAATTCGTCAGCCAGATACCGTAATAAATCACTACAGACCCAAGAGAAAGAATAATTTTTGAAAAAGCAAACAGGCCCGGCGTCAGCTTATTGGTTATCGGTGAAAATCTCCTGTAATTATCGGCATTATATTTTTTATGGAAGCTCATGATAGCGCTAAAAATATTGCACATTGCGACAATCATAAATCTTATTCCCCATATAAAAATCAGAGATACACCCAACTTCCCCATTAAATCCCTGGCTGCGTCCCTGGTAAAACCAGGGATTAGTTCGGTTATTCCTTTAAGCAGGAAACCAATAAGAATAATTACGATAAAAACCCCGACAAAAGATTTCCCCGTGCCAGCCAGCGTCTTTTTTCCGTAGGAAATTTTGCTGGTCCAGATAAAATACACCGTCACAAACAGGAAAAATAAAAATGTTAACATTTTCATGCTGTTTTCTTTCCTTTCGAAAATCAATGAGAAACCAGCAATTTTTCATAGCTATCCAAAGGTCGTTCAGCGCCCCCGATACCTGATATTAATTATGCACACATGATACAATCCAGCGCATTTATTCATTTTCTTAAGCAAAGTAATTACCTCCACAAAACTCAAAATATCAAATTTCAATAGTAGATGCGGGGTGGGTAAAATTATGACCACCCGATAAAACCATAACATCAATAAATAGCATTATAAGCTTTATTTATTTAGTTTAAAAAATGAAAATCATCATTCCCATTTACCAGCTTGCGCCACAAGAGTTTTTTCTCCCTGCACTACTTTCAACATAAGCGGATTAAAACTTACAATGTAATCGACACCGCTATTATTAAAAATCATTCCATCGGCTTTTTTTGATCCAATAGACTGTGTGGTCTTACCTTCAAGAGTAATTTGTTTTCCATCTTTATTCCTGAGACCCAGGTACTTAACTTTATCGCATGCAGTATAAAAACTCCCACAGCCATTCAACAAAGTGACAGTGAAATCAGATGTTGAAAAGACTTTCATATCTGACTTTAAATTTTCCTGACTCACCTCTTTATTGAGTGTGTAGGTTTTAGGGGCATAAAACTCCCCATTACGAGGATCTTCGATCAACTTCCACAATACATTATTACTTTTAATTTCTAAATTTGCCTTGCCTTTTACTCCGCCAAAAGCTGAATCGAAATAAATTAAAGCATTTCTTCCATTCACCGTACCTTTGACGTTTTCATTTTTATTATCCTCAGGGCAATCAATTCTATTGCCACTTCGGGTAACATAACAATAAGTTCCGGTTACCTTATTGTCATGTTGCTTTAATTTTAACGTCAAAGTCGAGTATAACGACCCGTTATTATTTTTTTCCTGACCGCTCCAGTTACCAGTAAAATTATCAGAAGCAAACGAAGACAATGAAGAGACTGATAATAAAACCGCCATAATGCATCTAATTTTATTCATTCTGTTAACCTTTAAAATCCAGACAATCATTAACCCTGTTTATCCAGCCGTTAAGGTTAGGTAAGTTTTTAGGGTCAGATATGGTCAGATTAGTGTAATATTGCTTTCTGATTTCAGCAATACTATTAGTTAGCTTACCTGAATCCTCTACACTATTCATAGCAGAAATTGTATCAGGTCCTATCACTCCATCAACCTTCAAATTCTGTCCATATTGACTATTCAGAAGTTTTTGAATCTGCTTACCTGCACCGCCAGAGGTAATACTCCAGTCATAGGACATCAACGCTAATTTAGGGTCTTTGATATCATTAAAACCGCTTGGATCCCAGTACCTTTTCTTATAAATAATCTCAGCCTGCTCTGGAGTGATTTTTTTCAGATTTTCTAAGGTTGGCTCAACGCCAAGATCCTCTTTTGAATATTTTTTCCACGTTTTCCAGGCAATACCATGATTTGTAGGACCACCCTTATCAGAAGCACGGTTTGCATAACCACCTTCATGCCTTAAAATTATTGGTGAAATAGTGGAAAAGTTATCACCATTTTTGGGCGCAGCCGCCCCTGTCGCCGGGGCCGCCGCAGCCTTTGGCGCAGCAGGTGCCGCCTGCCCTTTCTGCTTCGGCGGGAACAGGTTCTCTACCGCCTGACTGATGTTGTGTTTATGACTGGATCCCGGTGCGCTTGTGCCAGGTTTTGCGTCATCCGTGTTCAGATTCAGTTTTCCGCCCGAGGTGGTGATATGGCCATCACCCTGCACGAAAATATTGAACCCCTTGCCGACAATATTAATCTGGCCGCTGGCATTGAGTTCGATGGCGCTTTCTCCGCATTCAAGGCGAAGTTTTGTCCCTGAACCCACGACGTAGGTATCAACGACCGCGTCAAGCTTACCCTTACCGGTCAGCCGTTCCTCGCCTCCCTTAACGCCGTGGACACGGTTCGTTTCAACGCGGTAGAGTTCATTGCCGCCCGCATAATGGCTGTGATTGTTAGCAACTGAATGGCTGGCGTCATTTTTAACATGCGTATCCATGTTCTTCTGCGCCTGGATCCACAGGTGCTCCTCACCCGCCTTATCCTCAAACCTCAGCGCGTTTGCAGTGTCCGCCGTGCCATCCTTCGACCGGCTCAGGAACCCCATCTGCGTCGCCGCCGCCGGCAGCGCCCACGGCGGCATGCTCGCCTCGTTATACACCCGGCCGATGATCAGCGGACGGTCCGGGTCGCCGTTGATGAAGTCCACCACCACCTCGTCGTTCACGCGCGGGATCTGCACCCCGCCGAACCCCTGGCCGGCCCAGGCGCTGGAGACGCGCACCCAGCAGGAGCTGGTGTCGTCCCCCTTCGCCAGCCGGTCCCAGTGAAACTTCACCTTCACCCGCCCGTAGCGGTCGGTCCAGATGGACTCGCCTTTCGGCCCCACCACCTTCGCCGTCTGCGGGCCGTGCGTCTTCGGCCACGGCGTTTCCGGCGGCGTGCGGTACGTCACCGACGACGGCAGCACCGTGAAGTCAATGTTGTGGCGGCTTGCCCCGCCGTCGCCGCTGGCGTACGGGTTCTCGGCGAAGTCATAGGTCGCCGAGGTCACCAGGTACTCGCCGTTGTCGCTGAAGTGCGGCGCGTTGATGATGGCGAAGGTAAAGCCCGGCGCGATGCCGGTGGCCGTGCCCGACCCGCTGACGCGGTGATGCTCCGCCTGCCACACCTCCTGACGGATGCGCGCGTAGGACTCGCCGTGGCTGTGATCGACAAAGTGACCCGGCCAGTCGTAGACGTCCACCGAGCCCGGCACCGGCGATGCCGGGTTCTGCCGCGCCTGCAGCATCCACGCGTTCGGCTTGCGGAAGTCGTAGTCGTCGGTGCTGTAGATGCCCGGCGTCACGCTCTCCGCCAGCGACCACTGGCTGATGCCCTCCTCCGTCACCACGCCGCCCGACGGG
>Ga0308161_1004192_pt1 | contig 13349 bp, 12 predicted proteins | sample PhyFR2_FD_201034 | JGI IMG/M metagenome (GOLD analysis project Ga0308161, IMG submission 201034) | Phyllosphere microbial communities from UC Gill Tract Community Farm, Albany, California, United States - DLSLF.R2 | ecosystem: Host-associated > Plants > Phyllosphere > Unclassified | place: USA...
TTGTACGGGTCGACGCTGCGGCCCGTGAGCACGACCGCGTCGGCACCGGCGGAGTCGGCGGCGCGGATGATGGTGCCCGCGTTCCCCGGGTCCCGCACCTCCTCGAGGATGGCGACCAGACCGGGCAGGGCGCCCGACGCGGCGGACGCGCCACGGGCCTCCTGGTCGGCACCGGCGTCGTCGGCCGCGGCGCCCGCGCGGTCCGGGAAGACGTCCTTCACCGACGTCGGGAACTGCTGGCAGACCGCGACGACCCCCTGCGGCGTGACCGTGTCGGCCATCGCGTCGAGGACCTGCTCGGTCACGAACCAGGTGTCCACCGGCGCGTCGTCGAGGGCGTACCGTGCCGCCGCCGTCGGCGTCACGTACAGCTCGCGGAGCAGCTCCGGGCGGGACGCGATCGCCTCGCGGACGGCCTGCGGGCCCTCGAGCAGGAACAGCCCGGTGTCGGCCCGGACGTCCTTCTTCGCCAGTGCTGCCACGGCCTTGACGCGGCCGGCCTTGGGGTTCTCGAGGAGATCGCTCACACCGAGAGTCTAGGAACCCCGACGCGGACACCGCGACGCCCAGGCCCCCTCCGGGACGGGGACACCCCGGCACGGACACGACGACGCCCCCGTCCCACGGAGGGGACGGGGGCGTCGGCAGCAGTCGGTCGGACTACGCAGCCTTGGGGGCCGAGGTGTCGGCCGGCAGGGCGTTCTTGGCGGTCTCGACGAGCGCCGAGAAGGTCTCGGGGTTGTTCACCGCGAGGTCCGCGAGGATGCGACGGTCGACCTCGACGCCGGCCAGGCCGAGGCCCTGGATGAGGCGGTTGTAGGTCAGGCCGTTCGCACGGGACGCAGCGTTGATGCGCTGGATCCAGAGGCGACGGAACTCGCCCTTCTTGGCGTGACGGTCGCGGTACGCGTAGACGAGGGAGTGGGTGACCTGCTCCTTGGCCTTGCGGTACAGACGCGAACGCTGGCCGCGGTAGCCCTCGGCGCGCTCGAGGATGACGCGGCGCTTCTTGGCGGCGTTGACCGCTCTCTTTACTCGTGCCATTGCAGTGTTCCTTTACGAATCCGGGGGCTCAGTGGCCGAGGAGCTTCTTGACGTTCTTGGCGTCGGCCTTCGACAGGACCTGGTCCTCGTTGAGGCGTGCCTTGCGCTTGGCAGACTTGACCTCGAGGTTGTGACGCATACCGGCCTGCTGCTTCATGATCTTGCCGCTGCCGGTGACCTTGAAGCGCTTCTTCGACCCGGAGTGGGTCTTCTGCTTGGGCATGGTGGTGCCTTTCCGTGGGGTGGGATGGGGGGCCGCGCCGTTGCGGTCGGGATGACCACGCCGGGTCGGTCCGGGAGGACCTATTCGGCGGGAGCGGCTGCCGGCGCGGTCTCGGTGCCCGACTCGTCGGACTCCTTGCCCTTCGCGGCGTGCTCCGTGGCGCGACGTTCGGCCTTCTGCGCAGCACGCTTGGCGTTCTGCTCGCCCTTGACGTCGGACTTGTTCTTGAGCGGGGCGATGATCATCGTCATGTTGCGGCCGTCCTGGGTCGGACGCGACTCGACGACGCCGAACTCGGCGATCTCCTCGGCGAACTTCTGGAGGAGACGGACACCCTGCTCCGGACGCGACTGCTCGCGACCACGGAAGAGGATCATCGCCTTCACCTTGTCGCCGCCGAGGAGGAAGCCCTCGGCACGCTTGCGCTTGGTCTCGTAGTCGTGCACGTCGATCTTCAGGCGGAACCGGACCTCTTTCAGGTCGGTGTTCACCTGGTTGCGACGGGCTTCCTTGGCCTTCTGCGCAGCCTCGTACTTGAACTTGCCGTAGTCCATGATCTTGGCCACGGGCGGCTTCGAGTTCGGGGCGACCTCGACCAGATCCAGTTCGGCTTCCTGCGCGAGACGCAGGGCCATGGCGATCGGGACAACGCCGACCTGCTCACCCTGGGGGCCGACGAGTCGGACCTCGGGAACGCGGATTCGGTCGTTGGTGCGGGGATCGGTGATGCGGAGCTCCTTCAATCAGGTGGTGGTCGTTCGGGGCTGTTGCCCTGGACGACGGCACGAGAGAGGAGATCTGACGCTCGGATCGGGACCCGTTCGGCAGCCGCCCGACGTCGGACCCGGGAGGTCCGGCCTGTCGCGGTGCGGCACGGTGGTGCTGCACGCCCGACGGAGCGGTTGGGACCCGGTAGCCTGTGGTGCACGGCCGCGGGTGGGAGAGACTCCTCTTCTACGACACCGTTCGACTGCTCCGGAACGAGTTCCGAGGCGCGCGGACAGTGTCTGCCGTCGGCGAGTCTAGCAGAGGAGCACCGTGACCGACACCCCACCCACCGAGGACGCCGGAGCCGCCGAGGCGCGCGACATCGCGGAGGTCCCCGCGGTCGAGCTCATCAACACCGTGGCGGTGCACCTGCTCAGCGCGGCGGCCGTCAAGGTCGGGCTCGCGGACGACCCCGAGTCGCAGACCGACCTGGACGAGGCACGCAAGCTCATCACCGCCCTCGCCGGGCTCGTGACCGGGGCGGCGACGGAGATCGGCGACCAGCACGCCCGCCCGCTCCGCGACGGCCTGCGCTCGGTCCAGCTCGCCTTCCGCGAGGCGTCGAGCATCCCGGACGCACCCGGCAAGGGTCCCGGCGAGAAGTTCACCGGCCCCGTGAACTGACGCGTCCGCCACGGACGACGGACGGGAGGCCCCGCGCCTCCCGTCCGTCCGTGGTGCGGACCGCAGGACGCGGGACGGACCGGATCCGGACCTCCCGTCCGCCACGCGGTGCGGACCGCGGAGCGCTGATCGGACCGGACGCGGGCTTCCCAGCCGACCGCCGTGGTTGCAGCGACCGGCGCGTCGACCTCAGTCGGCGCTGCGCGCCGCGAGCCGCGCCACCGCCGCGAGCGGGATCCCGGCCCAGTCCGGGCGGTTCCGCGTCTCGTAGACCACCTCGTACACGGCCTTGTCGAGCTCGAACGCGTCGAGCAGCTCGCGGTGGGTGCGCAGGTCCGCGCCGGTCCCCCGCTGGTAGCCGTCGAGGAACGCCGCACGCGCCTGGCGCGACCACACGCCGGCGTCGACGAACGGCTGGTCGTGGGCGAGTGCCCCGGCGACGTAGTCGAACGAGCGCAACATGCCCGCGACGTCGCGCAGCGTGACGTCGGGCAGCGTGCGCTCGGCGAGCGGGCGGAGCGGCTCGCCCTCGAAGTCGAGGAACACCCACCCGCGCGGCTCGGGGGCGGCGAGCACCTGCCCGAGGTGCAGGTCGCCGTGGATGCGCTGCAGGTCCGGCCAGTGCGCGGCGCCGGCCCGCTCGTAGACCGTCCGGATCGCCGCGACGTGCGGCTCGATGGTCGGGGCCTCGCGGACCGCGGCCTCGAGCCGGGCGTGCATGGTCGCGAGGGCGGTGGCGCGCCGGTCCTCGTCGGCGGGCTCGGTGGGCAGCGCACCGGCGAGCGTGCGGTGCACCTCGGCCAGGGCCTCGCCGAGCCGTGTGGCGGGTTCCTCCCACGCGGTGCCGTCGCGGGCGTCACGGAGCGCGACCCGCCAGGCGTCGTCGAGACCGGGCAGGAACTCCTGCGCGAAGGCGAGGTGTCCCTCGGCGGTACCGTCGGCCCGACCGGGGTCCGGCCAGGTCGCCCGGAGCGCGCCGTACACCGCCGGGACGCGGTCGCTGCCGGCGGCGGAGAGCGCGAGCTGCGTCGTCACGTCGGGGTTGTCGCCGTGGTGCAGGACGCGGAAGACCTTGACGATGACCTGCGCTCCGTCGGCGGTGTCGCAGATGACCGAGGTGTTCGACTGCTCGCCGGACAGGACGCGGGAGGCCGTGACCTCGCCGATCGGGCGGAGGCTGTCGGGGTCGGCGTCGATCCGGGCCGCCAGGGCCTGCACCCACGCGGTGTCGGTGGTGCCGTCGACGGGCTCGTCGTCGACCGTGCCGCTGACGGGTACCTGGTACAGGACGGGTCCGGTCGGGGCGTCGTCGAGGACGAGCCGCGTGCCGTCGGTCTCGGCCACGGTGCGGAGTGCCGGGGTCCCGCCCTTCGCGGCGTACCAGCGCTGCCGGGCGATCCAGCCCTCGAGCGTGCGGTCGGTGACCTGGACGGGTGCATCGGCGCTCATGCGGTCGAACCTACGCGCGGGGGCTGTGGTGCGTCCCGGCCGGTCGTCACCCGGACGCCTCGACTCTTTACAACGATGTACGTGACGGTGACGATGGAGGCATGAGCTCGCTCGACGGCACCGTCGCCGCCCCCGCACCGTCCCCCGCCGCCCCGTCCTCCGGCGTCCCGTCCGTCGGCGGCCCGTCGTCCGGTGCCCCGCACGGCGCCACCGGACTGCCGGTCGCGTCCGAGCAGGACGGCACGTACCCCCGCCCGCAGATGCTCCGCCGGCACTGGGCCGATCTCGACGGAACGTGGTCGTTCCGCAACTCCGGGGACGACCCCGCGTGGCGGCAGGGCTTCCCGGACGCACGCGACATCACCGTGCCGTTCCCGCCCGAGTCCGTCGCGTCGGGGATCGACGAGCCGGGCTTCCACCCCGTCGTCTGGTACGCCCGACCGCTCACCCGCGCGGACCTCGACGCCGCCGGCTTCCGGGCGGAGGGTGCCGACCGCCTCCTGCTGCACTTCGGCGCCGTCGACCACCGGGCCCGGGTCTGGGTCGACGGACAGTTCGTCGGCGAGCACGAGGGCGGACACACCCCGTTCGTGTTCGACGTCACCGAGCACCTGGCCGGCGACCCGGACGCCGAGCACCTGCTCGTGGTCCGCGCCGAGGACGACCCGCACGACGCCACGCAGCCGCGCGGCAAGCAGGACTGGCACGAGGACCCGCACGTCATCTGGTACCGGCGCACCACGGGCATCTGGCAGACCGTGTGGCTCGAGGCGGTGCCGACGTGCGCGATCGGCGCGCTGCGGTGGACGAACGTCGACCACGCGACCGTCCGGCTGACCGTGCGGCTCTCCGGCGAGCGCCGGGGCGGCGAGCGGGTGCGGGTCGAGGCACGCTGGGAGGGCGAGGTCCTCGCGGTCGTCGAGACCCTGGTGCCCGACACCGCGCACGAGGTCGACGTCGTCCTGCCGCTCGCCCGGATGACGAACGGGCAGGCCGAGGACGAGCTGACGTGGAGCCCGGAGACCCCTCGGCTCGTCGACGCCACGGTCGCGCTGCTCCCCCGCGACGGCGCGGACCCCCTCGACGCGGTCTCGTCGTACTTCGGGGTCCGCACGGTCGGGATCGACGGCGGCGCCTTCCTGCTCAACGGCCGGTCCTACGACGTGCGGAGCGTGCTCAACCAGGGCTACTGGCCCGAGTCGCACCTGGCAGCCCCCTCGCGGGCGGCGCTGCGTCGCGAGGTCGAGCTCATCAAGGAGCTCGGCTTCACCGCCGCCCGCAACCACCAGAAGATCGAGGACCCGCGGTTCCTGTTCTGGGCGGACCGGCTCGGGCTGCTCGTCTGGGGCGAGGCACCCGGGGCGTACGCGTTCTCCCCGCTCGCGGTGCAGCGGCTCGTGCGCGAGTGGATGGATGCGGTCGAGCGGGACGCCTCGCACCCGTCGATCGTCACCTGGGTGCCCGCGAACGAGAGCTGGGGCGTGCAGCACATCGCGACCGACCCGGCGCAGCAAGCGTACGCCCGAGCCCTCGCCGACGTCACCCGCGCCCTCGACCCCACCCGCCCGGTGGTGTCGAACGACGGGTGGGAGCACGTCGACTCGGACCTGCTGACGGTGCACGACTACGAGGGCGACGGCACCCGGCTCGCCGCCACCTACGCCGACGACGCCGCGCGGACGGCGCTGCTCGGCGGTCGGGGCCCGGCCGACCGACGGATCCTGGTCGGCGGGGCGATCGACCGCGGCCAGCCCGTGATGCTGACGGAGTTCGGCGGCGTCGACTTCCAGCCGGACGCACCGCGGGAGGACGGCTGGGGCTACACCTCGGCGGTCGACGGCGACGACTGGGTCGCCCGGATCACCGCGCTGTACGACGGCGTGCGGGCGAGCAGCTTCCTGGCCGGCTCGTGCTGGACGCAGCTGACGGACACGCTGCAGGAGACGAACGGGCTGCTGCGCGCGGACCGAACGCCCAAGGTGCCGATCGAGCGGATCCGGCGGGCGGTCACGGGCGCCTGACGCCCCGGCACCGCACGTTCCGGCCGGGTCGCCCCGCGACGCACGGCGGGCGGTCCCTCGCAGCGGTGTCCTGCTGCGGTGGACCGCCCACCGTGCGTGGAGCGGCGCCCCCCCCCCCCCGGGCGGCGCGCAGCCCCGGGCGGCGCGCACCCCCGGGCGGCGCGCACCCGCGGGCGTGCCGCGCCGGACTACTGCGCGAGGAAGCGGAGCACCGCCTCGTTCCACTCGTCGCGGTGCGACGCGAGCACGCCGTGCGGGCCACCCGCGATGAGGTGCGTCTGCGCGTCCGGGATCGCCTCGGCGGTGCGCTTGCCCGATGCCTCGAAGGGCACGATGCCGTCGGCGTCGCCGTGGATGACGAGCGTCGGGACGTCGACCTTCGTCAGGTCGTCACGGAAGTCGGTCGTCGCGAACGCCGTGGTGCAGTCGAGCGTGCCCTTCGGCGAGGCGAGCTCGGCGATCGCCAGGTCGTACGCGCGCTGGTCGGCGGACACGAGGGGCTCGCCGGAGTCCCCCGGCGTGTAGAACATGTCGACGAACTTGTGCAGGAACGCCGGGCGGTCGCCCGTGATGCCGTTCGCGAACCAGTCGGCGAGGTCCTGGTCGACCGCCCCGTCCGGGTTGTCGTCCGACTTCCACAGGTACGGCGGCACGGCGCTCGCGAAGACGAGCCTCTTGATCTTCGCCGTCCCGTAGGTCGACACGTAACGCGCGAGCTCGCCGCCACCCATCGAGAAGCCGATCAGGGTGACGTCCGACAGGCCCAGCTCGGTGATGAGCGTGTCGAGGTCGGCCGCGAAGGTGTCGTAGTCGTAGCCGCCCCACGGCTGCGAGGACTGGCCGAAGCCGCGACGGTCGTACGTGATGACGCGGTGGCCGGCCTCGACGAGCGCGGGGACCTGGCCCTCCCACGAGCGGCCGGACAGCGGCCAGCCGTGGATGAGCACGACGGGGTCGCCGGTGCCGAGGTCGTCGTAGTGCAGGTCGATGTCGTGGCCGTTCTCGGCGCCGACGGTGATGGTGGGCACGTGTGCTCCTCGTGTCTCGGTTGTTCCAGGGAGGTGCCCGATGCAACGCGCCGTTCCGGGGAGCCGCCTGGACACGGGCGGCGACCGGACAGGCCACGGGCCGCCCGGGGCGGTGGAGGTGGGAGGATCGGTCGGTGACCGACCTGGCGGAGCCGACCCGAGCCTCCCGGCCGGGTCTGCCGACCCGCGTCCGACGCGTGGTGACGAGCGTCCTGGAGGCGCGCCACAGCGGGTGGACCACTCCCCTGGCCGTGTGGCTGGCCTCCCGCGTGGTCAGCACGGTCCTGCTCCTCGCCGTCTGGGGCACCGCGACCGCGAACGGCTGGCGGTTCGCGTCGTACCGTCGCGAGGGCACGTTCTGGTCGTTCCTCGGCTCGTGGGACGCGTCCTTCTACCGGACCATCGCCGAGCACGGCTACCCGACGACGCTGCCGACGGACGCCGCGGGGCACGTGCTGCCGAACCCGTGGGCGTTCCTGCCGGTGTTCCCCGCGCTCGCGCGGGCGGTGGAGCCCCTCGTCGGCGGGTCGTTCTGGGTGGCCGGGGTGCTCGTCGCGACGCTCGCCGGGGCGGGCGCGTGCGTCGTGCTGTACCGGCTGGTCACCGCGGTGACCGACGCACGGCGGGCGAGCTGGGCCACGGCGCTGTTCGCGTTCGGCCCGACCGGCTTCCTGCTGCAGGTCGCCTACGCCGAGAGCACCTTCCTGCTCCTGCTGTTCGGCGCGCTGCTCGCCCTCGTGCGCCGGCGGTACTGGGTCGTGCTGCCGCTCGGGCTGGTGGCGGCGTTCACGAAGCCGGGGGTCCTCGCCCTCGCGGTGGCGCTCGCGGTGCACCTGGTCGTGCGGTGGCGGGTGGAACGGCGTGCGCTGCCCGTCCGCGACGTCGTGGCGGTCGTCGTCGCGGGCCTGGTGACCGCGGCGGCCGGGCTCGCGTGGCCGTTCGTGGCGTCCGCGGCGACGGGGCGGCCGGACGCGTACCTCGAGACCGAGCTGTCGTGGTGGGTCGGGTTCGTCGGGCGACAGCACTTCGCGCCGCTGACGCCGTGGTTCACGATGGCGGGGACGTGGCTCGGACCGGCCGGGATCGTCCTCGTGGTGGTCGTGCTCGCGGGGGCGGTGTGGTTCTGGACCCGACGGGGCGTCCGTGCGCTCGGGGTCGAGGTCGTGTCGTTCACGGCTGCGTACGCGCTGTACCTCGTCGCGGTGTTCCTGCCGCAGCAGAGCCTGCCGCGGCTCCTGATGCCGACGGCACCGCTGTTCGCGGCCGATGCGTTCACGGGGACGCGGCGACGGGCGGTGTCGTGGCTCGTGGCGGGGGTGTGCCTGCAGGCGGTCGCGGTCGTGCTGCTGTGGTTCCTCGGGTACCCCTGAGCGCTGCCGGGTCCTGGCGCGCCGGTGCGCGGCCGCGCGCGCGTGGTGTCAGGTGCATCTGCACAACAGAAGGCACCTCGCGCCACGAGATTGCGTGGCGCGACGTGCTCCCGGTTGTGCGGAGGTCGGCACTGGCGCCGGCCGGCACCGGCGCCGGCCGACCCGACCGGCCGGCCGCCGCCTGCGCCGTTGCGACGGCTACGCGTCGAACGTGTGGAACCAGGCGGTGCCGCCCGCGTGCTGCACGGTGATCATCTCGTCGAGGTCGCGGTACGGGCCGTCCTGGTTGTGGCTCGCCGACTTGATGCGCACGGTGCCGTCCGGCTCGGTGAAGACCTCGGACACGATCGTCACGTGGTCGGGCGACCGGTTGGCGTTCCAGTCGTAGAACACGATGTCGCCGACCTTGACCTTGCTCCGCTCGTCGAGCGACCGCCGGGTGAGGCCGAAGGTCGCCGCGTTCGCGGTGAGCCACGGGTCCATCGCCGGGCAGTACGTCCACGTGGCCGAGTGCTGCGCGCCACCCGCCCGGTTGTACCAGTCGGAACGCTGCTTCCACCCGCGGGCGATCAGCGTCTGGCTGACGTAGTTCGCGCAGTCGCCGCCGATCGGGTTCATGGTGCCGTACTCGGCGAGGTTGTAGTCCTCCCAGTGGGCCATCGCGTACTCGAGCTGCCGGTCGACGGCGGTGAGGGCCGCGTAGGTCAGCGAGCTCGTGGCGACCGCGGCCGAGGCGTCGGGGACGGCCGCGGCGGTCGGCGTCGGGGTGGCGCTCGCACCGCCCTGCACCGAGCCGGACTGGCCGTCGTTCGCGGCGCTGCCGTTGCCGTCGGACATCCGGTTCGCCGACGGGACCGGGGCGATCGCCTCGGTGAAGAGCGCGACCGGTGCGGTGCCGGCCGTGTACATCGCCTGGTGCGGGGCCGTGAAGGTGACCTTCGTCGCGGTGGCCTCGACGTCGCGCGCGGGGACCCCGCCGACCGTGACCCCGCGGACCGCTGCCAGGCCGGTCCCGGCGACGGTGACGCGGACGCCCCCGGCGAGCGGGACCTGCGCGGGCTGGATGCCCGAGGCGGTGGCCCGGGCCCGTCCGCTGCCGGGCGCGGTCGACGCGGCACCGGACGGGCCGTCGGACGACTCCGCGTCGCCCCCGTCCCGCGAGCACGCCGCCACGGCGAGACCGACACCGGCGACGCCGACGAGCGACAAGAGGGAACGACGCGTGAACGAGGAAGTCATGACCTGTCCAGGGTAGGCGACGGTGGGGCAGGATCACTGGCAGCAACCCGCTCACCACCGGAAGGATCAGACACCATGCCCGAGAGCCACGACTTCTTCGTCGCCGCCGACCCCGAGTCCACCCGAGCCCGCGTCCGCGACGCACTCGTCCGCGAGGGCTACTCCGTCGCCGACGGCGACCAGGGCACGCTGCTCGCCACCCGGGGGAGCCTCGGCCTGACGCTGCTCATCGGCGGCCTGGCGAACGACCGCACGTTCCACACCCGCCTCGACGTGCAGGTGATGGTCACGCCCGAGGGCTCGACCGTCGCCCGGCTCATCCGCGGGTCCGGCAAGTCGGCGCTCAAGGGCGGTGCGATCGGGATCGCCCGGGGCAACCGCGCCTTCGAGCAAGCGGCGAACGCCATCCACGCGGAGCTGAGCCAGGCGGGCGTGCTGACGAACAGCGTCGCGAGCTGACCCACGGGTCCGCTCCCGCCCGGACGGCGGACCCGGCAACGACGAAGGCCACCCCGCGGGGTGGCCTTCGTCGTGCTGCTTGGTGGAGCTAAGGGGATTCGAACCCCTGACCTTCTCATTGCGAACGAGACGCGCTACCAACTGCGCCATAGCCCCAAGTGCTCGACCACAGTAGCACCACGGAGCGCGCGAACCGAAATCCACACCGCCCGTCCGGGCGTGCCGCGGGACGGCCGGCAGGTCGGCACGGCGGGCAGGTCGGGACGGCAGGGAGGTCGGGACGGCTCAGACCGCGCGACGGCGGCGCATGATCGCGTCGAGGTCGGCCTGCGGCAGCGCGTCCTCGTCGATCACGCCCATGCCCGCCCACCGGCTCGGGGCGGCCGGCGGCTCCGGTGCCGTGGCGGCACCGGTCGCGGCAGCGGGGGTCGCGGTCGGCTCCCCGGACGGCGCACGCAGCCCGAGTCGCTCCGCGAGGCGCCCCTGGTCGTGCGCGGAGAGCGACGCGACGGCCTCCTCGACGTCCGGGCGCATGGGCGACACCCGGGCGAGCGTCGGGTCGGCCTCGGCGGCGCGGATCGCGGCCGCCTCGGCCTCGGCCGCCGCCTTCGCCTCGGCGACGCGCTCACGGAGCCGCGCGGCGAGCTCGGCCGAGGACTCCGGCGAGGGCGCCGGTGCCGCGGGCCGCTCGACGTACAGCGGCTTCGGCACACCGGCCGGCGTCCAGCTGCGGTCGCGCGCGGCCTCGGCGGGCTGCTCGGTGGACAGGGGCGGCGCCGGGTCCGTCCACGTCGACGTCGGACGGGAGGCGCGGCCCACCTTCGCAGCGCCGGCTGCGGCCCGCGCCTTCCGCGCCTGGGCGACCTGGTGCAGCTGCGCGAGGACCGCTGCGGACCCGCCCGAGGCGAGCAGCCCGGCGACGCCGAGGAGCCAGAGCCCGGGTGCAGCCACGAACACGACGAGCGCGACGACGACCCCCACGGCGCCGAACAGCGTCGCGCCGAGCCGGGAGCGGCGCATCCGCCGGGCGGTCAGCGCGGGGACGGACGACACCCGCTCGAGCTGGGGCTGCTGCTCGGCCAGGCGGCGGGTGATCTCCCGCTGCCGGGCGGCCTCGTGCGCCCGGACGATGGCGGCGCGCTTCGCCTCCTCGGACCGGGCGACGCGCTGCGCCTCGGCGAGGGACTTCGCGTTCATCTCGATGCGGACCTCGTCCGGCAGCTCGGCGGTCTGCGCGAGGATGCGGAGGGTCTGCTGCAGTCGGATGGCGTTGCGCTCGGTGGCGAGGTACTGCCGACGGGCCGCCCACGAGGGCATCAGGTAGACGACCCAGAGCACGGCCGCGATGAGCAGGACGATGCCGCCGCCCCAGGAGCCGATACCTGCCATGGGGACACGGTAGGGGTGCGGGTTCCCCCGTCGGGTGATTGCCGGTCGCGTGTTGCGCGAGTCGCGACCGAACCGGCGGTGGTGGGGCGCGCCTCCCGGCCGTCACCGGCACGTCGGGACGGGTCGCGCCCTGCGGAGCGTCAGCCGATGCGGGGTCGCGTGTCCAGCGGCACGGCCGCCTCGTCGCGTGCGGCGAGCGGCACGCTGCCGGCCCCGGCCGGGACGCGTCCGGCGACCCAGCGGTCGAGGACGCCCTCGCGGACCTCCTCGGCGACGAGGGCGAAGCAGAAGTGGTCGCGCCAGTCGCCGTTGATGTGGATGTAGCGCCGACGGAGGCCCTCGTAGCGGAAGCCGAGCTTCTCGACGACCCGCAGGCTCGGCGCGTTCTCCGGACGGATGCAGATCTCGATCCGGTGGATCCCGACGACCCGGAAGCAGTGGTCGACCGCGAGCGCGACCGCGATCGGGGTGACGTTGTGGCCCGCGGCGCCCTCGACGACCCAGTAGCCGATCGAGGCACTGGCGAGCGAGCCGTAGCTGATGCCGGAGACGTTGAGCTGCCCGACGAAGCGACCGTCGAGCTCCATCGCGAACGGCAGCCCGAGGCCGGCGCGGGCGTTGGCCTGCAGCGCGCGGATGCTGCCGCGGACGTCGGTCGCGACGTGGCCGGAGGGGTTCGTGGCCTCCCACGTGCGGAGCCACGAGCGGTTCGACGCGAGCGCGACGTCGAGGTCGCGGGTGTCACGGAGGCGGAGGGGCCGGATGGTGACCCGCCCGTGGGACAGGGTCGGGATCGTCGTCATCGCTGTGGTTCCTCCGGTGCCCGGTGGTCGGCCGGGCGGATGCACGAACGGGCCCGGGGAGTCCCCGGACCCGTTCGTGACGGGGTCGGCTATTCGCCCGCGTTGAACTCCTTGAGCCACGCCTTGAGGTCGGGGCCGAGGTCATCGCGGTCCGAGGCGAGCTGCACGATCGCCTTGATGTAGTCGAGTTTGTCACCGGTGTCGTACCGACGTCCACGGAAGACGACGCCGTACACGCCACCCGTCCATTCCTCGGCGCCCGCCATCTTCATGAGCGCGTCGGTGAGCTGGATCTCGCCGCCCTTGCCCGGCTCCTGCTTCTCGAGGACGTCGAAGACCTCGGGGCGGATGACGTAGCGGCCGATGATGGCCAGGTTCGAAGGCGCCTCGCCCTGCGGCGGCTTCTCGACGAGGCCGGTGATCTTCACGACGTCGTCGGTGTCGGTCTCCTCGACCGTGGCGATGCCGTACATGTGGGTCTGTGCCGCGGGGACCTCGAGGAGCGCGACGACCGTGGCGTTCTTCTGGCCCTGGACCTCGATCATGCGCTGGAGCAGCGGGTCACGCGCGTCGATGATGTCGTCACCGAGGAGCACGGCGAACGGCTCGCGGCCGACGTGCATCTTCGCGCGGAGCACCGCGTGGCCGAGGCCCAGCGGGTCGCCCTGGCGGACGTAGTGCATGTCGGCGAGGTCGGTCGACTGGTTGACCTTCTGGAGCTTCTCGTGGTCGCCCTTCTTCTTGAGGGTCTCCTCGAGCTCGGCGACGTGGTCGAAGTGGTTCTCGAGCGCGTTCTTGTTGCGGCCGGTGATCATGAGGACGTCGGTGAGACCGGCACCGACGGCCTCCTCGACCACGTACTGGATCGCCGGCTTGTCGACGACCGGCAGCATCTCCTTCGGCATCGCCTTGGTGGCGGGGAGGAAGCGCGT
>Ga0308161_1004194_pt1 | contig 13344 bp, 8 predicted proteins | sample PhyFR2_FD_201034 | JGI IMG/M metagenome (GOLD analysis project Ga0308161, IMG submission 201034) | Phyllosphere microbial communities from UC Gill Tract Community Farm, Albany, California, United States - DLSLF.R2 | ecosystem: Host-associated > Plants > Phyllosphere > Unclassified | place: USA...
ATCACCATTTGCCATCTGTGATTAATCATGTAATTTCTCGTTCTGAATTTTATACAGCGTATACTCCATATCAACCAGAGATCAGTCAAGGTGAATTACAAGCGATCTTTGAATTTCAGTCCTATATCTGTGAACTGACAGGAATGGCTGTAGCCAATGCAAGTATGTATGATGGCGCAACAGCACTTGCCGAAGCAGCTTCCCTTGCAGCATCAGCTACAGGACGCAAAAAGATTATTGCTCTTTCTACGATCCATCCTGAATCACGCGGAGTTGTTCGCAGTTACGCTCGTGGTCTTAATCTGGATGTAGTTGAAGTGCCTTATGGCGATGGAGTCACAGATATTGGGGTGCTCACTGAAGCGATTGATGAGCAGACCGCTGTTGTACTTGTCCAATCCCCTAACTTTTTCGGTGGTATTGAAGCGATTCAAGCAGTTGCTGATCTTGCTCATGCCAAAGGTGCTTTATTGGTAGTCAGTACCAATCCTATCTCCCTTGGTCTGTTAGAATCTCCTGGTAAACTTGGAGCTGATATCGTTGTTGGTGATGCACAGCCGCTTGGCATTTCGATGTCGCTTGGTGGGCCTACTTGTGGATTCTTCGCTGTGGCTCAACCGCTTATGCGTCGTATGCCCGGACGAATCGTAGGTCAGACCAAAGATATTGATGGTAAACGTGGTTTTGTATTGACGTTGCAGACTCGTGAGCAACATATCCGTCGTGACAAAGCGACATCAAATATTTGTTCCAATCAGGCATTGCTTGCGCTGTGTGCATCGGTATATTTATCTATCATGGGTAGACAAGGTATGGTGGATGTAGCTGATCTGAATGTGCAAAAAGCTCATTATGCTGCTCAAACTTTATCTTCTATCCCTAATGTCAAATTAGCGTTCCAATCTCCTTTTTTCAATGAATTTGTACTGGCTTTACCAGAAGGCACTTCAGTCGCTGATGTTAATACTCAACTGTTAGCTAAAGGCATGATTGGTGGTTATGATCTAAGCCTATCTTATCCTGAATTGTCCGGTCATATCTTGTTCGCAGTCACAGAGAAACGTACCAAAGCAGAGATAGATCTATTGGCAACTGAACTGGAGGCAATCCTATGACAAACGAAACTGTAGTCCATGAGACCGTTACTTCTGTACAAGGCGCTGTTGTTACTGAAAAAGCTTTGATTTTTGAATTGAGTCAACCGGGTCGAATCGGTTATTCTTTACCGGATTGTGATGTTCCTCGTGTCGAAGTCTCTCAATTGATTCCACAAGAAATGCTTCGTAAAGAAGAACCTGCTTTACCTGAAGTGTACGAAGTCGATGTAATTCGTCATTATACAGAATTGTCCCGTCGTAACTTTGGCGTAGATAATGGCTTCTATCCGCTGGGTTCTTGTACGATGAAATACAATCCTAAAGTCAATGAAGATGTAGCTCGTTATGCAGGGTTTGCGAAGATTCATCCTTATCAACCACAACAAAGTATTCAAGGGGCACTGGAACTGATGCATACTTTGCAAAATGACCTTGCTGCTCTAACAGGCATGGATGCCGTCACTCTTCAACCTGCTGCCGGTGCTCATGGAGAATGGACAGGTCTAATGATGATTCGTGCGTATCATGAAAAACGTGGCGAACACCGTACCAAAGTTATCGTACCCGATTCTTCTCACGGTACGAATCCTGCAAGTGCGACAGTGGCTGGTTTCCAAACGATCACGATTCCTTCTACTCCAGAAGGTTTGGTCGATCTCGATGCTTTGCGTGCTGCTGTTGGATCAGACACAGCTGCATTAATGCTCACGAACCCGAATACACTGGGTCTTTTTGAAAAGCAAATCAGTGAAGTGGCTCAGATCGTTCATGAAGCTGGTGGATTATTGTACTATGATGGTGCTAACTCCAATGCGATTATGGGAATTACACGTCCGGGTGATATGGGCTTTGATGTGGTTCATTTGAACTTACACAAAACAATGAGTACACCGCATGGCGGCGGTGGCCCGGGTGCAGGTCCTGTCGGCGTGAAAAGCAGATTGCTTCCTTTCTTACCTGAACCGGTTGTTGAAAAATTAGAAGACGGTACCTTTACTTTACGTAGTGGTTCTCCTGACTCGATCGGTCGTGTCAAAGCATACTATGGTAACTTTGGTATTCTTGTACGTGCGTATACGTATATTCGTAGCTATGGACCTGAAGGTCTGCGCCGAGTGTCTGAATGTGCCGTTCTGAATGCGAACTATATGATGCACCGTCTTAAAGATCATTATGAAATGCCATATACAAGCGTATGTAAGCATGAATTTGTGATGTCCGGTAAAGGGCTCAAGCAGTATGGTATTCGTACACTGGATGTTGCCAAACGATTACTTGATTTCGGGTACCATCCGCCTACAGTTTACTTCCCGCTAAATGTAGAAGAATGTATTATGATCGAACCTACAGAAACAGAAAGCAAAGAAACACTGGATGCTTTTATTGATACCATGATTCAGATCGCTGGTGAAGCGAAAGACAATCCAGAATTGCTACTAAATGCTCCTTATGGAACAGCAGTAAGACGCTTAGACGAAACAACAGCTGCTCGTAAGCCAGTATTAAACTGTGCTTGTAATTAAATAGCAACATACCAATCATCCCACCGACTTTTCTATTCTGATCAAGTCGATGGGATGATTTTTTTATAAGATGAATAATCATTGATATACTCATTTTTCTAACTTAATTATCTATATAAGTCTCTATCCATCTACTATTTTGAGTCCATTAACTAATTATTTATACTTTAAAGCGATCAACCATAACGTTTAACTCTTTAATATTTTCAGTTAGTAATCCTATATTGTCTGTTACTTGTTGTGACATTTTGATTTGATTTTCTACACTGGCAAGTACTTCCTGTGAGCCAGCAGCTGTTTCTTCTGTGGTCGTTGAAGCAGATTGAATAAAGTCGATAATATGTTCTTTGCTAATATTCAATTGAGTCGTCATATCCTTCATGCTTACAATAAGACTGTTCATTTCTTGAATGGATTGACCAATTTCTATAAAAGCACCGCTTGTATTATCAACACTTTGTGATTGATCATTTAAAGCAATCTGCGAAGCATTCATCACTTCTTTGGTCAGCGTAGTAGAAGAAATAATACGATTCAAAATATCTTGTATTTGAGTAGTTGCTTCTTTGGACTGATCTGACAATTTGCCAACTTCAGAAGCTACTACAGCAAATCCTTTACCATGTTCTCCTGCGCGAGCAGCCTCTATAGAAGCATTAAGTGCTAATAATCCTGTCTGTTTAGAAATCTCTTGAATAAGAACAGACATGTTAACAATACCATTCACTTCTGTAATCAAATGATTTAAATTGACAGAGACTTGATCAGACAAGCTTGCAAATGATTGCATATGATTTTGCAAATAAATAACTGCTTGTTCACCAGATTGTTGACGTTGACCAATCAATGTACTTAGTTTTTCCAGATGCTGTGCATGTTGATCTGTATTTTCAATCACAGTAGCTATTTGACGAATAGAAATAGTTCCCTGTTCAATTTCATCGTACTGACTTGCTGTAGCTTTGGTAATCGATTGTATAGCATAATCAATTTCTTTAGAAACTGTCATATTATGAATAGACGTATCATACACATTTTTGGTATGGACAGAAGTTGCTGTTGCTGTCTGTTGAACTTGCGCTATAATAGATTGTATTTTTTCGATAAATTGGTTAAATGAATTCGCTACTCGTCCAATCTCATCTTCACTTTTAACGACTAAACGTTGAGTAAGATCGCCCTGTCCTTCGCTAATAGTAGACATCATTTTTTCTAATGTACGTAATGTCTCAAATTGTCGATATACAATCCAGTAAATACATACTAAAAGCAATACCATACTTATGGTTACTACAATAAGTGTAACGTTACGGATGGTATGCAATACATTTTCGGAAGTAATTAAAACTAGAATTTGCCCATTAGATAATGTAGTTGCCAAAAGATTGGCGGCTTCGCTCTTATAGGTTGTATCTTGGAGTACCCATTCTTTACTATCTTGATTTGCTTTTACAAATGTTTGCAATGTCGTTGTACCCATATAATCATTATCAGTCGTATATACAGGTGATGTGTCTTTATTTAAAATTGCTGAAAACAGAAGTTCATTGCCTAATTGTTGATGAAGTTCTTTTAGATACGCTTCTATTCCCGAATTAGGATTGTTACTTGCTAATTCTGCTCCAATTCGGATAATCTTTGCCATAGCAATACCTTGGGCATCTGTTTCATCGTGAACTTGTAGAAAAATATAATAGACCATAGAACAAATAATAGTACCTACAACTAACATGATAGGTAAAATAATTTTAAATTGAACAGAGAGCGTTTTAAATTTCTTTTTCCGGTTCATTGTCATTTTCTTTTTTCCCTATCGTAATCAGTTATAAATATAGATATAACAGTTACTTCGGAAGTTAGAGGAAATCCAATTAACTTTTTTTACTTTATTTATAAGTATTCTACAATATTAGAAATAATAACAACAAAAAAAGCTGATTTCTCTGTACAGAGAAATCAGCTAAAAGTAAATGTTGGGAAAACTTATTAACGCTCATCATGCCAAGCGTGTAACGGAAGAAAAATTAAGCGTGGATTGCTTGTACCAGTTCAACCACTTGCTCAGCTGTTTGCATATCCAAAGCTTTAGCAGCTAATTCTTGCATGTCTGCTTTAGACAATTTAGCTAGTTGGCTACGTGCTGGAAGAATAGAGCTTGCACTCATACTGAACTCATCCAGACCTAGACCGAGTAGCAATGGAATTGCTGTAGCATCGCCAGCCATCTCACCACACATGCCTGTCCATTTACCTTCTTTATGAGCTGCATCGATAACCATTTTAACCAAACGCAAGATAGATGGGTTGTATGGTTGATACAGGTAAGATACCCGTTCATTCATACGATCCGCTGCCATTGTGTATTGGATCAAATCGTTAGTACCGATACTGAAGAAGTCCACTTCTTTAGCAAATTGGTCAGCCAGTACTGCGGTAGAAGGAATTTCCACCATGATGCCAAGTTGAATGTTGTCAGAAACAGCAACACCTTCAGCAACCAGTTTTTCTTTTTCCTCTACTAATACTGCTTTTGCTTCGCGGAATTCCATCAATGTAGCGATCATCGGGAACATAATACGTAGGTCACCATATACACTTGCTCTAAGCAATGCACGTAGTTGTGTACGGAAAATGTCTTGACGATCTAGACAAAGACGAATGGCACGGAATCCAAGGAATGGATTCATTTCTTTTGGAAGAACAAGGTAAGGTAGTTCTTTGTCGCCACCAATATCTAGTGTACGAACAACAACCGGTTTACCTGCCATTTTTTCCAAAACCGTTTTGTACGCGTTAAATTGCACATCTTCAGAAGGCAATTCATCGCGACCCATGTATAAGAATTCTGTACGGTATAGACCTACGCCTTCGCCGCCATTATCCAATACACCAGCCACATCGTTTGGCGTACCGATATTAGCAGCCAATTCAACATGTACTCCGTCTTTAGATACCGTTACTTCATCACGCAATTTGCGCCATTCAGTAACTTGAGCTTCATAAGCTGCGCCTTTAGCACGGTACTCAGCAAGAGTTGCTTCATCAGGGTTAACAATAACATTACCTTCAAGACCATCAACGATAACGATATCCCCATTTTGAATAACTTCCATGACTTCTTTTGTACCGACTACTGCTGGAATTTCCAACGAGCGAGCCATAATTGCGGAGTGAGAAGTACGTCCGCCAATATTTGTAGTGAAGCCTTTAACAAAATTACGATCCAATTGAGCGGTATCCGAAGGCGTCAAATCTTCTGCAATAATAACGACTTCTTCACGGATCTCAGCTGGACTTTGGAAGTTAACACCCATCAAGTGATTCAAGACACGCTTGCTAACATCTCTCATATCAGCAGCACGTTCTTGAAGATAAGTGCTCTTCATATTTTCAAACATGGTTACAAATTGAGCTGCAACTTCATTCAATGCGAACTCAGCATTCACCATTTCTGTAGCGATTTTATCTTTTACAGGGCTAATCAATTCAGGATCATTTAGAATCAACAAATGTGATTCGAAAATCTCTGCTTTTTTAGCGCCCATTTCTTGTAACGTACGTTCTTTGATCGCCTCGAGTTCAGTTTTGGAAATTTCCAAAGCTGCATCAAGTTTAGCCAATTCCGCATCTGTATCACTAATCGAGCGTTTGGTAATCTCGTATTCAGGATGTTCTAGACGGAATGCTTTGGCAATGGCGATGCCCGAAGACGCCGCGATTCCCAAAATATTAGCCATTGATTTCGCCTAGCCCTTCGTTCACCATAACGTCAGTCAAAGCTTTCAATGCTGCATCTTCTTCTGCACCTTGTGTAGAAAGAACGATAACGTCACCTTGCTCAAGACCTAAAGACAATACTCCAAGGATTGATTTCAAAGTTACTTTTTTACCTTTAGCTTCTGCAAAAGATTCTGTAGAAGCAAATTTGTTAGCAGCTGTTACCAATGCTGTTGCTGGGCGTGCGTGGATACCATCTTCGTCAACGATTTTGAATGTTTTTTCCATTATAAAATTCACTCGCTTTCTCATCATAATAGGATAGTAAAGATCAATCATAACTAACTAATAACTAGATCATCCCTTATATTGTACAGCATTATAAGGCGTGATGCACGTTTCAAAACAATTATTTTCGACTTTTTTCAGCAATCGCTAACATTATTCAGCAATATCCTGCAAATTCATGATGTTTTTAGAAAAAATAAAGTATTTTCTAAGTGTTGCTTACAATGCAGCTTAATAACAAAACTATAAGCAATTTGTAAATTCAATGCGATAAGGACAGATCATGACTGTAACAACGATCTATTATTAACTCCTTATCGCACTGTTTACTTACAAGTACGTATAGTCTGTTATTTTATATTTTTTTGAGATTCATTGCAAAAGTCGAAATGAACGCTATTACTTGATGGTAACGATATTGCCTTCTCCTGTTTTTACATTACCTGTTTTGTGCAATGTTACGGTAGCACCTTCTGGTAAGTTGGAGAAAATGATCGGAGTAATGATCGATGGTGCATTTGCTTTTACATACTCCAGATCCACTTCAAGGATCGGTTGTCCAGCCATAACATCATCGCCTTCTGCAACCAATACAGTAAAGCCTTGACCTTTCAATTTAACCGTATTTACGCCTACATGCACAAGAATTTCTTTACCGGCTTCAGACATAATACCGATCGCATGTTTACTAGGGAATACGTTAAATACTTTACCATTCACCGGTGAACAAATCGTGCCGTTGGTTGGTAATACTGCGAATCCATCACCTGTCATTTTTTGTGAAAATACAGGATCTGGTACTTCACTAATATTCATCAACTCACCATCAGCAGGAGCAACGATTACTTCTTCTGCCAAAATGTTCACTTGATTCTCTGCTGTTCCTTCTGCTGGAACCGAATCTACAGTGACTGGTGTAGGTCTTGGTGTACGTCCTGCAATAATATCTTGCATTTGCGATTTGATCGTATCGGAACGTGTTCCGAAAATCGCTTGGACATTATTACCCACTTCTAGGACACCGGAAGCGCCTAAAGATTTCAAACGATCTTTATTTACGTTTTTAGGTTCTTTAACTTGAATACGTAGACGAGTAATACAAGCATCTAGACTTGAAATATTCTCTTGTCCACCAAATGCTTCAAGAATGTTATGTGGCAATTCATCTTTGCTATTACCACCACTGCTTACTGCACTATCATCACCTGCTGGCGTATCTTCACGACCTGGTGTTTTCAAGTTAAATTTGCGAATCGCAAAACGGAATCCGAAGTAGTAAATGACTGCTAAGACTAGACCGACGATGATAACATCCCACCATGCAGTACGGTTAGGAATAACGCCGAACAATACAAAGTCAATCAGACCACCTGAGAAAGTCATACCAATTTTAACGCCTAGAATCTGCATAGTCATGAAAGAAAGACCAGCGAAGATTGCATGAATACCGAACAATACTGGTGCTACGAACAAGAATGAGAACTCAAGCGGTTCAGTAATACCTGTTAAGAAAGAAGTCAATGCGGCAGAACCCATGATACCTGCAACATATTTTTTATGTTGTGGTTTGGATTCATGGTAGATCGCAAGTGCAGCAGCTGGAAGACCGAACATCATGAACGGGAATTTACCAGTCATAAATGTACCTGCTGTAAATGGAACACCATCACGAAGTTGCGCCATAAAGATTTTTTGGTCACCACGTACATATTGTCCTGCTTTGTTTACATATTCACCGAATTCATACCAGAATGGTGAGTAGAAGATATGATGTAGACCGAAAGGAATCAATGAACGTTCAATTACACCGAAAATAAATGCTGTTAATGTAGGGTTAGATTCAACCATACTGTGAGAAACCGTGTTTAAGAATGTTTGAATTGGAGGCCAGATCAGAACCATCACTAGACCCAAAAGCAAAGAAGTAATAGCTGTCATAATCGGTACAAAACGTTTACCCGCAAAGAAACCAAGATAAGAAGGTAATTCAATACGGAAGAAACGTTTATACATCGATGCGGCTAGAATACCGACAATAATACCGCCGAATACGCCTGTTTGTAATGTAGGAATACCAAGTACAGAAGCTACTGAATAGTCGCCTTTACCAACCATATCAGATGTAACACCCATAACTGTACCCATCGTTACGTTCATGATTAGATAACCGATAATGGCTGCGAGCCCGGCTACCCCTTCTCCTCCAGCAAGACCGACGGCTACCCCGACGGCAAAGAGCAAGGATAAGTTATCAAAAACAATTTGTCCGGAGTTCATCATTACAGTCGCTGTAATTTGAACCCAGTGTGCATTTAATGCAGGAATATACTGCAAAAAGTCAGGGTTAACGAGCATGTTACCAAAACCAAGCAATAAACCTGCTGCTGGCAAGATTGCCACTGGAAGCATCAATGCTCTACCTACTTTTTGCAAAACGCCAAACAGACGTCTAAACAATACCGCCACTTCCCCTCGAATAGTATAAATAATATATTGTTGCTTCAACAAATTAAGGCGGAAAGCCACAAAAAAAGGCACGAGTGAACAACGTATCTGATAGGATAAGGATCTCGGTACATAAGGATAGACTACCCCTGTGTGCTTACAGCCTTACATCAAATACTTTGTTAACTCATGCCTGATCGAATCAGTAACACGTTAAAAAATCCGCTATTCATTTGTTGATTACGTTCTGAATTATAGCACCCACTTTTTAAATCTGCAAGCCTTTTCAATAAAAAAGATTTAATCGATTTTGAATCTATTGTTGCGTACTTTCTTCTTCCTCTTCACGCTTCTCGACAAACCGTTGTAAATGCATGGTTAAGTAGCTCACTTCGGCTTTGTAGACGGGTCGGCGTAATCGTTTCTCCATCATCTTTGTTAATTTCCAAGATAGCGAATACACTTCAGGATATTCCATTTTAAGCATTTCTTCTAAGCGATGAGTAGCGGCTACTTTTTCACCTCTACGTATACGTTCAATCGCAAATCGCAAATGAGTGAGCAAACGAGAATAATCTAAAGTATCACCAGTAATTGATATTTTGAGGCTATCTTCGATAACTTTGACCATATCGGCAATTAGACGAGAATCCGCCTTGATCGCTGTGATATGTTGATCGGTCAATGCACTATATATATGGAGTGCGACAAAACCAATCTCATCTTCTTCCAAAGCTACACCTAGCTTATCATGAATGATTTCTAATGCATGAGCAGCTAATTTATATTCTAATGGATACATTTCTCGTGTCTCATACAAAAAAGGATTCTGAATCGTCATCCCTTGCTCGGCACGCTTAATCGCAAATGCAATATGATCGGTTAAGGCAATATGAATATGTTCATTCAGTGGAGTCTTACTTTCCGAATTAATATAATAAATGATTTCGTTAATGACTTCGATAATCCGCTCGTCAATCTGAACAGCGAGCTGCTTATATTGTTCTTGTTCTTGCTGATTGGTTAAAATAAACATCTTCTCGACAACATCTAAAGGAATCACGTCACGCGCTTTACGATTAAAGCCGATTCCTTTGCCAATCACCACAACTTCTTCATACTGAGGATGATCAGCGATAATAACGTTATTATTCAGCACTTTAGCCACAAGTAGGCTGCTCACATTTGCACCCCTTTTACGATCACCTTCATCCCGTAAAGTTACCAAAAATTCACCTTCTAGTCAATACAATTGAACTGCTAGCTAATTAGATAAAGAAGACGACAAATCCTTATTGAGCAAGGACTTGTCGTCTTGATGTCATTGTAAACAGATTTGCTTTATAGCATGATTGTTACATATAAATTTTCCATTATCGTTCTTGTTCGCTGGAAATTCCTATTCCTGTAGATGTTGTTGCATGATCTTGATCATTTGCATCTTGAGTTGGAAGAGATAATACCGATTCAGAAGAGTCTGCTGTCTGTGAATATTTATTTGTAGCTATATCAGATCTAGTCTCAGAAATGCTATTACCAACTTGCTGTGATCTGCCACCTGCAAATCCTTTAATCAATTCTTCGATATCGAGTCCCGAGACACTTTTTAGCATTTCTGGAGCTGTAGCCATCAGTTCAGTTACATAGTTACTCACTCGTGTTGCTCCGCCACCTTCGCCTTTACCTGTGTCTACGACGGTCAATTTATCAATCGCACTTATTGGTTCTGCAATTTTACCAGCCAATTCAGGTAGCATTTTGGCAACTAGATCAAGAATTGCGGCTTGTCCATAATTTTGGAATGCTTCTGCTAATTTCTGCTTCGCTTCGGCTTCAGCAAGACCGCGTAAACGAATCACTTCAGCTTCCGCTGTACCTTTAGCACGTTCAGCATCGGCTTCCGCTTGTCCGGCTAGACGCTGTTGCTCCGCAGATGCTTTGGCTTCGGTCTCGATTGAATATTGATGCGCCTCGGCTTGACGCATTTTACGAGCTTTTTCAGCTTCGGCTGCTTGTTCTACAGAGAAACGATCGGCTTCGGCTTTCTTTTTCACTTCTGCATCATAGTATTTCTCACGTACTGTAATTTCTCGTTCTTGTAAATCAATCTCACGTTCTTTACGAACAAGTTCAATCTTCATCTGTTCTTCCATCATAATCTGCTTGGCTTTGGCTTCTTGAATATGATACGCCTGATCGGCTTCTGCTCTTGCTGTATCTTGATCTTTTTTAAACGAAGCTACTTTTAATTCTTTTTCTTTGGAAGCTTCAGCGATATTGGTATCACGAAGTAATTCTGCTTTTTGTCCGGCTTCTTCTGCCAATGCTTTCTGCACCCGAGAATCTCTAACCGCTTCAGCTTCAGCAATTTCTGCATCTCTTTTGACAGCAGCGATTCGAGGTTTACCCAGTGATTCAAGGTAGCCATGCTTATCGCGTATATCTTTGATTGTAAAAGAAACAATTTGTAGACCCATCTTTTTCAGATCACGCGCAGCTACACTTTGTACTTCTTGCGCAAATCGATCGCGATTACGATAGACTTCTTCTACAGTCATCGAACCCATAATCGAACGTAGATGACCTTCTAACACTTCTTGAGCTTCTGCTTGTAATGCTTGAATAGGCTTGCCCATAAATTGTTCAGCCGCTGTCGCTACATCTTCAACCGAACTACCAATTTTAATAATAGCTACACCATCTGCAAGTACTGGTACGCCTTGCTCTGTATACACTTCGGGCGTTGTTACATCCAGTTTGTGTGATAATAACGACAGAAATTCTGATTTCTGAAAAATAGGTAAAATAAATGCGCCGCCACCACGTACAATCTTAATCTTGCGCCCTGCTCCATCATCTGAAATATTACGACTGCCCAGAAAAGAACCTGTGACAACCATTGCTTCGTCTGTACTCACTGTTTTGTACCTTGCCCAGAATGTAATTCCGAGTACGATCAAGACTACAATCACAATCGCAGGTACAATAATCATCTCATTCAAAAATGCCATACGTCTCGCCCCTTTTGGTCTGATTTAGGCTACCTTTTCAAAAAGCTGTTATACTGCTTCTGTTCTAACGCCAATCATATGGAATCTTCTAATAAAGACACACCTAATGTTCCTTCTTGTTCTTCTACGATCACTACCCGCATACCGGCGGCGAGTGCACAACGATCAAAACTGTATGCAATATGTAACGTGTTGCCACCTGTAAGCTTAATCATCACTTCACCGTATCCTACTTGTGGAACAGGTATTGTGACTTCTCCAATACGACCAATCATTTCTTGAATGGAGTAACTGTTTGAAACCTCACTATTTTCCATCGGTTTGACATATACAAAAAATACAAGCATTCCTCCGACAACAGCAATCAATAATGCAAGCAGTACAACAGCTACAGGAGCGAACGAACTGTAACGTACTAACATGATCCCTGCTCCACCGAACAATGTAACGGCTGCTGCCAAAATAACAGGCTTAAACAGATCAAACCCTGGTAAGTCTATCCCACCTAGCGCATCACCAAGCAAGTCACCAAATAACAGACTAAACAATGCATAAAGTGCACCGGTGATTAAGCAAATCCAAAATAGCGTTTCCATTTCTGTTCGCTCCTTTCTTACATTTAGCGAAAAAAAGCGATATTCTGCTTTAATCCACCATTTTTTGGCGTTATACCTATATTTACGTATTGATGGTAAGTAAAGTTTCAATTTTTTACGATATAGACAAAAGAAGCTGCCTATTCCTTATCATTACTGACAGGAATAAGCAGCTTATATATTTATTGATTGTATTCAAAAATAGAGAAATTATAGAGACATGCTGTAAATTTTACGCACATCTTCTGCTTCTAATTTGTTAAAGTTACCGAATGCGCCGAATTTCATCGCTTTGTCTACCATAACATCGATTTGACTATCGTCAATTTCGTAGTCTGCTAGGCGGCTAGGTGCATCAATTGAAGTCCAGAAGTCACGTAATGCTTGAATACCTTCATTAGCCACTTCTTCATCGCTCTTACCTGTTGGATCTACATTGAATACATTAACGGCTAATTTAGCAAAACGAGCAGGATTCACATGTAAATTATGTTGCATCCAGTTCGGGAACAAGATCGCAAGTCCACCACCGTGAGGAATATCGTATACAGCAGATACCGCATGCTCAATATTATGAGTTGCCCAGTCTCCGTTGTAACCCATATTAACAACACCGTTTAATGCCATTGTACCTGCATACATCACTGTTGAACGTAATTCAAAGTTT
>Ga0308161_1004197_pt1 | contig 13338 bp, 9 predicted proteins | sample PhyFR2_FD_201034 | JGI IMG/M metagenome (GOLD analysis project Ga0308161, IMG submission 201034) | Phyllosphere microbial communities from UC Gill Tract Community Farm, Albany, California, United States - DLSLF.R2 | ecosystem: Host-associated > Plants > Phyllosphere > Unclassified | place: USA...
CGACGAGGCGGCGCTGTCCGATATTCTTTGGGGTACCCATGATTAAAACACTCCGAACAGTTTCAGTGCGACCAGCAGGGTCAGGGCCAGGCTGACAACCAGGACGTAGCGCGCGGTGCGCTGGGCATCGTCCTTGTCCAGGGCGATGTGGTTGTCCATGAACAGGTGGCGGATGCCGGCCGTGAAGTGGTGCAGGTAGCCCCAGGACAAACCGAGGATGACCAGCTTGGTGAACGGATGGCTCACGATCCCGGCGAAATGGGCGAACGAGATTTCGGAGCGCAGGCTCTGCTCGAACAGGTAGAGCAGGAACGGCAGGAACAGGAACAGCACGAAACCGCTGATACGGTGCAGGATCGACACGATGGCCGACGGCGGCTGCTTGTAATTCAACGTGATGTCCGTAATGTTGACGTTACGGATCGGCTGCCCCCGCTTTTGTATGTTTTTCACGGCTTCGGACATTGGAACACCTCCCTTAAAGCTGACTGATTTTATATTCGCCCCGGACCGCTCCGATTTCGTGACCCGCTTCTGTTCCGACGATGTTTCATGACCGCTGGATAACAGGCTGGAACGTGTCGTTCGGGCTTCTCCGACACTTTCCCAAAATCAAAGCATTGTAATCGCTACATGCGATTGCTGCACCAAGCATAGACCTGGCACAAATTCTCTTCAAACGCCGCGCAAACCTACTGCGCGTTGCATTGACGACCTCCGATGCTCCGCTACGGCGGACCGGCTGTACTCCCGTACAGCTCCGCGTCTCGGTCGCCACTGCCGCCGCTCGCTACGGTTTTCGCGGCGTTTATTTCAGGACAATTCGTTTTGGTAATGATGCTTCGCCGTCGAATACAATCCGCGCCGCAATTCCACCGCTTTATCGCCATACGTGAACGACACCCGGTCGGCGCACATCAGCGGCGTGCCTTCCGCCACCTTCAGCGCCTGCGCCGTCGCGGCATCGGCCGCCACGGCCCGGATCTTTTCGGTCGCGCGGATCATGCGTGTGCCGAATTCCGATTCGAACAGGCCATACATCGGCCCCTTGTATTCCGCCAGGCGCTCGGCCGTGAGGCCCTTGAACAACTGGCCCGGCAGCCACAGCTCCTCGAGGATCGTGGGCGCGCCGCCGTCGCTCATCAGGCGCTTGATGTACACGACGGCATCGCCCGATTTCAGGTCGAGCAGGCGCGCCACCTCGGCCGGCGCGCGGATGCGCTTGACCTCGAGGTATTCGTGATCGAAATGCCGCGGGACGCCCTCGTCGGGCATCAGCTTGAGGAAGCGGAAGTGTGCGCGCGCCTCGTTGTGGCTGGCGACGAAGGTGCCCTTGCCCTGGCGCCGAACGACGAGGTGCTCGGCCGCCAGTTCGTCGATCGCCTTGCGCACGGTGCCCTGGCTGACCTTGTAGCGGCCGGCCAGCTCGACTTCGCTGGGGATCAGCTCGCCCGGTTTCCACTCGCCCGATTGCAGGCTTTGTGTGATCAATGCCTTGATCTGCTGGTACAGTGGGGAAAACGTGGGGGATGGGGCCGCCCCGCCGCCAGCGTTGCCGCCACCGGTGTTGGGGGCGGCAGGACTGTTCGGATTGGACGAGGCGGGGTTCATGGGTGCGATTTTTTCATAAATCCGAGGGGCCGTCCAGTATAGGACAACTTAGATTATGTGTCTTATATAAGACATATGATATGAATTGACAGATGGATTAACCGAGGAATACACTCGCGGACGATCGAGCGTGGGCGTCCGCCTGTCGGCACCGCGTCGCACGCCCGCGTCACGGATGATGCTTTTGGTATGATTGCAGTTTTCCCAAACAGGCGTATCCTTCTGCGTCGCTCCCGTTTTCTTTCCCTCAATTTGGAGATTCATCATGGCTAACACCCCCAAGCGCGTTGCCGTTACCGGCGCGGCCGGCCAGATCGGCTATTCCCTGCTGTTCCGCATCGCCAACGGCGACCTGCTGGGCAAGGACCAGCCCGTCATCCTGCAGCTGCTCGAGATCGACAACGAAAAGGCACAGAAGGCGCTGAAGGGCGTCATGATGGAACTGGATGACTGCGCATTCCCGCTGCTGGCCGGCATGACCGCCCACAGTGACCCGATGACCGCGTTCAAGGATGCGGACATCGCCCTGCTGGTCGGCGCCCGTCCGCGCGGCCCGGGCATGGAGCGCAAGGACCTGCTGGAAGCCAACGCCCAGATCTTCACGGTGCAGGGCAAGGCCCTGGACGCCGTCGCTTCGCGCGACGTCAAGGTGCTGGTGGTCGGCAACCCGGCCAACACCAACGCCTACATCGCGATGAAATCGGCCCCGAACCTGCCGGCCAAGAACTTCACCGCCATGCTGCGCCTGGACCACAACCGCGCCCTGTCGCAGGTTGCCGCCAAGACCGGCAAGGCCGTCGGCGACATCGAGAAGATGGTCGTCTGGGGCAACCACTCGCCGACCATGTACGCCGACTACCGCTTCGCCACGGTCGAAGGCCAGTCGGTCAAGGACCTGATCAACGACCAGGAATGGAACGCCAACACGTTCCTGCCGACCGTCGGCAAGCGCGGCGCCGCCATCATCGACGCGCGCGGCGCCTCGTCGGCCGCCTCGGCCGCCAACGCCGCCATCGACCACGTGCGTGACTGGGTGCTGGGTACGAACGGCAAGTGGACCACGATGGGCGTCCCGTCGGACGGTTCGTACGGCATCCCGGAAGGCGTCGTCTTCGGCTTCCCGGTGACCACCGAAAACGGCGAGTACACGATCGTCCAGGGCCTGGACATCGACCAGTTCTCGCAGGAACGCATCAACCTGACGCTGAACGAACTGAACGAAGAGCGCGCAGGCGTCGCTCATCTGCTGGGCCAGTAATACCGTTTGGCAGGGGTGGCGGGTCGTCGGGCCCGCTATCCTTTGCATCGTCGCCCCCGCGCAGGCGGGGGCCCAAGTCTTGCGTGCATCGCATCGGCGCGTCCTGCTTGGGTTCCCGCCTCTGCGGGAACGACGTATCGATGAGCGATCCGCGCTCTGATAACCCACGTATTTCGCCTGCCCACGACCAGACAATGCATCCTTCCAAGGTTTTATTCCAGGGTCAACGCCAGCCGCTGCTGCTCCCTGCCTGCGACCACTACGCGGGCAGCGACAAGCTGATGCGCAAATCGATGGCCCTGCAACAAGAGCTTGGCCCCGTGTTCGACATCACGTTCGACTGCGAGGACGGCGCCAGCGCCGGCAACGAGCGTGCCCACGCCGAGCTGGTCGCCACGCTCGTCGACGGCCCCGACAACCGCTTCGGCCGCATCGGCGCGCGCCTGCACGACGTCAGCAGCCCGCATTTCGCGCAGGACGTCGAGATCATCGTCGGCGCCGCCGCGAAACGGCTGGCCTACGTCGTGCTGCCCAAGCCGGACAGCCTGGAAGACGTGCTGCGCGCGCAGGACGCCGTCAACCGCGCGGCGGCCAAGGCCGGCCGCGACGTCCTGCCGCTGCACGTGCTGATCGAGACCCACGGCGCCCTGCACGACGCCTGGGCGATCGCCGCCCTGCCCCAGGTCGAATGCCTGTCGTTCGGCATCATGGATTTCGTGTCGAGCCATTACGGCGCCATCCCGGCGGCCGCGATGCGCTCACCGGGACAATTTACTCATCCACTCGTCGTGCGCGCGAAGCTGGAGATGGCGGCCGCATGTCACGCGCATGACAAAGTCCCTTCGCATAATGTGACGACCGAGATCGGGGACGGCACGGTCGTGGCCGACGACGCCCGCCGCGCCGCCGGCGAATTCGGTTTTACGCGCATGTGGAGCATTCATCCCGGCCAGATTCGCGCCATCGTCGAGGCGTTCGCGCCGCGCTCGGCCGAAGTGGACGAGGCCGCCGACATCGTGCTGGCGGCGATGGCGCAGGATTGGGGTCCGATCGCGCGGCACGGTCGCTTGCACGACCGCGCCAGCTACCGATATTATTGGACGGTGTTGCAGCGCGCGCAACTGGCCGGCATAGCGCTGCCGGAGGCCGCCGCGGCACTCGTCAATCAACCGGAATCCATCTGAATGGCCATCACTCTGAAACAAACCCTCGCCGCCTGCGCTGTCACGCTCGCGGCCGCCGGCATTTGCACGCCGGCCTTTGCCGCCCCTGTCCGCGAAGCCCAATCCAAAGCCGCCAAAGGCGTGAAGGAAAAGGCCAAACCTGCCAAGCACAAGAAATCGAAAAAGGAAGAACCGAAGCAGGACCTCGCCGACAACGAGCCGGAACCGGACGTGACGGACACCACGATGGCCGAATACGCATGCGAGCTGAACAACAAGGTCACCGTCTATCGCAACCTGATGGACGACAGCTACATCGCCCTGCGCTGGAAGAACCGCCTGCGCCGCATGGACAAGATCGGCACCACGACCGGCGCCAAGCGCTACGAGAACACGAAGACCGGCCTGGTGTGGATCGGCATCCCGTCGAAAGGCATCCTGCTCGACGCGAAGCTGAACCGCCAGCTGGCGAACGAATGCAAGGACGCCGAGCAAGCGAAGCCGATGGTCGTGGCGGCACCGGCACAGCCGGCGCCCGCGCCGGAGACGGCAGCCGCGGCAACCGCAGCGGCACCGACGACGGCAGCGGCGGCCACCGCAGCGGCACCGGCAACGGCGGCTGTACCGGCAACGGCAGCGGTACCGGCGACCGCGGCAGCAACGGCGACCGCAGCAGCAGCGGCAGCAACCGCAGGCCCGGCAACCGCAGCGTCGGCAACCGCAGCAGCGCCGGCGCAACCGGCCGCGGCAACCACGGCGGCATCGGCGCAACCGGCCACGCCGACGACCATCGCGGCACCGGCGACGACTGCAGCACCGACGCAACCGACGGCACCGACGACGACCGCAGCACCGGCGCAACCGACGGCACCGACAACGACCGCAGCACCGGCGCAACCGACGACGACCGCAGCACCGACGCAACCGGCGGCACCGACGACCGCAGCACCGACGCAGCCGGCGGCTCCGACGACGACCGCAGCACCGGCGCAACCGGCGGCACCGGCGACGACCGCAACGCCGACGCAACCGGCAGCACCGGCGACGAACGCAGCACCGGCGCAACCGGCGGCACCGACGACGAACGCAGCACCGGCACAACCGGCGGCTCCGACCACGAACGCAGCACCGGCGCAACCGGCAGCCGCCCCGGAAGCGGCGACGCCGCAAGAGTCGGCGCAACCGGCTGCCGTGGCACAGCCGCCGGCCGGCAACAAGCAGGGCTGATCATGCAGTATTGACCGTCGCCCCGGACTCGCCGTCCGGGGTTGACGATACAACGGGTTTGTTTTAGCAACAAAATATCGCCTACCAAAGGAGAGCCTTTATGTCTCGCAATACCCTGAACACGCTCAAGGAGTTCCCGCTCGCCGCGGGCCAGACCGGCCAGTTCCATTCGCTGCCTGCATTGGCCGAGTCGCTGGGCGTGAACCTGTCGCGCCTGCCGGTGTCGATCCGCATCGTCCTCGAATCGGTGCTGCGCAACTGCGACGGCAAGAAGGTCACCGAAGAGCACGTCCGCCAGCTGGCGAACTGGAGCCCGACCGCGGCCCGCACGGACGAGATCCCGTTCGTCGTCGCGCGCGTCGTGCTGCAGGACTTCACCGGCGTGCCGCTGCTGGCCGACCTGGCCGCGATGCGCAACGTCGCCGCCAAGACCGGCGCCGATCCGAAGAAGATCGAGCCGCTCGTCCCGGTGGACCTGGTCGTCGACCACTCGGTCACGATCGACCACTTCCGCAGCCCGGACGCGCTCGACCTGAACATGAAGATCGAGTTCCAGCGCAATAACGAGCGCTACCAGTTCATGAAGTGGGGCATGCAGGCGTTCGACACGTTCGGCGTCGTGCCGCCGGGCTTCGGCATCGTGCACCAGGTGAACCTGGAGTACCTGGCACGCGGCGTGATGAAGAACGGCGACGTGTACTACCCGGACACCCTGGTCGGCACCGACTCGCACACCACCATGATCAACGGCGTCGGCGTCGTCGGCTGGGGCGTGGGCGGCATCGAGGCGGAAGCCGGCATGCTGGGCCAGCCGGTCTACTTCCTGACCCCGGACGTCATCGGCGTCAACCTCACCGGCGCGCTGCGCGAAGGCTGCACCGCGACCGACCTCGTGCTGACCATCACCGAGATGCTGCGTAAAGAGAAGGTCGTCGGCAAGTTCGTGGAATTCTTCGGCGAAGGCACGGCCTCGCTGTCGACCACCGACCGCGCCACCATCGGCAACATGGCACCGGAATACGGCGCGACGATGGGCTTCTTCCCGGTCGACGAGAAGACCGTCGACTACTTCCGCGGCACCGGCCGCACGGAAGAAGAACTGGCCGCCTTCGAACAGTACTTCCGCGCCCAGCAGCTGTTCGGCATCCCGAAGGACGGCGAGATCGACTACACCCGCGTGCTGCACCTGGACCTGTCGACCGTCACCCCGTCGCTGGCCGGTCCGAAGCGTCCGCAGGACCGCATCGAGCTGGGCAACGTGAAGTCGACCTTCAAGGAACTGTTCTCCAAGCCGACGAGCGAAAACGGCTTCAACAAGTCGCACGACGAACTGTCGAAGGTCTACGAAACGACCAACGGCGTGCGCGTGAAGAACGGCGACGTGCTGATCGCCGCGATCACGTCGTGCACCAACACCTCGAACCCGAGCGTGATGCTGGCCGCCGGCCTGCTGGCCAAGAAGGCCGTCGAGAAAGGCCTGACCGTCGCGCCGCATATCAAGTCGTCGCTGGCGCCGGGATCGCGCGTCGTCACCAACTACCTGGAGGCCGCCGGCCTGCTGCCGTACCTGACCCAGCTGGGCTTCGGCGTCACCGCCTACGGCTGCACGACCTGCATCGGCAACGCCGGTGACCTGACCCCGGAACTGAACGCCGCGATCACGTCGAACGACATCATCGCCGCCGCCGTCCTGTCGGGCAACCGCAACTTCGAGGCGCGCATCCACCCGAACATCCGCTCGAACTTCCTGGCCTCGCCGCCGCTGGTCGTCGCCTACGCGATCGCCGGCAACGTCACGCGCGACCTGATGACGGAACCGGTCGGCAAGGGCGCGGACGGCGTCGACGTCTACCTGGGCGACATCTGGCCGACCTCGCAGGAAATCCACGACCTGATGAAGCTCGCCATGAACTCGGACGTCTTCAAGGCCAACTACGCCGACGTCAAGGGCAACCCGGGCGCGCTGTGGGAAGCCGTGTCGTCGGTGTCGGGCCAGGTCTACGACTGGCCGGAGTCGACGTACATCGCCGAGCCGCCGTTCTTCGGCGATTTCGAGATGACCCCGAAAGCGGCCGCCACCGGTATCGCCAATGCCCGCGCGCTGGGCGTGTTCGGCGACTCGATCACCACCGACCACATCTCGCCGGCCGGTTCGATCAAGGAAGACGGTCCGGCCGGTAAATGGCTGAAGGACCACGGCGTCATCAAGGCCGACTTCAACTCGTACGGCTCGCGCCGCGGCAACCACGAGATCATGATGCGCGGTACGTTCGCCAACGTGCGCATCAAGAACAAGATGATCCCGCCGAAGGCCGACGGTTCCGCGGTCGAAGGCGGCATCACGATCCACCAGCCGAGCGGCGAACAGCTGTCGATCTACGACGCGGCCATGAAGTACATCGCGGAAGGCACCCCGACGATGATCTTCGCGGGCGAAGAGTACGGCACCGGCTCCTCGCGCGACTGGGCGGCCAAGGGCACCCAGCTGCTGGGCGTGAAGGCCGTGATCGCCCGCTCGTTCGAGCGCATCCACCGTTCCAACCTGGTCGGCATGGGCGTGCTGCCGCTGCAGTTCCTGGCCGACGACAGCGTCGAGACGCTGGGCATCACCGGCAACGAGACCTACGACCTGAAGGGCCTGGAAGGCGAGATCCGCCCGCAGATGCAGGCGACCCTCGTGATCCACCGCGCCGACGGCTCGACCAAGGAAACCTCGGTGCTGCTGCGCATCGACACGCCGATCGAAGTCGACTACTACAAGCATGGCGGCATCCTGCCGTTCGTGCTGCGCCAGCTGCTGGCGGCGTAACCGGTTCATGCCCTGCCCGCTCCGGCGGGTGGGCGCATGCAAAAAGGGCCGGAACCTGCACGGGTTCCGGCCCTTTTTTTGTTACCCGCAACACCGTCGTCCCCGCGCAGGCGGGGACCCAAGTTCAGGCGCAACGCGACATCAGGCCCCTGCCTGCGCAGGGGCGACGCTGTACTTCCGCATTGGGCCCCTGCCTGCGCAGGGGCGACGCTGTACTTCTGCATTGGGCCCCTGCCTGCGCAGGGGCGACGCTGTACTTCTGCATTGGCGCCTGCCTGCGCAGGGCGACGATGCGGCGGCGGTCTGCTTCTACGCCTACGTCTCCGCCCACATCCTGAGCAGGTTGTGATAATGCCCGGTCAGCGCCACCAGTTCCGGCCCGTCGCCATGCCGCCCGCGCAGCGCCTGGATGTTGGTATCCAGCTCGAACAGCATCGCGCGCTTCCAGTCGTCGCGCACCATGCTCTGCACCCACAGGAACGAGGCCACGCGCTCGCCGCTCGTGACCGGCCGCACCTCGTGCACGCTGGTCGACGGGTACACGATCGCGTCGCCCGCCGGCAGCTTCACCTCGTGCGCGCCGTAGGTGTCGATCACCGTCAGCTCGCCGCCCTCGTACTCGTCCGGGTCGCTCAGGAACACGGTGCACGACACGTCCGAACGCACGGCCGCGCCGCCGCGCTGGGCGCGGATGGCGCCGTCGACGTGCGCGCCGTAGTGCTCGCCGCCGGCGTAGCTGTTGAAGTACGGCGGCAGGATGCGCAACGGCAGCACGCTCGAGAAGAACAGCGGGTTCGCCATCAGCGCGGCGCTGACGATCTGGCCCAGCTCGACGGCGGCCGGCGAGCCCTCCGCCAGCTGGCGGTTGCGCTTGACCTGCGCGCCCTGCGTGCCGACGCTGGCGCGGCCGTCGATCCAGTCGGTGCTTGCGAGGCGCGTACGCATCGACTTCACCTGGTCCGGGCTCAGCACGCCCGGGATATGCAGCATCATGACGATCTTCCTTATGCAAAAAGCCCTTCCCGCCGGGGCAGCGGGAAGGGCTCGTTATCCGATGGCGGGACTCAGAACTTGACGTTGGCCGTCAGCAGCGCCGAGCGGCCCGGCGCCACGCCGGCATAGTGCGGCGACGACACCTTGTCGAAGTAGAACTTGTCGGTCAGGTTCTGGACGTTCAGCTGCAGCGAGATGTCGTTGCTGAAGGCATAGCTGGCCATCGCGTCGACGCGGGTGTAGCCCGGCGCCCACTTGTTGTTGTTGACGTTCGCGTACACCTTCGACATCGTGTTCACGCCCAGGCCACCCGTGATGCGGTTGTTGAAGGCGTAGGTCGTCCACAGCGACGCGCTGTGGCGCGGCGTGGTCGGGAACGCGTTGCCGTTGAACGGCGACGGCGTGTACACCGGCTTTGCGGTCGTGCCCGTGTTGGTGTAGCCGTTGTCGGCCACGATACCGTGCAGGTACGTGTAGCCGCCGAACACGCTCCACAGCGACGTGATCTTGCCCGAGAAGCCCAGCTCGACGCCCTTCACTTCCTTGCGGCCGACGTTTTCCGTCGTGCCGTCAGGCGCGGTGACGCGGGCATTGCTCATCGTGCTCTTGAACACGGCGCCGGTCAGCTGCAGGCGGCCGCCCTGCAGCACGTCCCACTTGGTGCCCAGCTCGAAGTTGCGGCTGCGCTGCGGCTGCAGGTTCTGCACCTGCGCGGTCAGGCCGTCCAGGCCGTCGCCGCCGTCGTTGCCCGGCGGGGTCGCCGACGTGGCGTACGCCAGGTAGATGCTGCCGTTCGTGGCCGGCTTGTACACCAGGCCGGCCTGCCAGCTCCAGAAGTTGCTGCGGACCTGCGCCTTCGTCGCGGTCGTCGTCGCCGTCGGCAGCGTGTTCAGGGTGCTCTCGAAGTTGTCGTAGCGCGTGCCCAGGTTCGCCTGCCATTGCGGGGTGAACTCGACGGTGTCGAACGCGTAGGCCGACTTCGTCTTCGTGTGCACGTTCGTGAGCGCGCCCGACACGGTGCGGCTGTAGGCCCACGGATCGTACGGATTCGGATTCACGAGCGTCGTGCAGTTGTACAGCGTGGCGGCGCCCGCCGTCGGGCAGGTAAACGTGTTCGTCAGCGGGTTGTTCGTGCCCGGGGTAAAGATGTAGTTGCTGCGCTCGGTCGTCTCGCGGTCGAACTCGACACCGGCGTTGTACGTGTTCTTCAGGCCGGCCGTGCGCAGCTCGCCCGACAGGCTCGTCACGTTGGCGAACGTGCGCGTTTCGGTGACGCGGGTGTTGGCGCGGCGCCAGACGGTGCCGTACACGGTCGTGTTGGCCTTCGAATCGTCCGGCTGCGTCCAGACGTAGTCGTTGCTCGACTTGCCGTAGCGCGTCACGTTGCGCAGTTCCATGCCGCTGGCCAGCTTGTGGCGCAGGTCGATCGTGGCGATGTCGCTCTTGGTGTCGCGGAAATCGCGGTCGGCGAGGCCGTAGAACGTCGAACGGTCGACCGAGAACGGCTGGCCGTTGCCGTTCTTCGCGACGTTCGGACCGGTCGTGGCCGGGTTGTTGAACGGGATGCCGGTGTCCGGCGTCTCGTGCGAGGTCAGGTGGTAGACGCTGATGATCGCCTGCGTCGCGCCGGTCAGGCCGAACGTGACCGTCGGCGCCACGCCCCAGCGGCTGCCGCCGACCACGTTACGGCCCGGCACGTCGTTCTCGTGCGCCATCACGTTCAGGCGGAAGGCGCTGTCGCTGCCGATGTTGCGGTTGATGTCGCCCGTGATGCGGCGGTACTTGTCGCTGCCGATGCCGATCGTCGCGCGGTTGAAATCGTACGCCTGCGCCGTCTTGGTGACCAGGTTGACGCCGCCGCCGGCAGACGCACGGCCGCCCAGCGCCGAGTTCGGGCCCTTCACGACCTCGACCTGCTCGATGGCGAAGATCTCGCGCGACTGCGAGCCGGCATCGCGGATGCCGTCGATGTACGTGTCGGTCTGGGCGTTGTAGCCGCGGATGAACATGTTGTCGCCGACCGGATTGCCGCCCTCCGCGGCGCCGATGGTGATGCCCGGCACGGTGCGCAGCGCGTCCGTCAGCGACGTCGCACCGGTCTGGGCGATGACCTCGGCCGGCACGATCGTGACGGACTTCGGCGTGTCGAGCAGCGGCGCGGTGAACTTGCCGTTGGCCGACTGCGGCTGCTGGTTGGTGCCCGTCACCTGCACGGTCGGCAGGCTCGGGTCGGGGGTCACGTCGGGGCCGGCATGGGCGACGACCGGCAACGCCAGCGAGGCCAGAACGGCCAGTGCGGGCGCGGGCAGCGTGCGGGAATGTTTGCGGCTCTTGATGAAAGCGTTCGGAGTGGCGTTGTTGTTGGTCGTCATGGTGTGTGGGGGGACTGTTCCGCCCGCGTCTCGTGCGCGTGATAGCTGGAACATGAATGAGAACGATTCGCATTATGATTCTGATTGATGGTTTTGACAAGCACCATTCACCAATCTCGACAGCAATGCGGCAGGAATACCACGCCGGACGCGGCATCGCTCCCGCCGCCGTGTTACTCCGGGTGTGGCCGAATCAACTACAATACGGGGGATAAGGGTTTATCATGGCCCCTGGAACACCCCTCCAAGAACACGAATTCATTCCTTACCGAAGAGACTCCCCAAGCGTATGCGTCGCCCTTCCAAAGACTCACCCAAACTCTCGGCAGAAAGCCAGCGTCTCGTCAGCATCAGCAACGCCATCGTGCAGGCCGCCAGCCGCGTTGAAGAACGGACCTGGGAACGCAACCTCGACACCCAGCTGCAGAAGCTGCTCAAGACGAACCACCAGGACAGCATCGACGCCGCCCTCAACGTCCTGTTCAAGGGCGACCTCGCGGTGTACGACGTGCTGATGGACGGCGTCGAGGCGGTCAGCGAGTCCGCCCTGATGACCGAACAGGCGAAGGACGGTGCCGACACCACCTGGCAGGCCCTGCTCGTGGCCGCGCCGATCCTCGCGTGGACGCGCTTTTCGATCGCGTCCGGCACGATCCCCGGCGACGTCCTGAACACGCTGACGGCGCACTTCTCGGGCCACCTGCTGGCCGAGAACACGAAGCTGTCGATCGCGCCCACCCTGTACTCGATCGACCAGCTGCCGCGCACCCATGCCGAAACCTATGCGCTGACCCACAAGCTGGCCCAGGCCGCGCACAAGGGCTCGACGATCAAGCCGGCCGCGCCTGGCCCGGACACGTCGCAGTTCCTGGCCGACACGCGCTACCTGCTCGTCGCGGTCGTCGCCCCGCAGGGCGCGCCGCTGTTCCGCTGGCAGGAGCCGCAGCACCACGTCAATTTCGAAGCCGAGCGCGACAATGCCCTCGAGCAGTGGCGCGCCCAGGCCGGTCCGAACATCGGGCGCCTGCTGCCCGGCTGCGGCGTCGAGCTGCTGCTGCCGGAAGCGTACTACGTCGCCTGCCGCGAAGCCGACAAGCTGATCCGTCCAGTGTCGATCCGCGCCGCCGTGCACTATCTCACCAACACGCTGGGCGTCGAGCCGAACGACCTGCGCGCCGTCGTCGCCGGCTTCGGCGAGGAAGAAAGCGACAACCAGGTCGACGAATACCGCGTCGGCTTTACGCTGCGCCAGTCGCCGGACGTCGTGTACGGCATCGTCTGGCCGCTGTACGGCCAGGAAGACGAGGACGGCACGCCGATGGAAGGGCCGGCCGGCGGTGGCGACCGTCCGCTCGCCCCGCTGGACGAGATCGTCCAGCACCTGAACGACGTCGGCATCGCCCACGTCAAGCGCATCGGCGAACGCTACGTGGCCGAGTACTGCGACGACTGCGGCGCGCCGCTGTTCGCCGATCCGACCGGCGAGCTCGTGCATGCAGAGATGCCGGAAGATACGCCGGCGGGGAACGAGCACTTCCACTGATCCGGGGCATCGCACCGATCGACGAAGCCCGGTCCTGCCGGGCTTTTTTATTGTCTGTGTTGCGAACGCAGCCTTTTTATTGGCAGGGGCGACCGGCGCCCCGTGCCGTGCGGGCTGCCGCACCGCCACCGGTCGCCCGCGACCGACGCTTCCCTCTAATTTCTCCGGTTGACGCTCCCCGCCCCGGCGACTAAATTGGTTAACACGTTAACTAAATCGCCGCCATCATGGAACCCGTCACCATTCCCCTGCCCGGCACCGGCGCGATCGGCGCCACCCTGTGGCACACCGCCGGCGACCGCGCCGTCGTGCTCGTGCACCCGGCCACCGCCGTCACGCAGCGCTTTTATGAAGCGTTCGCG
>Ga0308161_1004198_pt1 | contig 13337 bp, 10 predicted proteins | sample PhyFR2_FD_201034 | JGI IMG/M metagenome (GOLD analysis project Ga0308161, IMG submission 201034) | Phyllosphere microbial communities from UC Gill Tract Community Farm, Albany, California, United States - DLSLF.R2 | ecosystem: Host-associated > Plants > Phyllosphere > Unclassified | place: USA...
CACACCGACTGTGTCGAGGTCCGGCCGTCAGAGCCCGAGTGCCAGCTCGAAGACGTGGGGTGCCGGCCGGGCCGAGCGCCAGGCGTCGTAGGCATCGGCCGCGTCCGTCGCACGCCGTGTCAGGGACACCTCGTCCTCGCGGGCGAGCTGCTCGAGGACGTCTGCCCATCCGTCGTCGGGCACGACCTCCCCGCCGCCGGCCGCGACGCGTCCGGACCACGGCGTGGTGTCGGGGAGCAGGACCGGGCGCCCGACCGACATCGCCTCGACGATCGTGTGTCCGAAGTTCTCACCGGCCGTCGCGGTCACCATGGCGTGCGCGTCCTCGATCGAGGCGAGCACCTCGTCGTGCGTCCGCGTTCCCCGGAACTCGGCGCGGACGTGGCCGGGCAACGCGCGGGCGAGGGCCTCGCACTTCCGCCCGTACGCCTGATCGTCGACCGGGCCGACCACGACGAGACGCACCGGCACGGAGACCTCCGCGAGTGCCTCGAGCAGCAGGTGCGTCCGCTTCTTCGGACTGATCCGTCCCACCGTGACCAACTCGAGTCGACCGGCCACCCGGACCGGCGAGCGCCTCGCGACCGCGGGCAGCATCGTCTCGTTCTCCCGCACGACGACCACGGCGTCGTCACCCACCACCGCCCGGATGTTCGCCGCCTCGAGCTCGGTGGACGCGTGCCAGACGGTCCGACGGAACAGCCCCGCGTGACGGGCGAGGGTGAGGTACCGGTGCTTCTTCGCCTGCTGCAGCGCGAGCGCTCCCGGGTCGAACTCGCCACGGGGCGCGACGAGCAGCCGTCCGCCCCGTGGTGTCGCGCATCGCTCCAGGAGCGATGGGAGGATGCCGAACAACGGATCGAACACGCTGTTGGCGTAGGTGAGGTCGGGACGGGGACCACGCCTGATCGCCCGAGCGAGCCGCAGGGTGCCCGTCGGCCCGCCGGTGTCGAGGAAGTGGACGGTGCGGTGGGCGTCGCGGACCGGCGACCGAGGGACGTCGAGGCGCACACGCGCCTGGAGGTCGCGGTCGCGGGTCAGCACCTCGACGTGCATCCGAGACGGTGCCGCACGCGTCAGGGCGTCGAGCGTGCGGATCGGTCCGCCGCCGGCGACAGCGGGCGGGAAGTACGGTGCCAGGACCCGGACGGCGGTCACCGGTCCGCCCCCCGCTCGGAGTGGCGTTCCACCGCGCGGGCGAGGGACGCACGCCACGCCCGTTCCGCCACCGCTCGGGCGTAGGTCCGCTCGACGTGTGCACGCGCGCGGCGTCCGCGCGCGTCGGCGTGCTCGCGGTCGCGGACACCGTCCGCGAGCGCTGCCGCGAAGGCAGCCTCGATCGTCGGTCCGAACGGCACGAGCGTGCCGACGTCCGAGGGGACCGCCTCGGTCGCTCCGCGGGTCGCGGTCGTGACGACGGGCAGGCCGGAGGCCATCGCCTCGATGAAGACCACGCCGAACCCTTCCTCTCGGGAAGCGAGGGCGAAGAGCGACGCGCTGCGCAGCAGCGTCGCGAGTTCCTCGTCCGAGGGTGAGCTCAGCACGTCGACGACGTCCCGGAGTCCGAGCTCGTCGATGAGCTCCAGGTCCGCGGTGGGCAAGGTGTGCCGACCGGCCAGCACCAGACGGTTCCGCAGGCCGTGCTCGTGTCGAGCGATCGCGTAGGCGCGCAGGAGCGTCCGGATGTCCTTCCGAGGGTCGTTGAGGCGACTGACCATCACGACGGGGCCGTCCGCGGCGCGGCGCTCGGCTGGCCGGTGGACGTCCGTGTCGACCCCGAGCGGGAGGACCTCGACGATCTGACCGGTGCGCTCCCGCAGGACGTCCGCCATCGACGCGTTGACCGTGACGATGGTCCCGGCCAGGTCGAGGGCCCGCGCGTCGTACCGCGCCGTCGCGGCCGTGTTCGCGCGCAACAGCGCACCGCGGACTCCGCGTGTGACCGCGAGCCGAGCCGACCGTTCCTCCTCGACGAGGGATGCGACCTTCAGCACCCAGGGGATGCGCACGTCCCGCATGACGGATCCGATGGCCGGGGTCCCGGCGATCACGAGCGCGGCATCACACTCGTCGATGACCTCGGTCAGGACACGGCGTGGCCGGTACCGGTTCGACTCGAGCTCGGGAAGCACCGTCCCGACGTCCCAGACCTCGTGGCCACCGAACGTCCGTGATCGGGCCGTCGGGCCGCGGAGGAGCGAGGCCGGGCGCAGCGGAGAGGCGTGTTCCGGAGCGCCGCGGAACATGCGAGGGGACACGAACCGGACGGCCCACCGCTCGTCGTGGGGGACGTGGCATCCTCCGAACGCCGATGCCACGAAGTCCGCCACGGCGGCGAGGCCCCCGCCTCGAGCTTCAGGGGTGCGGTACTCGGGTACCACGATGGCGAGAGTGCGCAAGGGCGGCTCCTTCACGAGAGGCCCGGACCGGGCCGGGGACGAGGTGCTGACGAGGGGGCGACGAGCGTCGCGAGACTCCACCACCACGCGACGGCGCCGAGGACGGTGACGACAGCGGCAGCGGCGACGATCGCGTCGATGCCGTGCGACGCGGCGATGATCACCGCGGGCAGTCGCACCGCGGCCGTGGCGATCCTGACCGACACGATCCGACGACCGTTGCCGATCGCGCGGTGCGCGACCTCGGGGACGGCCGCGACCATCTGGAAGAACAGCTCGACGGCGGTGAGCAGGAGGACGGGCTCGACGGTCCTCCAGGTCGCACCGAGCAGTGCGCTGCCGAGGCGGTCGGGCGCGGACGCGAGGAGGACGAGGGCCGGCAGAGCGAGCCCCGACAGGACCGCGGTGTCGATCACGAACGGACGCAGACCGCATCCCGATCCGAGGTGCTGGACCGCCCGGGGGATGTGCACCGCGCGGGAGGCGGACAGCGCAACGGTCACCGGGCCCGCGAGCGTGCCGGCTCCGCGGAGCGCTGCGGCGACCGACAGGCCGCCGATCGCCGTCGCGATCCAGGTGACGAGCTGCACGACGCCGCTGCCGATCACCGTGTCGCTCGCGAAGGCGATCGACCGTGCGTCCGTCACCGGCGTCCTCGCCCACGACGGGACCACGTCCGAACGCGTCACAGCCGCAGCCGCGTACCCGATCAGCGCGCCGCCACCGGCCCAGAGGGCGAAGGCGGTGAGGCCGTCCCACGCGCCGAGGAGCGTCCCGACGAGGGCGATCACGCTCGCCGAGCACACGACCGTCTCGAGGACGACCGCCTGCCACGCCGCCCCGGTCGCGAGCAGGACCGCCCGGACGCACTCACGGAGCGTCAGGCCGTGCGCGACGACCGCTCCCGTGACCAGGTAGGCCGACCCGGTCGCCACACCGGCGCCGAGCAGCACGACCGCCCCGACGAGCCCCATCACCGACGCGCGACCGAGCATCCTGGTCCCGCGGGGACGACGGCGCGCGTCCGCGACCAGGGGATCGGTCACCGCCGACTTGCTGAGCGCCGTCAGGAGCACCAGAGCGGCCACGGCGACGCCGAACCGACCGGTGTCGTCGACGGAGGACGTCCGCGCGACCGAGACCGCGACGAGCAACCCGGAGGCGCTCGCGAGCGCCGTCGCGGTGAGGGCGGCGACCGCACGACTCCGGACGAACCCGTGCAGGCGCCTCACGACTGCCGCACCGTCGACGTGGGAGTCGCTCGCGTCGGGAGGTACCCCCGGACGGGTGATCGCCGAGCCCACACCTGCAGCGCCACGAACACCGGAAGCGTCGCGACGAGCGCCTGCAGCGCGCCGATCGTCGAGTCGGGCGGTGTCCCGAACCACGAGAGCGGGCCGTTGAGAGCGAGCGTGAAGAGGACGAGGGCGTACGGACGCCGCGCGATGCCGGACCACGGCCGGAGCGTCATCACGAACGCCGCGTACCCGGCGTACAGGAGCACCACGGCGAAGGCTCCCCAGAAGAACCACACGGTCGCCACCGGGAGGAACGTGTACGACGAGAAGGGTGCGCCGCCGAGGTACTCGTTGATCAGATTGCCGGACGAGAGCGCACCGCGGTCGGGGTCGAGGAACCGGGGCACGAGGCCGTACCGGATCACCTCGCCGAACCCGGGCTGGCCGAGCTCGTGACCGGGCCCCAGGTCGGCGGCGCGGCCGATCTGCTCGTCGAAGCGGAGCCGGTCGCTCGCCGTCACGTCGGTGCTCACGTCGATGCCGTTCGCGAGCCGCAGCTGGTTCCGCACGGCGAAGACGGTCGGCCAGACGACGGCGACGAGCCCGATCGAAGCGACGATCCACGACCGCGGCACGAGCTCGGTGAGGTACGCCAGGGCGGCCAGGAGCACCAGGAACGCGACCGCGCGCACCGTGATGGTGGTGACGGACGCGGAGACGACCTGTGTCAGCAGGAGCGCACCGATCCAGCGGAGGGCGCCAGCTCGGCTCAGACCCCCCGTGTGCCGGGCCGTGATGAGCAGCGCCAGCGCGACCGCTGTCCACGAGGTGAAGGGCGTGAGGACGGCGGCAGCGCCGGAGGGGAGCTCCCCGTCGACCTGCGATCGCAGTGTCCCCGCACCCAGCACGACGGAGGCGAGGGTCGCGGCGATCGCGACGACGCTGACGATGCGCGCGAGCACGGCGAGACGCTCCGGGTGCCAGGCCGACACGGACGGGAGCCGGGGGGACGGGTTGCGCGGGGACGTCGCGGCCGGCCTGCCGGAGCGGCGTTCGGCGACCGCGATCGACGCGACCGCGGCCTCGACGGCGAACGCCCCGGCGATCGCGAGCGCCGACGTCCGGATGATGAAGTCGGTCTCCGGGTTGCCGTACCAGACCGCCGTCGGCAGGAAGAGCAGCACGTACGGAGCAGCGACGGCGAACGTCGTCGGGAAGCGCAGCGCGAGCTGACGACCGACGGATCGCGTGGCGTTCACGGTCGACGCCGGATGCCCAGGTTGGCGTGGTGCGCGTGCGCGGTGCCGAGGATGAACCCGACCACGCGGCGGGCCGTGTCCGGCACCGCGTACTCCGCCGGCGCCGACTGCCGTGTCGTGGCGGTGGCGCGAGCGAAGCGAACCGCTTCGGCCACCGACCGGGTGGCGACCCCGGCGGTCACCACCGAACCGGTGTCGATCGCCTCCGGACGCTCGATGCGCTCGCGGAGCGTGACCGCTGGGAACCCGAGCATGACGGACTCCTCGCTGATGGTGCCGGAGTCCGACAGCACCACGAACGCCGAGCGCTGCAGCGCGATGTAGTCGTGGAAACCGAAGGGCTCGTGCAGGACCACCCTCGGCCAACGGCTCGCGTCGATCCCGGTCAGGGACCTGCGCGTCCGCGGGTGGGTGGACACCAGGACCGGCAGGTCGTGCTCGTCCCCGACGGCCTGGACCGCATCGAGCAGTGCGATGAGTCGTTCCGGGTCGTCGACGTTCTCCTCGCGGTGCGCGCTGACCAGGACGTAGCCGTCCGGCTTGAGCGAGTACTGCTCGAGGGCGTCGCTCTCCGCGATGGACACGCTGTGGGCGGCGAGTACCTCGCACAGCGGTGACCCGGTCAACACGACGCGGGCGGGGTGGATCCCCTCCGACAGCAGGTTCCGTCGCGCGTGCTCGGTGTACACGAGGTTGTAGTCGGCGACGTGGTCGACCAGGCGCCGGTTCGTCTCCTCCGGGACGTTCTCGTCGAAGGACCGGTTGCCGGCCTCCATGTGGAACACCGGGATGCGCATGCGCTTCGCGATGATCGCGGCCAGTGCGCTGTTCGTGTCCCCGAGCACGAGCACGGCGTCGGGCCGCTCCGCCAGCAGGACCTGCTCGGTCTGGCGCAGGACGTCGCCGAGGACCGCGCCGAGCGACGACGTGTCGATCGACAGCTGGTGGTCGGGCTGGCGCAGTCCGAGGTCCTCGAAGAAGACGTCGTTCAGCTGGCGGTCGTGGTTCTGCCCGGTGTGGACGAGGACGTGGTCGCACGTCCGTTCGAGCAGGTGGATGACCTCGGACAGTCGGATGAGCTCCGGCCGGGTGCCGACGACGGTCAGGACCTTCGTCCGGGGGTGGGTCGCGTTCGTGGTCATGCGGGGTCCTGGATCGTGTCGGGTCGGGCAGGGTCGAAGAGCTCGTTCGTCCAGAAGAGCGTCACGAGCGGTGTGGTGCCGGTGTTGGTGAGGGAGTGCGCCCACAGGGTCGGCATGTCGACGGCGACGGGTCGGTCTCCGCTCACCCGGATGGTCCGGCGTTCGTCGGTGAGCACGCGCCGGAGGGTGATCCGGGCCTCGCCCTGCACCACCACGAAGCGTTCGACCTTCCGACGGTGGAAGTGGTCGCCGCGGGTGACACCCGGAGCAGTGGTCGACACGCCGGTCTGCCCGGGACCGCCGTGTGCGCGGACGATCTCCGTGAACGTGCCCCTGTGGTCGGTCGACGCTGTCAGGGGGTGCACCGGCTCGATCGCCGACGCGTAGGAGCGGTACGTGTTGAAGAGGTCCCGTTCGAACTGGGAATCCAGGGCGGGGATCTCGCCTCGGCGGTAGACCTCCGCCTGCGCCGTGATGCGTCGGGCCAGGTCGGGGACGGAGTCGGTCGTTCCTCGACGGTCGAGTTCGGCCTGGCCGATCGAACCGGACAAGGCCTCGGCCACGTCCTGCGCGTGCACGAAGGTGCGGACGTCGTCGGAGTCGACGGTCGGTCGTTCGCCCCTCGCGATCCGGTGGCAGAAGGTCTGCGTGACGCCGTTGTGGTAAGGCGTCCCGTGCTCGCCGAAGACGTTCTGGATCACGAGGTCGACGAACTCGGCCTGCCACCGAGCCGCTGCCGCCGCCAGCACCTCCGCCGCACGGGACTTGCCCTCGGTGTAGGGGTTGGTGCCGCGCATGCCGCTGTTCGCGTACACGAGGCACCGCGGCCGGGCGCCTGCTGCGTCCAGGGCGGACACGAACCGACGAGCGAGTTCGACGTTGCCGTCGCGGACGTCGTGGTCGGAGCCCCGGGAGATCCCGGCCACGTGGATCGCGGTGTCGACGGCATCGAGGCCCCGGACCGCTGCAGGACCGCTCGTCGTTCGCAGGTCGACGTCGATCCACGGCCGCCCTTCGGCGTGCAACACCGTCCGGAGGTGCCATCCGATCAGGCCGCCGCGCCCGCTGACGGCGATCACGCGGCGATCCTGACCAGGTCCCGCCCAGCACGCGCCAGCTCTGCGCGGACCTCGGGCAGGGAGAGCAGGAGGTCCTCGACACCGCGCACGTCCAGGCGCTCGACGCTGTGCGAGTCGTAGGCGATCCGGTCGGTCTGGGCAGGGTCGCCCTCGTCGACGTACGCCGAGTAGTTCAGGTCGCGGACGTCCGCGGGGATGCGGAAGTAGTCACCCATGTCCTGCGCGCGGGCGAGTTCCTCGCGGCTGGCGAGCGCCTCCGACAGCTTCTCTGCGTGTCGCGTCCCGATCACGCGGAACGGTTCGCCCGAGAGGCCGAACAGGTTGGCCAGCGCGCGTGCGAGGTCCCCGATCGTGCACGATGCGGCTTTCTTCACGAACAGGTCACCCTGGTTGGCGTGCACGAAGGCGTGCTCGACGAGGTCGACGCTGTCGTCCAGGGACATCATGAACCGGGTCATCTCGGGGTTCGTGACGGTGAGCTGCTGGCCGCGGCGGATCTGGTCGATGAAGAGCGGGATGACCGAGCCGCGCGAGTACATCACGTTGCCGTACCGCACGCACGACACGATCGTTCCGGACTCGTGGTTGTTCAGACCGAAGGACAGCGCGACCTTCTCCATCAGCGCTTTGCTGATCCCCATCGCGTTGACCGGGTACACGGCCTTGTCGGTGCTCAGGCACACGACGGACTGCACGCCGGCCGCCTCGGCCTCTGCCACGACGTTCTGGCTGCCCAGCACGTTGGTGCGCACCGCCTCGAGCGGGAAGAACTCGCACGACGGCACCTGCTTCAGCGCAGCCGCGTGGAAGACGTGGTCGACACCACGGACCGCTCGACTGACGCTCTCCGGCTCACGCACGTCGCCGAGGTAGAAGCGAGCGCGCGGGTCGTTCAGCTCGTTCCGCAGCTGGTCCTGCTTGGCTTCGTCGCGGCTGAGGATCCGGACCTCGCCGACGCCCCGGGCGAGGAGACGCTTGGTGACGGTCTTGCCGAAGGAACCGGTGCCGCCGGTCACGAGGACACGGGAACCGACGAGGGAGGCGGTGTTGAAGGTCATGATGGTCCTGTCTTCACTGGATCGTTCTGGCTTGAGGTGGCTGGTGCGGCCGGCCTGGAGGCTCGACGCGCGTGTCCGCATCGGCCTGCGGCGGTGCGGTGGTCGCGTCAGTCCGCGACACGCGTCCCACGGACCGGGCGGAGGTCTGCCCGGGTCAGGTCGGCGGGAGCGCCGAGGTAGCCGTAGCTGTAGCGCTGCTGCGGAGCCTTCGCCATCGTCACGGCGAGGCCGAGCGTGTGGGCGTCTGCGCGCTCCAGCACGGCCAGTGCGTCGCGGAGTTCGTGCGTGTGCGACCGCCGGGCCGCGGTGACGACGATCGCTCCGGAGCAGGCCGCGGCCAGGACCGCAGCATCCGTCACCGGGAGCAGCGGCGGCGTGTCGATGATGACGTAGTCGTTGTCGGCGGCGAGCGTTGCGAGTATCTCGGTCATGCCCGTCGAGGCGAGCAGGTCTGCGGGGTTCGGTGGCAGGGGTCCCGTGGGCAGGACGGTTCCGGTGTCCCCCCACGGGACAGCGACGTCATCGAGCTCGGCGCGGCCGATCAGGACGTCGGTCAGTCCGGCGTGGTTGTCGATGTCCAGGCGGTCGGCGACGGCCGGACGTCGGAGGTCGCAGTCGACGATCGCGACCCGGGCGCCGCCCTCCATGAGCGCAGCGGCCAGGTTCACCGTCGTCGTCGTCTTGCCCTCGCTGGCGTTCGCCGAGGTGATGACGAAGACGCGCCCGTTCTCACTCCGGCCGAGGAACCGGAGGTTCGTGCGGAGGGCGCGGAAGGCCTCGGCGAACACTCCTCGGCGGTCACCCTGGATGAACACCGGGGTCCGGTGCAGTCCGTTCCACCTCGGGATGACGCCGAGGACAGGACGATCGGTCACGGACTCGACCTCGGAGCGACCACGGATCTTCGTGTCGAGCAGCTCGCGCAGCATGGCGCCGATCACGCCGAGGGTCAGCCCCCCGGCCACCCCGAGGAAGACGCTCTTCGTGGTCTGTGGGGTCGCACGGTCCTCGGGCACGACGGCGGGTTGCACCGTCCGGATGGACACGGGGCTGGTCGATCCGGCGCTGGCCTGCTCGAGGTCGTCGGCGACGAGCGCCGTGAAGGTCGCACTGATCGCGTTCGCGATCGCCGCGGCGCGATCGGCCGAGGTGTCGTTGACCGTGAGGTTCAGCAGCACGGTGTCGTTGGGCGATGACGCCCGGACCCGCTGAGCCAGGTCCTGTGCGCTGAGGTCGAGACCGAGGTCGTCGATGGCGCTCTGGAGCACGCGCGGGGTGGTGATGATGTCGGCGTACGACCGCACGCGCTGCTCGGCGGCGTTGCCACCCTGAACGATGTCGGTGGCCGATCCCTGCTCGGCAGCGGCAACGGTGACGTAGAGGCGCGCGGTTGCGTCGTAGGTCGGGGTGGTCAGTGCGAGCTGCAGGCAACTGGCGGTCACGCCGAGGGCGAGTCCGCTCAGCACGACCGGCCAGCGGCGGCGCAGCGCGTGGAGGATGTCGGGGAGATCCATGTGGTCCTGTCGTCGAGTTCGTACTCAAATCCTAGCACGTGAAATATGAAACGGACAATGCCCGCCGTGCTCGCGTGCGACGAGGGCCAGCCGGTTGCCCGGTGGCCCTCGTGCGTGTGTGTGGGGGGTGTCAGTCGACGGTGTTGCCGGCGCCTTGGTCGTCGGTCTCGGGGGTGCCCGTCTTCACGTGGACTTCGTTGTTCGAGCCGAGGAGGAGGACGGAGTCGACGGTGTCGGCGGTGATGGTGTTGTTGCTGCCCTCGACGACGAGGGTGGTGGCCTTGCCGATGGTGATCGTGCTTCCGGCGGCGGTGATCGCGACGGCGGGGCACTCCTCGATCGAGCGGGTGGTGTGCTCGCCGCTGAGCACGGCTTGCTTGCCGTCGCATGCGTTGTCGTACGCGGTGGGCGCTCCCGGGTCGGAGGCGGGGGCGGTGGTGGAGGCGGTCGGGGTCGGCGTCTCGGCGGTGGGGTCGGTGTGCTGCGCGGAACACCCGGTGAGGAGGAGCGCGGCGACGGTGACGGTGAGGAGCGCGGTGGTGCTGCGTCGGATCGGCATGAGTGTCCTTCGTGAGTCGTGGAGGCGTGTGGGGGCCTGTGTGTGGGCGTGGGTCGGCGGGTGCTACTGGGTGATGGTGAGGGGAACGCGGACGGTGTCGACCTTGTCGCCGGCGTCCTCCTGGACGATGCGGACGTTGTACTTGGTGGGGAGTGCGCCCATGTTGCGGTTGATGGTCCACTTGCCGCGGGCGTTCGCGATCCCGGTGGTGGGGTTCGTCGGGTTGTCGCCCCAGACGTAGATCGTGACCTTCGTGCCCGGCGTCGCGGTGCCGGTGAAGGTCTGGATCCCGGCGGTGGCGGTGCTGTCAGCGGTGGGGCTGGTCACCGTCAGGTCGGCCGGAGCGCCGACCCAGCCGTAGGGTGCGATGCGGATGTTGTCGATCTGGTTGACCTTGCCCTGGGCTGCGGGTTCCTGACGGACCGCGATCCGGTCGTAGTTCACCTTCGCGAGCCCGCGTCGGATCTCCCACTTCCCGGTCTTCTCGTCAGCCTTGGTCGTGATGTTGTAGGACTCCACGGCGGGGTTGTCGAGACCGAACGGGTTGAACACGATCGTCGCGCCTGGCGTTGCGGTGCCGGCGAAGACCTGGTCACCAGCGTTGAAGAAGTCGCCGTCCTTGAAGTTCGTCAGCTCCAGGTCACCCGGCTGGCCGACGCCGTCGTAGGGGCGGAGGTTCCAGTTCGTCAGCTCGTTCGTCACGCCGGGCTGCGCGGTCTGCTTCACGGACACCAGCGGGTAGGTCGTGTCAGCGAGTCCGCGACGGATCTCCCAGTTGCCCCACTGGTCGACCGTGGTGGTCTGGTTGTAGGAGGGGTTGTTGAACCCGTGGACGTTGAACGTGATCGTCGCGCCGACGGTTCCGCGGCCGGTGAACAGCTGCTCGCCGGGCACGAAGGTGCCGTTCTTGACGTGGGAGCTGATCTGGACCGACTCGGCGGTGATCGGCGCGGTCGAGGATGCGGTGGTGTCGGTCACGAGGGCGCCCTTGGACTTCGCCGAGGCCACGAGCTCGACCGTGCCCGAGCCCAGGCCCGTCAGGTTCCTGGTGAAGGAGCCGTCATCGTTCGCGACGGTGAAGGTGTCGATCTGCTTCCCACCGGAGGTGATCGTGACCTGGGTGCCCTTCGAGGACTGCCCGGTCACGGTCAGTGCACCACCGGTGAAGGTCGTCGGGAGCTGGATCGACACCGCGTCGCCGTAGTCGGCGTCGGTGGTGGTGGTCTGCGTGCCGTCGATGCCGGTCTGCTCGACCGTGAGGGTGTGCTTGCCGGCACCGAGCGGGTCGATCGGCAGGGACCACTCGCCGTTGCTGCCCACCTTCGCGGTGCCGAGCGTCGTGGTGCCGTTCTTGACCGTGATCGTGGCGCCGTCGACACCGGTGCCGGCCACGGTCGCCTTCTTGGTCACGTCCGCGTCGAACGACACCGCCGCGGTCGGGTCCGCGACCGTCGACTTGCCGGGGTTCACCGTGAGCTCCGCCGTCGTGCGGTTGTAGCCCTTGCTGACGCCCTCGACGACCAGGTGGTACTCACGGTCCTCGAGATCGCGGACGACCGCGCGGTAGGTGCTGCTGGTGCCGGCGACGGTCTCGGCGAGCACCTCGTCGGCGTGGCCCTTCTCGTAGACCTTCACCATCGAGCCGGACTGCGCCGCGCCGCGGACGGTCAGGAGGTCACCCGGCTCGAGCTCGGCCTCGTCGGCCGGCGAGGTGATCGAGACCCCGGTGCCGTAGTCGAGCGACACGCTCTGCGGGGTGGCGTCCTCGCCGCGGATCGTCTGCGTGACGGTGAGGTCGTAGGTGCCGGGCATGTTCGGCGCGTTCACGGGGACCGAGTAGGTGCCGTCGTCGGCCGACGTGGTCATCGCGATGCGCTTCTCGCCGTGGTAGACGTTGATCGCCGTGTCCGGGGTCGCCGTGCCGCTGATCGTCGCGACCTCGTCGACCGCGGAGCCGAACGCGCCGGTCGCGACCAGCGGGGTCACCGGGAGGTCCACGGTGACGTCGCTCTCGGAGATCACGTCGCCGCCGTCGTAGGCAGCGAGGTGGACCGTCGTCTCGCCGAGCGCGAGGTTCCGCAGCGCGGCGGGGCCCCACTTGCCGTCGGTCACGTCCTGGTCGCCGACGACCTGCTTGCCGTCCTTGTTCGAGTAGGAGACCTCGACGGAGGTGGCCTCGTCGGGTGCGATCCCGTCGACGAGCTTCGCCGTCCCGTTCTCGAGGTCGACGTCGGCGACGGACGCCGAGAGCCCGAACGGCGACTCGACGAACTGGAAGTCCTTCGAGGACGGCCGCTCCTTGCTCCACGCCAGGTGATCCGCGTTGTGGGGGCTCAGGTTTGACGTGAGGTATCGGCCACCCTCGGTCCTCGGGAGGCCGTTCTCGATCGTCCACTTAATTTCCTGGTACTGACCCGGCCTCGCACAAGTTGTCGCGTAGGTGTCTCGCCTGTCGTCGTATGCGGTGGCAGCGGAGAGGCAGCGGTCACCGGTCGCGAAGGTCCAGAACTGCCTCCCACCGATGATGCCGGCGCCGTGCGCGACGAACGTCGGAGTCGCGTCGTGCGCGTCCGCGAGCGAGTCGAAGTGGACGAGGTTCAGGTTGCCGTACGAGGGAGGCATCGGCGCCTTGTAGCCGTCGCCGTCGCGGATGATGAGCTGGAACTCGGTTCCGTCCGCGATCGTGCGGGACGCCTTGTCGTCGGCGGGTGTGGCCGTGGCCACCGGCCCGAAGCTCAGCCCGGTGGCGATGGTGGCTGCCGCGACGCCGGTCGCGGCCGCGGCTTTGAGGAATGACTTCATGAGAGGAGGGAATCCTTCAGGTCGGGCCGCGGAGACCGCGGCGGATGCTGTACGTCAAATATAACATACGCAATGTCTGCCCAGCGCTACGCCTTCGTCCCGTGACTTGACACGACGTGACTCAGGTCTAGACTTGAGTGCAGCGGACGCAACTCCGCGTAGGCTTCAGCAAGACCACGCACCCGATCGAAGGAGCACCAACACATGGGACGTGCAGTAGGCATCGACCTCGGAACCACCAACTCCGTCGTCTCCGTACTCGAAGGTGGCGAGCCCACCGTCATCGC
>Ga0308161_1004202_pt1 | contig 13329 bp, 14 predicted proteins | sample PhyFR2_FD_201034 | JGI IMG/M metagenome (GOLD analysis project Ga0308161, IMG submission 201034) | Phyllosphere microbial communities from UC Gill Tract Community Farm, Albany, California, United States - DLSLF.R2 | ecosystem: Host-associated > Plants > Phyllosphere > Unclassified | place: USA...
TCGAACTGGCCACCCAGGGCTGGGGCAACGTGCATGCCGGCGAAGGCCTGCTGCTGTCGGCCAGCCTGCAGGCGCGCGCGGCGTCCACGGTGATGGACAACGCCAGCGTGGTGGCGCAGTTGAAAGGCGCCGAGCGCAGCCTGGAACAGATGCAGCAGACCCTGGCCCAGCAGCAGGTGCCGGGGCTGGCCGAGTACCAGCGCACCAAGCAGCTGCGCGAGCAGATCGACCCACAGGCGCAAGGCCGCTTCCAGGGCGAGGTGAACGGGCAGAGTGCGATGAAGCCCGGCAGCGATGGCCGCAGCCCCGGTGATCAGCCGGTGGAACGGCTGGGCAAACCGCTGCTGCTGGCCGAGGCGCCGCACCATGTGGTCTGGACCACGCCGGCCAGCGCGGTGGCCTACGCCGGGCAGAACCTGCAGATGACGGTGCAGCAGGACCTGCACGTCAGCGCCGGTGAGACCATTGCGACCGTGTCCGGCGAGCATGTCTCGCTGTTCGCGCAGAGCGGTCCGCTGCGGGTGATCGCCGCCAACGGCCCGGTCAGCCTGCAGGCCAACGACGGCGAACTGGAGCTGCTGAGCGATCAGGCGCTGACCATCACCGCCACTGACGACCGCATCGACGTGCTGGCGCAGACCAAGGTAGTGCTGCAGGCCGGCAGCAGCGCGATCACGCTGGAGGGCGGCAACATCACCTTCAGCTGCCCGGGCGAGTTCAAGGTGAAGGCGGGGGAGCATCCGTTCTTGGGGGGAGAGTTCACTTCGCCCCTGCTGACGTCGCTGCCGACAGGCCTGACTCCGCGTGAACTGGAGCTCCAGTATGCCTATGCCGATCTCAAGCCCGTGGTGGGCGCGCCCTTCCGTGTGCAGTTCGATAACGGCACCTGTGCCGAGGGCAGGGTTGATGAGCAGGGTCTGGCGCGCATCGAGAATCCGCCCGGCGCTGGCCAGGTGTTCCTGGGCTATGACCAGCGCGATGCGTTTGCCTATCCGATCCGACCCTCCAATCCCGTGATCGGGGTAATCCCCACCTCGCCGCAGCAGGCCCGCGAAGCACTCAACGCCTATGCCCTCGCAGAGAAGGAATTCATGGAAGACACCTGTTTCCCGGTTGAAGTGGCGGCTGTTCACGCCGATCCCATGCCCTACCTCGATCGGCTCGACAGCTATGCCTATGACCAGGACGTGGCCGGCGACACCGATGATCGCAATGATCCGGGCCAGCACGCAGAGATCGTGCTCGATGAAGGCCATCCGGACGAGGACGGCGCATGAGCGACAATGCCGCCCTGCAGCAGGCCGAAGAAGACACGCTCGCTGAGATCCTGACCTGGGTCCAAGAGGTGGTGGAGGGGCGTGGGGACTCCATCGCCCAGATGATCGTCTCGGTGATACTGGGCTTCGTCCCCTACCTGGGGCAGGCCATCGACGTCTACAACATCCTGCGCAGCGTGTGGATGCTGACCCGGGACCCCAGCGACAGCGAGCATTGGATCTCACTGGTGCTGTCGGTGGTGGCGGTCATTCCCGGCTTTGGTGACGCCATCAAGAACGCCTTCATCATGATGCGCTCGGGCAAGAAAATCGGGCGCATCCTCGACAGCCTGCCCAACTACCTGCGGGGCGATGTAGATGGCTGGTTCCGCAAACTGGACTGGGAGAAGTACACCCAGCAGACCAAGGACAATGTGACCGGCATCATCAACGGCATGATCGAGGTGCTCGAACGCCGCGTGACTCAGTATGTGCTGGATCGCAAGGGGCTGCAGGCGTTGGTGACCCGCCTCAAGGAGATCGGCGAGGCCGCCGTGCAGCAGGTGGACGCGGCCATGGGTGAATTGCGTCGGGTGCATGCGATGGCACTGCGTGATCCACTGCCCAGCACTGCGGCCAGTGCACCGGTCAGCCCCGGCGCACTGCGCCTTCCGACACCGGGTACACCCAGTAGCGGCGCGGTACACCAGACTTCGGCCGGCACGCCCACGCCCGCCAGTGGTTCGGCGACGGCGACCAAGCGGCAGAGCGAACGCTCACCAGGGCCGCGCTCACGCACCGGTACGTCGGGCGAGCACATTGCGGACTACTACTTCGTGCGCCGGCAGCGCAGCCGCAGCAAAGTCAACGAGAACGGCCGTCTGTATGAAATGCATCAACCAGGCCATACCGGCATCGACCATGTGTGGCACGGCAGCCGCCTGCCGATTGGTTACCGCATCAGCGATACCAAGGGAACGGCCGGGCCGCTGCACAAGCTGGAGACGGCCCGGGCCGTGTTCCAGGCGCTGGAATACGGTATCGATGCCTACCTGGGCGAAGAAGACGAGGCCAAGGCGCGGGGCGCGGTGAATCATCGGTCGACGCAGAGTGGGAAGCAGATGAGCCACATGTGGATCGCTGAGAAAATTGGTAGAGCGCGGCTGCTGCCTGAGCACGAGTTGAAGCTGATGCCGGCCGTGCGCGCATGGCGACAGAATGAGTTCAAGCTTGGCGCGGAATCGGTGATGGACGACGAGGGTGCCCTCTCTCGAGCCTTGGTCAAATGCCCCTACGACCGCAGCATCATCACGGTGGTGGGCCCCAACCATAATCTGCATGATCGTGGCGGTGGCACCACGACGGGGCGCTGCGCCAAGGGCGCGGCCAGCCACCAGATCGCCACCGAATTCATCCTGCCCAATTCCCTCCTGCTGGAGTGACTCTTGATTACGAACCTCCCGATGCCCGACTGGAAATACTGGAACAGCTGGAAGATTCCAGAGCCGGCCTTTGACGGTCGCCGCGAGCCGTACCTGAAGCTCGATGTCTATCAGTCACTTTTCAAAGACTTCCTTGGCGGCATCGCCATGGTGACCACCGATCTGCCCAAGTATGCGGATCGAGCGCGCAAGGGCGGCATGACGATGTCCACACAGCAACGCCTGTGGAGCACGCTGGACTGGATGAGCCTGCAATACTCGGCCGGTGCACCTGCACAGCAGTTGGCCGAGGTCTGGCCGTATGCATTGGAGTGGGCCGAGGAGTACGGTCGCCTTCACACCGCCTACCATGACTCAGCGGAGAACACCTCCGGTGATCGGATCCCGCATGCGCCGTTGGTGAGTGAAAGCTACTGGATCGTAGCACTACGCCTGGTGTGCTTCGGGCTGCTGACCGGCAATGCCCGGCAGATGCCGCGGGTGATGGCCTTCCTGGACTACGTCAATGCCGAACTGGGCATCCACGATGGATTGCTGGAGCGGCTGGTCGCGCCGTGGGCGCCAGGCCGGCCGATTCCGGACAAGGCCACGCGCCATCTGCCCTATCGCCGCCTGTTCAAGGTATTTGCGGCCGAGCCGGCGCAGCGTCCCGCGCTGATGGTCGACTATCTGGACAGCTGGTATCACCACAGCCGTCGTGAGCCTTACATCGACCAGCATGACCGCTCCGGTGTCAACTTCTACGGCTACTGGTCGTGGGAAGCGGCGGCCACCACGATCGTGCTCGGCATTGACGATTCAAGCTATCGCGACATGGCGTTCTATCCCAAGGATCTCGCTGACTACGCACGCCAGGTTGCCTCAGGACAAACGAGCCAGGCGCGCATCCCCCGCGTTGCCGCAGGCCAGCAGTGCCCTCGGGATGGCTGGTGGTACAGCCCTGCCCAGGGCAGCCGGCGTTACTTCAAGAAAGATGAGGTATTCCCCACGATCAACAGCGATTGGGGGGATACGTTCTGGATCTGGGCCGCAGACCAGACGCCGCCGACGATGGGTTGAAGCATCAGCGATGCCAAGGGAAGGGCAGATTCGAACCGGTGGCCCCGCGACGGGGCGCTGCGCCAAGGGCGCGGCCAGCCACCAGATCGCTACCGAATTCATCCTGCCCAATTCCTTGCTGCTGAAATGAACCTCTGCCCATGACCCTGCCCATGCCCGATTGGAAGTACTGGAACAGCTGGAAGATTCCAGAAGCGGCTTTTGACCTGCGGCGAGAGCCGTACCTGCGCTTTGAGATGTACACCAGGCGCTTCGCTGACAAGCTCGGGAGCATCGCCATGGTGACTACCGATCTGCCCAAGTATGCGGATCGGGCACGCAAGGGCGGGATGATGACCTCCACTCGCCGACGTCTGTGGGACACGCTGGACTGGATGAGCCTGCAGTACTCGGCCGGTGCACCTGCACAGCAGCTGGTCGAGGTCTGGCCGTATGCATTGGAGTGGGCCGAGGAGTACGGCCGTATTGATACCGCCTATGACAATTCGCCGGAGAACACCTCCGGTGATCGGATCCCGCATGCGCCGTTGGTGAGTGAAAGCTACTGGATCGTAGCACTACGCCTGGTGTGCTTCGGGCTGCTGACCGGCAATGCCCGGCAGATGCCGCGGGTGATGGCCTTCCTGGACTACGTCAATGCCGAACTGGGCATCCACGATGGGCTGCTGGAGCGGCTGGTCGCGCCGTGGGTGCCGGGCCGGCCGATTCCGGACAAGGCCACGCGCCATCTGCCCTATCGCCGCCTGTTCAAGGTATTTGCGGCCGAGCCGGCGCAGCGTCCCGCGCTGATGGTCGACTACCTGGACAGCTGGTATCACCACAGCCGTCGGGAGCCCTATATCGACCAGCATGACCGCTCCGGTGTCAACTTCTACGGCTACTGGTCGTGGGAAGCGGCGGCCACCACGATCGTGCTCGGCATCGACGATTCAAGCTATCGGGATATGGCGTTCTATCCCAAGGATCTCGCTGACTACGCATGCCAGGTTGCCTCAGGACAAACAAGCGAGGCGCGCATCCCCCGCGTTGCCGCAGGCCAGCAGTGCCCTCGGAATGGCTGGTGGTACAGCCCTGCCCAGGGCAGCCGACGTTACTTCAATCAAGGTGATGTCTTCCCCACGATCAACAGCGATTGGGGGGATACGTTCTGGATCTGGGCCGCAGACCAGACGCCGCCGACGATGGGTTGAAGCATGTCCCGCAGAGTCGAGCCTTACGACGCTGCTTTCGCCTGCCGCGGATCGGCAATGATCTGCGAGGGCAGCCCATACGGCTGCCAGGCCCCGCATGCCAGTGCAGATGACCGGATCGGTACCTTGGACAACCGTTTTCAGGTTGCCGATGGCACCGATGGCCGCAGTCTGGTCGCTGCCACCAGGGGCGGAACCGGCTACACCGCCAGCGGTCGCATAGGCAACCGCGCCACCGCCCTGTGAGCCGTCAATACGGACTGCGCGAACGCCGATGATCGTGCCGCTGACAGTAGGGTTGACCTGTCCCACCGAGCCAGTGAAATAGCTGTGAATGCGTACGCAGACTGCCAGTATCGCGGCGGCTGATGCAGCCAGTGGCGCGATGGCAGGGAACTCAACTCAGAAGCGGTAAGCCGCCTGCACATACACCCGCCGCGGTTCCCCGGGGAAGTGCCCATTGCGCTCGATGAACCCGCTGGCGGCATACACCTTGTCAAACACGTTCTTGACGTTGGCCTGGAACTGCCACTGCTTCCACGTGGTCTTCCAGCTCATGTCGAACACGGTGTAGGCCTTCACGTTCTGCCCGTCCAGGCTGATGCGCTCGCCGACATGGTCGGCACCGAAACCGATGGCCGAGTTCAGTGCAGGCAGGTCGTAACGCGTCCACAGGCCGAGCGTGTTGCGCGGTGCATTGGCGAAGCGGTCTCCGGAGGCATTGGTGATGCCGTTCGGGCCGGCATCCTTCACCCGTGCGTCGTTGTACGCGTAGGTGAGGTTCACCACCCAGCGATCGGTCACGTCGGCCAGCAGATCCAGTTCCATGCCGGTGCTGCGCACCAGGCCCAGGGCGGCGAGTTGGTTCACGCCTGCGATCACTTCGCCGGTGGCCTGCACGATGTTGCTGCGATCGATGCGGTAGGCCGCCATGTTCAGGGTCACACGCTCGGCCAGCAGCGACTTCATGCCCACCTCCCACTGCCTGCTGCGTTCGGCGTCGAACGGGCCGCCGGCAGCACGGTCCTGGTTGGCCGCGCTCTGTGGCACGAATCCACTGGCCACGTTCGCATACAGGTTCAACCCGTCGCGCACGGTGAAAGTGCTGCCCAGCCGCCAGCTGAGGTCGTGACCATCCACGCTGCTGCCGCCGAGGCGATCCTCGTCCTTGAAGCCATCCCAGCGCAGGCCGGCCAGCACATGCCAGCGCGTGCCCAGCGCAAGTTCGTCCTGCAGGTAGCCGCCGTAGCGTGTGCTGCGCGTCGAGGTGCTGCGCCAGGGCAGGGTAGCCAGAGCGTAGTCGTGCCAGGTGCTGGCGCCATACACTGGATTGAACAGGTCGATGCCACGCACCGGGCCGGCGCCGCGCGCGAGATCGGCGCTGTTGGCGGTCTGTGCGGTGAAGTCGGCGTCGAGCTGGTACACGTCAGCGCCGAACAGCACTTTATGCTCGATGCGGCCGGTACTGACCCGCCACACGGCATTCCCGTTGACGGTAAACGCCTCGTTGTCGCGGATCTGATTGCGCAGCTGGCGCGTCATCCACTCGGCCACGCCATCGTGATCGCGGTCGATCAGCCCCATCGGCTCGTGATACATCTGATGCTCGTTGTTGGTGAACCAGCGCGCGGCGAAATCCACATCCAGATTCGAGGCCGGCGTGAAGCGATACTGCGCCAGCGCGACCTTGGCGCGCATGTCGAGGAAGTCGCTGGCCTCGTTGTGGTTCCAGCGGCGGTCGGTCAGGAACGTACCTGCGTCATTCACCGGTACACCACGCAGGCGGTTGCCGCCCAGGTTCTGGGTGATGTCGGTGAACTGCAGGGTCAGCTCGCCGCTATCGCCCACATCGAAGGCCAACGATGCATCGCCGATCACGCTTTCGCTGTCGGTGTTCCAGCGCACGCCCTGCTCGGCGTCGCCGTACAGACCGGCGCGGTAGCGCACGCGGCCGGCCGCATCCAGGGGGCCGGTGGCCTCGACCGAGCCGGCGCGGAAATCCTCGTTGCCCAGCTGGACTTCGATGCGGCGCTCAGCCGTGGCCCGGGGTTTGCGGGTCACATAATTGATGACGCCGCCGGCATCACCACCGCCATACAGTGCGCCGGCCGGCCCCTTCAGCACCTCCACCCGCTCGATGTTGAACAGCTGGGGCACCGCGAAGCCCGCATACGGATCGCCGCGCAGGCCGTCATAGAGCACGTTTTCCTGGCGGAACCCGCGCAGGGTCACGCCCGCATAGCTGAAGAAACTGATGCCGCTGATGCTGCGGTACAGGTCGGTCACCTGGCGTGCGGCCTGGTCGTCGATCAGTTCGCGCGGCAGCACCTGGATGGACTGCGGTACCAGTTCCAGCGGCGTGTCGGTGCGGGTGCCGACGGCGGCGTCATCCACACGGTACAGCGTCTGTGCGCGGCCACGCACCTCCACCTTGTCCAGCTCCTGTACGCGGCTGGGCGGGGCGTCGGCGGCGTATCCCGGGGCAGCCAGGGCCAGTGTCGTCGCCAGGCACAGAATGCCATGGCAGGGCAGAACGTGGGGCATGGGGTATCCGATTTGATTGCAAATGAGAAAGATTAGCATTTGCAATGGTCGGCGCCCATCCCTCGATTGCGTTATGGACGGGCGGACGGATCCGTGCAGGGCGTGTCGGCCAGTGCCACCCGCACGCCGGTGGCGCCGCGCACGATCGGCGGCAGCATCGCCTGCTGCGGATCGCCGCCGCGGGACGGGACGCGCAGCGCCCGTTCGTAGGCGGCCACCAGCGGCGCCATCAGCATCGAGGCGCCCAGCCGCGCCAGGGCATCATCCGCGGGCTGCCCCGCCTGAGGTCAGGCGCAGCCCGCGCAGGGCTGCGCCGCCGTCTTTCAGAGACCCTTTTTCTTGCCGCTCAGGTCCAGCGGCTGGTCACTGCCTTTGCGCTCGCTCGACCAGACTTCGACGCCCTTGCTGCAGCGGCTTTCGCGGGCGGCAACCTCAGGTGGCAGGTCCTTCACATGCGGCGACTCCTGGCAGGCAGCGTGCATGGCCGAATCATCATAGGTGGCGCAGGCGCTGATCGAGGTGAATGCAAGGACACAGAGGGCGAAGCGGAGCAGGGGTTGCAGGATGCGCATGGGGGATCTCGAGAGGGCCGGTCTGGCCATCGAATTCAATCCGTGACCTGGCGCACGCGCAATCGGACTGGCGCCACTTGTTATTGAGTAACAATTGTGGAGATACTTGAGGATTGCCGGGCTGTCATCAGCCAATACAGATCAGGAACACCGTCGAAAGCGCGAGCATCAACACGAACACGCGCCGGCTCAAGGCCAGGCAGGTCAGGCAGGCCGCCAGGGCCCACGCTGCCAGCAGACCGCATCCCAGCAACCACAGCGCCACCGTCATCATCGAGCCTGCCGCAGCGGCGGACAGCGCAAAGGCCTTGAACAACGCCACGACCAGCACGCTGCCCAGCGCGCCGGCCCGCAAGGCAATCGCATCATGGCAGGTGGGGGAAAGCTGGCGGTGCATGAGGGCTGTATCGCGCTTGGGAGCTGGCGTGCGCAACTCTGCAACAACGCAGATCTACGCCGTGTGTTCGTCGCACCGCCAGCGCGCAGATGCCTTGATGAGCTCACCACGGCACGTGCGGGCTGCAGGTCAGCGCGCCGGTTGGGAGGCCAGCATGTCGCGCCCACGTGGGGTCAGGTCGATATCCGCATCTTCCGCCTGCACCGCCAGGCCTTCCTTCACGGCCCACGTCGCCGCATCGCTTCCTACAGGGCGCGCATCGGCAATCGCGCGCAGGATGGTGAACTGTTCTTCAGTCAACGGCATGGTACGTCCTCATACGCCGAGCAGGGGCGGCAGTTGCCAGTCCGAAAGGCGCGCATTGCTGATGGCCTGGTGGCAGCCACAGGCATCACAACGGAACAGCGTACCGCCCGGCAGGTGCAACAGGTTTGCATCCTGGGCGCAGGTGATCTCCGCACAATGACGGCATGACACGGTGAGCGAAATAATGCGCTCCACGTCGCCGGAAATAGTGAACGCGGCCTCGAAGGCGTGGATGGCGAAGTGGCCGGTGTCCGGCATGGTGTTCTCGGTTGCAGGCAGGTGTCTCCATCCTCGTTTTCCCACTGTGATGAGGCTGTCAGGCCGGCGCGGTGGCGAAGTCAACGAGGTGCGGTGCTACGCTCCAGGCCTGCGCATGCGGCTGGGATGGCATGCAGGTTGGCGTTTCCCTCACCGCTGGCAACGGAGTAGCCCGCAATGGACATCGAGCTGGACGGCAACCGAATCCACAGCGAGCGGGCATTCCACGAGACGCTGGCGTTCGCGCTGGGTGTCGAGCGCGGTTATGGGAACAATCTCGACGCCCTCTGGGATCTGCTGAGTGCCAGCGTCGAGCGCCCGCTGCAGCTGACCTGGAGCGGCCATCAGGTTTGCAGAGAGGCGCTGGGGGGCTCGCTTCCAGCAGATCGTCGACGTGCTTGAGCGGGTGCAGCGCCAGGATGAGGCCATGGCACTGGGCGAACGCTTCAGCTATTGCCTGCGGTAGGTTCGGCGTGCAGCCGGTGCCAGCGCGGTGCTGCCTGTCTCCAGAGCAACCCGTCGCCTGGGCGACGGCTGACAGACCGTGCGCAGTTCAGCGGCCGCCGGCGATGGCAACCCTGCGCTTCTCCAGCATCATCGACAGGCACCACAGCAGCAGGCCGCCGACCGCCGTCGCCGCACCTACGTAGCCGGTGCTGGCCGGGCTGAAGCCGGCGCTGATCGCCATGCCGCCCAGCCACGGGCCGAGCGCATTGGCGGTGTTGAACGCTGCATGGTTGGAGGCAGCGGCCAGCGTCTGCGCTTCGCCGGCCACGTCCATCAGCCGGGTCTGCAGCACCGCAGCCAGGGCGCCCATCGTACCCACGGTGATGATCATCGGGCCGATGGTCCACACCGATTGGGCAGCCAGCGGGTACAGCAGCAGCATCACGATCGACCACCCCAGCACCACCGCAGCGGCCTTGAAGTGGAACTTGTCGACCAGCCAGCCGCCGGCGATGTTGCCGATGATCGCGCCGATGCCGAACACGCCCACCGCCAGCGGCATCCACGACTCGGCCACGCCGGTCACCTGCACCAGGGTCGGTGCCAGGTAGGTGAACACGCAGAACATGCCGGCAAAGCCCACCGCGCCGATCGACAGCGCCAGCCACACCTGGGTGGTGTTGAACGCGCGCAGTTCGCGCATCGGCGAGGTCCGCACCTCGTCCGGATCGGGCAGCAGGAAGCGCGCGATCATCGCCACCGTGGCGATGGCCAGCACGCTGACCAGGGCGAAGGCGGTGCGCCAGCTCAGCTGCTGGCCCAGCCAGGTGGTCAGCGGATTACCGATCAGGATCGCCACCGACAGCCCCAACAGCACGCGCGACATCGCCTGGCCGCGCTGGCCGGCCGGGCTGATCGCAGCTGCCACCAGCATCGCCACGCCGAAGTAGGCGCCATGCGGCAGGCCAGCGACGAAGCGCGCCACCAGCATCGTGCCGTAGTTCGGTGCCAATGCACTGGCCAGATTGCCGACCGCATAGAAGCCCATCAGCGCCAGCAGCAGCCTGCGGCGCGGGAAGCTGGCGCCGACGAAGGCCAGAATCGGTGCGCCCACCACCACGCCGATGGCGTAAGCGCTGATCAGGTGGCCGACCTGTGTTTCGCTGATGGAAAGGCCACGGCTGATCTCCAGCATCAGGCCCATGCTGGCGAACTCGCTGGTGCCGATCGCAAAACCGCCCAATGAGAGGGCGAGGATGATCAGGCTGCGCTGGCGGGGCGTCAGCCGAGCGGCCAGGGGGGAATTGGGGCTCATGCGGGGGCAAAGGGGCGGGGAAGCGTCCCATTCTACTGTTGCATTGCAGCAGGGATCAGCGCCCGCTGCCAAGAATCAGCGTTTGGCAAACCGCGACGACCGCTCTCCAGGTCCGTTCAGGTCCGCGAATGCATGGTGCGCCAGATCATGAATGCCTCCGGTTCCATCTGTGCTTCCAGTTCGGCGAATACAAGATCGCGTGCCTTGATCAAGGCAGCTTGGTGGGCGGGCAGGTCGCAGTCGGTGCTGCTCCGGCCGGTGGTCGCACGTACCAACTGTTCCAGTGTGCGGGCGGCTTCCATCATCTGCTGCAGGCGCTGTTGCGGTGAGGCGGGAGACCCCGTCTTCTGTGGCGAACGGCGTTCGCCCAGCTCGGCCAGCGCGGCGCTGTATTTTTCCTGCAGACGCCCGGCCAATTCGGGATCAAGCAGCCGCAGACGCTGTGGATCGGCGTTGTCGGCGATATCGGCCAGTTTGACTTTCAGCGCCAGTGGATGCTGGCGGATGTTTGCGTAGTAGTGCGCAGCATCCGGTGCGCTCTGTCGGCTGAGCAGGGTGACCGCATCGTGGATCGGCTGCGGGAAATCCCGTACCCGGTCGGCGAACTGCGGGCAGTCTTCAACCACATCATGCAGCCAGGCTGCAGCCTTGGCCGCGTCATCGTCGTGGATCGCCGCTGCAACCCGCGCCACATGCTCGATACAGGGCCGGCCAGCTTTGTCCCGTTGACTGGCGTGGGCTTCGGTGGCCAATGCGCGTGCCTGTGCAACCCAGTCCATGTATGTGTCCAGCAGTGGGAGGCTTGATTATCGCCCAGCTTCATTGCCGGGCGTTGACCTGGCGCAGGCCGCTGGCTAACGTAGCGCCGTCCGTGGCCTGCTGGTGCCTGCCGAATGTGGTCCTGCACATGGCCTGGATGCGCTGCATTGAGCGAGGTGCCCTTTGATCTACACCATTCGCAGTGAAATGCCACGCGACATCTCCGGCGTGCACGCGCTGACCCGCGCAGCCTTCGCCACGGCGAGGCATGGCAGCCACACCGAGCATCACATCGTCGACGCATTGCGTGAGCGTGGCGAGCTGAGCATCTCGCTGGTGGCAGAGGATGCGGGCCAGCTGATCGGTCATGTCGCGTTGTCTCCGGTCGACGTACAGGACGGCAGCGAGGGCTGGTTCGGGCTGGGTCCGGTTTCGGTGCTGCCGGAACGGCAGGGGCGTGGCGTGGGAACCGCCTTGGTGCAGGCCGCGATCGAGGCGTTGCGCGCGCAGGGGGCGCGCGGATGCGTACTGTTGGGCGAGCCGGGCTTTTACGGGCGTTTTGGCTTTCGTGCCGTGCCGGACCTGCTGTTGCCGGGCGTGCCGGCGGAGTATTTCCAGGCCTTGTGCCTGCAGCCACCGATGGCGCAGGGCGAGGTGCGGTACTCGTCGGCGTTCGAGGCGGTTGGCTGATCGGAGTAAGGCCGGCGCGCTGGACGCTGGTCAGCCTTGATGGCGCAGATGGATGAGTGGATACGGACGGCCCTGCGAGTCCATTGGTGAGTGGCCTGTTTCGGCGAAACGCATGCGCCGATAGAAGCCCACCGCCTGCGCATTCTGCGCGTTGACGTCGGTGGTCAGTTGCGGATGCAGGGCCAGCGCATGCAGCAGCAACTGGCGGCCGATGCCGGTTCCGCGCACGTCCGGATCGATGAACAACGCTTCCATGTGCGAGCCCTCGATCAGCATGAAGCCCTGTGGCTGGTCCTGGTCGCCAACGGCCACGACCATCGAAGCCTGCGGCAGGAAACCGGCAACCTCAGTATCGATTGCCTGGCGGTCTTCGGTACTGAGGAAGTCATGGGTGGCATCGACGGCCCGACGCCAGAGATCGACGAGAGCCTCGCCATCAGAGGCGCGGGAGGGGCGCAGGGTGGTCATGGAACCGGCCAAGGTGCTTCGGAATACCTGGATTGTACCGGTGTGACACCCGCAGACAGAAAGCCCCGCCGAAGCGGGGCTTTGGGCATCACTGTTGCGGCGCATTACTGCACGCTGCTGCCGGACACTGCCGGAAAGCCGATGACTTCGCCATTGCCGGTGCAGGCCAGCGTGATCTTCCGTCCCTGCTCCAGGCTGGCAGCCACGGCCCGGCAACGCTGCTGCAGCGTTGGCCCGGCGCAGCACGGCGCATCCAGGCGGCGGAACCAGCAAAAGGCCTGCGCTACACTACGCGCGCGCTCATTCCTTGAATCCGAGAAACGCCATGACTGATACCTTGGGCGTGCCGGTGCACGATGTCGACGAGAGCTGGATGCGCCACGCATTGGCATTGGCCGAACGTGCGCAACGCGAGTTTGACGAGATTCCGGTCGGCGCGGTGCTGGTGGGAGCCGACGGCCAGCTGCTGGGCGAGGGCTGGAACCTCAACATCGCCTCGCACGACCCCAGCGCGCATGCCGAGATCGTGGCCATGCGCGAGGGCGGGCGGATGCTGGCCAATCACCGCCTGATCGGCAGCACCCTGTATGTCACCCTGGAGCCGTGCGCGATGTGCGCGATGGCGA
>Ga0308161_1004203_pt1 | contig 13329 bp, 9 predicted proteins | sample PhyFR2_FD_201034 | JGI IMG/M metagenome (GOLD analysis project Ga0308161, IMG submission 201034) | Phyllosphere microbial communities from UC Gill Tract Community Farm, Albany, California, United States - DLSLF.R2 | ecosystem: Host-associated > Plants > Phyllosphere > Unclassified | place: USA...
GGTGTGGTGTGACTCATGCCAGCGCCATCCCCAGCCGTGCATAATGTAGCGGTGGGTGAATGCGGCGATGCCCTCCATCGCAATAACGCTCAAGATGACGATCAGACTATTTACTAGCATAGCGGTGCGCGCTCCTGCGACTGAGACTGGCTTAAGCAAAACCCTTAGCCTCTAAGCATAGTCGCAATCGCCGGGCGCGTGCGCCGGTATCAGGCCAAAGCCTGCTGCAGATCCGCCAGCAGATCCTGCTCATCTTCAATGCCCACCGACAGGCGGATCAGCTGCGGCGTAATGCCGTTCGCCAGGCGCTGCGCCAGCGGGATCGAGGCGTGGGTCATGCTGAACGGCTGGCTCACCAGGCTCTCAACGCCGCCCAGGCTCTCGGCGAGGGTAAACAGCTTCAGTTTGCTAATCACCTCGGCCGCACGCTGGTCATCACCTTTGATCACAATAGAGATCATGCCCCCCGGCTGAGCCATCTGCTGACGCGCGAGGGCATACTGCGGATGGGACGTCAGCCACGGGAACCACACTTTCTCTACCTGCGGCTGCTGCTCAAGCCAGCGAGCCAGCGTCAGGGCGTTGCTGCTGTGGCGCTCGATGCGCAGGGCGAGGGTGCGGATCCCGCGCAGGGTCAGGAAGCTGCTGAACGGATCGAGCACGCCACCTACCGCGTTTTGCAGGTAGCCCAGCTTCTCCGCCAGCTCAGGGCGATCGCCCACCACTGCCAGCCCGGCCACCACGTCGGAGTGGCCGTTGAGGTATTTGGTGGCGGAGTGCACCACGATATCAAAGCCCAGCGTCAACGGGCGGTGGATCAGCGGCGAGGCGAAGGTGTTATCCGCCACGCTAATGACGTTGTGACGGCGGGCGATCCCGGCGATAGCCGCCAGGTCCGCCAGCTTTAGCAGAGGGTTAGTGGGCGTCTCTACCCAGATCATCCGCGTATCCGGCCGGATGGCGGCCTCCAGCCCGACAAGATCGTCCGGCTTCACCCAGCTTACCTGTAGGCCGGTGCTGCGGCGGCGCACGTTTTCAATCAGTCGATAGGTGCCGCCGTAGACGTCGTCGATGGCGACGATATGGCTATCTTTATCCAGCAGCTCCAGCACGGTGGAGATCGCCGCCAGACCGGACGCAAAGGCGTAGCCACGCGTGCCGCCCTCCAGCTCGGCGATGGCGCTCTCCAGGGCATGACGCGTCGGGTTGCCGCTGCGGGAATATTCGTAGCCGGTATGCTGCCCCGGTGCCGGCTGGGCAAAGGTGGAGGTGGCATAGATAGGCGGCATTACTGCCCCGTGCTGATCGTTAAACGCCCCGCTGTGCACGCTGAGGGTCGCCAGGGCGTTACCAGGCGCAGCGGGCGTGGGCTGGTCATCATCCAGCAAGCCCTGCTGTTGCAGCCACTCGTCGTTAAACATGCGGGAGAGGTATTTGTTGCCGCTGTCGCAGGCGAAGGTCACGACCCGCTTCGGCGTCGTCTGGGCCTGGCAGTAGCGCAGGGCAGCGGTCAGCAGCGTGCCGGTGGAGGAGCCAGCCAACACCCCCTCGCACTCTAACAGTTGACGGGCGGTGGCGAAGGCTTCCGCATCCGTGACCCGGTACGCCTGGCGGACGTTCTCCAGTTTGGCGAGAGGAGGAATAAAGTCTTCGCCGATCCCCTCGACCCGCCAGGAGCCCGCTTCGCCGTGCTCTCCGGTCTCAACCTGATCCGCCAGAATCGAGCCGACGGGATCGGCGAGCACAAACTCGGTGTGCGGTGAGTGTGTGGCAAACCATGCCTGGAGGCCACCTAACGTGCCGCCGGAGCCCACGCCCACGACGACGGCGTCAATCCTGCCTGCCAGCTGGTCGAACAATTCCGGGGCGGTACCCGTGGCGTGCGCCAGCGGGTTAGCCGGGTTGGAGAACTGATCGATATAGTAAGCACCCGGCGTCTCCTCCGCGAGGCGGCGGGCGTAGTCCTGATAGTACTCCGGGTGTCCTTTCGTCACGTCGGAGCGGGTAATAAGTACCTGAACGCCGAGCGCGCGCAGATGGTAGATCTTCTCCTGGCTCATCTTGTCCGGCACCACCAGCACCAGTTTATAACCCTTCTGAGCGGCAATCAGCGCCAGCCCCAGACCGGTGTTGCCTGCGGTGGCCTCAATAATGGTCCCGCCGGGCGCGAGCAGGCCCTGGCGCTCGGCCTCGTTAATCATCGACAGCGCGACCCGATCCTTGATTGAGCCGCCGGGGTTCTGGTTCTCCAGCTTGAGAAAAAGCTCGCACGAGCCGGTATCCAGTTTGTGTAGCTGCAAAATCGGCGTCTGACCAATAAGGTCGGTAATGGAGTGGTATACGGACATGTTGTGTCACCTGTTATGAGATGCGATAGCAGGAGGATAGGGCGGCGAAAAACAGGTTTTAAAGAATGATTCTCTGCTAAATAGAACGAAATGGCATATCTGTGCTATTTAGCCGTCAGGATGGAAAGCCATCTGGATGTAACGCCGAATGGCGCTACGCTTATCCATTTTGTAAAACAATGGGTTAGCCTTTACCTTTGCTACCGCAGATAGACAAGCAGTGCTAATCTTATGCGCTTTTTCGCTAACGGTTGCTGAATTAATCCTATAGACGGCAGGTCACGGTATACGCCGTATAGATCTGTGCGTTATATCTTATGCATTCTTTGTTATTTCAAAGATAATAACGCCTGTTTATCATCATTCAGACATCCATACTGCTAAACCGCCATAACGGATACACCAACGAAATGATCGTCCTGAGGAATATCTCTAAGATTTTTGACCACGGAAAGGTACCTATTACCGCCGTGGATAATGTGAACTTGACGGTTGAGCAGGGGCAAATTTACGGCATCATCGGCTACAGCGGCGCGGGGAAAAGCACCCTGATCCGCCTGCTCAATGGCCTGGAGAAGCCCACTGAGGGTAGCGTGACCATCAACGGTCAGGATATCTCCGCGGCACGCGGTGAGAGCCTGCGCCAGGCACGGCTGAAGATCAGCATGGTCTTCCAGCACTTTAACCTGCTCTGGTCGCGCACGGTAAATGAAAACATCGCCTTCTCGATGCAGATCGCGGGCGTGCCGAAAGCAAAAATTACCGCCCGGGTGGCGGAGCTGGTTGAGCTGGTAGGACTGACCGGGCGTGAACACGCCTATCCGTCCCAGCTGAGCGGCGGGCAGAAGCAGCGCGTCGGCATTGCCCGTGCGCTGGCGAACAGTCCGGACGTGCTGCTGTGCGACGAAGCGACCTCGGCGCTCGACCCGCAGACTACCGATCAGATCCTCGATCTGCTGCTGGATATCAACCGCCGCTGCAAGATTTGCGACCGCGTAGCGGTCATGGAGAACGGCAGAGTGGTGGAAGAGGGCGACGTGCTGGATGTCTTTACCCGTCCGCAGCAGCCGATCACCCGCCAGTTTGTACGCCAGGTGAGCCAGTACGCGGAAGAGGAGGCGTTTAACCCGGAGCTGGCCAACGATCTGGCTGGCAGCGTCATCAAGCTGACCTTCACCGGTCACAGCACGCACAAGCCGATTGTGGGTGAGCTGACCCTGCGCTACGGCCTGCCGTTCAATATTCTGCACGGTAAAATGACCCAGACGGCGCACGGCGTCTTTGGACAACTATGGGTGCACGTAGTGGCAACCCAGGAACAACTAGGCAATATCCTCGCAGATCTGCAGAAAAGCGATATTGACGGCGAGGTGATCAAACATGGTTGAGAATTTATTCCCGCATCTGCGTCTGGACCAGCTCTGGTCCGCCACGCAGGAAACCCTCTACATGACGGCGCTCTCTGGCGTCGCGACCTTTGTGCTAGGGATCCTGCTCGGTCTGGCGCTGTTTTTAACCGCCAGGGGCGGGCTATTCCAGAACAAGCCGCTCTACAGCGTGATCTCCATCGTGGTGAACGTCTTCCGTTCGATTCCGTTCATTATTCTGATCGTGCTGCTGATCCCCTTCACTAAAACGATTGTCGGCACCATTCTGGGGGCCAACGCGGCGCTGCCGGCGCTGATTGTTGGTGCCGCGCCGTTCTATGCCCGTCTGGTAGAGATTGCGCTGCGTGAAGTGGATAAAGGCGTCATTGAAGCCACGCGCTCTATGGGTGCGCGCCTCAGTACGCTCGTGTTTCGGGTGCTGTTGCCTGAATCGTCGCCTGCGCTGGTGTCAGGCATTACCGTGACGCTGATCGCGCTGGTGAGCTACAGCGCTATGGCCGGGGTGATCGGCGCGGGCGGTTTAGGAAATCTTGCTTATCTGGAAGGATTCCAGCGTAACCACAACGACGTCACGCTGGTGGCGACGGTGACCATTTTGATCATCGTCTTCATCATCCAGTTCTGCGGCGACGTGATTACCTCTCTGTTAGATAAACGCTAAACACAACAACAAATTGGGAACCAACATCATGAAAAAGACACTGACACTGATTGCCGCAGCAACCCTTAGCGCCCTGAGCTTCGCCTCCTGGGCTGATACCCTGACCGTGGGCGCATCTAACGTGCCGCACGCAGAGATCCTTGAGCAGGCTAAACCTATTCTTGCCAAACAGGGTATCGACCTTGAGATCAAACCGTTCCAGGACTACATCCTGCCAAACACCGCGCTGGCCAGCCGCGACATCGACGCCAACTACTTCCAGCACATCCCGTACCTGAACAGCGTGCTGAAAGATCACGAAGGCGACAAAACCTATGACTTCGTCAGCGCCGGTGCGATCCACATCGAGCCGATCGGTATCTACTCGAAAAAATACAAGTCGCTGAAGGATCTGCCGCAGGGTGGCAAGGTCATCATGCGTGATGCCGTTGCGGAAGAGGGCCGTATCCTCTCTATCTTCGAGAAAGAGGGCGTGATCAAGCTGAAGCCGGGCGTGAATAAAGTCAACGCGCGCATCAGCGACATCGTGGAGAACCCGAAGAAGCTGGAGTTCCTGCCGAACGTAGAAGGCTCTCTGCTGCCGCAGATGTATAACAACGACGAAGGCGATGCGGTGGTGATCAACGCCAACTACGCCATCGACGCCGGTCTGGATCCGGTGAAAGATCCGATTGCGGTAGAGAGCGGCGAGAACAACCCGTACGCTAACATCATCACCGTACACCGTGGCGACGAGAAGAAGAAAGATGTCGTCGCACTGGTGAACGTGCTGCACTCGAAAGAGATCCAGGACTGGATCCGTACCAAGTACAAAGGCGCGGTGATCCCAGTTAACAACTGAGTTTGATGCGTTAGAAAAGCCCGCTAAACAGCGGGCTTTTTTTGCGCCTAAATAGATGCTTAAGAAAAGTATTATACGACTTTAATAAAGTCACATATGTGACTATTTGTTACCTAATTTAATAAGTAACTGATAAATAAATGATTTAAGTTATTATAAGATATTTGTAATTATTTCGTTAATATCCGCCTGCTGTGATCTGCGTCGTTATTTATAGCCAAAAAACCCTCGCTTTGTTGATATTCATCACGTCTTGATTTGCCTAATTTTTTGAAACAGACAATTACGATCTCGATCACTAAAATAAAGTTGTTTAAAAAATAAAATGCAATTCCATAAAAACGGAACATCATTTTAATTTTTTGAGGGTGGCTATGTTTAAAAATACTCTGATCCTTGCGTCTCTCATCGGTGCCTCTTTTGCTGCGCAGGCTGTGACTGTCGATCTGCGTCACGAATATATTGATAATGAAACTAACGCCGACCGCGTATCGGTCTCGCACCGCTTTGATAACGGCCTGGGATTTGGCGTTGAAGCAAAATGGAAATCGGGCGGCGATGATGCCGATAAGCCATTAACCGAACTGGTTGGCAACGGTCATGAAGAATCCATAAACTGGCGCTGGAAAGCGACAGATAACATTGCCCTTACCCCGGGCTTTAATATCGAAAGTAAAGACACCTTCTCAATCTATAAACCTTATCTGCATGCGCAGTACAGCTTTGATAACGGCGTCTATATCGCCGGTCGCTACCGCTATGAGTACACCCGCAACCCGGACTCGAATGTGGTTGATAACAAAGTAAATAAATTTGATGCATGGGTAGGCTGGGCAATGGGCGACTGGCGTCCCGAGCTGAACTACGTCTACGCGAAAAGCTCCGAAGACGTTATTCGTGAGAATAACAAAACCTATTCTAACGAATATAACGCTAAGCTGGCCTATAAATGGGATAAAAACTGGGCCCCTTATGCGGAAGTGGGTAACGTCGGCGTGCGAAATACCGACGAGCGCCAAACGCGTTTCCGTGTCGGCGTAGCATATACCTTCTAACAGAACCCTCATGAGAAGACCCCGGAGCAGTTGGCCGGGGTTTTTTCGTTATATTAAGATTAGCAAAAGAAAATAGATTTTTGAGAAGAGATAGTGCAGATAAAAAAAGGCCCTCCATACGGAGGGCAAGGCCAGTTACTAAACACACACTCAATTATGCTTGAAGCCATTCACGCTGTTCGGGAAGCCGGGCAATATAGAGCGCAGGCTTACCGTCTTTGTCGGAGCTGAACAGAACCGCGCTGTCGTCCGGCGTAAATGACGGATGCGGATGGGTCACCTGACGGCTATTTGCCACCGTGGCCCAGGAGGTATCGTGACGCGCCGCGCGGAAGTAGCGCTTCTCCGCCACGTCGAACACGTAGATATAGGGATCGTTATCGATGCTGTAGCCATCGGCATCGTTGACGTCCACCGGCGAGCCTGAGCCGTCACCCACCAGCAGCGTGCCGTCAAAGTTGCTCATCAGATGCGAGCAGGCCGGCATCGCCATGATCGCTTCGTTAACCCCGGTGTTCGGATCAAAACGATAAACGGTGCGGCCCTGCTGCCCCTTCAGGTAGGAGACGTAGACCAGCGCCGAGCCGTTCGGTACCCAGAACTCATGGGTGCAACTTTCGCCTTCAGCATGGGTCTTCACTTTACGGATGTTGCTGCCGTCCTCGTTTACCAACCACATGCGGGCATCCACCAGGTCGTGCGGGCCTTCGTGGCAGAAGGCGACGGTGTTGTCGTCAAACGGACGGTAGATAGGGTGGCCCAGCCAAAGCTTCTCTTCATGAATGGTAGCGCTTTCGCCGGTCTGTAAATCGACGCGCAGCAGGCGGCAGCGAGGCCCTTTCAGGAAAAAGTCATGGAAAATTTTCCAGTCGTTGAGCGGCGTCCAGTCGCTTTTGGCAATTTCGATGCCGACCAGCTTGGTGCAGTCGCTGTTCGCCACCCAGGTGCCGTAGCCAACCCACTCATCCGGTACGCGATACACTTCCCGCTCGGCCAGGGTTTCCAGATTCACTTCCCGCAGGGTGCGGTCGTTTTTAACGTAGTAGAGGGCGCTATCATCCGGCGACAGGAAGCCGCCAAAGGTATTATCGCCCGCACCCTCGGTCAGCTGTACCGCTTCGGCCTTGGCAATGTTCAGCAGATAGTAGTTCCAGTGACCATCGAATTCGCCTGCGAAGAGCAGGTGGCTGCCATCATTAAAAAAGCATTTCTGATAGAAGTAATTACGATGACAGGTGACTTCGGGAGGGGTCAAGCGGATCACTTCCGCGCCCGTGTCGGGATCGCGGCTGACTGCATAGTTGAGCTTAACCCGCATACCTTTCGCCATACTTATCTCCTTGTTAAGGGGGCCTGTCACGATGTATCGGCCAGCGTAATGACCCAAATGGATTATGAGTTTAAAAACTAGGTGTTAAATTATCAAAACATCGTTTCAATATGTGTGATTGGTCACGCACTTTATAAGAAAAAAGTCGCACGGATATTGCGTTTAGGTATGAGGAAAACGGACGTCTTTGTTTTATGACGAGAAAAATCAACGAGATAGCCAAAATTTAAAGATTTTATAAGTTATTGTTAAATAATGTTTTTTCCTTGGCGTCGCCGGATGAGATTTGCCTGCATGTCGACGTCAACGCCTAACAATCGTGATCCTAATTGCAATTTTCAAATGAAATCGCAGAAAAAATGAAACAATGTTTTATTTGCAATTGAAAACACGTTTTAGCCGGGATAATATGGCCGCCATACTACAAAACGGAACAGCGTTTCGTTGCGCCGTTATGTGACGTTTGGTCAAAAACGATTTTGGAGGTAAATGTGGAAGTCAGACAAAGCATCCACAGCGCGCATGCTAAGACGCTGGACACTCAGGGGCTGCGCGACGAGTTCTTAGTTGAGCAGGTATTCGAGGCCGACGCTTACACCATGGTGTACAGCCATATCGACCGCATTATCGTTGGCGGCATCATGCCGGTGGCAAAAACCGTCGCCGTCGGCGGCGAAGTGGGCAAGCAGCTGGGCGTCAGCTACTTCCTTGAGCGCCGCGAGCTGGGCACCATCAACATCGGCGGGCCGGGCACCATCACCGTTGATGGCCAGTGCTACGAAATCGGCCATCGCGATGCGCTCTATGTGGGTAAAGGGGCGAAAGAGGTGGTGTTTGCCAGCGTCGATCCGGCAAAACCGGCTAAGTTCTACTACAACTCCGCTCCGGCGCACACCGCCTATCCGACCAAAAAAGTGACCCCGGCAGACGTTGCCCCGGTGACCCTTGGCGATCCGCTCACCAGCAACCGCCGCACCATCAACAAATACTTCGTGCCGGACGTGCTGGAGACCTGCCAGCTGAGCATGGGCCTGACCGAGCTGGAGCCAGGCAACCTGTGGAACACCATGCCGTGCCATACCCATGAGCGCCGGATGGAGGTCTACTTCTACTTCAATATGGATGAGGACGCCTGCGTGTTCCATATGATGGGCCAGCCGCAGGAGACGCGCCACATCATCATGCACAACGAACAGGCGGTGATCTCACCGAGCTGGTCTATTCACTCTGGCGTAGGTACTCGGGCTTACACCTTCATCTGGGGGATGGTAGGCGAGAACCAGGTCTTTGATGATATGGACCACGTTGCCGTTAAGGATCTGCGCTAAGTCGCGGAGAGCAAAGCAAACCATGCCTGGCGAACAGGCGCAGATAGATTAAGGAACCACTATGATTCTGAATGCATTTTCTCTTGAAGGTAAAGTTGCGGTTGTCTCTGGCTGTGATACCGGCCTGGGCCAGGGTATGGCGCTGGGTCTGGCAGAAGCGGGCTGTGACATCGTCGGGATTAACATCGTTGAGCCGACCGAGACCATCGAGCGCGTTACCGCCCTGGGTCGCCGCTTCCTGAGCCTGACCGCTGACCTGCGTCAGATCGACGGCATCCCTGCGCTGCTGGAGCGTGCGGTGAGCGAGTTCGGCCATATCGACGTGCTGGTGAATAACGCAGGTCTGATCCGTCGTGAAGACGCGATCAACTTCAGCGAAAAAGACTGGGACGACGTGATGGATCTGAACATCAAGAGCGTGTTCTTTATGTCCCAGGCGGCGGCAAAACACTTTATCGCCCAGGGCAACGGCGGCAAAATCATTAACATCGCCTCGATGCTCTCCTTCCAGGGTGGCATCCGCGTACCGTCCTACACCGCCTCTAAAAGCGGCGTGATGGGCATTACCCGCCTGATGGCGAACGAGTGGGCGAAGCACAACATCAACGTTAACGCTATCGCACCGGGCTACATGGCGACCAACAACACCCAGCAGCTGCGTGCCGACGAGCAGCGCAGCGCTGAGATCCTCGACCGCATCCCGGCGGGCCGCTGGGGTCTGCCAAGCGATCTGATGGGGCCGGTGGTGTTCCTGGCTTCCAGCGCCTCTGACTACATCAACGGCTACACCGTGGCGGTAGACGGCGGCTGGCTGGCGCGTTAATCCAGCGTAATTACATGTCGGGTGGCGCTGCGCTTACCCGACCTACAAGATCCTGCCACGCGGCAGGATTTTTTATCTCTTGAAATCAGATAAATCCATATTCCATGTCGAGAAATATCCATATCAAAATGCCAAATAAAGGCGCTTCTCTGCTTATTTATTAAATAAAACATCATATTAAAATAATTTGATAATATTAAATGTGGTTATGAAAGTGGAATATCCATCACATAAACCATATGCATAGCAATATTATCCATATCTATGACTGTTAACCCCTGACACCTTTCGCCGTCCCTCTCTTACTTTCAATAGACGATTTACTACTTCAGGCACCAAAAGATGAGTTCATTGAGTCATAACGCACCGTCATTGCCGCGCGCGTTGCAGGATACGCGGCGCATGAATCTTTTTGTCTCTATCTCCGCCGCCGTGGCCGGTCTGCTGTTTGGTCTGGATATTGGCGTGATCGCCGGGGCGCTCCCGTTTATCACCGACCACTTTACGTTGACCAGCCGCCAGCAGGAGTGGGTGGTGAGCAGCATGATGCTGGGGGCGGCCATCGGGGCGCTATTTAACGGCTGGCTTTCGTTTCGCCTGGGGCGTAAATACAGCCTGATGGCGGGGGCCATTCTCTTTGTCGTGGGATCCCTCGGGTCGGCTTTCGCAATCAACGTCGAGGTGCTGATCTTCTCAAGGGTGATCCTTGGCGTCGCGGTGGGCATCGCCTCCTATACCGCGCCGCTCTATCTCTCCGAGATGGCGAGCGAGAACGTGCGCGGCAAGATGATCAGCATGTACCAGCTGATGGTCACCCTGGGGATTGTGATGGCCTTTCTCTCCGACACGGCGCTGAGCTACTCCGGTAACTGGCGCGCCATGCTGGGCGTGCTGGCTCTGCCAGCGCTGGTGCTGATCGTGCTGGTGATCTTCCTGCCGAATAGCCCGCGCTGGCTGGCGGAGAAGGGGCGGCATATTGAGGCGGAGGAGGTGCTGCGCATGCTGCGCGATACCTCCGAGAAGGCGCGCGAGGAGCTGAACGAGATCCGCGAAAGCCTGAAGCACAAGCAGGGCGGGTGGGGGCTGTTCAAAGCCAACCGCAACGTGCGCCGGGCGGTGTTTCTCGGCATGCTGTTGCAGGCGATGCAGCAGTTCACCGGGATGAACATCATTATGTACTACGCCCCACGCATCTTTAAGATGGCCGGGTTTACCACTACCGAACAGCAGATGATCGCCACTCTGGTGGTCGGCCTGACCTTTATGTTCGCTACCTTTATCGCCATCTTTATGGTCGACAAAGCCGGACGTAAGCCCGCGCTGAAGATCGGTTTTAGCGTCATGGCCTTTGGCACGCTGGTGCTGGGCTACTGTCTGATGCAGTTCGATAACGGCACCGCCTCCAGCGGCCTCTCCTGGCTCTCTGTGGGCATGACCATGATCTGCATCGCCGGATACGCCATGAGCGCCGCACCGGTAGTGTGGATCCTCTGCTCGGAGATCCAGCCCCTGAAGTGCCGCGACTTCGGTATTACCTGCTCGACCACCACCAACTGGGTGTCGAACATGATCATCGGCGCAACCTTCCTGACGCTGCTTGACGCCATCGGTGCGGCGGGAACCTTCTGGCTCTATACCGCGCTGAATATCGTCTTTGTCGGTATTACGTTCTGGCTGATCCCGGAGACGAAAAACGTCACCCTGGAGCACATTGAACGCAGGCTGATGGCGGGAGAAAAATTAAGGAATATCGGGGTATAAACCGTAGGCCGGGCAAGCGCTCGCGCCGCCCGGCATAGCTGTGAGACCTAGCGCATTGCGCGTTTCAGGATACGCTCGGCCTGGCGCTGGAAGTCAGCCGCAGTCTCTTCCACGGTTTTCTGACCGTAGTCGATATACTGCAGGGAGGTCCCAAACTGGGCCACTACCTGCGGATCGTCAAAGTAAGGCGATACCGTCAGCTTGGCAGGCAGGGACTGCGCCAGACGCAGGCCCGCAACCGACGGATCGTCCTCTTTGATGGTGCCGTTAGCAGTCAGGGTCTCTACCGCCGCCTTGCTCAGCGGTACGCCACGCTCAAGGCCCAGCGTCTCCGCGCCCTCTTTGCTGTTCAGCAGGAAGTTAATCAGCTGCGCCGCCTCTTTCGGATGCTTGGTCGATTTACCAATCGACAGCATCTGGGCCGGTTTAAAGAATAGACCCGCGTCGGTGGCGCCCGGCAGCATCGGGTAGCTGCCCAGCGCCAGCTTCGCCGGTGGCTTCAGGTTGTCAGAGTATTTGGTGATGGTGGAGTTCCACATGTAGGTGCCGCCCCATTCACCCTCGATCCACGGCTTCATCTCATACATGTTGCTCTTACCAAACGACGCGTAGTATTTGGTATCCGGCATCACGTGGTTGTCGACCAGATCCTTATAGGTCTGGAAAAATTCCACCCACTGCTCTTTGCTGTAGGCAAATTTTTTGGTCTTCTCGTCCACCGCTGGAATGTTGTACTTCTGGATCATGTAGGAGTTCAGCAGCGCCAGGGTGTCCTGATGTTCCAGCACCACCGGATAATACTGCTTGCCGAGTTTGCTCTCGAACGCCTTACCGGCGGCCATCAGCTCGTCCCAGGTTTTGGGGTACTCAACGCCCGCTTTTTTCCAGGTCTCATCGTTGAAGTAGAAGACGCGCGCGGTCACGGAGATCGGGATCCCGTTCAGCTTGCCGTTAACTGTGGTCGACTTCAGCTCTTTCGGATCGAACTGGGTCAGATCGATCACGTCCTTCAGCTGGTTGAGGTCGTAGAAGCCGTCGCCGTTTTTAGAGAAGATCGGCAGCCAGTTCCAGTTGGTCTGCATCACGTCAGGCTCGGTGCCGCCAGCGATCTGCGTGGTCAGGCGGGAGAGGTGACCGTCCCAGCCGGTGTATTCTGATTTGACGTTAATGTCCGGATGCTGCTTGTGGAACTCCTCGATCGCCTTCAGCGTCACCTGGTGACGGCCATTGCCGCCCCACCAGGACATACGCAGGTCGACGCTATCGGCCGCCTGTGAAGGAAGGGCGCTCAGGCCTAATGTGGCGGAGATTGCTGCGCTTAAAAGCACTTTTTTCATTTTTATACTCCAGTTAGAGAGAGATGTTCTGTTCAGTTTTCGCGTCAAAGATATGACACTTATCCATGTCAAACTTAAAATAGACCTTACGGTTAAGGCCCTTTTCAATCATCGGTTTAGCTTCGTCGGACGGGATACGGGCGGTCAGCTCATAGTCGGCAACCTTGAGATAGACGAAGAACTCATGGCCCATGTTCTCGGTGCGCACCATCTCACCGCTGCAGCAGCCTTCGGCGAACGGTTCATCGGAGAGGGAAACGAACTCTGGACGCACGCCGAAAAACACCGACTGGTTCTGATACGCGGCAACTTTCTCCTGCTGGCGCGCGTTCAGCGGCAGGCTCTCATCGCCGATGGTGATATGCAGGCGGCCCGCTTTATCGATCAGCTTGCCGGGCTTGATGTTCATCTCCGGCGCGCCGATAAAGCCCGCCACGAACATATTCTTCGGGTGGTG
>Ga0308161_1004213_pt1 | contig 13307 bp, 13 predicted proteins | sample PhyFR2_FD_201034 | JGI IMG/M metagenome (GOLD analysis project Ga0308161, IMG submission 201034) | Phyllosphere microbial communities from UC Gill Tract Community Farm, Albany, California, United States - DLSLF.R2 | ecosystem: Host-associated > Plants > Phyllosphere > Unclassified | place: USA...
AGGAGCGAGGTGATGTTGTCCTTGTAGACGATGTCGGACTGCAGCAGGTACGAGGGCACGACCTTCACCCCGTTGTCGTAGGTCTCGGTGTCGTTCGCCTCGGGCTCATCGCCCTCGAGCATCGCCTCTGCGGCGACGACCGACTGCTCGGCGAGCTTGCGGGTGTCCTTGAAGATCGACGAGAACTGCACGCCCTTGTCGATCAGCGTGATGGAGGCGATCTCGGCATCCTGGCCCGTGACGACGGGCAGGCCGTCGGCGATGGTGGCCCCGAACCCGCCGGTGCCCTGCAGCGCCGTGATGATGCCGCGCGAGAGCCCGTCGTACGGCGACAGCACTCCGTCGAGCTTCGTGCCGTTGCCGTAGGTCGAGGTCAGCAGATCCTCCATGCGCTTCTGTGCGGTCTCCTGCTGCCAGCGCAGGGTCGCGGCCTGCTCGATCTCGACCTGGCCGGACGGAACCGCGAGCACGCCGTCGTCGATGAACGGCTGCAGGGTGTCCATCGCGCCCTTCCAGAAGAAGTGCGCGTTGTTGTCGTCGAGCGAGCCGGCGAACAGCTCGATGTTGAAGGGCCCCTTCTGGCCGGTCTCCTTGCCGTCGGCGTCGAGGACTCCGAGGCCGACGAGCAGCGAGGTGGCCTGCTGCACGCCGACCTTGTAGTTGTCGAAGGTCACGTAGAAGTCGACGTGCTCGCTGTCGCGGATCAGGCGGTCGTAGGAGATCACCGGGATGTTGGCGGCCGCCGCGGCGTCGAGCTGCGACGACAGCGCGGTGCCGTCGATGGCCGCCACGATGAGCAGGTCGGCGCCCTTGGTGATCATCTGGTCGATCTGCTGACCCTGAGTGGGGATGTCGTCGCCGGCGTACTGCAGCTCGACCTGGTATCCGGCATCCTCGAGGCCCGCCTGCACCGCGTCGCCGTCGGCGATCCAGCGCTCCGAGGTCTCGGTCGGCATCGAGACGCCGATGAGCATGTCGCCCTTGTCGGCGCCCTCTGCTCCTGCGGGTCCGCCGGTCGAGCCTGCTCCTCCTCCGCCACAGCCGGCGAGGGCGAGTGCCCCGACCAGGCCGAGTGCGGCCAGTGCGTACTTCTTCTTCATCACGAGCTCCTTCGCTGTGCATGCGTGGTGGGCGCCATCGCCCGAGATCGGAATCCCGGCCATTCGGGACTCGCTCCGGAGACACTTTCCTTGAGTTCGAGTCTCGAAGTCAAGGGGCTGTGATCAATTCGTGACTTCCGGGAGCGCGTTCAAGAGCAGGGTGCTGTTGACGTCAACCCACGCGGTCCGCGGATCCGCTCGGTTCGAGTTTCGAAGTCAAGACCGGCGTTGCCAGGTCCGAGAGAATCGACCCTTTCGCCGCCCCGAATCGATTCGATATCCTGAACGCTCCCCCGATCATCCCCAGTCCTGCGAGCCGCTCCCTCATGGCCACCTCCCTCACCACGGGCCGCCCGTGGCGCGTCATCCTCTCGTTCTCGATCCCGCTGCTGCTCGGCAACGTCGTGCAACAGATGTACCAGTTCGCCGACGCCGTCGTCGTCGGCAGGCACCTCGGCGTGCAGTCGCTCGCCGCCGTCGGCGCGACGGGCAGCCTGCTGTTCCTGCTGATCGGATTCGCGTGGGGTCTCACCAGCGGCTTCGCGATCCCCATCGCCCAGGCATTCGGTGCGGGCGACGGCGCTGCCGTGCGGCGATCCGTCGCGACGGGCGTGATCCTGACCGGCGCGACGAGTGTGGTCCTCACCGTCGTCGCGCCGCTGATCGCGGCGCCCCTGCTCGATCTGCTCCAGACACCCGCAGAGCTCATGCCCGAGGCGACGACCTTCACGCAGATCAGCTTCATCGGCGCGAGCGCGACGATGTTCTTCAACTACCTGTCGGCGATCATCCGTGCGATCGGCGACTCCCGCACCCCGCTGATCTTCCTCACCGTCTCGTGCGTCCTCAACGTCGCACTGGTCGTGCTGATGGTGGGTCCGCTCGACTGGGGCGTGGGCGGCGCGGCGCTCGCCACCGTCATCGCACAGGCGGTCTCGGTGGTGCTCTGCCTCGAGTTCGTGCGTCGTCGTCTGCCGATGCTGCACCTGCGCCGTGCGGACTGGCGGGTCTCCCGCGACGACGTCCGCGAGCACCTGCGGCTCGGTCTGCCGATGGGGTTCCAGGCATCGATCATCGCGATCGGCACCCTCACCGTGCAGGTCGCGCTGAACACCCTCGGCTCCGACGCGGTCGCCGCGTACACCACGGCTTCCCGCGTCGACGGTCTGGCGGTGGCGTTCCTGTCGTCGCTGGGACTCGCGTCCTCGATGTACGCGGCGCAGAACCTGGGCGGTCGGCGGCCCGACCGCATCCGCCGAGGAGTCATCGAGGGCACCTGGATGGCGGTGATCACGGGCGCCCTGCTCGGCGCGCTCATCATCGCGTTCGGCACCTCCATGGTGCGGCTGTTCGTGGGGGAGGGGTCCGACGAGGTCGTGCGCCTCGCGCACCTCATGCTCGTCATCAACGGATGCGGCTACTGGGCGCTCGGGGTGCTGTTCGTGCTCCGCGGCGCGCTGCAGGGGCTCGGCCACACCCTCATCCCCACGGTCACCGGCGTCATCGAGCTGGTGATGCGGGTGGGCGCGGCCGTCGTGCTGGGCGCACTGATCGGCTTCGAGGGGGTGGCTCTCAGCAACCCGCTGGCGTGGCTCGGGGCGATCACGCTGCTGGTTCCGGCCTACGTGCGCGCCCACCGGTCGCTCGGGCGCATGCCGGTCGACCCCGTCGAGTCGACCGAGACGTCCGCCATCGCGATCGTCGGACCCACCGACGGATCCATGGTCGTCGATGCGGTGCTCACCCAGCCCGTGCGGGTGGTGCGCGGCTCGCGGTTCGCCTGGCTGACCCGGCGTTGACCCGGGGGCTGACCCGGGGTTGACCCGGCGTTGACTCGGGGGCGGGCGGCTCGCCGCGTCCGGCGCGGCGCGGGGCGTCACGATCGCAGAACATCATCCTTGAGACGGATGCCCGGAATGCCGACACTTCGTAATGTTGGTCATACGGAGGTTCCGTTGACCGGGGGGTCGTGATGACGTCATCGAGAGTGGCAAGCGAACTGGCATCGATTCTGGTGCCGATCGGTATGGCCGGGGCGGTGTTCGCGGCACTGTGCGCGATCGTCGCAGCCGTCGCGATCATGCGCGGCGCGGCAGGACTCGCCGGCGGAGCAGTGGGCCTGTGGATACCCGGAGCCCTGCTCAGCTCGACGGCGTCGTTCGCGAGCCAGTGGACGCCGATGCTCGTGTCGGGCGGCATGCTCGTCGCGATGCTCGTGATCGGAGCGGTGGCGCGCGGGGTCGTGAACGCCGGCGAACCCGCACGGCAGGCGGCGCGTGAGGCTCGGGCCGCGGCGGTCGTCGATGCCGTCACGGTCGCCGAAGGTGCAGCATCCGCCACGCCCCGCAGCACGAAGCCGGCCACCAGCACGGGCAGTCAGCCGGCGCTGGCCGGCTGACACAGCGCGCGGCGATGCCGTTCAGCGCTGCCGCTCAGCGGTGGTCGCGCGGCGATTCTCAGCGCTGCCGCTCAGCGGTAGTCGCGGTCGAGGTGCTGCCCCGCGTCGTCTCCCGAGGCGACGCGCTCGCTCTCGCGTGCCCGCAGCTCCACCCGGCGGATCTTGCCCGAGATCGTCTTGGGCAGCTCGGGCACGAACTCGATGATGCGCACCCGCAGATGGGCGGAGAGCCGGTCGTGGGCGTACGCGAAGATCGACCGTGCGGCCGCGGTGTCGTCGACCGCCGCATCCGCCCGCAGGCAGACGTACGCCTTGGGCACCGCCAGCCGCGTGGGATCGGGGCTGGGAATCACCGCCGCCTCGACCACGAGGTCGTGCTCCAGCAGCACCGACTCGAGCTCGAACGGTGAGATCTTGTAGTCCGATGCCTTGAAGACATCGTCGGCGCGACCGATGTAGGTGAGGTAGCCGTCGGCATCCCGCTGCGCGATGTCACCGGTGTGGTGATAGCCGCCCACCCGCGACTCGGCCGTCTTCTCGGGATCGTCGTAGTACCCGGCCATGAGACCTGTGGGCGGATGCCGGAGGTCGAGCGCGATCTCGCCCTCGGTGTCGGCGAGTTCGCCGGTCGCCGGATCCAGCAGCACGACCGGATAGCCGGGAAGGGGGCGGCCCATCGAGCCGACCTTCACGGCCTGGCCGGGGGAGTTGCCCACGCAGGCGGTCATCTCGGTCTGACCGAATCCGTCGCGGATCGTGCCGCCCCAGGCCTCGCGCACCCGGTCGATGACCTCGGGGTTCAGCGGTTCGCCGGCGCCGACGAGTTCGCGCGGCGGGTGGGTGAGGCGTCCGAGATCCGCCTGGATCAGCATGCGCCAGACCGTCGGCGGAGCGCAGAAGGTCGAGACCTGATGGGTGTCCATGACCTGCATGAGGGTGTTCGCGTCGAAGCGCTCGTAGTTGTACACGAACACCGTGGCCTCGGCGAGGAACGGGGAGAAGAAGCTCGACCAGGCGTGCTTGGCCCAGCCCGGCGACGAGATGTTGAGGTGCACGTCGTCGGGACGCACGCCCAGCCACCACATGGTCGACAGGTGCCCGATCGGGTACGACACGTGCGTGTGCTGCACGAGCTTCGGGCGGCTGGTGGTGCCGCTCGTGAAATAGAGCAGGGCGGTGGCGTCGGCGGGGGTCGGCGCATCCGGCTCGAACGTCGTCGATGCGGCGGCCGAGTCGTCGAAACGCGTCCACCCGTCGGGGACGTCGTCGCCCACCCCGATGCGCAGCACCTGCGCGTCGATGTCGGCGACGCGCTCGGCGAGGCCGCCGGTCGTCACGATCGCGCGGGCACGGCCGTGCTCCACGCGATAGGCGAGGTCGGATGCCGAGAGCAGCGTCGAGGTGGGGATCGACACCGCCCCGATCTTGGTGATCGCGAGCATCACCTCCCACAGCTCGATCGTGTTGCCGAGCATCACGATCACGTGGTCACCGCGGCGGACGCCGATGCCGGTGAGCCATGAGGCGACCTGGTCGGAGCGTGCCGACAGCTCGCCGTACGTCCACGACCTGAGGCTGAGGTCGGCGGAGACGATCTGCACGGCGGCGCGATCGGGGCGCTCGCCGGCGATCACGTCGAACCATTCGAGCGCGAAGTTGAACGTCGCCGGTGTCGGCCACGAGAATCCGTCGCGGGCCGCGGCGTAGTCGGTGGCGTTCGCGAAGAGGAAGTCGCGCATCTCTCGCACCGATGTCGTGGCTGCGGTGGCACTGCGGCTCATGAGGGGCTCCCTTGCTCGACGGACGACGTGTCCATCCTCGCCCACGATCCGCTCAGCGCGCGAGCAGACCCGCGCCGTCGCGGAGCTCGAAGACCAGCTGCGTCTCGGTGCCACGCACCACCGGGTGCACCGTGATGTGCTCGAGCACGATGTCGCGCAGCGCCGTGGCATCCTGCACCGCGACGTGCACCAGAAAGTCGTCGACGCCCGCGACGTGGAACACCTGCAGCACCCGCGGGATGCCGGCGAGGGCATCGAACAGCGCGGTCACCTTCGGGCCGGTGTGATTCGCGAGCCGCACTTTGATGATCGCCTGCAGTGGAGATCCGAGCGCCGCCTCGTCGACCCTGATGCGGGTGTCGCGGATGACGCCTCGTTCCCGCAGAGAGCGCACCCGGTGGGCGCAGGTCGATTCGGCGAGACCCAGGCCGCGGGCGAGCGCCTTGTTGGTGACCTCGGCGTCTCGGGTGAGCACCGCGAGGATCTCGAGATCGACCTCGTCGAGTTGCGCTTTCGCCAACGTGACCATCTCCCTGCATCTCGGTTCCGCTCAGAATAGCGAGATCGGCGGATGCAGTGAGTGATTCTGTCGAACCGCGGCGGCAACAGCGCATTTCCGGCAACGTGGAAGCATGACTGCACCGTTGCATCCAGACACCGTCGCCGTGCACAGCGGGCGCGCCGACCTCGACGGACTCGGCGTGCACGCCCTGCCCATCGATCTCTCGACGACCAACCCGCTTCCCGACATCGAACGGGGCGGCGACTCCTACGAGGCGATGGCGACGGGTGGTCGACCACCGGCCGGTGGCAGCCTCGTCTACGCGCGCCTCTGGAACCCGACGGTCGCGCGGTTCGAAGACGCGCTCGCCGAACTGGAGCATGCCGAGGCGTCGGTCGCGTTCGCGTCGGGGATGGCGGCGATGACCGCGGTGATCCTCGCCCACGGTCCCGCGACGGGAAAACGCCACGTGGTGGCGGTGCGTCCGCTCTACGGGGGCACCGATCACCTGCTCGGGTCGGGGCTCCTCGGCGTCGAGACGACCTACTGCGACGCGGCCGACGTCGCTGCGGCGATCCGTCAGGACACGGGTCTGGTGGTGCTCGAGACTCCGGCGAACCCGACTCTCGACCTCACCGACATCGCCGCCGTCGTCGCTCGCGCGGGAGACGTGCCGGTCGTCGTCGACAACACCTTCGCGACGCCGGTGCTGCAGAACCCGATCGATCACGGCGCGGCCATGTCGCTGCACAGTGCGACCAAGTATCTGGGCGGCCACGGCGACGTGATCGCCGGAGTGGTGGCCTGCAGCGAGACGACGGCCGAGGCCCTGCGCCGGGTGCGGGCGGTGACGGGAGGCCTGCTGCATCCGCTGGGCGCCTACCTGCTGCACCGCGGACTCACCACCCTGCCGGTGCGAATGCGCGCGCAGCAGGAGAACGCGCGACGCATCGTGCAGTGGCTGGGGGATCGGCCCGAGGTGGCCGAGGTCTTCTATCCGGGGCTCGACGGCGACCCCGCCGGCATCCTCGAGAGGCAGATGCGGGGCACCGGGGCGATGATCGCGATGCGGATGCGGGGCGGCTTCGCCGCGGCATCCGCGGTGACCTCGTCGACCACCCTGTTCACCCACGCCGTGTCGCTGGGCGGCGTCGACTCTCTGATCCAGCATCCCGCCGCCCTCACTCACCGACCGGTCCTGGAGGAGGCGCGACCCGACGCCGACGTCCTGCGACTGTCGATCGGTCTGGAGAACGTCGACGATCTGATCGCCGACCTCGCGCGGGCGTTCGCGGAACTGCCCGCCGCACGCACACTCGTCGGGGTCGGGGTCGGGGTCGGGGTCGGGGTCGGCGTCGGGGTTGGGGTCGGGTGCGACTGAGGGACCGGCCGTCTGCCGGATCGACTGAGGGACCGGGCCGTCTGCAGGATCGACGCACGGATGCAGGATGATCCGGCAGATCTGGTCCTGCATCCGTGCCGAGGTCCTGCATCCGGCCGCCGGCGTGGCCGGGGCGCCGGGCCTACGGCAGGCGGATGGTCCCCGTGGCCAGGCGCTCGGTCGGCATCCGGTCACGGTTGTACGTGATCTCGCTGTAGCCGTGCGGGGTGGGCAGGCCGTCGTCATCCAGGCTCACGAACACGATCTTCTCGATCGTGAGGATGCGCTTGCGGGTGATCATGTTGCGGGCGACGGCCCGCATGGTCAGTGACGTGGTGCCGAAGTGCGTCGCCTGCAGGCCGATCTCGATCAGGTCGCCCTGCACAGCCGACGCCTCGAAGTTGATCTCCGAGATGTGCTTGGTCACCGCCCGGTAGTTGCCGAGCTGGACGATCGCGTAGATCGCCGCCTCCTCGTCGATCCACTTCAGCAGGCTGCCGCCGAACAGCGAGCCGTTCGCGTTCAGGTCCTCCGGCTTCACCCATTTGCGGGTGCGGAAGTTGATGCCGTCCTCGGACCACTGCCACTCGGGAGTCTTGTTCGTCGCCATGCTCCGAGGGTAGGAGCCTCGTGAGTCGGGAAGGTTACGCCTGCACATCCGTGCATCGTGAGGGGTGATCCGCCGAGGGCTGATCTGCCCCGAGCGGATTCCACCCCGCGGCAGAGCGAGGCGGCGGATGCTGGTCGCATGAGCGAAGACAACCGCATCCCGCAGTTCGGCCCCGAGACCAGAAGAGCCCTGTTCCACGAGCGTGTGCTCGTGCTCGACGGCGCACTCGACGACGACAACGGCACGTTGCTCATGACGCAGCTGCTGACTCTCTCGGGCGAGGATCCGACCACCGACATCGCCCTGTGGATCCACTCGCCCGGGGGCTCGGTGCCGTCGATGCTCGCGATCCGCGACCTGATGACGATGGTGCCGAACGACGTATCGACGCTGGCGCTCGGGCTCGCCTGCAGCGCGGGGCAGTTCCTGCTCTCGGCGGGCACGAAGGGCAAGCGCCGCGCGCTGCCGCATGCGCGCATCCTGATGCATCAGGGGTCTGCGGGCATCGGCGGATCGGCGGGCGAGATCGAGACCCAGGCCGACGACCTTCGGCACATGCGCGACACGGTGCTCGGGCTGATCGCCGCCGACACCGGGCAGCCGGTGGATCGCATCTTCGAGGACTCGCTGCACGACCGCTGGTACACCGCAGGGCAGGCGAAGGACTACGGCTTCATCGATGAGATCGTCGCCTCGCTCGGGAACCTCATGCCGCGCCGCCGGGCTCGGGTCGGACTGGGGGTGAGCGCATGAGCGGCTACACGATCCCGAACGTCATCGCCCAGCATCCGCGGGGCGACCGGGTCATGGACGTCTACTCGCATCTGCTCGCAGAGAGGGTCATCTATCTCGGCACGGGGATCGATGCGGGGGTCGCGAATGCGCTGATCGCGCAGCTGCTGCACCTGGATGCCGACAGTCAGGATTCCGGCATCCAGTTCTACATCAACAGCGAAGGAGGTGACCCGGGGGCGGCGCTCGCGATCTACGACACGATGCAGCACATCCGCCCCGCCGTCGCGACGACCTGTGTCGGGCAGGCGATCGGACCCGCCGCGCTGCTCGTCGCCGCCGGAGCACCGGGGCAGCGCGCCGCACTCGCCCATGCCCGGATCGTGCTGCATCAGCCGGCCGGACAGTCGCGCGGGGCGATCCCCGACCTGATCCTCGCGGCCGACGAGGTCGTGCGGGTGCGTGCGGACATGGAGGCGATCCTCGCCAGGCACAGCGGGCGGTCGCTGACCGAGCTGCGCGCCGACACCGATCGCGACCGCGTCTTCACGGCATCCGCCGCGCTGGACTACGGACTGATCGACACCGTGCTGGGGGAGCGGGCCGTCTGATGGCTAGCGGGGGCGTCTCGGTGCGTCTGCAGGATCGAAGCGCGGATGCAGGATGCTTCGGCCGTTCTGGTCCTGCAGGCGTGCCGTGATCCTGCAGTCGTGCCGTGATCCTGCAGGCGGACAGACGGAAGAGGGGCCCGTTCAGGCTGCGAGGGCGAAGGTCCCGCGGGTGACGGACACCGCAGCGGATGCCGGAGCCGCCGTCGCCTGACGCAGCTCGTCGGCCACGGCGCTCGTCAGCTCGATCAGGGAGGTGTCGAGGGCCCCGGCGATCGCGGCGATCATCTCGCTCGACGGCTCTTTGAGTCCTCGTTCGACCTCAGAGAGGTACTGGGGCGAGACTCCGGCGTTCCCGGCCGTCTCGGTCAGGGTCTCGTCGCGGTGGTGGCGTCGGCGTCGCAGCTGGTCGCCGACCATCTGGCGCCATAGGGGTTCGGGCTCACTGGGACGAGGACGGGCAGAGCGAGGTGCGCAAGGGAACGGGACGAGGTCGGCCATGCCTCACGATAATCCGGCGTCAGCGAGGGATTCGAGCCGTTCTGCTCAGAGCAGAAAGCTCCGCTCACGCGTCGGTGCGCTCCGCCGACGCGGTCTCAGAAGATGCCGCAGCATCCGTCGCCGCCCAGCTGGCAAGCATCCGCAGTTTCTCCTCCGATGACGACCCGGGCTCTGCCGTGTACGTCGACATCTGGAGCCCGGGATCGGCCGGAAGCTCGAACGCCTCGTAGGTGAGTTCCATCTCGCCCACGACGGGGTGGTTGATGCGCTTGACCCCGCTGCGGTGAAAGCGCACGTTGTGAGCGGCCCACAGGGTGCGGAACCGTTCGCTGCGGGTCGACAGCTCGCCCACGAGATCGGTGAGCTTGCGGTCGAACGGATTGCGCCCGGCTTCGCCGCGCATCGCGGCGACGAGCTCCTGGGTGTTGCGCTCCCACTCGGGGTAGAACTCCTGCGCCGCCGGGTCGAGGAATGCGAAGCGGGCGCTGTTGGGCACCGGGGTCGTGAAGAGCGGCGCGTAGAGCGCGCGGCCCAGCGCGTTCGCCGCGAGGTAGTCGAAGTAGTTGTTGCGCACGATCGCGGGTGCCTCCGTCATCGCGTCGAGCAGACGCAGGATGCTGGGGCGCAGCGTCTCGACCTTCTTGCGCGGCGTGCGGGCGACGGGTGACGCATTGGCCGTGCGTGCCAGGTCGAACAGGTGCGCGGTCTCGGCCTCGTCGAGCTGCAGGGCGCGGGCGAGGGCGTCGAGCACCGTGTCGGAGACCCCGGAGAGGTCGCCGCGCTCGAGGCGGGTGTAGTAGTCGACGCTGACGCCGGCGAGCAGCGAGACCTCTTCGCGCCGGAGCCCGGGCACACGACGGTTGCCGCCGTATGCGGGCAGGCCCGCCTGATCGGGGGTGATGCGGTCGCGCCTCGACGAGAGGAATTCGCGCACCTCGGTGCGGGTGTCCATGTGATCGACGGTACGCCCCCTCAGAGCATCGAGGGAGGTTCCACCAGACTCTCCCTCGTCTGCGAGACCGCGCGCAGACTGAGGACATGACAACGCAACTGACTCTCAACAACGGCATCGAGATGCCCGCCCTCGGCTTCGGAGTCTTCCAGGCCGCTCCGGACGAGACCGTCGATGCCGTCAGCACAGCCCTCGAGACGGGTTACCGCCTGATCGACACCGCCGCTGCGTACGGCAACGAGCGCGAGGTGGGCGAGGCGATCCGTCGCACCGGCATCGCGCGCGACGAGATCTTCATCGAGACCAAGGTCTGGATCAGCGACTTCGGCTACGACGAGACGCTGCATGCGTTCGAGAAGTCGACCGGCAAGCTCGGCGTCGACCAGCTCGACCTGCTGATCCTGCACCAGGCTCTGCCCACCCGCTTCGACCTCACGCTCGGCGCCTATAAGGCACTCGAGACCCTGCTGGCCGACGGCCGGGTGCGCGCCATCGGCGTCAGCAACTTCATGGTGGGGCATCTCGAGAAGCTGGCGGCCGAGACGAGCATCATCCCGGCGATCAACCAGATCGAGGTGCACCCGTACTTCCAGCAGCGTGAGGTGCAGCAGGCGGATGCCGCCGCAGGCACCGTCACGCAGGCCTGGTCGCCCATCGGCGGCATCACGGCGTACCGCCCCGACGGCGCATCCGTGTTCGACGACGAGACCCTCACGACGATCGCCGCCGAGCACAGCAAGTCGCCCGCCCAGGTGATGCTGCGCTGGCACCTGCAGCAGGGGCGATCGGCGCTGCCGAAGTCGGTGCGCCCCGCCCGCATCGCCGAGAACTTCGACGTGTTCGACTTCGAGCTCTCCACCGACCAGCTCGGCGCGATCGATGCGCTCGACACCGGTGTGCGCCGCGGCCCCGAGCCCGAAGACGTCACACTCGAGACGTTCGGCCGGGAGATCCCCGAGGCGTGAGCTAGAGCGCCGCAGTCACACCCGGGAGCAGCTTGGTCAGGATCGCGCCGAGCTGCTCCCGCTCTGCGTCCGTGAGCGGGTCGAAGATCAGCTCCCGGATCTGCGCGACGTGCACGGGGGCTGCTCCCCGGAGCAGTTCGCGACCGGCATCCGTCAGCGCGGCGGTCAGCGTGCGCTTGTCGGTGCTGCACGAGGTGCGCGTCACCCATCCGCGTTCTTCGAGCGAGTCGATGGCGTGGCTGAGCCGCGAGCGGCTGAGCCCCGCGATCTGTGCGAGCTCGGTCATCGGGATCGCGCGATCGTCCTGGCCCGCCAGAGTCACGAGGATCGCGTAGTGCGCGTGCTTGAGTCCGGTCTCGGCCTTCAGCGCGCGATCGAGCACCTGCGGCAGCAGCTGGACGAACCGGATGGTCGGCAGCCACGTCTGCATCTCGATGTCGTCGAGCCTCCGGTCGGTCATCTGCACGCTCCCGATGCTCGCCGTGCTCACGCCGCGGACAGATCGAGCGTGTGCGCGGTGTGGTCGCGCTTGGCCTCGAGGTAGCGGTGGTTCGCGTCCGACAGGTGCACACCGGTGCGCACGTGCTCGGTGACGCGGATCCCGAGGGATTCCAGCTGCGTCGCCTTGTCGGGGTTGTTGCTCAGCAGGCGGATGCTGTCGGCACCCACCGCGTGCAGCATCTGCGCCGCGACCGTGTAGTCGCGCTCGTCCTCGCCACGCCCGAGCGCCACGTTCGCCTCGTACGTGTCGAGCCCTGCGTCCTGCAGCGCGTACGCGTCGAGCTTGGCGTATAGGCCGATGCCTCGGCCTTCCTGGCGCAGGTAGAGCAGGAATCCGCCCTCGTTCGCGATGCGCTCGACGGCCTCCCGCAGCTGCGGCCCGCAGTCGCAGCGCTCGGATCCGAACACATCGCCGGTCAGGCACTCGCTGTGCGGGCGCACCAGAGGTGCATCGCCGCCGTGGGCGGCGCGGTCGAGCGCGCCCTTCCAGTCGCCGAGGCCCAGGAGCAGGTGCTCGCGGCCATCGACCAGACCGTCGAAGGTGACCACATCGGCCGCGGTGGAGAACCCGTCGGCGAAGCGCATCGGCACGCGCACGCGCGTCCGCTCGGTGGCGACCGGAACGACGGTTGAAGTTTCAATCATGTGGGGTGAAACGCACGATGGCGGAGTCTATTCCCGTGAGAGGAGTTTCATCAGAACCTCCCGAACTCGCGAGATCGGGCGTTGACTGGACGCACAACACCGAAGGAGCACACTCATGCGTGGAGTAGTCATGTACGCACCCGGCGACGTGCGCGTGGAGGACCGCGAGAAACCGACCATCACCCGTCCGACCGACGCCGTGATCAGGATCGCCGCGACCTGCATCTGCGGATCCGACCTGTGGCCCTACCGGGGCGCGAACGAGGTCGATCACGACCCGATGGGCCACGAGTACGTCGGCATCGTCGAGGAGATCGGCGCCGACGTGAAGACGGTGAACGTCGGCGACTTCGTCGTCGGCTCGTTCATGGCCTCCGACAACACCTGTGAGATCTGCCGGGCCGGATACCAGTCGCGCTGCGTGCACGTGGTGCCGATGGGCCGATTCGGCACCCAGGCCGAGTACTCGCTGATCCCGCATGCCGACGGCACTCTCGTCGCGACGCCGGGGCAGCCCGACGCCGATCTGATCCCCTCGCTGCTCGCGGCATCCGACGTGCTGGGCACCGGATGGTTCGCCGCCGTCGCCGCAGAGGTCGGCCCCGGCAAGACCGTCGCCGTGGTCGGTGAC
>Ga0308161_1004214_pt1 | contig 13306 bp, 16 predicted proteins | sample PhyFR2_FD_201034 | JGI IMG/M metagenome (GOLD analysis project Ga0308161, IMG submission 201034) | Phyllosphere microbial communities from UC Gill Tract Community Farm, Albany, California, United States - DLSLF.R2 | ecosystem: Host-associated > Plants > Phyllosphere > Unclassified | place: USA...
AGGCAGAGTTTTTCGACATAATGCCAGTTCACATCCGGGCGAGCCGGATGTGTCAGCTTACTCAGCTCACCACGCAAGGCGGCATAATCCGGAAGCGCCCTGGGGTCGCCACCGGTTTTAATTTTTCGCGGGTTGATGTCATTCATGCCGCCCATCGCTGTTTCCCGGGAAGGGTACCAAAGCGCATACGGTCAGGCTGGCAGTTTGTGGGGTTCTTTGCTCAGCGCCCGCAGGGCAGACGTTCAGCAAAAACAAAAAAGCGGGCAGGATGTGCTGCCCACTTCTGGTCTTACGCGGTGGCGCGTTCGTTCCAGGAATCGGAATGAATGATGTTGCCGTCTTTGTAGGTCCAGGTGATTTTTTCGTAGCGCAGTTCAATGCGCTCAAGGTGGTTATGCTTCTCTTTGGATGGATCCTTGATGTCATACATTTCAGGATTCACCTTCACCACTTTCACGTTTTCCAGTTTGGTGTTGAAGTACTCCACTTCCTGACCCGCGTCGTTGATTTTGTACCACTTGAATTCAGCAGACTTCAGGGTCTGACCGGTGGTCACCGCCTTGTACAGGTACGGGCTTGAGGAGTCGATTTCCTTGGTGAACAGGAACGGGGTGTGGATACGGGCATCGCCTGCGCATCCTGCCAGATATCCAGTGCACTGAGTTCGGAGACCGGGTTCAGATTGATTTTTTTAAACAGAGACGCATAAACCCCACCAGCAGCCGGACGTTCCAGCACCACACTCTCGCCACCCGCGACATTCTCAATTTTTACAGACATCAATATCCTCCTTATTAATCCGTTAAATCATCCTGACCGTTATGGCTGTTTCGGGGCCAGAGCAGACAGTTCTGCGCGGAGTTCTGCGCTTAATGCCGGGTCGAGCAGAATTTTTTCCAGCTCTTTTCGGAAAGCCTGATTATCCAGCAGGTTAGCTTTTAAGTCGCGAAGCAGATTGCGCATGGACAGCATCGCCTTTAGCTGAGGTATTTGACGGGAGACCTGCTCCGGGGTGAAATCCTTCATGCTCCGGAAGGTCAGGCTGATGTTGTCTTCGCTGCCGTCATCAGCCAGCGTGTTTTTAACGGTCAGATTGACGTTTGGGGAATATTCGGAAAGTACTGAGTCAAAGTTATTTTTGTTCAGATTAACTTTTTTTCGCTCAGACAGAGGTGCAGACTCCTGACCATGACTGAAGTCGCCTGCCACCAGTAATTTCAGGGGGAGTTCGGTTTTTTTGCTCGCACCGCCCGTATGCAAATCAAGTTTTAAATTAATACGTGCCTTGGGTATTTCGGACTGAAAGGAAGAGTTAGACATGGCTGTCCCTGTTCTATGGAGTGATAGAAACCGCCACAGCCAGTGTCAAATGTTAAGAACGGCTACCCCTGCCATAAATCATTCCTGCTATTAAACATTCATCTCAAAACAGGCGCTGCGGGCAGAAGCGAGTACATTCCATCTACTGGCGATATGACGCGGTTCAGAAGCGTGAATCCGTAAAATTAATTTTCAGATAAACACCAATAGCGTGAGTGTAAAAATAGTGGAACAGCTAAAGGAAATGATAAGATGAAACAAAATGTAACAGAGAGGGCGTGCGAGGAGTCAGGATATAGTGATCTGATATATAAGAGTTTTCTTAAGAAGCTCGCTCGCGGGTGCATGAAATCTGGGATTTCAAGATACTTCATTCCACTGTTCAATTGAGAATTGAGCCGTAAAATGACTGACGGCTAAAAAGTGCGGTTAATGACTATTTTATAGAATTGAGTCAGAAATTGATGACGAAACTTAACCCAAAAGGGTTAAGTTTAAACATAAAAAATGTTAATTATTTTTGGTGTTATTATGCGCTTCACATAACGCCTTTTGCTGCCAGGAAGATCAGCGACTCCCCCGTCGACACGCAGAAGGCGTCATGCCATAGACCTGACGGAAACGATGGCTGAAATGCGCAGAAGAGTGGAAACCACACTGAAGAGCAATCGCGGTCAGCGTCAAATCGGGATGCGCAAGCATTGTCCTCGCGCGATCCATGCGACGACGCATCACAAACTGGTGTGGCGCTTCGCCCGTGGTGTGACGGAACATACGGGCAAAGTGAAATTCACTTAATGCCGCTTCCTGCGCCAGCACCGTCAGGGTTAAAGGCTGGTCGAGATGGGTTTCAATAAATTCCAGAACACGTCGTAATACCACCGGAGCCAGTCCGCCGCGCACCTGGGGCAATTGCCACTTTACGTCGCTGTAGTGTTGCAACAGATGGGTCAGAAGCAGTGTTGATGCGCTGCTTAATGTCAGCTGGCTGGCGGGCTGTTGCCAGTCGCTGCTCAGCAGGAAGTGCCGATAGAGCTGGGTAATACGGTCATCCGTAGAAAAGACTTTTTCATGCAAATTTAATTGCGCCGGACTGCGGTCCCAGACCTGTTCGGCCAGCTGTCGCAGCTGATTTTCACTGCAATAAAGATGAACAAAAGCGAGATCGGCACGCAGATCCCAGGTTGACTCCGTGCCAGAAGGCATCAGACAGAAGCGATCCGGTGCACCACCGTTACGCCAGCCGTGCGCAGTTTTATGCCAGGTATCGTAGCCGCCCGCCACATAAAGGCTCAGCGTGTGATGATCGCTAAGGTTGGTTACGCGATTGCCACTATTGAACCAGGCCGCCAGCTGAATGCCGCTGTGAAGGTGCACCTGATCACGCAGTTGTGCTTTGTGGCGTTGCAGCATGTCAAAGGTCTGGTAACGGCTCATCGGGGTATCAGCTCAGATAAACAGAGGGCCAGTTTACGGATTGCGCGGGACAGAGAACAGGCCACAATGGGACGGACGGCAAAAATGCGCAAGATTTTGCAAATGCTGCGCAAGCTGCTGTAAGAACCGATCGGTTTACTGGCGCAGACTCGGCGTTTTGCAGTGGAGAATCTCGCAATGAATCTTTTTTTGTATCTCTCAGTTGTCCTCATCTGGGGTACCACCTGGATTGCTATCTATGCGCAACAGTCTGCGGGCATCAATGCCGTCACCGTCGCTGTTTTCTGGCGCTTCTTGCTGGCTTCACTGGTCATGCTATTGCTGCTAAAGCTGATAAAACGGCTGCACAGGCTAACACTACAGGACCACCTCTTCTGTGTGCTGCAAGGGGGCTGCGTCTTTGGCTTCAACTTCGTTTGTTTCTATTACGCTTCTGGCTATATCAGCAGCGGGCTGGAGTCAGTGATTTTCTCAATGGCTGTGATGTACAACGCTATTAATCAATGGATATTTTTCCGTCAGCGTCCTTCTGCACGCCTGATTCCGGCGATAGCACTGGGCATGGCAGGCATTGTTGCGTTGTTCTGGCACGATCTGCGTAGTACGCAGGCCTCTGCCGGATTGATGTGGGGCATTGGATTAAGTGCGCTGGGCACGCTGGGATTTTCTTTCGGCAATATGATCAGTCAGCGGCATCAGCGTCTCCAGCGCGACGTGCTGACAACCAACAGCTACGGCATGTTATACGGTGCGCTGATGATGGCACTGGTCTCGCTGCTACAGGGTGTTTCGCTGCAGCCAGCCTGGAATACGCAGTGGATTGGGGCCTTAACGTATCTGGCCATCCTGGGATCGGTGATGGGATTCGGGGCCTATTTTACGCTGGTGGGACGTATCGGCGCCAGTCGGGCTGCCTGCACAACGGTGTTGTTTCCATTGGTTGCGCTGGCACTTTCTACCCACTTTGAGGGGTATGAGTGGCATGCCAGCGCCATCCCTGGCCTTGTCATGATTTTGCTGGGCAATGTCGTGATGTTTGCCCGCTGGCCGGCAAGCCGTCGCCGGGTAATCATCTGACGCCGAAGCGGGCTGAGGCCCGCTGCCGGATGGGCGTTACGCCCACTGTTGCTGAAGGAGTTTCTGGGGTTTATTGATCGCTTTACGCGCAATCCAGTAGAGCAGAACACGCTCATCGTCACTATCACGATCGGCCATCGACAGCAGTTTTAATGCCAGCGTCGATTTGGTCACAGGCTGTTGTTCTGTACTGAGTTCAATCACCGCCTGACCGATGATGCAGCAAACTTCATCCTCACTGGTGCTGGATTCATATGTCCGGTCTTTCATATTTCCTCCTGTTAAGTGAACTCTAAGCCTGGCAAGTAATCTGGAAACCTGCTCATAGAATCATCTGATTGAAACATTATCTTACGGCTAATTACGCTTAATTATTAAGTTGCCGCTTTGGTTACTTCTGACCCGATGGGGCTTAGCCCCCGCGATGCCATTCATACCGCCTGAATGGCATTTCATTCCCTGATCCGTTCCGTTCATGCCTTTACTGCTCACGCGCGCGAATCACTGCTTTATTCTGACCGCAGTGTCCAGATTCCCGGACGGGAGAGAAAATCATGAACCAGACTCAACAGGCTTCTTACCAGCGTTCCCGCTGGCTTACATTGTTCGGCACCGTCATTACTCAGTTCGCACTAGGGTCAGTCTACACATGGAGTTTGTTTAATGGGCAGCTGTCACAGAAGCTGGATGCCTCCGTCAGCCAGGTCGCTTTTTCGTTTGGCCTGCTGAGTTTAGGTCTGGCTATCGCCTCTTCGCTGGCCGGGAAATTACAGGAACGTTTTGGTGTACGCCGCGTCACTATCGGTGCGGGTGTACTGATGGCGCTGGGTTTCTGGCTCACCGCGCACGCCAGTAACCTGATGATGCTCTATTTCAGTGCCGGACTGCTGGTGGGTCTGGCCGATGGCGCAGGTTACCTGATGACGCTGTCAAACTGCGTGAAATGGTTTCCGGAACGCAAAGGGATGATCTCTGCCTGTGCGATTGGTGCATACGGTCTGGGCAGCCTGGGATTCAAATTTATCTGCGGGACGCTGCTGGCAACGGTCGGTCTGGAACAGACCTTCATGATCTGGGGCGTGCTGGCGATGTCGATGATCATCCTCGGCGCGCTGCTGATGCGTGAAGCGCCACTGCAGCAGAATGGACCGGCTACCCTGGGTCAGCAACATGTGCGGGATTACACGCTGGCACAATCGGTGCGACTGCCGCAGTACTGGATGCTGGCGCTGATGTTCCTGACCGCCTGCATGAGTGGCCTCTATGTGATAGGCGTTGCCAAAGATATCGGCGAAGGACTGGTGCATCTCTCCACACAGACCGCTGCCAGCGCGGTAACGGTTATCGCGATTGCCAACCTGAGTGGTCGGCTGGTATTAGGTGTGCTCTCCGACAAAATGCTGCGCATCAGAGTCATCTCACTGGCGCAAATCGTGTCGCTGACTGGAATGAGCGTGCTGCTGTTTAGCCGGATGAATGAGATGACCTTCTTCCTGTCACTCGCCTGTGTGGCCTTCAGCTTTGGCGGGACCATCACAGTATTCCCGTCGCTGGTGAGTGATTTCTTTGGCCTCAATAACCTGACCAAAAACTATGGCCTGCTCTATCTCGGCTTTGGTATCGGTAGCGTACTGGGTTCGCTGGTTGCCTCACTGTTTGGTGGTTTCACCGTCACCTTCAGCCTGATTATGACGCTGCTGGTCATCTCGCTGTTCCTGTCACTCACCATTCGCTTGCCGCAGAGTTCCGTCACAGCAGAACCTGTGTTGCAACGGCATTAACGCTTTCTGACAATTACCACGGGCCGCGATTAAGCGGCCCGTTTACGTTTAGCCGCGGAATCGCGGCTCTGCCATTCCCGCCACCGCCAGGTCTACGGCAAAGATATCGCCAGACTGCGGATAGCGCGCCAGCTCTTCTTCAGTGCGGTCTTCGCGTGAACTGGTGATGAACAACGTTTTAAGATCAGCACCGCCAAAGGCCACCATGGTTGGCCACTTCACTGGCAACAGGATCTCATCAACGATGTCACTGCTCAGTGGATCGATGCGCACCACGCGTCCGCCATCAAACTGTGCTGACCAGTAAAAGCCTTCGCTATCTACAGCGGCACCATCCGGCAAGCCACCTTTCGCGTCGAAACGACGGAACAGGGTGCGTTCGCCCGGTTCGCCCTGCTCGTTCAACGGGTAGCGATAGAGTGCCTCATTCGGCGTGTCACTGTGATACATCCAGCGTTGGTCGGGGGAGAATGCCAGCCCGTTGGAAATTTTAATGTCGCGCGCCTTCACCTCCAGCTTCAGGTCAGGCGTCACACGGCACAGCAGGCCACCGTTTTTGTCCTGCGGTTCCCACAGGCTGCCGCACCAGAAGTTACCCCAGGGATCGACGCGGCCATCATTAAAGCGACTTTGCGCAGCGATACCGGGATTCTCTGCGATTTTTTTTTCTGGCTTACCCTTAGCATCCAGCAGCCAGACACCACCACGCAGTGCAGCTATCAGCCCGCCCTGCTCACGCAGACCGATACATCCTACCTCTTCCGCCTGGGGGAAGGTCTGCAATTCGCCGCTGCCCGGATCAAAACGGTGAATGGCGGGCGCCAGGATATCGACACAGTAGAGCACCTGTTCCTGGACCGACCAAAGCGGGCATTCGCCCAGTTCAGCCTGTAAAGCCAGAATATTTTTAACGTCATGCGCCATGTTTCTCTCCCATTGAACTGACATGCTAATAATGTAGTGGTAAAAACTTTTAAATGAGAATTATTTTGGCTTGATTTTGAGACTATTCTCTTTGATAGTGTTTATTATTCAGTTCATTCCGATTTCTTTAATTATCTCTGCTGAAAAATTCATCACTCTGAAATATTCCGTCATATCTTCCTTAATAACTCTACAAAGCCTGCATCTTCACTCCACTTTTCCAGCGTAGTGTCACAGTCATTGGAAAAGAGGAGAAGCTTCCGATGAAGAGATTAATTAAAGTCGCTTCTGTGGTTGCACTGATGACGTTATTAAGCGGTTGTATCATCAGACCAGAACACGACAATGGCTGGCATCGCGGTGGTGGCGGCGGATATCATGGAGGTTACTATGGAGGTTATCACGATGGGTATCATGGCGGTTACCATCGCCGCTAACGGGCAAAGATGTCACACAGCATAAAATAAAAGCGTTAAAATTTAAGGGCGGGATAATTATCCCGCCCGTTTTAATATTCAGCCTTTAAGTGCGTAATTACACTGGAACCACATTTTCTGCAGTCCTGGAATATGACTTTCCTGCGCAGGCAAGGCCTCAACTTTATCAAATCCTTTCTTATTGCAGTAATTCGCCAGATCTATATCCATTGCGTCACGATTGACCTTTGCCGGATCAAAACGGTACTGTACGGTGTTTGAGTCTGGATCTTCATCAACGCGTTCAAATGCCCCGGGTTTGCTGGCAGTACAACCACTCAGCAGAATCAGCGCCATTGCGCCGGTAATCAGTTTTTTCATTTAGTTATCCTCATGTTGCCGCGCAGTTTATGACGCAGCCAGTCACGCATCCATAGGATTAATGCGCGAAAAATCAAAAATTTAGAAGCTTTTACCGATTAATGCAATACGATTAAACGGCTATCACTATCATGACGGAAGTGACAGGATGTACTCAGACCAAACGAAATGAAGACTGCACCACACCAGGAAATGCCAAAATAAGAATCTGTTCCTCTCTCTTCCCTGCCCGCGTTTAGCGGGCTTTTTTTCGCCTGCTATTCCGCCGTCGCTCACTGGCCCGTCATTGCCACCATTCTACGTAACAGGTTAGCGGCGCGCTTGTCCGGTAATGCCAGGATGGCACTGTAGAGATCAATCGACATGGCACACAGCGATGAACGATCAACTGCCGTATCAGCAGGCATATTCAGTTGCTGCAGCCTGTCGCCCCATTTCAGATAGAGCCGTGCGACGATTTTTTGCAGATCGTCCTGGGCCTGGGTCTTATCCAGCGGCTGCTCGGGTGGAGGACTGTTCAGCAACAACTGCTCCATGGCATCCGCCTCTTTGTGATTCAGCGAAGACGGCAGTGTGGTCAGCAAATTGATGCCCCCACTCACCTGTGGATAGAGATATCGGAAGCAGAGGCCAGGGTCGATTTGGTTCAGCGCCCGCATCTCTTCTACCGAGACGCCGATATAGTTAACGACCGCAGTATCCGTTCCGCGCATCAGTCGTTGGTTAATCACCTCTATCAGCCAGCCACGTAGCTCGCCCGTCGCCTTGTCAGCCGGCTCGCCTGCGCGGATTCGATGGCTCAGCTCCTGGGTCAGCAACAGCCATAATGCCGGTTCCTGCGTCTTCAGCACCCGATAGCCTGGCATAGTTGCCAGTTGATTTACCGCCTGCTCACGCTGCGCGGTCTGTGCCTGATGCGGCGCGACCCAACTGAACCAGACCAGATTTGCCAGTATCAGTGGCAGCAGAAAGAGGATCAGCCCCTGCCACAAACGCAGTCGGGTAGTTTTGATCAGCACAATGACGATAAACGCCAGCAGCGCAAAGGCGGCCAGCGTAATGAAGAGCAGAGAATTCATGCTGCGGAATTAATCCTTACGCACATCGATCAGCACAGGACAGTAAGCACGCTCGATAACCGATGCGCTGACGGAGCCTTTTAACAGCCGATTAAAAGAAGAGAGATGGCGACGTCCCATGATAATCATGCTGGCCTTGAGCTGTTGCGACTGGGCAACGATGGTATCTGCCGCATCACCCGCCAGTATCATGCCTCGTGCATTAATTCCCGCTCGCAGTAACGGTGCCAGCGCATGACGCACGACCATTTCCGCCGTATTCTGCTCATCCTGCGCCGCCACAAAATCGGCTGGATCTTCACCCGCATCGATTTCCATCGGCTGATTACAGGAGGAGTAGGCAGGATCGACACAGCACAGCACCACCACATCGGCACGATGCGCCAGCGCTTCTTCAATGGTTAACGCAACCACCTTCTCAGCGACAGGAGAGTGGTCAATGGCCATCAGCAGGGTTTTCATTAGTTGATTATCCTTCAATCGCGGCGATTTTGCCGATTTCACGCACCAGCGCCTCTTTACACTTCAGCATCTCGTCACGAAAACGGGCTTCGTGTCGAAGAAAACGAGCAGAGGGCACCAGCAAAGAGACTGAAAAGCGACCAAACAGCGTATCCAGGGCAAACGCCATGGTAGAGATCCCTTCCAGCGTTTCACCGCGATCCACGGCAATACCGGTTTCGCGCACTTCCCTGATAAGTTGCAGCAACTGTGGCAGCGTTTTCACCGTCATATCGGTTAACTCCTGCCAGGCGTCGCCGACGATCGTTCGCACATCTTTTTCACACTCCAGCGCCAGCAACGCCCGCCCACCAGAGGTACTGTAGAGTGGCAGATTAAGTCCCATATGCGGCACCACCCGAAGTTCCCGCGATGCCACCACATGGTGAATAATCGCCAGCTGGCTGCCACTGGCGCGGGCCAGCGAGACCGTTTCATTCGTGTCGGAAGAGAGTTTTTCCAGCAGCGGACTGACCAGATCGACCACGTCGGTGTGCACGCTGGAGATCAATTTTAACAGTGCCGGCCCCAGCCGCAGTCCACCCGCCCCGCTGCTTCGCACCAGTTCGGCGCTGTCGAGCGCAGCGACAATGCGCTGCACCGTTGAACGGGGCAGTTCCACCGCCTGAGCAATCTCGCCGAGGCTCATGCCGCCCGGCTGTTCGCCCAGCGCATTAAGAATTTTTGCCGCACGGGCGATGACCTGAATGCCGCCCGTTTTTTCCTCCTCGCGGCTGGAGGGTTGATGTGCCATAGCGTCGTCCTGTTTGAGCTGCCTTACTGTAGCGCGAATGCCGCACTTTTTACAGCCTGTACCACATTGCAATACAGCATACCGGGATGTAATATTACACCCTGTATCACATCGCAGTACACTGCATCATAATAACGAGATCGCCTGCCATGAACGCTAAGCCAGCCGCCGCGCCGGCCCCTCATCCTTTTACACTGCGACTGGCCCTCGGCCTGGTCGGCGTCCTCATCGCTGCGCTGACCTCCGGGCTGAACGACCGCGTCAGTGATATCGCGCTGGCCGATATTCGTGCCGCGATCGGCATCGGTTTTGATCAGGGTAGCTGGATTATCTCCGGTTATCAGGCAGCAGAAGTGGCCGCCATGATGATTGCGCCCTGGTTTGCCGTCACCCTGTCGCTGCGGCGTTTTACGCTCGGCGTGTCGGCGGGATTTATGCTGACCGGCATTCTGCTGCCACTGGTGCCGGATCCGACGCTGTTTATCAGCCTGCGCGTACTGCAGGGCCTGTTTGGTGGCGCACTGCCGCCGATGCTGATGACCGTCGCCCTGCGCTTTCTGCCGCCGCCCTTTAAGTTGTTTGGCCTGGCAGGTTATGCCCTGACCGCGACGTTTGGCCCCAATATGGCAGCCTCGCTGGCCTCGTTGTGGACCGACCATGTCAGCTGGATGATGGTGTTCTGGCAGGTCGTGCCCGGCATGCTGATTGCGATGGTGCTGATCAGCTGGGGGATACCCCAGGATCCACTGCGTCCGGAACGCTTTCAGCAAATCGATCTGTTCGGCATGGTGACCGGTTGCAGTGCTGTCGCGCTGCTGGTTCTGGTCCTGACCCAGGGTGAGCGCCTCGACTGGCTGAACTCGCCACTGATTGCCGGTATGCTGCTCGCCGCATTGCCGCTGATGCTGGTTTTTCTGATCAACGAGTGGTTCCACCCGCTGCCGCTATTCAAATTGCAGATGCTCCGACGGCCTAATCTGGCACACGGTCTGCTGGGACTGGCCTGTGTGCTTATTCTGGGGCTTTCAGGCTCCGCGCTGCCGTCGGCCTATTTTGCTCAGGTCAGCGGCTTTCGCACTCTTGAGTTTGCCCCGCTGGCACTGACCGTAGGCCTGCCGCAACTGCTTATTGCCCCACTGGTTGCGGCCCTGTTGAATATCCGCTGGATCGATTGCCGCTGGATGCTGACGGCGGGCGTCGGCCTGCTGGTGATCGCCTGTCTTATGGGCACACAGATCACAAGTGACTGGGCCCGGCAGAATTTCTGGTTGTTGCAGGTCCTGCAGGCGTTCGGACAACCGATGATCATTTTGCCGATACTGATGAGCGCCACCAGCGTTGTGGCCCCACCAGAAGGCCCGTTTGCCTCGGCGATGTTTAATACGGTACGCGGTTTCTCCAGCATCGCCGCCTCCACACTGGTTGAGGTTTTCCTCTCTCATCGTGAGCAGTTTCACTCCAGTGTCCTGATTAATCAGGCCGCCAGTCGCAGCGGGCTAATGACCGCGCCGACGGTCAGTCAGGCCAGCCCCAGTCTGCCGCTTTTGCCGGATGGCAGCATCAGCGCCAGCGATAATCTCAGCGGATTCGCCACGCTGGTCCGGCATCAGGCCACGGTGTTGAGCCTGAGCGACAGCTGGCTGATGTTGACCAGCTTTGCCGCCTGCCTGTTATTGCTTACCGCCATCCTGCCAAAACGGGTCTGGCCGCCTCAAACTTTGATTCAAAACCCTTCCCGGAATAACTGAATATGCGTACTTTCGAAATGAGAAGAACCCTGCTGCTGAGTCTGCTGCTGCTGGTGTTACTGGGCATCGCCTTTTTAGTCTGGTCGCTGATGACCGGCAACGATCATCGCACCAACGACGCTTACGTTAATGCGGATTACACCGTCGTGGCGCCAAAAGTCTCAGGCTATATCAGCAATGTGCAGGTGCAGGATAATCAGCAGGTCAAAGCGGGCCAGCTGCTGGTAACGCTGGATGATCGTGACTACCGTGTGGCACTGGAGAGTGCCGAAGCTGACCTGCAGGTGAGTCAGGCAAAACTGCTAAGCAGTCAGGCTCAACTGGAGCAGCAGCAGTCGGTGATTGATCAGCAGAAAGCCAGCGTCGCGGCCAGCCAGGCTTCTGCACAGTATGCCGGTCAAAGCGCCGATCGCTATAACCGACTCTATAAAAGCGGCACCGTGGCAGCCGACGATCAGCAAAAGGCCAGCTCAAATCAGCGCTCAGCGCTGGCAGCCGTGCATCAGAGTCAGGCCGCGCTGGCATCAGCAATGAAACAGGTCGGCGTATTACAGGCTGCGGTGCGTTCAGCGGAAGCCGACGTCGCCGCGGCTAAAGCCAGCGTCGATCAGGCCAGGCTTAATCTCTCCTATACGCGGATTACGGCTCCGGTGGACGGCATGGTGGGTCAGCGCTCGGCGCGGACCGGCGCGTACGTATCAGCCGGAACCCGTCTTCTGGCGGTGGTGCCACTGCAGCAAACCTACATTACCGCTAACTATCTTGAGACGCAGTTAAGCGATGTACGTCCGGGCCAGCGGGTGCGAATCAGTGTCGATGCCCTGCCGGGCGAGACTTTTACCGGCCATGTAGACAGCATCGCACCCGCCACCGGCGCAACTTTTTCGGCGATCGCTCCCGATAACGCTACAGGCAACTACACTAAAGTCGTCCAACGTCTGCCGGTGAAAATTGTGCTGGATGGTAACCAACAGCATCTGGCTCAGTTACGTGTCGGCATGTCGGCGATCCCTGAAATCCAGGTACCCTAAAATTGTGAGCAATATCTCAGAACGGACCTATTTCATTTGGGCGGGATTACGCGTAAATTAGCGCCTGATCCTGTTCTGAGAGTTATTCAGATCGACCCGGAAGAGAGCAGACCATGCATGAAATGGCGATCTCTTTTCCACATCTGTTCGCGTTGCACTGGTTTGGGATCGCCATCATCGTAACCGCTCAGAGGAGTTGCTTTGTGAAATATGCCTTGATGGGAATATCTTTTTTCGCGTTACTTTGGTTCGGAACCTTTGTTCTGTTGCTGAAGTAATGGCGTGACAGTGCCGCCACGGGGCGACCATTGCGTCGCCCCTGCTGGTTGTCAGCTCTCTTCTTCTGTTTTCATGCTGCCCGGCAATACGCCATCGGCACGAAACATCGCTTTAATTCCCCGTACCGCCTGACGAATACGATCGCTGTTTTCAATCAGCGCAAATCGCACGTGCGTGTCGCCATAGTCACCAAACCCGATGCCGGGTGAGACACAGACTTTCGCCTCCTGCAGCATGTGTTTGGCAAACTCCAGCGACCCCAGATGCGCATAATGGTCAGGAATTTTTGCCCAGACGTACATCGAGGCTTTCGGGTTATCTACCATCCACCCCGCTTCATGCAATCCTTTGACCAGCACATCACGGCGACGTTTGTACTGCTCTGCGATGTCGCGCACGCACTGTTGATCCCCTTCCAGCGCCGCAATCGCTGCCACCTGCAGCGGCGTAAAAGTGCCGTAGTCATGGTAACTTTTGATTCGCGCCAGCGCGGCGACCAGCTCTTTGTTGCCCACCATGAAACCGATGCGCCAGCCCGCCATGTTGTAGCTTTTTGACAGGGTAAAGAATTCGACGGC
>Ga0308161_1004215_pt1 | contig 13305 bp, 17 predicted proteins | sample PhyFR2_FD_201034 | JGI IMG/M metagenome (GOLD analysis project Ga0308161, IMG submission 201034) | Phyllosphere microbial communities from UC Gill Tract Community Farm, Albany, California, United States - DLSLF.R2 | ecosystem: Host-associated > Plants > Phyllosphere > Unclassified | place: USA...
CGTCTCTCCCTCTCTGCCTCCAAATCTTTCCTACTCTCCCCAGGCTCACTCAAGTGTTGATCCAACTGCACGAAAACTCTCATCAACTCACGCACTTCGAAACAGAGTAACGAAATCACGCTCTACTCACCTTTTCCCTCAAGATCCTCCTCGCCAATTTCCTATTAGTCTCTCTCGATCTAGTCTCGTGACAAGTGACCCTCAAACCACTCGGTAAATGAACCAATTGACAAGCATTACTCGTCTTATTAGTCGCTTGTCCACCAGGTCCTGAACCTCTAACGAAAGATTCTTCAAGTTCTGATTCGATGAGATCTGGGAGTGGTTTGAGATGGCGAGGTTTCGGAGGTGTACGACGCTTGGGAGGGAGAGAAGGAAGGGTTGAGAGATGGCGAAGGGAAAGGAGAGGAGAATGAGCGAGGAGGAAAGGGGAGATACTGAGGATAGAAGGGGATCTTGTAGAGTTCAACAGGAGTCGTCTGAGCATGAATCGGGAGTACTAGGTGAGTGGAGAGAAGCAAGAGATGAAACGAATTCTTCTTTTCCCTTCTCCACTTTACTTCCTCAACTCGCTTCTGCTTCCCAGACCCCTTGGGCTAGATAAACCCCGACAGAAAGGATGTCTAGTAAATCACGGAAAAAGGTACGCTGTCTTTCCTACTTCCCCCTCACTGATTCGAAATGACTCAACTCGACACCCGATCCAATTCAGCTCCTCCTAATGGGCAAATCAGGTTCAGGCAAGACCTCTATGCGAGCAATCATCTTCAAATCCCAACTAGCTTCCGACACTCGTCGATTGAGTGCAACAATCGATGTCGAATCGTCTCAAATCCGATTCCTAGGAGGATTGAGGTTAGACTTGTGGGATTGTGGAGGACAAGATTCATTCATGGACTCACATTTGACCGCTCAATCCTCGACCGTGTTTAGATCAGTTCATTCATTGATTTACATCTTTGATGCTGAATCTGAATCACTCCTTTCTTCCGACACTCATTACTTCCTCAAATGCCTCAATACTCTCTCTACTCAAAACTCCACCACTTCATCAACAGAGGAGAATGAAGAAGAAGGAGGAGGAGGAGGAGGACCGATGGTTTTCGTTTTACTTCATAAAATGGATCTAGTACCGTTGGATCAACAGGCAAGCAAATTCAGTGAATTCGAGAAGGAAGTCTCCACGAAAGCGAGGGAATCAGGTTGGAAAGGTGGATTGAGGTTCATGTCTACTTCAATTTGGAATGAAACTCTCTATCGCGTAAAAGTCTCTTCTCCTCCTCAAGCTCTCAACTCCGGGCTAACTCCCACGATCTTGTTAGGCTTGGTCAATCGTTGTTTCTCACTTGATGCCATCCCTCTCTACCCTACGACATCACCTCGAAACCTATTTGTCTCTCACATCATCCCTCGAATTAGTCTTGTTCGAACGAACAACATTCTTGGTGATTTCATCAGTGACGAAAAAGGATGAGGAATGTACGAGTGAAGAGAGGGCGTTGGTGAAAGGTTGGGAAGAAAGGAGGTTCGAGAGAGTTAGTACGATGGTGAAAGGTTTCAAAGGGAATTGCAAGTGAGTTCACTCGATTTCTCTCTCTCTCTTTCTCCCTTCCTTCTTCCAATTCTCTCCTTCACTCTCTCCCCCCCGCTTCTTTCCTCGCCCGACTCGTAAACTAACGCATTCCCTTCCGAGTGCAGTAAACTCCGACTCCCTTTCGCTTCCCTCTCAATCTCGACTTCACACTACACGACGCACCTAGACACCTTGACTCCCGAAACCTATCTCCTGATTATTGCGCCGAGGGAGAGTAGTATGAGTGATTCGAGTGTCGAGATGAATTTGAGGGGGGTTAGAGAGTTTTTCGGGAAATTGGAAGGGATTGGTGGAGGAGAGAGGGAGAAGAATGGTGGGAAGTAGAGCATAAGCGAGGGGAAAGTACGCAAGAGGGAAAGGAAGGAGGAAGGACGAGATTCTGACAAGTTTTTTTTAAGGTTTTCGCTGTTTCTCGACGTTATAAAAGTCTTGCTGTTGACTTTCAAAGTTGTTGTAATACTCTTCTGCTACCTTCTAGTCTCGCACAAGATTAGCCTCGCCTCTGTGAGCGGTCGAAGCGAAGCTAAATTGTGAAAAACGAACTTGCGAATAACTTTACAATTTTCCACCTTGTTCGCTCTATCCACTGCAAGCTCTTCTCGATTTCAGACTCACGCCCGAGTCAAGCCAAACCTAACAATAACACTTCAAAAGTCATTGACTCAGAATTTTCCAAACTTTCGAGATGAATTTTTTGGGGAGAGCGATTCAACACTCGTCTCCACCACGCCCTATTAGCGAGTCAATACGACGAGGTTATTCTCCCCAATCAGTAGACGACTGCTCACAACCCAGCGTCGCCCATTCGTTCCTCTTCTTCCTCCTCAACGAATCTTCCCTTCTCGTTTCACCTCTCCCTTGTCCCTCTCCCTCTCCCTCTCCCGCAGCATGTCTAGCGTAACTTCGATCCAACTCCCTTCTACTCCTTCTCTCCCTCCTTCCAACCCCGAGATCCCCGCTCTAGATCTGTTCAAATTAGCTTGCGCCCAATACATTTCGAAAACTCTCTCTATCGACCTCGAAAAGGCTTATGAAGGTGTAGAATCGGGCAAGACTGGGAAGAACGTATTAGGGGACTTTGTTGTTGCTGTTCCTAGGTTCAGGTTAAAGGAGAAACCGGCAGAAGTCGCTGAAAAACTAGTCAACAACGTACGCTTCTCTCCGCTCTCCCTATTGCGGTGAAAGAGAGGCTGACAGTGTTTTTAAGTGAATGTAGTTCGAACCCACTCCTTACCTCTCCTCGGTCAAAAGTGCAGGAGCTTTCGTTTCATTCAACTGTGAACCTCAAGCATTAGCAACTCTCGTCCTCACTCAAATCAACCACCAAACCCACTTGATCCCGGACGAACCTCACGACGTAACCTCTAAATTCTCTTCCCTCTCACTCTCTTCGTCGGAAACCGATCCTTTACCTCAAGGATTATCTTTACTCAAGAAGAACGGGTACGGAACGAACAAGTTAGGAAAGGGAAAGAGTATCATCGTAGAGTTTTCGAGTCCTAATATCGCGAAACCTTTCCATGCCGGTCATTTGAGGTCGACTATTATCGGTGCTTTCCTCGCAAATTTGTATGAAGCGAATGGATTCGACGTACTTCGAATGAATTACCTAGGTGATTGGGGTAAACAATTCGGTAAGCTGCGACTCTCTTCAGATTCGTACCTCGAAGCTGATCAAGTTGGTGTTCGAGTTTACAGGTATCCTAGCAGTTGGATTTGAAAAGTATGGATCAGAGGAAAAGTTGAAAGAGGACGCTATTACTCATTTGTACGAGGTTTACGTCAAGATTAATGCCGATGGAGAAACGGACGAGAGTATTCATGAGAGGGCTCGAGAATTCTTTGTCAAAATGGAGGCAGGTACGTTCAATGCTCCCCTTTTTGGGATCCCCTCGCTCGCAATGGTACTGATCACCCCAAGTTCTGTAATCGTAAAGGCGACGAACAAGCAGTTGGATTATGGAAAAAGTTCCGAGATCTCTCTATTGTCAAATACAAAGAAACCTACGCCCGCCTCAACATTTACTTCGACATCTATTCCGGTGAATCCCAAGTCTCGCAATCGTCTCAAACTACCGCACTCGACACGCTTCAAGCTAGTGGTATCGTCGAGGAAAGTCAAGGAGCCTTGATCGTAGATTTGGAAAAGTACAAGTTGGGGAAAACTATCGTCAGGAAGAAGGACGGTACTTCGGTTTATATCACTAGGGATATCGGTGGTGCTTGGGAGAGGTACGAGAAGTACAAGTTTGATAAAATGGTTTACGTTGTCGCTTCTCAACAAGATTTACATCTTTCACAAGTACGCTCCCTTCTCCTCTCTCTCTCTCTCTCTCTTGCCATTTCGCTAAAAACTGACTCACCCCCGATGTACAGTTCTTCAAAGTATTGGATCTGATGGGATACCCCTGGTCGAAAACCCTCCAACACGTCAATTTCGGAATGGTGTTAGGAATGTCTACCCGAAAAGGTACCGCCGTATTCCTCGAACAAATCCTGAACGAATCAAAGAGGGTCATGCACGAAGTGATGCAGAAGAACGAGGCGAAATACAATGCGATTGAGGATCCCGAGTTCACTAGTGATAAATTGGGAATTACCGCTGTCAAGATTCAGGATATGTCTGCCAAGAGGTGAGTCTTCACCGTCTATTCGTGACGAGGAGATCAGACTGATGAGGAAACGTTCGATAGGATCAACAACTACGAATTCAAGTGGGAAAGGATGACTTCTTTCGAAGGAGATACAGGTGAGCTACCTCGAAGTCGTTCTCGATAGCCTGTACTCACTCATTCGAGCAACCTTAGGTCCATACCTTCAATACGCACACGTTCGACTCTCTTCGGTCGAACGCAAGAACGCACCCGAACTAGTTCTCCCCGCTCACTCCGAACGATCTCAACTCGACATCTCTTCGCTCGCCTCGGAACCCAAAGCACGAGAACTCATCATGCTCCTCGCTACCTACCCGGACGTTGTTCAAGCCGCCTTGAAATCGCTCGAACCTTCGACCATTTGCACTTTCGCATTCCGATTGTGTCACGCCATTTCGTCTGCGTGGGAGGTATTGATCGTTAGGGGTCAAGAGAGGGATGTTGCGTTGGCTAGGTTGTGGTTGTATGTTTGTGCCAAGGATGTGTTGGGTAACGCTATGAGGTTATTAACTTTGGAACCTCTCGAGAGGATGTAAACTCTACTTTCCTTTCACTCCTTGCAATTTCCCATATTCATAGATACCTCATGCACCGTTGCGATGAAGAGAGAAGATTTCGAAGAGTTTGCCGTTGCGAAATCGAAGAGTTCCGTCATTTTCGATCAAAGTTGGCACAAAATTTCCTTCTCCTCCTTTCCCTTCACTTCCCTCACTTCACAACTCAGAACCTCCCCAGTCTAAGTCAAATGTACACTCAACGCCTCTCTATCGCCTTACGCTCCTCTTCTCGAACCGCTTTCCCCCACACGTTTCAACTCTCTCCTTCATCTCCTTATCGACTCGCATCCTCAGTTGCAACCGCCGATCTCCCAAAAGCGAAACCACACGACAAAGTACCTTTCAGTGCACCTCCCAAAGATGAAACTAAAGGAGAATTAGGTCAAGTTCATTTACCTTCGATGGAAGAGAAATCAACATATCACAAAATGTCTATCGTACGCTCTACTCCTTCTACTTACCTTTATGGGACTGCTACTGATCTAGTAAAGGAGTGTACAGCCTTCAGAACCAGATCATTATCAAGTCCCTTCTCACGATACCTCATCAACCGATTTCCCTTCCCTCCAACAATCCAAAGTCCATACCGTAGCTTCCCCCTCGACCTTACCGGGAGGAGGACCTTCTCACGCAGCTTCTTCGGCAGATGATACGTTCGAAGGATTCAAAGATGATCATAAATTACCTGCATCAGCTGCGAAATCTTCTCAAAGAGTGACGAAAGAGGGAGAAAGTGGGAATGGAGAAGGCGACAAGGAACACAAGCAACGAAAGAGTGAGGAGAAGGAGGAGAAGGAGGGAGGTGGGAAAGGAGGATCGAGACCGTTGAATCAGGAAGAGAGAATGGGTTTGATCAAGGGAGTAGTATTCGTCGTTGGAAGTTACGTACTCAGTGGTTTAACGAGACCATACAAGCCTCAACACCCTCAACAGCACAAATTAGAAGTAGATATCTAGTTTTCCCCTTGCCTTTCAATCTTGTCATAACTAAATAAAAATCAGTTGCCGCAATTCTCAAATGAAGTAGTTTCCCTATCTTTCTGCTGCTCATTCTCGAGTACTGAATGAAGGCTCTCGATGGGTGAAGGAGAAAACGTAGGAGAGAGCTACTGTATCGACATTTCGGATGAGAGAGAGACAGAAGAGAAAAAGCTATGTACAGAGGGGTTTGAGAGTAAAACCACGGGAGAGACTGTAGCTGCGAGGAAAAAAGGAAAGAGGAGAAGCGGTCTATCTGTACAGGAAGAGGAAGAGGGGTAGTGTGCGAGCGAAGAGGAAGAGAGAGTCGAAAATTATTGACAGAAAAAACGAAAGAGACAAAATACTATGAACAGATTGATCGGCACAGCCTTGATTGACTTGATGAGGAGAGAAAGAGAGCTACAGGTCGAGGTGGGAGGGAGAGGGGAGTCGCGGGTGTTATGTACAGTTCTGGAGTGATGCGAGAAAGTGAGTCTGTAAGAAGAAGCCTCGAACCAGTCAGTTCCAATCTTCCCAACTGGATTCAAGACTAGAACTCACCTCTTCTACACTCCCGGTTTATGACCCCTGATCCTACCATGTCTCAACAACGCATCCTTCCTCGAAAAAGTCCCACCACACTCACTACACCTCCATTCCTTCGCTTTCCCCGGTGGTAACTTCTCTCCCCCGAGTGTCTCTCCATGAATGGTCTCCTTGTGTCTCGCCAAATCGTAAGGTCTCCTGAAAACGACTCCACATTTCTCCCCCGTCGACGTAGAGACGTGATCACACGAAATCGAACCTTTCGATGTCGAAGACGAAGATTTCCCTTCAGTTGCAGGAGCGCGTCGACGTCGTTTCGGAGCTGACGATCCTCCCTTCGTTCCTCCTCCTCCTCCTGAACGACGAGCCGAGGAAGCGGGAGTAGGAGCATTCGAACTCGATCTATAAGATTCATCCGATTCATCTTGAGTAGCGCTCGTCCTCCTCTTTCTCGTCAAACTCCCTCCTTCCTGATACTCGTCCGATTCGTCTCCTTTCTCGATCTCTGCATCTTCTTCTTCCTCACCTCCATCCCCTTCCTCTCTATACTCATCATCGTCCTCGTCCTCTTCCAACGCAAGTCTAGATCTCTTCCTCTGTCGCTTACTTCGATTCGCCGCCGTTGAAGTAGTCGCACTGTTTGAGGGTGCAGAATTTGGTTCATCGAGGGAAGAATTCGAAGATTGAGCTTGTAACCCGGCTAAAGCGTTTGCTGCTGCTGCACGTCGAGGGGTCGAAGTACCGTGTGAAGAAGGTGCGGGTGCGATAGGAGTCGGATGTTGTGAATTCGAGGAGAAGAGGAATGATTTCTTGGGTGAAGCGAAAGTTGGAGGAGGATCTTCGAATTGTTGTTTCCTCGAGGTGAGGGGTGGTGGAGGGATGAAAGAGAAAGCTTGCTCTTGCTCTTGCTCTTCTTCTTGTGGTTGGGGTACTCCATACATTCTCCCATTCTCCTCTTTAATCGGTCTCGAATTGATCAACTCCCCTTCTCTCTCCGTCCCATACCTAGCTCTCTCGACCTCCGAATTCAACCCCTCCAATCCCAATTCCTTCCTATCGAACCTCCCGAAACCCTGTGGTAATCCCGCACGTCTCCTCACTCCATCGAGAAGGTACTCTTCTTCTTCTTCTCCAGCAGTCACTTCCGTCGATGAAGAAGGTTCTCCGAAATCTCCATCCTCGTCATCTACATCCCCATCTACTATTCCACCTACCAAATGTCGACCCGAGTTGGAACGTCGAGTAGCCCAAGAAACGGCGTTTTGGGGTACAGAGAATGGATGTGGGTTGCGAGAAGTTTTGAGGGATTGAGAAGCGGGAGTTGGAGGAACAGAAGAAGTAGATTGCTGAGGAGTAGGAGAGCGGGAAGAGATGGAATTGACAGTGGTCGTGACGGCAGGGAAAGCGTTCTGTAGGGAAGTGGTCGAAGATTTCGAATTTGTCGGTTTAATCTTGTTCTTACTCGTTGGAACTTGGGAAGGATGGAGAGGGATCGAAGTCGGTAAAGGAGCGAACAAGGAATGACCAACTCCGACTCCGAAATCACTCCTAGCTAATTTCCCATCCTTCTCCCCTAAATCATGCAACTTCGAATCGACCGCCGGATAATCCAAGAACGCTTCTTGAGGTGAGACGGTTCCTATCTCTGAAGAATGTTGGAGGGCCGCGATGGCTGGGGATCGAGTAGAAGGAGGCGAACGATGGTAATTTGGTGTAGGAGTCTTGTCGCGATCGGCAGCTATTGTTGAAGGGAGTGATGCTCGATAATCGTTGAACGAAGGTAAAGGACTCATCATCGTGTATCCTTCTCCTCCATCGCTGCCTCCTCCTCCGGATAAAGCGAGAGCTCGCAAAGGACCTTTGATCGAACTGAGGTCGACATCGAGTAAATCCCTTCTCACTCGATCTAACAAGTCTGACTGTTCAGAAGGGAGGAGAGGGTGATCGGTGTGAGGAGCTTGATAGGCGTAAGGGTATTGAGCGGGAGATAGGGAAAGGGAAGCGGGATCAAAAGTTGAATTCGATGCAGAAGAGGGAGGGAGAGTGTAAGAGGAAGGTTCGTCGACGTAGGGTAGGTTGTGCTGAGGGAGTTGCTGAGGAGTAGGGAGGTACTGAGAAGAAGAAGTCGAAGACGAAGATGTAGAACCGTTCGAGGAAACGAATGAAGGCCAATGATGATTCTCTTGAGTTTTCCTGCGCATCGGTCTCGGGAATTCTGGTGGAGGTACAGAACTCGCCCTTCCTTCTCCTCTGTAGCTCCCTCCATTTGATCTATCCGAATTGAGGGATTGGAGCGAGGGACGATGGAGAGATTGACGAGAAGAGGAGGATGGTTGTTGTAAAGGAGGGGAATCGATTCTTTGAGAAGAGACGGCGGATGCTGAGGAAGAAGGAGAACCTTGATCTGGAATCAAATCAGGTAGAGAAGCAGTAGAGTAATCCATCATCGACTGAGACTGAGATTGAGGTTGAAGTTGACCGAAATTACTAGTCGTTGCTCGTCCGAATAATTCGAAATCTTGACCTTGGCCTACTCTAGCAGTAGTAGTCTTTGCGATTTGGTGTTGTTGGAAAGGGTTTACGATGTTTGGAGTTGAATAATTCGTCATCGGTTGATTCCCTCCAAAGTGGTTCAATGCTTGTTGCTGCTGAGGATAGAGTGGTTGTTGCTGCTGTTGATAAGGGAAATGAATAGGTTGAGGTGGAGGTTGGTAATGAGAATAAGAAACTCTTCGATCTTGAGAAGTTGGCAGTTGTGACATCTTTGTAGAGGGACAGCGTATGAGTTGACTAGACTGAACATGAGCAGTGAAAGCGGCTTACTATGTGAGAGGCTGCTCAATGAGAGCGATATGGTGAGAGAGAAGAGAGAGAGAAGAGGAGAGAGCGATGAAGTCACTGCCGGTTCGACTTCGCCAAAATTTCGCTTGATTCTTCTCTCTCTATCGGATTACAAAGCAATTCCCTCGTCTCTTCTCGCGATCTTCGCCGGTTCCCAAATAGTCAGAAAAGCGGTGTAAAGACAGGATCAAAGACTTTACAACAACATAACGAAAGAAAGAGACAGACTTCAAAAACTAAACCATTCCATCAATCCTTCGCAACGACCTCTTGAATCGCTTCTACTTCCTCTCCAGGCTCATATCCACCCTCCCTCGCACTCATATCCTTTCCCTCTTCAGTCTCATCCCTCCATTCCTCTTCTTTCATTCCCTCTTGAACCCACTGCATCAAGCCTTGCGGAACCTCGTGCATCATAACTGACGGAGCACCATGCATTCCTCGCAACCTCTCCAACACTCCCATCCTGATCCTCTCCAAACTAGCTCGATCATTCATATTCTCTACCCTGTTCCTCCCTCCCGCCAACTCGGGATGCAACTTCCAATCAGGGGAAAAGAAATCGTCGTAAGGTGTGTGAGGTAAAGTGTTGGGTAAAGAACCTTCCAATCCTAGTAAGACGCTCGTTTCGTAAGTCCAACAACGAGAGACGTTCTTGATCGTGTATCCTCCTCCTCCCAAAACGATCAAAGGTAAATTGAAAGACTTGATGTACCTAACACATTCCCCATGTGCTGCAATCGATAAATTGAACGCTCCTAATCGATCACATCCCAACGAGTCTGCTCCACATTGAAGAACGATAGCCGAAGGAGAGAAAGTGTAGATCGTAGGTTCCATGATTGATTTGAACAGGGCGACGTAAGATTCGTTGTCGATCCCATCTTGAAGCGGTACGTTCAGCGAGAAGTATTTGCCCAACGAGTGACCGAGTTCATCGAGGTGACCCGTACCAGGGAAGAAATCGGGAGAATATTTGTGGAAGGATACTGTGAGGACTCGGTTTGAATTGTAGAACGCTTCTTGTACTCCATCTCCGTGATGAATGTCGATATCAATGTAAAGCACTCGATTGTGGACCCTACACATTGGGGAGTTCAGTCCACTTCGGAGGAAAACAGGGAAAAAGATTGGTAAAAATTCTGATGAAGAAAACTCACCTCAAGAGTTCCAATATCGCTAGGACGATATCATTGACATAACAGAACCCAGATGCTTCACTCTTCTTCGCATGGTGCAAGCCGCCCGTCCAATTGATAGCTATGTCCGTAACTCCTTGATTAATCTTTCTCGCCGCCAACAAACTCGCCCCTGCGTATTGAGCGCAATAATCATACATGTCACTAAAGATCGGACAGTCGTCGCCAATGTTGAATCGAGAGAGTACTGAATTGTAGTGTCGAACGTTTTCTGGTGTAACTCTGTGCAGAGAAGCGACAATACTACATCAGCAGCTGTAAATTGCATAGGTAGATCGTCGCTAAGCCTCACCTCGAAAGGAAGTCGACGTAATCGACATCATGAAACGCTTCCAATTCCTGTTTCGTAGCAGCCCTCGGAGCGTACATGTCCATTTTCTTGTGCAAACCATACCCAATCACTAAATGATTCGTCAATGTCAATCGATGAGGTTTCATTGGATGTCGTTCCTTATAGCGTCCATTGATCGAGAGAGAGAGGTGAGCTTGAGGTAAGGGAGAGTGGGACAAGGGGAAGAGGAAGGGAAACTCACCCCGAAATGATATTCTCCTACTCCTTTCGGGAAGTAATATGAAACTCGAGGTGCTGAATGAATCTGTGTGAGATCAGAACGGAAAGGGAAGCAGTGTCAGTACAGTGCTTGCGAATTGAAAGGATTTATCCAAAGATTGCGAAATATCCGAATCCCCGAATCACTTCCGCTTGACAGCTGCTGCGTCCCCTCATATCCTATGCTTTCCTACTCTACTATCTCGTACAGTACCAGCGCTTCATCCCTTGATGAGATTGGATGATTCTCCCTCTTTATTGTTTATTCCCGTTTCTTCCGTATTGCTTGTCTCATAGCTCCTGCTCCCCTCGCAGATCGAGATTAGAGATGATTCCTCGACTCACTCCTACGTTACTGCCCCCATTTGTACCCCCTCTCCAATCCCCCTCGATTTCTTTTCCCTCTCCTTCTCTCCCTCCTCTCCCAAAACTCCCACTCCCTTGCCATCCATCTACGATTCCCATTCTAGCTGAAGTGAGAGTAGGTAGTTCATCTTGAGTATTGTTGGTTGAAGAGAGTTGATCGAGTTGAGAGATTGGAAAGGGAAGAGAGAAGGAAGGAAGGGAAGAGGAACAGAGTGAATCATATAGAGATGGCATTGATCTAATGTTGTATTGATGAGTGCATGAGCAGCAATCGAGATGCGAGATTGAAAGTGAGAGTGAAGGAGTGGAAAAACAAAGACAGACTCTAAAATTCCTTCAAGTCGAAAAATTCAAAATCAAGAATCGGGTGATCATGACAACAAAGAAGAAGCCGACTACTTATCTACAACATAGATATACACACAAGAATTATCAAGTAGTCTCATTAAAATCAATCATCTCTGCCCCTCTCGTCCTATTCAATTCCTCCATCGTAGTCCTCACTGTCCCCTCTACTCTCCTCACTTGTCCCTCCCCTCCTCGCATCCACTCTGACTCCCACAATTCACTCCCATCTATCCTCCACCTCTTCGAAGGATCCCTCACCAACAACCTCCCTACCAAATCCCTCAACTCTCCTCCAACTTCGATCAGTCCAGTACTCTTCTCAGGCCACGAGTATTCTCCTTTCGCAATCTTCAATAAATAACCTTTCCTCCCACCTCTCGTACTGACCCTTCTCTCCAACCCTTCAAATCGTTCCCTACTAGTTTCCTCCTCCTCAACGAAAGGTAAACCCCCAGTGACCAACGCAAACAAAACGACTCCGACCGCCCACGAATCCGTCAATCTCCCATCATATAACTTGCCCATCAAGAGTTCTGGTGCTGCGTACGCTTCAGACCCACAACGAGTTTGTAACAGTGGTGAAGAAGGATTAATGAATCTTGATAATCCAAAATCTGTCAATTTGAGGAATGGTGATGCAAGGTGATCTAGTGGATTCGAGTCGAGTGGTAAAGGGAATAATCGACAAGTGAGGAGAATATCTACGAACTCTTTTTTTAGTCAGTTTGAGATTCCGTTTGAGGAGAAGTAGTGAAAAGCTTACTCTCAAGTTTGATATCACGATGTACTAAACCAACACGATGCATCCAACCTACTGCATCACACAACTCTCCAAACATTCTTCTCGCTAATCCTTCGGTGATTAAAGAGTGGTAGGATGCGAGGAAATCGAATAATTCTCCTCCTGGGCAATAATCCAATACTAGGACTGTATAGAGTGGTGTCAAGAAGGAACTCGATAATGTTACTAACGATGGATGTGAGATATTCTATTAATCGATCCTCATTCGAAGAGTCAATTGCCGCTCCTGGGAGAGAGTGCGAGTAACTGCTCACCTTTAAAACTTCGACTTCTCTCAATACACTGATCCTCATCCTCTCATTCCTTTCACAACTCCCTCTCTCGATCAATTTCAACGCAACCTCTGTCTCTGTCCCTTCCCCTTTCCTCGCCAAAGCAACTCTCGAGAACGCTCCTTTCCCCAACACCCTCACAACTTTGTATTCTCCCACTCGATCCCCTTGACCAGGTCCCTCTTTCCTTCCTACCGCACCTTTCGCATCTTCTTCCTGAGCGGCATCAGAGATCGTAGTCCCTCCAATAATCTTCTGTAATTCTTCCATACTCGGTGGAGTACGAGGGGTTGCAGTGGATAAATCAGAGGGTGCAAGGAAATTACGTTTCTTGAGTGAAGAGAGGTCGATTGGTGGAGGAGGTGAATCCTTGTACGAAGGAGGGGAGGGATGGTGGTGATTGAGGAAACGGGAACGAGGATTTGAAGGATTCGTAGGAGACGGGAAAGGATGAGAGGGGTCTTCTATAGCGGTAGGGAGGGAGGAAAGAGGCTTCTGAGGGAAGAGTGCAGAGGTAGACCCGTTCGAGGTGGCAGAAATTGATCTCTCTCTTCTGTGAGGTTGAACTTTCTCTGGTGAAGTGGAGAATGAAGTATCGAGTTGAGGTAAAACTGGT
>Ga0308161_1004221_pt1 | contig 13290 bp, 11 predicted proteins | sample PhyFR2_FD_201034 | JGI IMG/M metagenome (GOLD analysis project Ga0308161, IMG submission 201034) | Phyllosphere microbial communities from UC Gill Tract Community Farm, Albany, California, United States - DLSLF.R2 | ecosystem: Host-associated > Plants > Phyllosphere > Unclassified | place: USA...
GGCTGCGGGCGGATGCCGAGGGTGCGGGCGAGCTCGAGCGCGAGCGCGGCGTGGCCCGCGGCGTTGGGGTGGAACGGGTCGTTCATCAGACCCCAGGGCACAGCACCGCCGCCCACGTCGGCGAACCGCGCATGCTGGTCGACGAGGATCACGTCGTCCGACGCGGCGACCTCGCGCACGGCATCCGCGAATTCGACGATCCGCTCGCGACCGGGTGCGTTGGGGATGTCGATCGACGGCGGGGTCTGCAGCACGACGATCGCGCCCGCAGCTCGCGCGCGCGTGACGAACTCGCGCAGCGACGCGGCGAACTCCACCGGCGCGACGGTCGTGAGGCCGGGCCCGGTCGCCATGTCGTTGGTGCCGATCATCAGAGTCAGGATGTCGGGGCGCCACACCGCGATGCGACGGTCCCAATCGCCGAGGATGTCGGTGAGACGGTGCCCGCTGATCGCCGTGTTGAGGACGGCATCGCGAGTGCGGCCCAGCTCACCGCGCACCAGCTCGTGCAGGTGCTCGGCGTAGGTGCGCGCACCCTGCGTGTGCACGAGTCCGTGGGTGATCGAGTCGCCGGTGATGACCCAGTTCAGCGGCTCCGAGCCCGCGAGCAGGTCGGCGAGGCGGCGGAGGTCGGATGCGGATGCGGGAGACTCGGCGTTCGGCACGCCCTAAAGACTAGCCGCGGGGTCGGTGGAAGACTGGTCTCATGGCTTCCCCACTGCTCGACGACCTCCTCGCCCGCATCGTCGAGAGCGGACTGCTCGATGATCCGACAGCCGAGAACGGTCTCGTCTACGGCCGCGCCACGATCGACGCAGCCGGCGCTGTCGTCACGATCAACGTCGATCCCGAGCTCGAGGACGACGAGGAGAACTTCGACGCCGACGCGCTGATCGCGGCGGTCAGCCGCATCCTGGCGGTGTCGGAGACGCGGTGGCGCGCGGTGATCGACGAGGTCGCCGACGACATCGACGAGGCGGTCGACGACGAGCCGGTGATCGAGCAGACCGATCTGCGCGACGACCTCGAGGCCACCTCCGCCGTGGTGTTCGCCGATGCCGTGCTGGTCGCCTTCGATGCGCCGAAGCAGTTCCCCGATTCCCGCATCCTCGTGCAGCTCGATGACGACCTCGAGGTCGCGAGCATCGAAGTGCGCGATCGCTGAGTCCGCCCGACTCACAACCACTTCTTGTACTTGAACACCCCGTAGAGGGCGACGGCGAACGCGGCCATCGCGCCGATCGCCATCGGATATCCGAACGCCCACTCGAGCTCCGGCATCGCCTCGAAGTTCATGCCGTACACCGTGCCGACGAGGGTGGGGGCGAAGATGATCGCGGCCCACGACGAGATCTTCTTGATCTCGTCGTTCTGCGCGAGACCCGCCTCGGTCTGCCGTCGCGCGACGAGCGCGGAGTGCACGGTGAGCGCGTTCTCGAGGATCGCCCGGAACGAGTCGACCCGCTCGTTCACGCGGATCACGTGATCGAGCACATCGCGCAGCGACCGCTGCAGCTCCTCGTCGATGCGGTACTTCTCGGATCCCCGGCGCAGCCACTCCAGCATCCCGGAGAGCGGATGCACCGCCCGCTGAAAGTTGATCACCTCGCGCGAGAGCTCGTAGATGCGGCGCGAGAGCGCGTCGTCGTCGCTGTCGCCGAAGAGCTGGTCCTCGATCTCGTCGATGTCGTTCAGCAGGCCCGAGACGATGGGCTCATAGCCGTCGACCACCTCATCGAGGATCGCGTAGAAGACGGCCTCCGGGCCCATCGCGAGCAGCTCGGGGTTTGCCTCCATGCGGCGACGGACGGCGGCGAGGTCGGGCGACTCCGCGTGCCGGATCGTCACGACGAAGTCGGGGCCGACGAACAGGTGCAGCTCGCCGAACTCGATCGACTCCTGCTCGTCGCGGTAGCGGGCGGGGCGGAGCACCGCGAAGAGGGTGTCGCCGTAGCGCTCGACCTTCGACCGCTGGTGCCCCGAGAGGGCGTCCTCGACGGCCAGCGGATGCAGGTCGAACTCGCGCGCGACCGAGGCGACCTCCTCGGGGCTCGGACGATACAGGCCGATCCAGGCGATGCCGCCGTGCGCGTCGAGCGACCGGTAGGTCTCGTCGAGGTTCTCGGGGGTCTCCACGCGACGTCCCTGGACGTACACGCCGTTGTCGATGAGGGCCATGGCAGGCTCCGTTCTCGCAGGCGCACGCCCGGACAGAGGGGTCGTGCGCAGATTTCGTCAGGGGGCGGATGACGCCGCCGACGGCTGCGGAGAAGGACGTGCGAACGCGGAGCGGATGCTCAACGCGCGAGCGCAGGGAGTCGCGACGCAGTCGAGGCGGCGCCGCTACTATCGTCGGACATCGCCATCACCGCCTTTCGGGACTCAGTGGGTCGAGTGACCCAACGAGTCAGCATACCCCTCGGATCTGTTGGGCTACTGACCCTGTCGGAGCATCCCGGGCTGCACGCTGCTGAGGGGATCCCGCGGCTACAGCGCGACGACCTCGCCACCGCGGGCCGCAGAGGCCTGGGCGGCCTTGGCGATCTCGACGGTGCGGATGCCGACACCGGCGTCGGGTTGCGGCTGGCGTCCTTCGCGCACGGCGGCCACGAACTCCTCGAGCAGCAGTCCGTCGAGGTCGGCGCCGATCGGGTCCCACGTCTCGCCGTGCGCATCGTGCCCGGTGACGCCCTTCGCGAAGGGGCTGACGGTGACGGTGCCGCGTTCGGCGACGACCTGCAGGGTGAGTCCGCCCCAGGTCGCCGAGCTCATCGGCCAGCTCCACGAGCAGTCGATCGTGGCGATGACGCCGCTCGGGTACTGGATGGTGACGAGTCCGCCGGTCTCGACGGCGAGTTCGCGCTGCGCGTGCAGGATGCCGTTCGACACGGCGCGTACCGACACGGCGCGTTCGCCGAGCAGGTCGTCGAGCAGGTCGGCGCAGTGCACCACGTGGTCGACGAGTGCCCCGCCGCCGGCGAGGTCGGGGTCGGTGAACCAGGCGCGGTCCTGCGGCAGCTTGCCGTTGTTGATACCGGTGACGCCCAGCACGCGGCCGAGGCGTCCGCTGCGCAGTTCGGCGATCGCGTCGCGCACGGCCGGGGCGAAGCGCACGGGGTAGGCGACCATCAGGATGACGCCGGCGTCGTCGCAGGCCGCGCGCATCGCTTCGGCATCTGCCACGGTCGTCGCCAGCGGCTTCTCGCACAGCACGTGCACCCCCGCGGCCGCGGCGCGCTCGACGAGGGCGCGGTGGCGCGAGTTCTCGGCGGCGATCACGAGGGCGTCGGGCTTCCAGGCGAATGCCTCGTCGTAGGTGTCGACGTAGGCGACGCCGAGTTCGGCCGCCAGTTCTGCACCGCGAGGCGCGTCGTCGGGGGCGGATGCCCCGTCGGGGTCGGTCGCGATCAGTTCGACGCCGGGCATCGCCGACAGTGCGTGCACGTAGCTGAGGGCGTGCGTGTGGGCGAACGAGAGAACGGCGATGCGCAACGGGGTGGGGTGCGGGGTGGTCATCGGGCGGCCTCCTCGGCGAGTGCGGATTCCAGGGCGACCGGGGCACCGGCGGCGATCGACGCGTACGCCGCTTCGGCGACGGCGACAGCGCGGATGCCGTCGGCCGGGGTGACCCGTGCGTCGCGGTCTTCGCGCAGGGCGGCCACGAAGTCGGCGATCTCGGCGTAGTAGGGGCTCTCCTGCGGCGACATCGGCGGCAGGTAGTCGGTACCGGTGCTTTCGGCGACGGCATCCGTGCGCAGCGTGTGGTCTTCGGCGCTGTCGTAGCGCAGGCGTCCTTCGGAGCCGGCCACCTCGACGCTGGTGCGGAAGGGCATGCCCGGTGCGACCCAGCTGCCGTGGATGTGGCTGATCACGCCGTTCGCGTGGGTGAGCACGATGTGCGAGGTGACCGGGGCGGGCACGCGGTCGTCGACCGTGGGCGGGTTCTGCACCGCGAACACCGAGGTCACGGAGCCAGCGAACCAGATCGCCTGGTCGATGTCGTGGATCATCAGGTCGCGGATCAGCCCGCCACCGGTGCTCTCCGAGAAGAACCACGGGGTCTGCGGGGCGGCGCCGGCCCGGCTGAAGCGCTGCACCGCGAGGGTGCCGATGCGTCCGGCGTCGATGCCCCTCTTGATGTTCCGGTACTCGCCCATGTAGCGCACGACGTGCGCGGGGAAGAGTCGCACGCCCGCCGCCGCGGCGGCCTCGGACACCTGGGCTGCGGCGTCCGACGTCGCCGCCAGCGGCTTCTCGCAGATGACATCGCGACCGGCCGCGATGGCGCGCAGCGCGAAGTCGGCGTGGGTGCTGCTGGGGGTGACGATGTCGACGATGTCGACGAGACCGATGAGGGTGTCGACGTCGGCGACGAGCTCGAAGCCGTAGTCGTCGGCGATCTCCTCGGCGCCGGCCAGCGAGGTGACGTACCCGGTGGCGCCGAGGGCGCGCCAGGCGTCGGCGTGCACGCGGGAGATTCCGCCGGCTCCGATGAGTCCGACCTTCAACGTGCTCACTGCTTCTCCTCGGGGGTGGGGGATGCCGGCTCGTGCGGCAGCGGGGTGATGGGCGGTGCCGGCATGTCTTCGATGCCGTAGACGTCGGCGGCGTGCCGCTGGAAGGCGTGCACGACCGCGCCGTGCGCGGCGGCTTCGGCGCCGAGCCGCGCCTCGGCGAGCGGCACCTGGAAAGGGAGTCCGAGGTGTCGCGGCAGGGCCGCGCGCAGCGGGTCGAGCAGCTGCTCGTGCGCCGCCGAGAGGCCGCCGCCGATCACGATCATGGCCGGGTCGACGGTCATCGTCAGGGTCGCGATGCCGTGGGCGAGCTCGTCGATGAAGGCATCCAACTCGTCTTGCGCGTCGCGATCGCCGGCCCGGGCGGCGGCGAACACCTCGGCGGCGGTGCCGGCGGTGCGCCACGAGATCTGGCCCGTCTCGGTGTTGAGCCCGCGGAAGGCCAGGCGGCCGATGTCGCCGGCGGCGTTGTGGATGCCGCGACGCGGCCGTCCACCCAGGATGAGGCCCATCGCGATGCGGTTGCCGACCGAGAGGTAGATCACGTCGTCGACGAGTTGCGCGACCCCGAGGTGGTGCTCGGCGACCGCGGCCAGCCGCACGCCGTTGTCGACCGCCACCGGGCATCCGAAGGCCTGACGCAGCTGCGACCCGATGTCGATGCCCGACCACTCGGGAATCACGACCGACAGCGTCACCCGCCCGGAGTCGTCGACGATGCCGGGGAGCGAGACGCCGATCGCGCGCACCTTGGAAGAGGGGAGGGATGCTCCGGCGAGCGTCTGACGCACGTCATCGATCACGGCCGAGAGTTTGGCGGCACCGTCGGCGTGCGCTTCGACCCCCGGGAAGCTGCGCTGCACGATGACGCGCCCGGCGAGGTCGGCGAGGATCACGCGCACGCTCGCGACACCGATGTCGACGCCGACGACCGTTCCCGCCGCGGCGTGGAAGGAGTACTGGCGGGCCGGCCGGCCGGCTCCGCTGCCGCTCTGCACGGGGGCGTCGATGATCAGGGCCGAGTCGCTCAACACGGTGACCGCGTTCTCGACCGAGGTGCGGGAGATCTCGAGCGAACGGGAGAGTTCGTTCACGGTCGCAGGTCCCGCGTCTCGCAGGTGCAGCGCCGATCGCGCGACGATCGACAGCGGGCTTGGCACGACCATGTGCGGTCCTTCCTTCTTCGACGTCGCGGGGTGCGATCAAAATAGCACACCGTATTTTCAAATCAAGATCTGCTGTTCTCGTGCGAGAAACACGGTTGTAACAACCACCTGGGAAGTTGTACTTGACGAATTATCCCACAGGAGTGTCATAATGAAACCGTACTCAGCACGGTATAAGCAAAGGAGCACCATGCGCGTCAGCAAGTTCACCGGCGTCGCCGCGGGCGTCGCGGCCATCGCTCTGTTGGCCGGATGTTCGGCCGGCGGAGGAAACACCGCAGAGGGAGAGCAGGACATCACCGTCTGGCTCTACCCCGTCATCGCCGATGAGGCGGTGCACAAGGACTTCTGGGACTCGACGATCGCCGAGTTCGAGAAGGAGAACGAGGGGATCAACGTCACCTACGAGATCTTCCCGTGGGCGAACCGCGACGAGTCCCTGCAGACGGCGATCGCCGCCGGCAAGGGTCCCGACGTCGTCTACCTGATCCCCGACCAGCTCGCGGCGTACCAGTCGTCGATCGCACCGCTCAACGACCTGCTCAGCGAGCAGCGCCAGAGCGACCTGCTCCCGAACGTCAAGACCTCGGTCACGATCGACGGCGACATCCTGGGTGCCCCCATCCTCACCAGCGCCCAGCCCCTCATCTGCAACGCCGCGGCGTTCGAGGCCGCCGGCGTCACCGAGTACCCCGAGACGTGGGAAGACATCATCGACATCGCGCCGAAGTTCACCGCGGCCGACATGTACGTGCTCAACTACCCGGCATCCGCCGAGAACACCCTCAACCTCACCTTCTACCCGTTGCTGTGGCAGGCGGGCGGCGAGGTCTACAACGACAAGGGCGAGGTCGGCTTCGACAGCAAGGCCGGCGAAGAGGCACTGACCTTCATCACCGACCTGGCCGAGTCCGGTGCCCTCGACCCCGAGGCGCTCACCACCAACGTGCCGCTCGAGCAGACCGCGATCGCCCAGGGCAAGGTCGCCTGCACCTGGAACAACGGCGTGACCGAGGTCGCACCGTTCTGGGGCGAGGAGAACGTCAAGGTGCTCGCCCCGCTCACCGACAAGGAGTCGGTCGCCTACGGCACCGTCGGTTCGCTCTCGGTGCTCAAGGGATCGAAGGCGAAGGATGCCGCGGCGAAGTTCGCCGAGTTCGCGACCGGCGCCGACATCGTCGAGCCGTACCTGACGGCCGCCGGCTACTTCTCGGCGCTCAGCACCACCGAGCCGCTGTACGCCGACGACCCGCTGCTCGGCGAGGTCGAGAAGTACGTGCCCGACACGACCGTGGGTGAGCTGAGCGCGAGCTCGCGTGCGCTCATGGGCGTGCTCGCGCCCGAGATCCAGGCGGCGCTGCTGGCCCAGAAGTCTCCGGCCGACGCGCTCAAGGATGCGGCGACCGCTGCCGCACCCCTGATCAAGTAGTGACCCCGGGGCGCGCGGCCACCCTCCGCGCGCCCCGCCCTCCATCTCCCCCACGTGAGGTTTCGACTGATGACCACGGCAACCACGGCGAAGCGGCCCGCAGGTCGGGTGACGCGCGTGCTCGCACGACGCGAAGCCCGGGTGGCGTTCTTCTTCGTGCTCCCCGCCTTCCTCCTCTTCATCGCCTTCCGCTTTGGCCCCAGCATCGCCGGTGTCGCACTGAGCTTCTTCGACTACGACATCTCGGGTGAGATCGCGTGGCGCGGGCTCGACCACTTCCAGCGCCTGATCGCCGATCCGCTGTTCTGGCGGGCGATGGGCACGACGCTCATCTACACGCTCTTCGCGGTGCCGATCTCGCTCGTGCTCTCGACGGTGATGGCCCTCGGCGTGCGTCGCGCGTTCCGCGGGGCACGGTTCTTCCGCTCGATCTTCTTCCTCCCGGTCATCACCTCGCTGGTGCTCGCGGGCTCGATCTTCGTCTGGATCTTCTCCAGCAACGGCCCGTGGTCGACGCTGATGGCGCCGCTCGGACTCGGCGGCTCGTGGCTCGGCAGCACGATCCTGGTCATCCCCGCGATCGTCGTCGTCGGTGTCTGGTCGCGCTTCGGCTACGGGATGATGATCATCATCGCCGCCCTGCAGGATGTGCCGCGCGAACTCGAAGAGGCCGCCCTCGTCGACGGGGCGAACGGCTGGCAGCGGTTCCGATGGATCATCCTGCCGTACCTGCGCCCCACGTTCTTCTTCCTCGCGGTGATCGAGACGACCGCCGCCTTCCAGGTCTTCGACGTCATCTATGTGATGACGCAGGGCGGGCCGGCGAATGCCAGCTACTCGCTCGTCTACCTGCTGTACGACCAGGGCTTCCGCTACTTCGACTACGGCTACGCGGCCGCGGTCGGTGTGGCCCTGTTCATCATGACCCTCGTGGTCGCCCTCATCCAGCGCGTCGTGATCGGAAAGCAGAAATGACCGCCCTGATCCAGCCGCCCACGCAGGCTTCGGTGTCGGCTGCGCCGACGAAGCGCTCGTCGAAGAGGAACCGCTCGTTCCGGGCGCTCGAGCCGACCCGCGGCGGCATCGTCGTCCGGTGGATCTGGCTGAGTCTCGCCGGCATCCTCAGCTTCTTCCCGTTCTACGCGATGGTCGTGCTGAGCCTGAAGCCCGGCCTGGTGGTCGAGCTGCCCGGCTCGCTGCTGCCGTGGAAGGACATCTCGTTCGAGGCGTACGAGCAGGTGCTCGGCGGCCAGAACATCCTCGGCTGGCTCGGCAACACGCTCATCTACTCGCTGGTGTCGGTCGTGGCGGTGCTGTTCCTCTCGGCGCTCGCCGGATACGCCTTCGCCAAGAAGCGCTTCCGCGGCAAGGAGGTGATGTTCTGGTCGTTCCTGGCGATGGTCATGGTGCCGTTCCACGTCACCCTCATACCGACGTTCATCCTGATGGCGAACCTCGGGGGCATCGACACCTACTGGGGGCTGATCCTGCCGACGCTCGCGAACGCGCAGGCCGTGTTCCTCATGCGCCAATTCATCCAGGGCCTGCCCGACGAGCTGTTCGAGGCCGCGCGCATCGACGGTGCGGGCGAGTTCCGCATCTTCCTGCGCATTGTGCTGCCGCTGTGCAAGCCGATCCTCGCCACCCTCGGCATCTTCGTCTTCCTGTGGCACTGGAACGACTTCCTCTGGCCGCTCATCATCGCCAAATCGAACTCGATGTTCACACTCACCGTCGGTATCTCGTCGCTGCAGCAGCAGAACGTTCCGCTGAGCACCATGCTCGCCGGATCCGTCGTCGCACTCCTGCCGATCTTCCTCGCGTACCTGATCGCTCAGCGCTACGTGCAAGAGGGCGTCACCGGCACGGGTATCAAGGGCTGAGAAGAAGGGAAAGCACCACATGACTCAGCACGCATTCACCTCCGAAGCAGAACTCGAGGAGGCGCTGGCGACGCCCAGTGCCGCCCTGATCGACGACCTCGCCGGGGGTTCCGGCGACCTCGTGATCCTCGGTGCCGGCGGCAAGATGGGCCCGACGCTGGCGATGCTCGCCCGTCGCGGCATGGACGCCGCGGGTCGCCAGAGCGACGCGATCTACGCCGTCTCGCGCTTCGGCGATGCCGCGATCCGCGCACGCCTCGAGAGCGCGGGCGTGAAGGTCGTCTCGTTCGACCTGATCGAGAACGACGACTTCTCGTCGCTTCCGGATGCCCCGAACGTCGTGTTCATGGTGGGCGCGAAGTTCGGTGCCGCGACCAACGCCTCGTGGGCGTGGGAGGTCAACGCGGCGCTCCCCGACCGTGTGGCCCGCCGCTACCGCGACAGCGCCATCTCGGTGCTCTCGACCGGCAACGTGTACCCGTTCGTGCCCGCGTCGTCGGGCGGAGCATCCGAAGAACTGGCCCCCGCTCCGATCGGCGAGTACGCGCAGTCGTGCCTCGGGCGCGAGCGCGTGTTCGAGTTCGGTGCGCAGGAGCGCGGCACGAAGGTCGCGATCATCCGTCTCAACTACGCGGTCGACCTGCGGTACGGCGTGCTCGCCGACATCGGCAGCGCCGTCAACGCCGGCGAGCCCGTGTCGGTCGCTACGGCCAACGTCAACGTCATCTGGCAGGGCTACGCCAACGAGGTCGTGCTGCGCAGCCTGTCGCACGCGTCGACGGCACCCTTCTCGATCAACCTCACCGGCCCCGAACTGCTGAGCGTCGAGTCGATCGCCCGCCGCTTCGGCACCCTGTTCGACCGCGAGGTCACGCTCGTCGACGAGCCGCAGCCCACCGCGCTGCTCAGCGACGCCCGCCGCTGCATGGCCCTGTTCGGCTACCCGTCGGTCTCGGCCGAGACGCTCATCGGCATGCAGGCCGACTGGATCGCCGCCGGACTGCCCATGATCGCGAAGCCGACCAAGTGGGCCGTGCGGGACGGGAAGTTCTGATGCCGGTACCCACCCTGCGCCCGGAAGCCGCGGCCACCCTCGCCCGCGGTGCCGTGATCCCCGCGCATCCGCTCGCCCTCACCGCCGACCGCATGCTCGATGAGCGTCGTCAGCGCGCGCTCACCCGCTACTACCTCGACGCCGGGGCGGGCGGGGTCGCCGTGGGCGTGCACACGACCCAGTTCGAGATCCGCGAGCCCCAGCACGCGCTGTTCGAGCCAGTGCTCGCGCTCGCCGCGGAGGAGATGGATGCTCGGGGCGACGCGGGCCTCGTACGCATCGCGGGTGTCGCCGGCGGAACCGCGCAGGCGGTCGCCGAGGCGGAACTCGCCCGCTCGCTCGGCTATGACGCCGTGCTCGTGAGCCCGCTCGTGGTCGGGGCCGATGAGAGGGCGCTGCTCGACCGCGCCCGTGCCGTCGGAGAGGTGCTCCCCGTGGTGGGCTTCTATCTGCAGACGGCGATCGGCGGGCCCGTGCTCGACCGCGACTTCTGGCGCGAGTTTGCGGCGATCCCCGCCGTCGTGGCCGTCAAGGCCGCCCCCTTCGACCGCTACCGCACCCTCGAACTGGTGCGCGGAGTTGCGGCATCCGGTCGCGCCGACGAGATCGCGCTCTACACCGGCAACGACGACGCGATCGTCGCCGACCTGCTCTCGGAGTTCCACGTCGATTCGCCCGCGGGCCCCCGCACGCTGCGGTTCGTCGGCGGGCTGCTCGGGCAGTGGGCGGTCGGTACCCGCGCGGCCGTCGCGATGCTCGACCGCGCCCAGCGGGCGATGGCCGGCGATGCCGCGGCCTACCGCGAACTGGGCCTCGTCGCCTCGGACATGGTCGACGTGAACCAGGCCGTGTTCGACCCGGGCAACGACTTCCACGGCGTGATCGCGGGCGTGCACGAGATGCTGCGCCAGCAGGGTCTGCTCGAGGGCACCTGGTGCCTCGACCCCGACGAGGGCCTCTCGCCCGGGCAGGCCGACGAGATCGAGCGGGTGCGCCACGCGTATCCCGACCTCAACGATGACGCGTTCATCGCCGAGCACCGGGAGTCGTGGTTGCGATGAGCGCCCTGCCCGTCGTCGTCGCCGTGGTGCCCGAGGCGCTGTTCGCCGAGTTCTTCTCGCGCGACGACGCGGCGCGTCTCGCCGACGCTGCCGCCCGGTTAGGCGGGTCGTTCGTGCGGGTGGATGCTCTGGCAGATGTTGCGCCCGACGAGGTACGCGTCGTCATCACGAGCTGGGGTATCGGTCCCTTCGACGCGTCGGTGCTCGCTCGTCTGCCGAAGCTCGCCCTGGTCGCGCACACCGGCGCCTCGGTCAAGGCGTTCGCGACCGAGGAGCTCTTCGACCGGGGCGTTCTCGTCACCCAGGCGGGTGCCGGAATGGCCCGCTCCGTCGCCGAGGTGTCGCTGACCTTCACGCTCGCGCTGCTGCACCGCGTGCCCGAGATGCACAACGCGCTGCGCGACGGTGGCTGGTACGACGCGGGCGTCGGGGCGCAGCACGAGATCCTCGATGCGCCGATCGCGATCATCGGGGCGTCGCGCACCGGACGGGCGTACCTCGAACTCATCCGAGCGCTGGGTGCGCGGGCGCTGCTCGTCGACCCGACGCTCGATGAGGCCGCGGCATCCGCCCTGGGCGCCGAACTCGTCACCCTCGACGACGCGCTCACCCGGGCGCGCATCGTCGCGGTGCACGCACCGACCCTGCCCGAGACGCACCATCTGATCGGCCGTCGCGAACTCGCCCTGATGCCCGACGGTGCGGGGCTGGTGAACACCGCCCGCTCGTGGCTCGTCGACGAGAACGCCCTGATCGACGAGGTGCGCGCGGGCCGGCTCAGCGCCGCGATCGACGTGTTCGATGAAGAGCCGTTCGGGGCGGAGCATCCGCTGCGATCACTGCCCGGTGCGCTGCTCACTCCGCATCGCGCGGCCGGCACGACCGAAGGCCGCCTGCGACAGGGGCGCATCGTGGCCGACGAGATCGACGACTTCGCCGCGGGCCGACCGCTCGCACATGCCATCGATCGCGCGCACCTGGCGTCGATGGCCTGACGCGAAGACCTCTGGGGGATCTGGGGATTTCCGGATGCTGCGTGCCGGCCATCGGGCCGCACGCCTGACCGCGGCACAGCTGCCGCAAGGAGGCACGACATGACCATCACGCACGACGAAGACAACACGACGGCCGGGCTGCGCAGCAGGCGCATGCTGCTCGCCGGATTCGGCGCCGCCGCGCTCGGCGGTGTGGCCGCGGTGGCGGTGCAGACGCCCGCGCAAGCCGCGGGGCCCGCCGTTCCGATGAGCTCGTCGAGCTCGAAGAACGTCGGCAACGCCGGTCTCGCGACCGACCTGCCCTCGCTCAAGGGCAAGGCGGGCGACCTGGTGCGCACCACCGGGTATGCGACGCCGGGCGACGGGGGCCACGGCCTCTACCGGTTCGTGAAGAAGAACGCGCCGGCCGTCAACGGCGGCACCGTCATCGCCGCACGCAAAGAGGGCGTCTGGGGACTGGTGCACGACGGCGTCGTCGACTTCCGGAAGTTCGGAATCATGGACGCGACGGTCAACGCCGATGACGCGCTCGACGCGATGGTGAACGATGCGAGCATCCACCGCGTCGAAGCGCACAGCGACCTCAACTTCGTGCGCCGCCACATCTTCTCGCGCTCGACCATCGCGTTCGACTTCGGCGGACACCTCATGACGACCGTGGGCATCGAGAACGCCGGCAAGGACGACCCCTTCGCGGCGGTCATGTTCTTCCGCGGCGAGGTGACCGATGCCGTGCACGAGGCCCGCCTGAACGAGGCCGTGCCCGACCTCGGCGACATCTTCCCCGTGGCGGACTCGTCGTTCTTCGCGGTGGGCGACTGGTACGCCGCCGAGGTCAACGCGCTCGCCGGCCGCTGGGAGCGCGAACTGCAGCGCCTCGTGCAGGTGACGCAGATCGTCGACGGCACGCACATCCGCATCAACTACAAGAACGGCTGGCCGCTCGCGGCCGACCGCACGATGACGTGGCGGCGGGTGGTTCCGGTGCAGGACGTGACGGTCTCGAACCTCAAGTTTCTCGGCACCGGCACCGACGAGTACACCGGCTCGCACCCGTTGGCCTTCGAGTACGCGGTGCGCTGCGACGTCGACCACATCGACGGCACCGGCACGTTCTGGCCGCTCATCCAGCGCCGGTGGAACACCTACTACTCGACCGTCAGCTGCACGCTGAAGAACCCGACATCG
>Ga0308161_1004222_pt1 | contig 13287 bp, 14 predicted proteins | sample PhyFR2_FD_201034 | JGI IMG/M metagenome (GOLD analysis project Ga0308161, IMG submission 201034) | Phyllosphere microbial communities from UC Gill Tract Community Farm, Albany, California, United States - DLSLF.R2 | ecosystem: Host-associated > Plants > Phyllosphere > Unclassified | place: USA...
GAATTCGATCTCGGCCGGCGTGCACAGGAAGATCCCGCGCAGCACGAAGCCGAGGCAGCGCTCCGGGTGCGCCTGCCCGTAGGCCAGCGCCAGCGTCGAGCCCCAGGAACCGCCGAACACGAGCCAGCGCTCGATGCCGAACATCGTGCGCAGGCGTTCGATGTCCTCGATCAGCAGCTGCGTCGTGTTGTTGCGCCATTCGCCCAGCGGGATCGACTTGCCGGCGCCGCGCTGGTCGAACAGGATCACCCGGTACACGGACGGGTCGAAGAAACGGCGGTGCTGCGGCGACAGCCCCGCGCCCGGTCCGCCGTGCAGGAACACGACGGGAATGCCGTTCGGGTTGCCCACTTCTTCCCAATAGATCGTGTGGACGTCGTCGACGGCCAGCATGCCGTGGCGGTTGGGCAGAATGGGCGGAAACAGCGACGACGGCGTAGCGGGCATGGCGGATCGGAACGGAAGTCAAACGACAACCGATTGTAGCGTACCGCCCGGCCGTTCTAGAAGAAAGTGTTGAGCGCGAAGCGCACGGCGTAGTCGTCGTCCACGGCCAGCAGCAGCGGCCAGCGGTCGAACGTCGTGCACGGGTGGGAGATGCCGCAGCCGACCAGGTCGCCGACCGCCAGCCTGTCGCGCACCGGGCCTTCCGCCAGGCGCAGGTAGGCATGCTGGTCGTTCATCTTGACGATGGCGCAGCCATCCGGCAGCGCATGCGCGGCGCCGGGGCCCGGCCGGTGGTGCCACAGCGGCGCCGGCAGGCCGGCGTCGTGCTACGCGTCGCGCTTGCCCATGGTGAGGATGGCGAGGTCCGGTTCGGGGCGCGACTGCACGACGCTCCAGATCTCCAGCGCCGGGCGCAGTCCTTCGTCCGGCGGCGTCCCTGCGCGCGCGTCGAGTTCCTCGATGTGCGCGCGGTACAGGCCGTGGTCGCTCGTCAGGTAGCAGCCGCTGCGCAGCACCGGCACCAGGGGCCGCGACAGCCCGTGCAATTCCTGGAAGCCGCGCGCGACGAGGTCGAAGTACGACGAGCCGCCGGCCGTGACGAGGATCTCGCGCGTGCCGAACAGGCCTTCGTCGTCGGCCTCGCGCACGAGCGCGCACAGGGACGCGATGAAGCTCGCCACGGCGCGCAGGTCGGCGTCGCGGTCGTCCGACACGAGCAAACCTTCGTAGCCTTCGAAGCCCGCCAGCACGAGGCCGGGCGCGCGCTCGACGGCGCGCGCGACCGTCAGCGCCTCTTCCGGCGTGCGGCAGCCGGCGCGCTGGCCCGACAGGCCCAGTTCGACGAGCACCGGCAGCCTGCGCACGAGCGGATGCGCGTCGACTTCTTCCGACAAGCGCGCGACGCCCGCCAGCGAATCGGCCAGCACGACGCATTCGAAGCCCGGATCGTCATGCAGCAGCTGCAGCACCATGCGCACGTCGCTGCGCGCGACGAGCTGGTTGGCGACGAGCACGCGGCGCACGCCGAACCGGTGCGCCACCCGCACCTGCACGGCGTTCGCGAGGGTGATGCCCCAGGCGCCGTTCGCCAGCTGGGCCCCGAACAGTTGCGGGCACATCGTCGTCTTGCCGTGCGGGGCGATCTGCACGCCGTGGCGCGTGCAGAAGTCGCGCATCCAGGCGAGGTTGTGCTGCAGCGCCGCCGTCTTGAGCACGGCGACGGGATAGCTCGTGTCGCCGTGCAGCACGTTCCAGCCCTGCACGCCGAGCGCGCCCTGGCGCAGTGGCGCCGTCAGCGGCAGCCCCTTCACGCCGGGCTGCAGCATCTGTTCTTCCAGGCTGGACAGGGCGAGTGCGCCGTGCGGCAATGCGTTCATGGTGGTCCTTTCCGATGTGGATCGTCGTCGTGGCCGCGCAATGCGTCAGCGAGGTCCACGCGCAGCAGGCCCGGCGTCGGCATCACGCCTTTCGAGCCGGGTGTGCGGAAGATGCCGGGCACGAGGCCGTCGTGCTGCAGCTGGGGCAGCAGTTCGCCCAGCAGGTCGTCCAGGGCGAAGGCGTGCGGTTCGTAGCCTTCCCATTCGAATTCGGCGCACAGCCGGGCGAATTCGCGGTCCGGCCACATGGCGAACACGAGCGTGCCATCGTCCTTCTTCGCCAGCGCCCAGCCGTTGCGGTACAGGCCCCACACGACCCGCGTGGCGGCCACCCGCTTGACGAAGTACTCGTAGCGCTGCGGCGCCGGCAGGCGTACCACGGCCTTCACTTGTTCAGCATCGATCATCGCCTCTTTCCAGTCATCGGCAGCAGCCGTCGTCCCGAGGATACGACAAGATGACCGCGGTACGGCGCGCACGCCATTCGGGGGCGAAATTCGGGGTCAGAGCACGTTTTCCTTTGAATTCGGGGTCAGAGCACATTTTCGAGACATAGTTGGCACGAAACTTCATGAGCCATATGCCGGCGCTTCGTCGTGTGCGACACGTCCCGGCATGAAACTGTCGGGTTTGCGCTCATCGAAGACATGTGCTCTGACCCCGAATTCCGCGAAAAATGTGCTCTGACCCCGAATTTCAATCGTCCAGCAGCTGTTCGAGGCGGCGCGGATAGTGGTTCAGGAAGTCGCGCGTGACGGCGTAGTGTTCCGTGTCTTCGTAGCCGATCTCGGCGATGCCGCTGCCGTCGAAGCTGAGGATCTTGGCGCGCGGATACGCGAGCAGGATCGGCGAATGCGTCGCGATGATGAATTGCGCGCCCTGCTTCACGAGCGCGTCGATGACGGTCAGCGCGGCCAGCTGGCGGTTCGGGGACAGGGCCGCTTCGGGCTCGTCCAGCAGGTACAAGCCGTCGCCGCGGAAGCCGAGCATCACGTCCATGAACGCCTCTCCGTGCGAGCGCAGGTGCAGCGACGGTCCGCCACCGGGCAGCTCATCGAGGTAGGTGAACACATTGAACAGGCTTTCCGCGCGCAGGAAGTAACTGGAGCGCGGCCAGCGCCAGCCCTTGACCACCTTCAGCACGTGCTGCAGCGGCGATGTCTCCTGCTGCGCCCGATGCACGTTCTTCGTGCCGCCTTCCGCCGGCAACCCCAGCGCGACCGCGATGGCCTCCAGCACGGTCGACTTGCCCGCGCCGTTCTCGCCGACGAAAAAGGTGACGTCCGGATGCGGCTCGAGCACGCCCAGCTCGCGCACGGCGGGAATGGTGAACGGATAGCGGTCCAGGTCGATGTCGGCGCGCGGATCGATTTGGACGGAACGCAGATACGGTTTGGCGACGAGCGGCGGCATGGCGACTCCGAACATGGAAACACCGCCCGCAGGCGGTGTTTGCAAGGCGACAGGCAGTGCCTGGTTACTGCATGTGCTGGCCGCCGTTGATGGCGATGTTGGCGCCGGTAACGAAGGCGGCTTCGTCCGAGGACAGGTACGCCACCAGGCCGGCCACTTCTTCCGGCTTGCCCAGGCGGCCCATCGGGATCTGCGGCAGGATCTTCGATTCCAGCACCTCGGCCGGGATGTCGGTGACCATCTTGGTGCCGATGTAGCCCGGCGAGATGGTGTTCACGGTGACGCCCTTGCGCGCCACTTCCAGCGCCAGGGCTTTCGTGAAGCCGTGGATGCCGGCCTTGGCGGCCGAATAATTGGTCTGGCCGAACGCGCCCTTCTGGCCGTTCACCGACGAGATGTTGATGATGCGGCCCCAGCCACGCTCGACCATGCCGTCGGCGACGGGCTTGGTCATGTTGAACACGGAATCCAGGTTGGTCTTCATGACCGCATCCCAATTGACCTTGTCCATCTTCTTGAAGGTCATGTCGCGGGTGATACCGGCGTTATTGACCAGCACGTCGACCGCGCCGACGTCCTGCGTCACCTTGGCCACGCAGGCCTGGGCCGAGTCGTAGTCCGACACGTCGCACTCGTAGGCCTTGAAGTCATGGCCCTGTTCGCGCATCGCGGCCAGCCAGCCTTCGGCTTTCTTGCTGCCCGGCGAATAGGTCGTCACGACCTTGTAGCCGAGCGCGGCCAGCTTGATGCAGATCGCTTCACCCAGGCCGCCCATGCCGCCGGTCACTAATGCCACTCTAGCCATTGTCTTCTCCTAGTTTTTCGCGTTATGCGTACACGTGTTGATTACAGATACTGCTTGAAACCGGTCCACGGCGCCGCAGCGGCGGCGCCGTGGCGTTGCGTCAGCGCTCGACCGCCAGGGCGACGCCCATGCCGCCGCCGATGCACAGCGCGGCCAGGCCCTTCTTGGCATCGCGACGGATCATTTCGTGCAGCAGGGTCACCAGCACGCGCGCGCCCGAGGCGCCGATCGGGTGGCCCAGCGCGATCGCGCCGCCGTTGACGTTGATCTTCGACGTGTCCCAGCCCATCTCCTTGTTGACGGCGACGGCCTGGGCGGCGAAGGCTTCGTTGATTTCCATCAGGTCGACTTCCTCGTGCGACCAGCCGGCCCGCTCCAGCACCTGGCGGGCGGCATCGACCGGGCCCATGCCCATGATGGCCGGGTCCAGGCCGGCCGACGAATAGGCCTTGATGCGCGCCAGCGGGGTCAGACCCAGCTCCTTGGCCTTCGACGCCGACATCATGATCACGGCGGCCGCGCCGTCGTTCAGGCCGGACGCATTGCCGGCGGTCACGGAGCCTTCCTTGTTGAAGGCCGGACGCAGGCTGGACAGGCCTTCCAGCGTGGCGCCGTGCTTCGGATACTCGTCGGTATCGAACACGGTCGTGCCCTTCTTGGAGGCGATCTCGATCGGGATGATCTCGTCCTTGAACTTGCCGTCCTTCTGCGCGGCCTCGGCCTTCAGCTGCGACTGCAGCGCGAATTCATCCTGTTCCTGGCGCGAGATCTCGAACTTGCGCGCGACGTTCTCGGCCGTCACGCCCATGTGGTACTGGTTGTAGACGTCCCACAGGCCGTCGACGATCATCGTGTCGGTCAGCTTGGCGTCGCCCATGCGGAAGCCGTCGCGCGAACCGTTCAGCACGTGCGGCGAGGCGCTCATGTTTTCCTGGCCGCCGGCGATCACGATCGACGCGTCGCCGCATTTGATGGCCTGGGCCGCCAGGTGGGTGGCGCGCAGGCCGGAGCCGCACACCATGTTCAGGGTGAAGGCCGGGACCTTGTCCGGCAGGCCGCTCTTGATGACGGCCTGGCGCGCCGGGTTCTGGCCGGTGCCGGCCGTCAGGACCTGGCCCATGATGACCTCGCTGACCGCGGCCGGATCGATGCCCGTCTTGGCCAGCAGGTGCTTGATGACCTGGGCGCCGAGCTCGGCAGCCGGAATCTTTGAGAGCGTGCCGCCGAACTTGCCGATTGCAGTACGGCCAGCGGCCACGATTACGACATCTTCCATATCAATCTCCGGTATCCCGGCCCCAGCGGCCGGGGTTCAATGAGTGGACAGCCCTGTTGCTGGCGCTGTCCCGGCCAAGCCTGGGCGCATCGGTCAACCAAAGCATCGGTGGTGGTTCGACGGCGGCACCCGCATGCGTGATGGCATGGAATGCGACGTGATGCGGGATGTGCGGCATGTCAACCATGTCGTGCGCTTGATGAATCACAATCTCCACTCGGGCTCGGTCGGGAAGCCAACAATATTAGTGACCTCGCTTAAAGCTTGTTTAAGCAAAATCAATCTTATCAGCTTATTCATCGGAAAAAACAGCCTCTTTATTGATTTCGCTTAAGGAAGAGCATGTTTATCTCCGAATATTTTTTATACAGGAAACAGAGCTTGCCGGACGTCCAAATCGCGGGCAAAAGCCTTTTCCTTTGCGTGAAATTTCACAGTAGAATGCACGGGCTAAGCCAACCTCATTGTTTTATGCCCAAAAGTTCGAGCTCCCTCCCCATCGAAATCAAGATTTCCACGGTCGTGGCCATTTCGACCATCCTGCACTCGGCCGATCCGATCGCGATCGACGCCGCGCTCAAGCAGATGACCGGGGGCGTATCGGATTTCTTCGAGGACGAATTCGCCGTCATCGACGTTGCCGGCATCGCCGGCGAGGCCGCGCAGATCGACTGGGCTGCGCTGGTCGCGCTGCTGCGCAAGTACCGCCTGAACGCCGTCGCCGTGCGCGGCGCGCCGGCGGCGCTGCACGACGCGATCCGCGCCCACGACCTGTTCCTGGACGATGGCACCAGCGGGCTGCAGACCGCCAACCGCGACCGCGAACCGGCGGCGCCTGCCCCGGCCGATGCGGCGCCCCCGGCGCCGGCACCCGCGCCGGTCCCGGCCCCCGCCGCCGCCGCGCCGAGCCAGGCGATGATCGTCGACACGCCGGTACGCGCCGGCCAGCGCATCTATGCGCGCGGGACGGATCTGATCGTGACCGCCGTCGTCAACAATGGCGCCGAGCTGATTGCCGACGGCAGTATCCACGTGTATGCGCCGCTGCACGGCCGCGCACTGGCCGGCGCGTCCGGCAATGCGGGCGCGCGCATCTTCGCGCTGCAACTGGAGCCGGAACTGGTGTCGATCGCCGGCGTATATCGCACGTTCGACGAAGGTTTTCCCGCGGAGGTGGCGCGCCAGCCGGCACAAATCCGTTTGGTCGGCGACCGAATCGATATATCATCGCTGGGTTCGGCGATCCGCAACTAAAGCGCGCCCCCTGTACCAGCACTGACCAGATACTGAAAAGGACACAAATTTTTCATGGCAAGAATTATCGTTGTAACGTCCGGTAAGGGCGGTGTGGGCAAAACCACCTCGAGCGCAAGCTTCTCGACCGGTCTGGCCCTGCGCGGCCACAAGACCGTCGTCATTGACTTCGACGTCGGCCTGCGCAACCTCGACCTGATCATGGGTTGCGAACGCCGTGTCGTATACGACCTGATCAATGTCATCAACGGCGAAGCGAGCCTGACGCAAGCCCTGATCAAGGACAAGCACTGCGATAACCTGTTCATCCTGCCGGCTTCGCAGACGCGCGACAAGGATGCGCTGTCGGAAGAAGGTGTCGAGCAGGTCTTGAACGAGCTGGTCAAGATGGGCTTCGACTACATCGTGTGCGATTCGCCGGCCGGCATCGAGCACGGCGCCCTGATGGCGCTGACGTTCGCCGACGAGGCGCTGATCGTGACGAACCCGGAAGTGTCGTCCGTGCGCGATTCCGACCGCATCCTCGGCATCCTGCAGGCCAAGTCGCGCCGCGCCCAGAGCGGCGGCGAGCCGGTCAAGGAACACCTGTTGATCACCCGTTACTCGCCGCGCCGCGTGGAAAACGACGAAATGCTGTCGTACCAGGACGTGCAGGAAATCCTGCGTATCCCCCTGCTCGGTATCATTCCGGAATCGGAAGCCGTGCTGCACGCCTCGAACCAGGGCAATCCGGCCATCCACTTCAAGGATACGGACGTGGCGCTGGCGTACCAGGACGTGGTGGCGCGCTTCCTCGGCGAAGAAGTTCCGCTGCGCTTCACGAATTACGAGAAGCCGGGCTTCCTGCAGCGACTGTTCGGAGCGAAGTGACATGCCACTGCTCTCATTCCTGTTCCCGAAACATCAGAAAAGCGCGACCGCGGCCAAGGAAAGGCTGCAGATCATCATCGCCCGCGAACGCGGCGGCCGCGGCGGACCGGATTTCCTGCCGGCCCTGCACCGCGAACTGATCGAAGTCATTTCCAAATACACCAAGGTCAACGCCGAGGACATCAAGATCTCGCTCGACCGCCAGGGCAACCTGGAAGTGCTCGACGTCAACGTCGTCCTACCGGACGCCTGAGTCTTTCGACAGGACACGTCGACCGCCGCGCAGGCTGTCGACGTGTCCTCAACCGTGCTCGTCGACGGTCTCGGCGGGCACGGCGGTCACCGCTACCTCGCGCGCCACGCGCGTGCACGCCTCGACGTGCTGGTAGCCCATCTGCCTGAACAACGCAAACCCGATCGCCGCCGAGGCGACCTGCCCCGCCAGCGGCACGATCTTCGCGGCCGACTTTGCCGCCAGCTTGGTGCCCACCTTCTGCAGCACCTTCAGCACCAGTTCCTTCGTCACGATCTTGCCGACCAGCGTACCGCCCAGTGCCGCCACGGCCTGGTAGGCGGCGATGCGCATGCGCGGCTGCAACCGGTCGATCTGTTCCGGCGCCAGGCCGAACGCCTGGTTGATCTCTTCCACCATGACGGCGAAGCTGGACAGGTCGGCCACCACGTCGACGCCCGGCAAGGGAATCACGGACACGCCGGCCGAAAAGGCGGCGCGCTTGCGCACGATCGCGCGGCAACGTTCACGCACGCGCTCGATGTCGTCGCTCGACACGGGTAACAGCGCCAGCGCCGTTTCCTTGCTCTTCCTTTTGAACATACTCACTCCCGATCAATGTTTGCGAACAGTGTACCTGCGACTGTGTCGGCCACCTGACACGCGTGTGACGTAATTACCCAACGAAAATGTGAATTTATCTGCGGCATCGGTAGCTTTGCGTTTTAAAAGTCTGATATATTTAGTGACATTGTAGGAATGTTCCTACAGTGTCCTACAACAGTCCTACCAAGCCGAGACAGGCCCCACATCATGAGAATAGCCGTACTGGACAACGATACGACGCAGGCAGAACTCATCTGCCAAGTACTCAACGGCGCCGGACATAGCTGTCAAGCTTTTGACAGCGGCAAAGAGTTGCTGGGGCAACTGCGCAAGGACAGTACCGACCTTCTGATCGTCGACTGGCAGGTGAACGACGTTCCGGCGGCCGAGCTCCTGCGCCGCGCCAAGGAAAAGATGGCGCCGAATACCCCGACGATGTTCCTTGCCGGCAGCTCGTCCGAAGACGACATCGTGGCCGGCGTCACGGCCGGCGCCGACGATTACCTCGTCAAGCCGCTGCGCCGCGGCGAGCTGGTCGCCCGCACCCAGGCGCTGCTGCGTCGCGCGTATCCGTCGCAGAACGGCGCCGAACAGCTGCAGTTCGGTCCGTATACCTTCGAAACCCGGCCGGGCCGCCTGATGATGGGCGAGGAGCAGATCGACGTCACGCACAAGGAATTCAACCTGGCGCTGCTGTTTTTCCGCAACCTCGGCCGGCCGCTGTCGCGGGCCTACATCCACGAGTCGATCTGGGTGCGCGAAACCGCCGTCCCGTCGCGCACGATGGACACGCACGTTTCGCGCGTGCGCAACAAACTGCGCCTGCGTCCGGAAAACGGCTTCCGTCTCGTGCCGGTATACAGCTACGGATACCGACTGGAAAAGCTGGGCGCGTGAAACCATGCTCCGGTAGGGGTATAATGGGTGCGCTGCCCATTTTTTGATCAACCATGCAACTGCTCGCCGTCGGTCTCAATCACACCACCGCACCGGTCTCGCTGCGCGAGCAACTGGCGCTTGCGCCCGAGCAGCTGGGCGACGCGGTGCAGGCGGCACGCGGCTGGTTCTCCAAGTTCAATACCCGCGGCGAAGACGAAGCGGCGCTGCTCTCCACGTGCAACCGCACCGAGATGTACGCCGCCAGCTGCGCCCCCGATCCGCTCGATGCTTCCGCGCGCTTCCTCGCCGACTATCACCGGCTGAATTTCGCCGACCTGCGTCCGCACCTGTACATGCTGCCGCAGCACGATGCCGTGCGCCACGCGTTCCGCGTCGCCTCCGGCCTCGATTCGATGGTGCTGGGCGAAGCGCAGATCCTCGGGCAAATGAAGGATGCCGTGCGCGTCGCCGACGAAGCCGGCGGCCTGGGCACCTATCTGCACCAGCTGTTCCAGCGCAGCTTCGCCGTCGCCAAGGAAGTACGCACGACCACCGAGATCGGCGCGCACAGCGTGTCGATGGCCGCCGCCGCCGTGCGCCTGTCGGAACGCATCTTCGATCGCGTCAGCGAGCAGAACGTGCTGTTCATCGGCGCCGGCGAAATGATCGAGCTGTGCGCCACGCACTTCGCCGCCCATAATCCGAAGTCGATCACGATCGCCAACCGCACCCTGTCGCGCGGCGAGGCGCTGGCCGCGCGCTTCAACGGCAGTGCGATCGGCCTGGCCGATCTGTCCGAGCGCCTGCAGCAGTTCGACGTCGTGATCTCGTCCACCGGTTCCACCCTGCCGCTGATCGGCAAGGGCCTCGTCGAACGCGCGATCAAGGCCCGCCGCCACCGGCCGATGTTCATGGTCGACCTGGCCGTCCCGCGCGACATCGAACCGGAAGTCGGCCGCCTGAACGACGTGTTCCTGTACACGGTCGACGACCTCGCCGAGGTGGTGCGCAGCGGCGTCGAGAGCCGCCAGGCCGCCGTCGCCCAGGCCGAGGCGATCATCGAGACGCGCGTGCAATCGTTCATGCACTGGATCGGCGACCGCGCCGTGGTCCCCGTGATCCGCGACCTGCACGAATCGAGCGAGTCGCTGCGCCTGGCCGAACTGGAACGCGCGCGCAAGCTGCTGGCCAAGGGCGAGGACATCGACACCGTGCTCGAAGCGCTGTCCAAGGGCCTCACCGCCAAATTCCTGCACGGCCCGCAACAGGCGCTGCACCGCGCCCAGGGCGACGAGCGCGCCCGCCTCGCCAGCCTCCTGCCCCAGCTGTTCCGCGGCCGCCGTTAGCGGCCTGCTATCCTTCGTTTGCGCCGCCCCGGCACTGTCGTGCCGCCGTGCGGCTTGTCCGTCGTCATTCCTGCATCCCTGATAAGCACACCATGAAACCATCCATGCTGGCCAAGCTGGACCAACTGGCCAACCGTCTCGTCGAACTGGACGAACTCCTGATGTCCGAAGGCGCCACCGCGAACATGGACAGCTTCCGCAAGCTGAACCGCGAACACGCCGAACTGAGCCCGCTGGTCGCCGTCTACCGCCAGTACCAGACGGCGCAGGGCGACATTGCCGCGGCGCAAGAAATGCTGGCCGATCCGGACATGAAGGAGTTCGCCCAGGACGAAATCGAAGCGGCCAAGGCGCGCATGGCCGCGCTCGACGTCGAGCTGCAGAAAATGCTGCTGCCCAAGGACGAGAACGACGAGCGCAACATCTTCCTGGAAATCCGCGCCGGCACCGGCGGCGACGAATCGGCGCTGTTCGCCGGCGACCTGCTGCGCATGTACACCCGCTACGCCGAGCGCAACCGCTGGCAGGTGGAGATGGTGTCGGAATCGGCGTCCGACCTGGGCGGCTACCGCGAGGTCATCGTGCGCATCGTCGGCCAGGGCGCCTATTCGAAGCTGAAATTCGAGTCGGGCGGCCACCGCGTGCAACGCGTGCCGGCGACCGAGACGCAGGGCCGCATCCACACGTCCGCCTGCACCGTCGCCGTGATGCCCGAGGCGGACGAGGTCGAGGACGTGCAGATCAACCCGGCCGATTTGCGCATCGACACGTACCGCGCTTCCGGCGCCGGCGGCCAGCACATCAACAAGACCGATTCCGCCGTGCGCCTGACGCACCTGCCGACCGGTATCGTGGTCGAATGCCAGGACGACCGCAGCCAGCACAAGAACAAGGCGCAGGCGCTGAAGGTGCTGGCGGCGCGCATCAAGGACGTGCAATTGCGCGAACAGCAGAGCAAGGAAGCGGCGACGCGTAAGAGCCTGATCGGCTCGGGCGACCGCAGCGAACGCATCCGCACCTACAACTTCCCGCAGGGCCGCCTGACCGACCACCGCATCAACCTGACCCTGTACAAGCTGGACATGATCATGGACGGCGACCTGGCTGAACTGACGCAAGCCCTGTCGGCCGAGCACCAGGCCGAACAACTGGCCGCCCTCGGCGACTGACAATTCGGGGTCAGAGCACGATTTATAGAAAATTCGGGGTCAGAGCACATTTTCGAGCCATGTTCTGCCAGCATTAATTTGGCTGGAAACGGTGCTGATATCGACTGTCTACCGCCGCGTGTGCCAACAACCTGCAGTCTTCATGCAGACGGAACATTTCTCCCAAAAGTGCTCTGACCCCGAATTTCAGAAAAAATGTGCTCTGACCCCGAATTAAGAGGTTTTTAAGTTGCTAGAGTGAAAATGTGGAGGCCGCACGGCTGGCGCGCTTGTGCGAAAATCGCACGTTATCCACACCGACAACGTTTACCAGGAAGCCCATGTCCTCGTCCCGCAACCTCCTGCTCGCCATCGCCGTCGTCAGCCTCGCGCTCGTCGGCGCCGCTCTTTATCTGCAGCACGCGAAGGACATGCTGCCCTGCCCGCTGTGCGTGATCCAGCGCTATCTGTTCCTCGGTATCGCGCTGTTCAGCCTGATCGGCGCCTTCGCGAACAAGATCAAGGCCGGTGCCGGCCTCGCGCTGCTGTGCGCGCTGGGCGGGCTCGGTGTCGTCGCCAAGCATTTGTATGTGCTGGCGCACCCGGGCTTTTCGTGCGGTATCGATCCGTACGAGACGATGCTCAACAAGATCCCGACCGCGACCTGGATGCCCTGGCTGTTCCGCGCCGACGGCCTGTGCGAAGCCGCGCAGGACACCGTGTTCGGCCTGAACGTGCCGCAGTGGTCGGCCGCCTGGTTCGTGATCCTCACGCTGGCGCTGATCGCGGCGCTGGTGCGGCGCGTGCGCTGATGGCGATCCAGCCCGGCGCCAGCATCGCGGCGGTGCGCGCCGCGATGCCCCTCGATCCGCTCGAAAACCGCATCCTGCTGTGCCACGCGACGGGCCTGTCGCGCGTGCAGCTGATCACGCAGAGCGACCGCCCGCTCACGTCCGAGGAAGCGCAGCACCTGGACGCGCTGGTGGCGCGCCGGCTGCAGGGCGAGCCGATCGCGTACATCGTCGGCCGGCGCGAATTCTTCGGTCTCGAATTCCAGGTCGGCCCCGCCGTGCTGATCCCGCGCCCGGACACGGAGCTGATCGTCGAACTGGCGCTCGAGCGCCTGCCGCAGCAGCATCCCCGCCTGCTCGACATGGGCACCGGCAGCGGCGCGATCGCCGTCGCCGTCGCCGTCACCCGGCCCGACGCCGCCGTCACGGCGCTCGACGTCAGCCCGGACGCGCTGGCCATCGCGCAGGCGAATGCCGCCGCCAACGGCGCCAGCGTGCGCTTTTTGCAGGGCAGCTGGTTCGATGCGCTCGACGCCGCCGCCACATTCGACGTCATCGCCTCCAATCCCCCGTACATCGCGGCCGGCGACGACCACCTGGCGCAGGGCGATCTGCGCTTCGAGCCGGTGGGCGCGCTGACCGATCATGCGGACGGCCTGGCCGCGGTGCGCATCATCGTCGCCGGCAGCGGACGGCATCTCGCGCCGGGCGGCTGGCTGCTGCTGGAACACGGCTACGACCAGGCCGCGGCCGTGCGCGCCCTGCTGCTCGATGCCGGCTTCGCCGAGGTGCAGAGCTGGAAGGACCTGGGCCACATCGAACGCGTCAGCGGCGGCCGCCTCCG
>Ga0308161_1004225_pt1 | contig 13280 bp, 9 predicted proteins | sample PhyFR2_FD_201034 | JGI IMG/M metagenome (GOLD analysis project Ga0308161, IMG submission 201034) | Phyllosphere microbial communities from UC Gill Tract Community Farm, Albany, California, United States - DLSLF.R2 | ecosystem: Host-associated > Plants > Phyllosphere > Unclassified | place: USA...
TGCGTTTCCGGCGACCCTGAGCTTCGCGGGTCCCGTGCGGCGGCCTCACGTGGACGCAGGCATCCATACGGGATCCGCGCGCAGCGCGCACGCGGCTCAGTGCCCGAACGGCTCGCGGGTCGCGATGACCGCGATCATGCGCTCCAGGGCGAAGATCGGATCGCGCGCGGCGCCCTTGACCTCGGCATCCGCCCGGGCAGTGGCCTGGATCGCCATGCCGAGCGACCGCTCGTTCCAGCCCTGCAGGTCGCGGCGCGCGCGGTCGACCTGCCAGTCCTTCATGCCGAGGCGCGCTGCCAGCTGCCGGCTGGGCTCGCGGTTTCCGGCGACGCGCGCCATGGTGCGCAGCTTCATCGCGAAGGCGGCGACCATGGGCACGGGGTCGGCACCGGATGCCAGCGCGTGGCGCATGGCGATCAGCGCTTCCCCGTAGTGGCCGGCGATGGCGGTGTCGGCGACGACGAAGGCCGACACCTCGACACGACCGCCGTAGTACTTGTTGATGACGTCGTCGGTGATGTCGCCCTCGACGTCGCCGATCAGCTGCTGGCAGGCTGCTGCGAGCTCGGTGAGGTCATCGGCGAACGCCGAGACCAGGGAGCGCAGGGCGGTGGGCGCGATGCGCTTCTTCGCCGCCTTGAACTCGCCCGCCGCGAAGTCGACCCTGTCGCCGTCGCGCTTGATCGCCGCGCACGGGATCTCTATCCCGCCGCCGGTACCCGCACGGACGGCGTCGAGCAGCTTCTTGCCGCGCACACTGGCGCCGGTGTGGCGCAGGATGACGGTCGCGCCCTCCTGCGGGTTCTCCACGTAGCGCACGGCCTCCTGCAGGAACGCGTCGGTGCACTTCTCCACGCCCGCCACGCGCACCAGGCGCGGTTCGCCGAACAGCGAGGGAGAGGTGAGCGAGAGCAGCGTACCGGCGGCGTAGTCGTCGGCACGGATGTCGCTGACCTCGAGCGCCGGGTCCTCCGCGCGCAGATAGTCGCGCACGCCGGCGATCGCCCGCTCGGCGAGCACCTCCTCAGGTCCGGACACCAGCACGATCGGCGCGGGTCGGGGCTCACGCCACGACACCTGCGGGATCTTCGTGCCCTTGGCTGCGGAGCCGCTGCCGCGGGAGGACGATCGAGGTGCTGCCATCGCTCCAGCCTACCGGCGGGCGCCGACGTGGCCCCGCGCGATCCAGCGGCCGAGGGCGCCGAGCGCTGCCCCGCTCAGCCGTCCGGCGGGGCACGGGTCGACCAGACCAGCAGTTCGCCGTCGCGCCGCCCGAGCAGGACGAGTCCGCGCTGATCGGTGCGCAGCGCCTGCGACCCCGCGGCGTCCAGCAGCGCCAGCGTCTCCGCTCGCGGATGCCCGTAGTCGTTCTCCTCCCCCACGCTGATCAGGGCCGCAGGGGCGCGCAGGGCGGCGTACAGGGACGGCTCCTGGTCGCGGCTGCCGTGATGCGCGACCTTCACCACGTCGAAGGCACCGCGGATGCGACCGGAGGAGAGCAGCAGCCGCTGGGACCCGGCGCCGAGATCGCCGAGCAGCAGGGTGCGCGGCACTCCCCCGCCCGTGATCTCGAGGACGACGCTCGCGTCGTTGCCCGACGGGAACACGACGGGATCGGCGTCGGGCCACAGCACCCGCCAGCGCGCGTCGCCGAGAGCCCCCGACATCCCCGCGCTCACGTCGCGCAGCGTCGCACCCGCGGAGGCCAGGCGCGCCAGCATCCGCCGTTCGTCGTCCTCGGTGACGGGTCCGTGCAGCACGGTGCCGACCATTCCCCGTACAGCAGGTGTCCCCCCGACGTGATCGAGGTCGAAGTGCGTGAGCACGAGCAGGTCGATCCGGGTCGTCCCGGTCTGCGCCAGGCATTCCCGCAGCGCGTCCGGGTCGGGGCCGGTGTCGATCAGCGCGGTGCGACCCGCTGAGCGGATGAGAACCGCGTCGCCCTGCCCGATGTCGCAGCCCGCGATCGACCACTCCGACGGCGTGGTCAGCGGCGCGAGCGGGCCGATGAGCAGCATCCGACCGCCGGCGATCGCCAGCGCGATGACGATCACCGCGGCCGATGCCGTGCGCAGGCGACGGGATGCCGGGCGCACCAGCACGATCACCGCCGCTGCGCTCAGCAGCCCCACCACAAGGGCGGCGATCGGACCGGCCACGACGGCGACCGTCGCTCCGGGCAGCGCGGAGGTCACCCTCGCCGTCACGTCGATCCAGGCGGCAGGCAGCCACGCCGCCGCAGCGAACAGGTCTGACAGCGGCGGGACCGCCGCCGTCAGGCAGGCCAGCAGCCCGATCACGGTCGCGAGCGGCGCAGCCGGCTCGGCGATGAGGTTCGCCGGGACGCTGACCAGCGACTGCTGCTCGGAGAACAGGGCGATGATCGGTCCGCAGACGACCTGCGCCGCCAGCGGCACCGACAGCGCGAGCGCGAGCGGTGCGGGCATCCAGCGCCCGAGGCCGCGCAGCAGCGGGCGCGACAGCACCAGCAGCGCCCCGGTGGCCGCGGCGGAGAGTGCGAACCCCGGTGACCCCGCGAACCAGGGATCGGTGATCAGCAGCCCGCACACGGCCAGGGACAGCATCGCGAGACCGGCGCTGGGCCGCCCGAGCAGGATGCTGAGCATCGCGAGCGCCGCCATCACCGCGGCACGCACCACGCTCGGCTCCGGCGTCACCAGCACCACGAACGCGCCCAGAGCCAGCAGCGCGAGCGCGACGCGCAGGGTGCGCCCACCGCCGGCGAGGGAGACGAGCCAGAAGACCGCGGCCACGATGATCATGCAGTTCGCTCCGGAAACGGCCGTCAGGTGGCTCAGGCCGGATGCCAGCATCGCGTCGTTCAGCCCCTCGGAGACCGCGCGGGTGTCGCCGACCGCGAGCCCCGGGAGCAGACCGGCGCCGGGCTCGGGCAGGCGGGTCGCACGCGCGACGAAGTCGGCCCTGGTCGTCGCCGCGATCGCGAAGATCCCGGATGCGCGCTGCACGACCTCGGCATCCGCGCCGAAGATCACGAGGCCGGCCTGCTCGGACGGCTCCGCGGCCTTCGCCTGCCCGGTCACGCGGAGCCGCGCCCCCATCTCGATGCCGTCGGTCCGGGCGACGCCGACGCGCACCGTCGCGCTGATCGACCGGAGCTGGCCGGGCGGGCCGAGCGCCACGGTGTGCGCGTCGAACCACAGCCGGCCGTCCGCGCCGACGGATGCCGACGACGACACGTCCACGACCGCTTCCACGGCCCTGCCGTCCGCCTCGGCCAGCATCGCTCGTGCGGGCTGCGCGCCGGCGACGACGAGCCCCACAGCGCTGGAGCAGAGCAGCATCAGCACGATGAGCCCGGTCGCGCGGCGACGTGCGAGCCGCCCGAGCAGTGCGGATGCGGCAGCCCCGGTGCCCGCCGCCCCGGCGAGAGGCAGTGCGAGAGCAGGCACGTGGATGCACAGCAGCGCGACCGTCCACAGGACGACCGCCAGCAGACTGGTGCGCAGGTCCCTCACCTCAGCACGGGTCCTTCATGCCGAGCCATGCCGGCCCATGCCTTCATACGCGCACCTTCTCGCGCAGCCCGGCCAGCAGCTTGTCGCCGATGCCGGGCACCGCCAGCAGGTCCTCCACGGCGCGGAACCGGCCGTTCTGCTCCCGCCAGTCCAGGATCCGCTGCGCGAGCGCCGGCCCGATCCGCGGCAGCGTCTCCAGATCGGCCTGGGTCGCCGCATTCAGGTCGACGCGTCCGTCCGCACCGACCGCGGGCGCTCCTGCTCCCCCGTCGGCGGCCGGCCCGGTCCCCTGAGCGGGAACGACGATCTGCTCGCCGTCGCTGACCGGCCGCGCCAGGTTCACCGCCTGAAGGTCGGCTGTGTCGAGAGTGCCGCCCGCCGCCGCGAGGGCGTCGACGAGCCGGGCATCAGGATCGAGGATGTACAGCCCGGGCTCGGCGACCTCGCCGAGCACGTGCACGTACAGGCCGCCGCCCTCGACGGCGACGCCGTCCGCGCTCGCCGCCGAGCCGTCGTCGAGCGCGATGGCGTCCATGGGCGCGGCCTGTCCGCGCAGGATGCCCCAGCCGACCGCCGCGGACAGCACCACCAGGCCCAGGGTGATCGCCGCCCCGATGCCCAGCCTCAGCCGCCGGCGCGGTGCGGCATCTTCGGACGGCGCGTCCTCGGCGATGGGTTCGGGTGCGGGCACTCCGTCACGCTACGCATCCGCTCGGACGCCGGATGCCGGCGAACGCGACGGATGTGGAGAACTCCTGCGCATCACGAGGATGTGCAGGAGCTCTCGGACGTCGTGTCGGAGTGTTCAGCCCTTGACGGCGAAGTTCACGATCTTCGGCGCGCGCACGATGACGCGCACGATCTCCTTGCCCTCCAGAGCCCGCTGCACCTTCTCGTCGGCGCGCGCGGCGGCCTCCAGGTCGGCCTCGGAGATGTCGGCCGGCACGTCGATCGTGGCGCGCACCTTGCCGTTGACCTGCACGGCGGTGGTGACGGTGTCGTCGACCAGGAGCGCGGGATCGGCCTCCGGCCACTGCACGGCGCTGACCGACGGCTCGTGTCCGAGCCGCGCCCACAGCTCCTCGCCGGTGTGCGGAGCGATGGTCTCGATCATCATCGCCACCGTCTCGGCGGCCTCGCGCACCGCAGGGTCGGCAGCACCCGCGCCCGCGTCGATCGTCTTGCGGATGCCGTTCACCAGCTCCATCAGGCGCGCGACGAGCACGTTGAACTTGGTCTGCTCGACCAGGCCCGGTGCGTCGGCGAGCAGACGGTGCGTGATGCGGCGCAGCGTGACGTCGCCCGCGGCGGCATCCGACCCGACCGGGCTGGAGGTCTCGTCGCCGACCCGCAGGACACGGGCGAGGAACTTGTGCGCCCCCGACAGCGAGACGCCGTTCCACTCCTTGTCATCCTCCACCGGGCCGGCGAAGGCCAGAGCCAGACGCAGCGAATCGGCACCGTACTGCGCCAGCAGATCGGAGAGCTCGACCAGGTTGCCCTTGCTCTTCGACATCTTCGAGCCGTCCATCAGCACCATGCCCTGGTTGACCAGGTTGGAGAACGGCTCCTGGAAGTCGATCAGCCCGAGGTCGAAGAACACCTTGGTGATGAAGCGCGAGTACAGCAGGTGCAGGATCGCGTGCTCGATGCCGCCGAAGTAGCCGTCGACCGGTGCCCAGCGCTTGGCCTCGGCCGGGTCGAACGCGAACTGGTCGCTGTTCGGCGACAGGAACCGCAGGAAGTACCAGGAGCTGTCCACGAAGGTGTCCATGGTGTCCGGATCGCGCAGTGCGGGCTCGCCCGATGCCGGGTCGATCGTGCGCACCCACGACTCCGCCGCACCCAGCGGGGACGTGCCCTTGGGGCGCAGGTCCAGTCCCTCCACGCTCGGCAGCGTGACCGGCAGCCGGTCCTCGGGCACGGGGACGACCTCGCCGTCCTGCAGGTGCAGCATCGGGATCGGCGTGCCCCAGAAGCGCTGACGCGAGATCAGCCAGTCGCGCAGGCGGAAGTTCTTCGCCGCACGGCCCGTGCCGGCCGCCTGCAGCCGCTCGATGGTCGTGGCGATCGCCTCCGCCTTGTCCAGCCCGTCGATCTCGCCCGAGTTCACCAGCCGGCCGTTGCCGACCAGCGCGGTGCCGGTCACCGACGGGTCGAGCTCGGCCAGATCGCCGCCCTCGTTCGCGCCGCCGGCGACCGTCGTGTCGACGACGATCTTCACCGGCAGGTCGAAGGCGCGGGCGAAGTCCAGGTCGCGCTGATCGTGCGCGGGCACGGCCATCACGGCGCCGTGACCGTAGTCGGCCAGCACGTAGTCGGCGGCCCAGATCGGCAGCTTCTCGCCATTGACCGGGTTGATCGCGAACCGCTCCAGGAACACGCCGGTCTTGGGCCGGTCGGTGGACTGGCGCTCGATCTCGGTCTGCTTCTGCACCTGCTCCAGGTAGTCCTGGAACCGCATGCGCACCTCGGCGGAGGAACCGGATGCCAGTTCCGCAGCCAGGTCGGAGTCGGGCGCGACCACGAAGAACGTCGCTCCGTGCAGGGTGTCGGGGCGGGTGGAGAACACCGTCACCGGCTCCTCGCGGCCCTCGATCCGGAAGTCGACGTCAGCACCGGTGGAGCGGCCGATCCAGTTGCGCTGCATCTGCAGCACCTTGTGCGGCCAGTGCCCCTCGAGCGCGTCCAGGTCGTCCAGCAGCCGGTCGGCGTATTCGGTGATCCGGAAGTACCACTGCGTGAGCTTCTTCTTCACGACCTCGGCGCCGCAGCGCTCGCAGCGCCCGTCGACGACCTGCTCATTGGCCAGCACGGTCTGGTCGTTCGGGCACCAGTTCACGGCGCTCTTCTTGCGGTACGCCAGGCCGCGTTCGTACAGCTTCAGGAACAGCCACTGGTTCCAGCGGTAGTACTCGGGGTCGGAGGTGTGCAGCACGCGCGACCAGTCGTACGACATGCCGTATCCGCGGAAGCCGGCCTTGTGCTGGTCGATGTTCTTGTAGGTCCACTCGCGCGGGTCCGCACCGCGCTTGATCGCGGCGTTCTCGGCGGGCAGGCCGAAGGAGTCCCAGCCGATCGGGTTGAGCACGTTGTGCCCGCGGTGCCGCCAGTAGCGCGCGACGATGTCGGGGTACAGGTAGTTGATCGCGTGCCCCATGTGCAGGTCGCCGGAGGGGTACGGGAACATGCCCAGGATGTACTTGCGCGGCCGGTCGTCGTCTTCGCCGCCGGCGAGGAACGTCTCGTTCTCAGCCCAGTACTGCTGCCACTTGGCCTGGATGTCGTGCGCGGACATCGCCTCAGCGGAATCGGGGTGGGTTTCGGACGCGTGCTCGGACAAGGAACGACCAATCTGACGATGCGAGGGAGCCCGCGAGAAGCGGGATATTCCAGGTTATCGCGACTGGAGGATGCCCGCCCACTCGGCGGGCACGGCCGCGCCCAGCGCCGCCAGCGGTGCGCGCGCCTTGACGGCGACCTCCGCCGCCTCGGCATCCGCCTTCGACAGCCAGGTGATCCCGCCCCCGGCGCCGACGTACGTCACCTCCGGTTCGACCACGATCGAGCGGATGACCATCGCCAGGTCGACCCCGCCGTCGACGCCGACATGCCCGAAGCATCCGGAGTACACCCCTCGCGGAGCGCGCTCGAGCCCGTGCAGGATCGTCATGGCCGACAGCTTCGGCGCTCCCGTCATGCTTCCCGCCGGGAAGGCGGCATCCGCGAGGTCTCCCAGCGTGACGCCCTCCCGCAGCCGCACGCTCACCGTGCTGACCAGCTGATGCACGGCGGGGTACGACTCCACCTCCCACAGCCGGTCCATACGCACGGTGCCCGGCTCGCCGACGTGCGACAGATCGTTGCGCATGAGATCGACGATCATCACGTTCTCGGCCCGCTCCTTGGCATCCGTCCGCAGCTCCTCGGCGAGACGCGCGTCCTCGACGGGATCCGCGGCGCGGGGCCGGGTGCCCTTGATCGGGCTGGTGGACGCGATCCCGCCGCCGACGGAGAGGAACTGCTCGGGGCTGGCGCTGAGCAGATGCCGCCCGCCGATGCGGATGTACCCGCCATGGTGCGCGGGCGTCGCGGTGCGCAGGCGCCGATACGCCGGCAGCGGCTCGACCGTCCCCGGCACCGTGAAGCGGGTGGTGAGGCACAACTGATAGGCGTCCCCGCGCTCGATCGCGTCGCGGCAGCGCTCCACCATGTCCATGTACTCGGCGACGCCGTGCCGGGCGGTCGCCTCGCGGGCTTCGGCCGGCGCGACCTGCGGCACGGCGGGATGCGCCGCCAGGGCGTGCTGCACCTCGTCGCGCCAGGCGGATGCGGCGTCCGCCGGTGCGAGGGCGAATGCGCGGCCGGTGGCATGGTCGACGGCGACGGCCCGTGCGACGGCGATCCAGGCTCCGCCGTGGCGACCCGCGTCGTCCGGGGCGACGGGCGCTCCGAGCGCCTCGGCGCCCTGCTCGTAGCTCAGCCAGCCGACCCACCCGCCGCGGAACGGCGGCTCGGTGCGTTCGGGGACGATCCCGGATGCCGGGGCCGCACCGGCCGCGAGCGGCATCGCCCGCACGGCCTGCTGATCGCTCTCGACGTCACCTGTGCCGATGATGCTCCAGCCGTCCGCGGCATCCGCTCCGGCGTCCAGCCAGAACGCCGCCTCGGCGTGGGCGAACAGCTGCAGGAACAGCGCTTCGGCGGAGACGGCCCCGTCCAGGGGCAGGGCTTCGAGCGGGGCGGGCACGTTCACAGCGTAGATCCCTGCGACAGCATCTACGCTCGGTGAGGTGAACGACTTCGTGCAGTGGGCGATCGAGACGGTGCAGTCCGTGGACCCGGTGCTGCGCACGGTGCTCGCGGGCGTCGCGATCATGCTGGAGACGAGCATCCTGATCGGGCTGGTCGTCCCCGGCGACACCGTCGTGCTGGTCGCGGCGATCGGGGTCACCTCGTGGTCCGAGGGCATCGCCCTCGGACTCGCCGTCGTGGTCGGGGCGCTCATCGGCGAGTCGCTGGGCTTCTGGCTGGGCAAGTGGGCGGGACCGCACATCCGCTCCTCCTGGCTGGGCAGACGCATCGGCGAGCAGCACTGGGAACGGTCCGAGCGCTACCTGCGCCGCCGCGGAGGGATCGCGATCTTCCTGTCGCGCTTCCTGCCCGTGCTGCACTCGCTCGTGCCCCTCACGGTCGGGATGAGCGGCTACGCCTACCGGCGGTTCATCGCCTGGACACTCCCCGCGTGCGTCGTGTGGACGACGATCTACGTGGGTCTGGCGGCGGGCGCCGCCGGCAGCTATCACGAGCTCTCGCAGCGCATCCACTACGCGGGCTATGTCTTCGTCGGCGCCATCGCGGTGCTGCTGATCGCCGTGCTGGTCGTCAAGAAGCTCATCGCCCGGCGCGAGGAGCGCCACATGCAGGATGAGCCGAACCGGGAAGCGTGAAAGACTGGACCCGATGTCCTCTGCCTCAGCGGCCAAGATCCACTGGTTCGCTCGCCTCGAACACCGCTTCCACGTCTGGCGCGAACGCCGCGCCCGTCGACGTGGCCGTTCGGCGACGATCGTTCCGTTCCCCGGCTACGGCGGAACCGGCTGGGTGCGTGTCACGGGCCGGGTGCTCATCGTGCCGCCGCCGCCGAAGCGCGCCCGCGGCGAGGGCGCCGGAGTGCGCGGCTGGCGCGCGTTCGTCGGCATCCCGGTGAGCTTCGCCTCGGTGCAGGTGCACCTGGGTGGCCGGACCCACGACGTGGTCGCCGATCGCGGTGGCGTGGTGGACACGGTCATCGAGGCGCACCTCGAGCCCGGCTGGCAGACGTTCACGATGTCGGTGGAGGGGCGCGAGCCCGTCGAGGCCGCCGTGTTCGTGGTCGGCGACGACGCACGCTTCGGCGTGGTGTGCGATGTGGACGACACCGTGATGGTGACGGCGCTCCCCCGGCCGTTCATCGCGGCCTGGAACTCCTTCGTGCTGGACGAGCACGCGCGAACCCCGGTTCCGGGCATGGCGGTGCTGCTCGAGCAGCTGCGCCGCGATCACCCCGGCGCGCCGGTGATCTACCTGTCGACCGGAGCCTGGAACATCGCGCCGACGCTCCGCCGGTTCCTGAGCCGCAACCTCTTCCCCGCCGGCGCCATGCTGCTCACCGACTGGGGCCCCACCCACGACCGCTGGTTCCGAAGCGGACGCGAGCACAAGGCCCGGAACCTTCGCCGCCTGGCGGCGGAGTTCCCCGATGTGCGCTGGCTGCTGATCGGCGATGACGGCCAGCACGACGAGATCATCTACTCCGAGTTCCTCGAGGAGCACCCGGACTCCGTCGCCGGTGTCGCGATCCGGCGCCTGCTGCCCGCCGAGGCTGTCCTGGCCGGCGGTCGTGCGACGGTGGAGCACAGCCCGGACACGGTGCCGTGGGTGAGCGCCGAGGACGGCGCAGGCCTGCGCGATCTGCTCGGCGAGGCCGGCATCATCGACCCGAGGTGATCCCCGGCACGGCAGGTCCGTCCGGAATCAGCACGCGGGCGCGCGACGGTCAGCCCGTCGTCACCGCAGGCGGGACCGTCAGCGTGCCGTAGCGCTGCATCCGGTGCCAGCGCAGCCGGGTGCCCGCCAGTGCGGTGAACAGCGACTGGATCACCACCAGATACATCATCTGCCGGTAGACGACCTGCTGCAGCGGAAGCGTCCACAGCGGCTTGAGCGACTCCCCGTCCATGCGGAACGCGTACACCGCCATGCCCAGCTGCAGGGCGAGGAAGGCCAGCCAGAGCACAGCGATCCGCATCGGGTCCAGGAAGAGCAGACCGTACACCGCGAAGATGTCGACGACCGGTGCGAACAGCGGCAGGATCACCTGCAGCACGAGCAGGTACCCGAGCCCCCGTCGTCCGAGCTTTCCGGCCGGGCCCTTCTGCAGCACGGCGCCGCGGTGCTTCCACATCGCCTGCATGGTCCCGTAGCACCAGCGGTAGCGCTGCCGCCACAGCGCCCCGAGCGAGGCCGGAGCCTCGGTCCAGGCGCGCGCGTCCTCCTGGTACACCACGCGCCAGCCGTCACGGCAGATCGCCATTGTGAGGTCGGTGTCCTCCGCGAGCGTGTCGTCACTCACCCCGCCGACGCGGCGCAGCGTCTCGATGCGGAACGCACCGATCGCGCCCGGCACGGTGGGCATGCACTCGGCGATGTCGAAGAGCCGGCGGTCGAGGTTGAAGCCGACCACGTACTCGATGTGCTGCCACGCGCCCAGCACGCCGCCGCGGTTGACGACCTTCGTGTTCCCTGAGACCGCGCCGACGGCGGGATCCGCGAACGGCTGGATGAGGCGCTCCACGGTGTCCTGCTCGAAGACCGTGTCCCCGTCGACCATCACGACGATCTCGCCGCGGGCGGCGGCGATGCCGGTGTTGAGCGCCGACGGCTTTCCGCCGTTGGGCTGACGGATCACGGTCACCTGCGGCAGGCCCAGCGCCTCGACGATGTCGGCCGTGCCGTCGGTGGAGCCGTCGTCGACGACGATGATCTCGACCGGACGACGGGATGCTGCGATCGACCGCACGGCGGCCTCGATGCCCGCCGCCTCGTTGTGGGCGGGGACGATGACCGAGATGATGCCGTCGTGCGTCCAGGTCCGGCGCAGCGCCACCTCGCGGGCCCGGCGCCGGTGCCGGGACGCGGCGAACAGCACGAGAACGGCCCTGACCACCATCACGATCCCGCTCAGCACCAGCGCGATCCCGATCGCGCCGACCACCCAGGCGCTGCCCCACAGCGTGGCGATGAGCGCGGTGCCGCTCCACTGCTCTGCGGTGGCGGCCGGTCGCATCACGCCCTTCAGTCCGGCCGCGGCGCTGACCGACGTCGCGGTGATGCCGTCCGCGGCATACTGCGTGAGCAGGCGGTCGAGAGCGGCCACGGTCTCGGAGCGGTCGCCTCCGCCGTCGTGCATGAGCAGCACCTGCCCGCCATCTCCCTGCGGCGTGGCGTTCGCGACGATCCGCTGCACGCCGGGGCGCCGCCAGTCCTCGCTGTCCAGCGTCGACAGGACCGACAGATATCCGTCCTGGCCCGCGCTGCGGATGATCTGCCAGTCCGCGGCATCCAGGGCGGCCGGCTCGGAGCTGTACGGCGGGCGGAAGAGCGCCGTGGTCTCTCCCGTCGCTCCCGCGATCGCGCTCTGCCCGGCCGCCATCTCCAGGTTCGCGCGCCACTGCGGCGACGTCGTGAGGTCCGCATGCGTCAGCGTGTGCATGCCGATCTCGTGTCCCTCGTCCAGGATCCGCCGGACGAGGTCCGGATGCTCCGCAGCTGCGGTCCCCACGACGAAGAACGTGGCGTGCACGTGGTGCTTCCTCAGGACGTCGAGGATCCGCGGCGTCCAGGTCGGATCCGGGCCGTCGTCGAAGGTGAGCGCGATCGTGCGCTGGTGCGGGGTGACCGTGTCGACACCCTCCCGCGGGTCGATCACCGGGCCGCCGTGGAGGGCGGCGGCCGGAGCAGGCGACGCGGCAGCAGCCGGCGCGGACGACTCAGCGAGCGTGGTGAGGTGGTGCGCGTACCCCTGCACGACGAGGGCCGCAGCGATCGCGAGGAGCACGGCGGCGAGCGTGACCCAGTGCACGCGAGCGCCGACGGTCCGCGCCGTTGACGGCGCTGCGCCGCGGTTCCGGATCACGGGCGGACGGGGCGCCCGGTCGGGTCGGCGCGGTGCGTGCTGCCCGGGTTGTCGGTGGTCGTGCCCGTCCCGGTGCCGCCGCTGCGACCCGGCGCGGTCGGGCTCGGTGCCGGCGCGGGTGCGGCGGATGCGGGCGGTGCCACCGGCGCGGTGGTCGACACAGCCGCGGGAGCGGGCGCCGGCTTCTCGGCTGCCGCCGCCGCGCCGGTGCCGGAGGTGGCGACGGCTGCGGGCGCGGTGGTCGGTGAGGCGGGGACCTCGACGTGCTGCGCGGGAGGCGGGGCGTCGGCTGTGATCGGCTGCGGAAGGAACGGGGCGTCGATCCGCGGACCGCCCAGCAGCGCGCTGGCCGCGAGGGCGATGTAGACGATCGCCGCGAGGACGGCGACCCACAGCCCTGCGCGCACCCACCGCAGGCGTCGGCCCGCGGAGTCGACGAACACAGGGGTGTGCGTTGCGGGTTCTGACATGCGGGGACTCCCTCGGGTGGGCATCACCATGGTACGACGGCATCCCGGACGCTCGCTGGACGGTGTCCTAGGGCGGACCCGGCGTTCCGATCGGCGCGGCCGCGTATCCTCGTGTGGTGCCCACCACTCTCTCCCGCGACGAGTGGAACGCGCGCGCCCGCGCGCATGAGGCGCGAGCGGATGCGCTGACCGCGGCGCACCGCGAGCGGGCGGTGCGCGGCGAGAGGCATCCGGTGTGGGACTTCCTCTTCACGTACTACTCGTACAAGCCGGCGATGCTGCGTCGCTGGCACCCGGGCGCCGGAGTCGTGCTGCAGGACGCACCGGAACGGATCGGGTGGCGCTGGTACTCCTCCGCGGACGGCGTCGCCGTCGCCCCGGACGCAGATCTGTTCCGCGCGGAGAAGCCGCAGCTCGCGGACCTCGTGGAGCGGATGCTGCGCCGCACCGCCTCGCGCCCCGGCCAATTCGGATGCTTCGGCCTGCACGAGTGGGCCATGGTCTACCGGGAGGAGGAGCACCGCCATCCGGTTCCCCTTCGGCTGGGCCAGGCCGGCACGGATGCGGTGGTCGACACGCACGAGCTGCGCTGCACGCACTTCGACGCCTTCCGGTTCTTCACTGCCGACGCCGTGC
>Ga0308161_1004226_pt1 | contig 13273 bp, 12 predicted proteins | sample PhyFR2_FD_201034 | JGI IMG/M metagenome (GOLD analysis project Ga0308161, IMG submission 201034) | Phyllosphere microbial communities from UC Gill Tract Community Farm, Albany, California, United States - DLSLF.R2 | ecosystem: Host-associated > Plants > Phyllosphere > Unclassified | place: USA...
GCCGAGCCCCAGCATCTGGAAGCCGCCGCAGATGCCGATCACCTTGCCGCCGTAGCGCAGGTGGCGGCGGATGCGTTCCGGCCAGCCCTGCGCCTGCAGCCACGCGAGGTCGCCGCGCGTGTTCTTGCTGCCGGGGAGGACGATCAGGTCCGCATCGGGAATCGGCTCGCCCGCGCGCACGAAGCGCAGGTCGACGTCCGGATGCACGCGCAGAGGATCGAAGTCGGTGTGGTTGCTCATGCGCGGATAGCTGGGCACGACGACACGGAACGAACCGCTGCCCGGCGTGACCGCCTGCACGGCGTCTTCCGCGTCGAGGTACAGCCCGTGCAGGTAGGGCAGCACGGCCAGCACCGGCTTGCCCGTCTGCGCTTCGAGCCAGTCGAGGCCCGGTTCGAGCAGCTTGATGTCGCCGCGGAAGCGGTTGATGACGAAGCCGGCGATGCGCGCGCGCTCGCTGTCCGACAGGCAGGCCAGGGTGCCGACGATGTGTGCGAACACGCCGCCGCGGTCGATGTCCGCCACCAGCACGACCGGGCAGTCGACGGCTTCGGCGAAGCCCATGTTGGCGATGTCGCGGTCGCGCAGGTTGATCTCGGCCGGACTGCCGGCGCCTTCGACGATCACCGCGTCGTACTGTGCGCGCAGGCGCGCGTGCGATTCCAGCACGGCCTCCATCGCGACGGTCTTGTAGCGGTGGTAGTCGCGCGCGTTCATCTCGGCACGCACGCGGCCGTGGATGATGACCTGGGCGCCGATGTCGCTCGACGGTTTCAGGAGGACCGGGTTCATGTCCGTGTGCGGCGCGAGGCCGGCGGCCAGCGCCTGCAGCGCCTGGGCGCGGCCGATCTCGCCGCCGTCGCTCGTCACGGCGCTGTTCAGCGCCATGTTCTGCGGCTTGAACGGCACGACGCGCACGCCGCGCCGGTGCAGCAGGCGACACAGCGCGGCGACGACGGTGCTCTTGCCGGCGTCCGACGTCGTGCCCTGCACCATCAGGGTGGGATAGGGAAAATGCGTCATTTCGGACGGTGGCTGCGCGCCAGTTCGAGTTTTTCGCACAGCTGCGCGGCGCCGTCGATCATGCGCGGGCCGGCGCGGTTCAGCAGGTTGCCGTCGATCGTGAACAGGTTGTCGTTGCGCACGGCCGTGAGCGTGCCGTACGGCTTCCACATGCCCACGCCGCCGTAGTTCTTTTCGGCCGTGGCGAAGATCGCTTCCGGATTTTCCTGCAGCACGGCTTCGACGGAGACGACGGGCGCCGTCACCGCCAGCTTGTCGAAGACGTTGGCGCCGCCACACAGGCGCAGCGCGTCGCTGACGATGTGGCGGCCGTTCAGCGTGTACAGCGGCTTGTCCCACACCTGATAAAAACTGCGCACGACGGGACGGTTGGCGTAGCGGCTGCGCAGGCTCGCCATGCGCCGGCGCAGGTCGGCCGCAGCCGGGCCGGCGACGGCGTCCGTGCCCATCAGCTGACCCAGCTTCTGCACATTGTCCGCGATGTCTTCCAGCTGTTGCGGCTCGCTGTGGAACATCGGCACGCCGAGCTTTTTCACCATCTCGATCTGGCGCTCGGAACTGCCATGGCGCCAGACGACGATCAGGTCCGGCTTCAGGGCCATGATGCGTTCCAGGTCCAGTTCCCGGTTCGAGCCGATCTGCTGGATCTTCTTCGCTTCTTCCGGGAAGTCGCTGTACGAGACGACGCCCACGACGCGGCTGCCCCCGCCGGCCGCGAACAGCAGTTCGGTGACGTGCGGCGCCAGCGAGATCACGCGCTGGGCCGGTTTCGCGACGGTGACGGTATCGCCGGCATCGTCCTTGACGCTGACGGCGGCGTGCGCCTGCAGGCTTGCGGCAACCAGAAGCAGGGCCGCGCCTGTGCCGAGGGTGCGTGTCGCGAGGGTGCGTTTCATTTGTCGTTCCATTCCCGGAGTGCTGTGTCGATACGCTGCCATTGTGCCTCGTCGGCGGGCAGGCCGAAGCGGATGCCGCGCGCCGCGTGCGCGAACAGGCGCACCCAGATCGCGCGCCGCGCCATGTGGTCGTGAAAATCGTCCGCGCGCGGCTCGGCCCACCAGTGGAACAGCGGGGTGCCGGACGCCTCGATGCCGTGCGCGGCCAGCAGCGCGCGCATGCGTGCGCCGTCGCGCGCCAGGTGCGCCTGCGTCGCCGCCTGCCACGCCGTGTCGCGCAGTGCGGCGACGGCGATTTCCTGCGCCGGACCGCTGACGGCCCACGGGCCGAGCAGGTCGTCCAGCGCGGTCAGCAACCCGGCCTGCGCGGCGACGAAGCCCAGGCGCAGCCCGGCGAGGCCGAAGAACTTGCCGACCGAGCGCAGCACGACGAGGCCCGGCCGGTCCGCGTGGCCGGCGACGCTCAGCGCGCGCGCCGTGTCGCCGAACGCTTCGTCCACGACGAGCCAGCCGCCGCGCGCCGCCAGCCGCTGCGCCCAGTGCAACAGCCGCGCCGGTTCGACGATGGCGCCGGTCGGATTGTTCGGGTTGACGACGACGACCACGTCACTGGCGTCGACCGCCGCATCGAGTTCCGCATACGCCGCCAGGCGCAGCGTGTGGCCATGACGGCCCCAGTGATGCGCGTGCTCCGCATACGACGGCGCGGAGACCGTCACGCGCGCGGGTCCGGCCAGCTCGGCGCGCAGGCGGGGCAGCGCCTGGATCGCGGCTTGCGTGCCGGCCACCGGCAGCAGCCGCGGCGCGCCGTAATAGTCGCAGGCGGCGCGCAGGAGTTCGGGATCGGGTTCCGGCAAACGGCGCCACGCGCCGGACGACGGTGCCGGTGCCGGATAGCCGTGCGGGTTGATGCCGGTCGAGAGGTCGATCCAGTCCGTGCCGCCGTAGTGGCGCTCGGCCGCGCGCAGGTTGCCGCCGTGTTCAAGCATGGCCGGTTCCTTTCAATAAGAGTATGCCGGCGGCGACGAGGACCCACAGCAGCGTCGTGCGCCAGACGAGGCGCCAGGCGCGCAGGATGTCGTCCGCGCGCGCATCGGGGCCGGCGCCCAGCGGCGGGCGCATTTCCGTCACGCCGTCGTACACGGCGGCGCCGCCCAGCTGCACGCCGAGCGCGCCGGCGCCGCTGGCCATTACCGGGCCCGCGTTCGGACTGCTCCATGCCGGCGCCTGCGCGCGCCAGCAGCGCCAGGCCCGCAGCCGGCCGCGCTCGGCCAGCAGCACGTACGACAGCGCGGTCAGGCGCGCCGGTGCCCAGTTCAGCACGTCGTCGATGCGCGCGGCGACCCGGCCGAACAGGTTGAAACGCTCGCTGCGGTAGCCCCACATCGCGTCGAGCGTGTTCGCGAGGCGGAACAGCACGACGCCGGCGCCGCCCGCGACGAGGAACCAGAACAGCGTACCAAACACGGCGTCGTTGCCGTTTTCCAGCAGCGATTCGGCGCCGGCCTTGGCGAGATCGGATTCGTTCGCCTGCGCCGTGTCGCGGCTGACGATGCGCGACGTCAGCATGCGGGCATCATTGACGTCGCCGCGGGTCAGCGCCGCATGGATCGGCAGCGTGTGGTCGCGCAGGCTGCGCAGGCCAATGCCGACGTACAGCAGCAGCGCATGCACGGCCGCGCCGCCCCACGTGCACGCGAGCCACGCCAGCAGCGTGAGCGGCAGCACGGCCAGCATCCACCCGAGCAGGCCGCGCGCGATGCGCAGACGGCCGCCGTTCAGCCGGCGTTCCAGCGCGTTCGCCAGCCGGCCGAAGCCGACGAGCGGATGCCAGCGGCGGGCTTCGCCCAGCAGCAGGTCGAGCACGACGCCGGCGACGAGCGCCAGCGCGAGGGCGGTCGGCGACAGGCCGCTCAGCACGGCACGCCCTTCAGCGCGAGCGGCAGGCCGGCCGCGACGAACAGCACGCGTTCGCAGCGCGCGGCCACGTCCTGGTTCAGGCGGCCCGCCTCGTCGGTGAACGTGCGCGACACGGCGCCGTACGGCACGATGCCCATGCCGACTTCGTTCGACACGAACACGACGTCGCCGGCGGCCGGGCCGTCGAGCCAGTCCAGCAGGGCCGCACGTTCCGCGTCGAACAGCGGCGGCAGGTCGATCGGACCGACTTCGGGATAGTCCTGCCCGGTCGCGAACATCAGGTTCGTCAGCCACAGCGTCAGGCAATCGACGAGCACGAGGCAGTCCGAGGCGCATAACCCGCGCAGGGTGGCCGCGAGCGCGGTCGGCTCCTCGACCGTGCGCCATTCGGCCGGCCGGCGCGCGCGGTGGTGGGCGATGCGCGTGGCCATCTCATCGTCGCCCGCGTGCGACGTCGCGAGGTAGATCACGTCCTTGCCGGACGCGCGCGCCAGGCGCTCGGCCAGCGCGCTCTTGCCCGAGCGGGCGCCGCCGAAGACGAGGGTGCGCGTCATGCCAATTCTCCCCGCAGCAGGCTGGCGGCGGCCGCCGGGTTCGAGGCGAAGAACGCATGGAAGTACGACGCCGTGAGCGAGCCCACGCGGTACACGGCTTCGCCCTGGGTGCCGGTCTTGTGCTTGACGGTCCACGCGGCCGCCGCGGTCGGCGTCTCCAGGCGCGAATAGTGGAACGTATGGCCGCGCATCTCGCCGGCCGGTGTCGCCAGCGCCTGCGGGCCGAGTCCGGCCAGGCGCGCCTGCATCTTCGCATCGCCCGGCAGCACGCCCGCCATCGGCCAGCTGCGGCCGTCCTTGTCGACGATCGCGTCGGCCAGCGCCATCATGCCGCCGCATTCCGCCAGGATCGGCAGCCCGGCCGCGTGCGCCGCGCGGATCGTCTCGCGCCAGCGGCCGGCCTGCGACAGCGCCTCCACGTGCAGCTCGGGATAGCCGCCGGGCAGGTAGACGGCGTCGGCGTCCTGCGGCACGGGTTCGTCGGCGACCGGCGAGAACCAGCGCACGCGCGCACCGAGGGCTTCGAGCGTCTCGACGTTCGCGGGGTACAGGAAGCAGAACGCGGCATCGCGCGCGATCGCCACCGTCTTCCCGGCCAGCAGCGGCGGGACGGGTTCTTCCGGCAGCGGCTCGTCCAGCCGCGGCGGCGCGATGGCCGCCCACGCCGCCTCGTCCAGCTGCAGCTGCTCGGCGAGTTCGTCGAGGATCGCGCCGATGTCCGCGACTTCGCCCGGCACGACGAGGCCGAGGTGGCGCTCCGGCAGCTTGCGCGCTTGCTTCGGCAGGGTGGCCAGCAGCGGGATGTCGCGCAGCGAGTCGGCGACCATGCGGGCGTGGCCCTCGCTGGCGACGCGGTTGGCGACGACGCCGGCCATGCGCACCGGCCCGTAGTCGCGCAGGCCCATCACCACCGCGCCGGCCGTCTGCGCCATCGACGCGGCGTCGATCACGGCCAGCACGGGCAGGTCGAAGGCGCGCGCCAGGTCGGCGGCGGACGGCGTGCCGTCGTACAGGCCCATCACGCCTTCGACCAGCACCACGTCGGCTTCCCGTGCGGCGCGGGCGAGGCGCTGGCGCGACTGTTCCAGCCCGACCATCCACAGGTCGAGCGTGTGGACCTTCGTCCGGCTGGCGTGTTCCAGCACCATCGGATCGATGAAGTCGGGGCCGCACTTGAACACGTGCACCCGCTGGCCCATGCGGCGCAGCCGGCGCGCCAGCGCGGCCGTCACCGTCGTCTTGCCCTGCCCGGATGCGGTGGCCGCGACCAGCAGCATGCGTGCGCCGGTACCCATCACCACTCCGTTCCGGCCTGCGCCGCGATGCCGGCCTTGAACGCGTGCTTGACGACGTTCATCTCGGTGACCGTGTCGGCCACGGCGATCAGTTCCGGCGGCGCCGCGCGGCCCGTCACGACGACGTGCTGCATCGTCGGGCGGTCGAGCAGGTCGGCGATCACCGTGTGCACGTCCAGGTAGCGGTATTTGAGCGCGATGTTCAGTTCGTCCAGCACGACGAGGCCATAGGCCGGGTCGGTCAGGAAGCGGCGCGCCTGCTCCCAGGCTTCCTCGGCCTTCATGACGTCGCGCTCGCGGTTCTGGGTTTCCCACGTATAGCCTTCGCCCATCGCGTAAAAGCTCACTTCGTCGGGAAAGCGGCGCAGGAACTGTTCCTCGCCGGTCGACATCGCGCCCTTGATGAACTGGACGACGCCGACCTTCATGCCGTGGCCGAGCGCGCGCGCGACCATGCCGAACGCGCTCGAGCTCTTGCCCTTGCCGTTGCCGGTATTGACGATGATGATGCCGATCCGCTTGTCGGCCGCGGCGATCTTGGCGTCGATGACCGCCTTCTTGCGTTCCATGCGCGCGCGGTGGCGCTCGTTGAGTTCGGCCGTTTGTTCGGGCGTCATTTCAGTCATGCGGGGCCTCCAGGGGAATGAAGATGCGTCGGCCGGCGTGCTCGATCGCGTCGATCGGGTGGCCGAGATAGGTGCTGAGCCGCGGTGCCTGCAGGGCGTCGTCGACGGGGCCGGCGTGCCAGCGGCCGTCGCCCATCAGCAGCAGGGCGTGCGTGGAAATGCTGTGCGCGAGATTCAGGTCGTGGCCGATCATCACGATGGTCTTGCCGCTTTGCCGGCACAGGCGCGACAGCAGTCCCATCGTGCGCACCTGGTGCGCCAGGTCGAGCGCGTTGGCCGGTTCGTCCAGCAGCAGCAGCGGCGTGTCCTGGGCGAGCAGCGCGGCGATGGCCACGCGCTGGCGCTCGCCGCCGGACAGCGTGCGCACGTCGCGCGCGGCGAGGTGGTCGACTTCCATCGCGGCCAGCGCCGCCAGCGCGGCGTGGTGGTCGTCGCTGTGCTCCCAGTAGCGGTTGGCGTGGTACGGATGGCGCGCCGACAGCACGGTTTCCATCACGTTGTACGCGAACGCGTCGCTGCGCGCCTGCGGCAGGTACGCGCGTTCGCGTGCGAGCTGTTCCAGCGGCCAGGCGGACAGCGCGCGCCCGTGCAGTTCGACGTCGCCGCCGTCCGGACGGCGCAGCCCGGCCACGGTGCGCAGCAGGGTGCTCTTGCCGGCGCCGTTGCGGCCGACGATCGACCAGCATTCGCCCGCGGCGACGCGCCAGTCGAGGTCCTGCACCAGCGTGCGGCTGCCTGCGCGCAGTTCGAGTCGGCGGGTGGCGATCATCATTTGTGCAGGCGGTGCAACTGATACAGGAAGACGGGCGTGCCGATCAGTGCCGTGATCGCGCCGACGGGCAGCTGCGTGGGCGCGACGATCGTGCGCGCGAGCGTGTCGCACAGGACGAGCAGGCTGCCGCCGCCCAGCACGGCGGCCGGCACCAGCACGCGGTGGTCCGGACCGAACGCGAAGCGGCAGGCGTGCGGCACGATCAGGCCGACGAAGCCGATCGAGCCGGCGCTCGTCACGGCGCTTGCCGTCAGCAGGGCGGACACGAAGAACAGGCCCTTGCGCACGGCGCCGACGCGTACGCCGAGCGTGACGGCGGCTTCCGCGTGCAGCGCCAGCATGTTCAGCGCGCGCGCGTTGCGCAGCGCATAGGCCAGGGCCGCCGCGAGCACGATCCACGGCAGCGCGCGCAGCGGCGCGCCGGCCAGGTCGCCGATCATCCAGAACACCATGCTGCGCAGGCGGCCCTCCGGCGCGATCGACAGCATCAGCGTGACGAGCGCGATGCAGGCCGACGACAGGATCGTGCCGGTGAGCAGCAGCATCGACGTGCCGCCTTCGGCCGCCGTGCCGCTGCGCATGTCGCGCCGCGCCAGCAGGTACAGGACCAGCGCGACCGCGACCGCGCCGCCCAGTGCCGCCGCGTCGACGACCGCGGCCGCGCACATCATGAGCAAGGCGAACAGCGCGCCGACCGATGCGCCGGCCGAGATGCCGAGCACGTACGGATCGGCGAGCGGATTGCGCAGCAGCGCCTGCATCATGACGCCGGCCAGCGCGAGCGCGCCGCCGGTGACGAAGGCCATCAGCGCACGGCCGGCGCGCAGTTCCAGCAGCGACGCCGCCAGCGAGTCGGGCCGGCCGTGCAGCACCTGCAGCACCGCGTCCGGCAGCTCGCCTGGCGCGACGGCGATCGACCCGCTCATGCCCGCGACCAGCAGGCTGGCCACGGCCGCGCACAGCAGCGCGGCGAGGATAGGAACGGCGCGCTGGCGCAGGGGCGGTGGAACAGGATGCATGGGGGCGTCGTCGAATGGATCAGTGAATACCGTAGCGGATCGCCGCGAACCAGCTGCGCCCGGCCGTGCCGTAGTTGCGCGCCAGCTCGTAGTTCTTGCCGGCGGCGTTGTCGACGCGGACCAGCAGCGACCAGTCGCGCGTCATGTGCCAGGTAGTGTACAGGTTCAGGAGGCCGTAGCCGCCCAGGCGGTTGGCGTTGGCGGCATCGTCGAAGCGGCGGCTCGATGCCTGCAGCTCGACGCCGGCGTCGACCTGGCCGAGGTCGTAGTCGGCGGCGATGCTGGCGTGACGGCGCGCACGGCGGGCCAGTTGCTTGTCCGCGGTCTCGTCGCGCGGATCCTGCAGGTCGGCACTGGCGCGGAGCATCAGGTTGCCGATGCGGGTGTCGGCCGCCAGAGTCAGGCCTTCCAGCAGCGCATGGTTGACGTTGTAGGCGCAGCTGCCGGTGCGGGACGGGCACGGCGTGAGGGACACGATCAAATCGGTCAGGCGGTTGCGGTAATAGCCGGCCTTCAGGTCGACGCCGGCCACGCGGTACTGCACGCCCGCCTCGGCATTGCGGCCGCGTTCCGGCTTGTTGTCGACGAAGCCGTAGTTCGGGTAGTACAGTTCGTTGAACGTCGGCGCGCGGAAGCTCGTGCCGATGCTCGCCGTGGCGCGCAGGTTTTTCGTGAATTCGTAGCCGTAGCCGGCGGCGCCGGTCGCCTTCGACCCGTATTCGGAATGATCGTTGCGCACGCTGGCGTCGAGCAGGTGGCTGCCGCGGCGCAGGTTGTACGCGACGGCGATCGAGTTCGTGATGCGCGACTTGTCCAGCGCGGCGATGGAACTGGACAGCACGGTTTCCTTGCGGTGGCCGGCCAGCACCTGCACGGTGTCGCCGTCCAGGTCGAACGTGTTCTGCCACGTGAATTCGTCCTGGCGCGTGTTCAGCTGCGACGTGCCGGCGGGCAGGGTGCTGGTGAAGCTGCCCAGCTTGTCCTCCGCGCGCGCGGCCTGCAGGCTGCTGCGCCAGTGCGGGGCGATGCGGTCGTTCAGGAACACGGCGTAGCTGTCGACTTCCTGCAGGTTGCGCGCGTCGAAGCTGGAACTGCCGTTGTCGTACTGCGCGCTCAGGCGGCTCTTGAGGACTTGCGCGCCGATCTCGTGGCCGTCGGCCAGCCGCAGCGCGAGCCGGGCGTTGGCGCTGGTGCGCGTATAGCCGTCGTCGTCGCGGTTGTAGGTCGACGCGCGAGGGCGCGTGGACGAAAAGCCGTCCGATTCCTCGCGCGCGCCGCCCAGCGCATACGTGATGCTGTGCGCTCCGCCGGTCGAGCCGTGCACGCCGGCGTCGTACTGGCTGGTGCCGTACGTGCCGCCGCCCGCGCTCGCGCTGAACGCCGGGCCGCCTTCGCCGCGCCGGGTGAAGATCTGCACGACGCCGCCGATGGCGTCCGCGCCGTACAGGGTGGTCAAGGGGCCGTACACGATCTCGATGCGGTCGATCGCGGACAGCGGGATCGCGTTCCAGCCGGCGTAGCCGGTGGTGGCCGAGCCGATGCGCACGCCGTCGACCAGCACGACGACCTGGTTGCTGTTGGCGCCACGCAGCAGGACGGTGGTCGTGTTGCCGCCGCCGCCGTTGCGCACGATCTCGATGCCGCGCTGGCGGCGCAGCACGTCGGCGACGGCACCGGCACCGGCGCGCACGATCTCGTCGCGCGTGACGATGACCGTGTCGGGGATGACTTCGTCGGCGCGTTGCGGCGCGCGGGCGGCGGTGACGACGACGGTGTCGGGAATGGCATCGGCGCGGGCGGACGCGGCGGCGGCGAGGGCGAGCGAAAGCGCGGCGGCCTGCCGGGAAACGGAAACTGGCATGACTTCTATCTTCGTGGGCAACCGGCCGACGTCCCCGTCAACCGGATGAACGGATGCGCCGCATGCGGCGCGTCCACCTTTTGGCCGGTATCCGGGCTGGCGAGTGTGGCCGTCCGACCTTCCCATGCGAATGCACAGTGGTGTGTGGGGACGGTTGCCGCGCGCGCTCGATGCGCGCATGGCACTTGCTTACCGTTGCGGGGGCAGCACACGTTGGCGCCGGTTGCGCAGCGCTTCGTGTTTCCCGTTTAACTGCGCCCGAGAGACGGGCGCGAGCACCAAAACCCCGTCATTATACGGCGTTTGGGTGGCCGGGTTGTCCGTTTTCCAGCATCACGACCTCACCATAGCCGATGCGGTGCGGCGTCCGTGCGGCAAGCAGCGCGGCGTGTTCGAGCGGGTCGCCGTCGTGCAGCGCCGTCAGCAGGCGGATGATGCCGGCGTGGCAGACGACCAGCACGCCGGGCAGCGCCCGCGCGCGCAGGTCGGCGATGAAGGCATGTACGCGCCGCGCCACGTCGAGCACGTTTTCCGCGCCGCCGGGCCGGTAGTGCAGCAGGTCGGCCGTCCACGCGTCGACGTCGGCGCGCGGGATGCCGGACCAGGCGCGCAATTCCCAGGCGCCGAAATCCATCTCGGCCAGCCGTGCATCGTACGTCACGTGCCCGGGCGCGAGCCGCTCGGCCAGCCGCGCGCAGCGTTGCAGCGGACTCGCAAGGACGGGGAGGTCGCCCGGCAGCCCCTGCGCCGCCAGCGCCGCATGCACGTGCGCGAGATCGTCGGCACGGACCGGCACGTCGCTGGCGCCGTAGCACAGGCCGGGCGCGACGTCCGGCAGCGGATGGCGCACGAGGACGAGCTTCATGCGGCGGTCCAGGCGCCGTGGCCGAGCGTGGCGAGCACCGCGACATAGACCAGCGCCTCGGCCAGCTGCTGCACGGCGCCGAGGCAGTCGCCCGTATAGCCGCCGAGGCGCCGCACGAACAGGCGTCCCAGCCACAGCGCGGCCGCGAGCGCCGCCAGCGCGGCGGCGAGGAGGGCGGCCGGCATCATCCAGCCGGCGGCGAGCGCGCCCGCGGCGGGGAGAACGCAGGTCAGCGCGGCGATGACGAATTCGGCATGCGTCATCTGCTGCGCCAGCGGCTTGGCCTTGCCTTCCCCGCGCACGTAGTCGAGCCGCCAGATCAGGCTCGCGGCGGCGAGGCGGGACAGCGGATGCGCCACCGCGAGCGCGGCCACGGCCAGGTGCGGTGGCAGCAGCGACAGCGCCGTCAGCTTGGTCGCCAGCATGCACACGATGCCGATCGCGCCGTACGCGCCGACGCGCGAGTCCTTCATGATCTCCAGCGCCCGTTCCTTCGTCATGCCGCCACCGAGGCCATCGCAGGTGTCGGCGAAACCGTCTTCGTGGAACGCCCCCGTGATATAGATGGAGGCGGCGGTCGAGAGCACGGCCGCGACGGGCGCCGGCAGCACGAGCGCGGCGGCCGCGTAGACGGCGATCGCGACCGCCGCCACGACGCAGCCGACGAGCGGGAAGTAGCGCGACGCATGCTGCAGCCAGCTCGCTTCGAACCCGACCCACGCCGGGATCGGCAGCCGCGTGAAGAACTGCAGCGCGATGAAGAACAGGCGGACCTGGTGCATCAGGCCGACTTTTCGCTGACGCTGGCCGAGGCGAACGTCGCCATCTCGTTCAGGAAGCCGGCGGCCGCGCGCAGGAGCGGCAGGGCCAGCGCCGCGCCCGTGCCTTCGCCCAGGCGCAGGTGCAGGTGCAACAGCGGTTCGGCGCCGAGCGCGTCGAGCATGCGGCGGTGGCCGGATTCGTCCGAGCAGTGCGCGAACACGCAGTAGTCGAGGATCGCCGGTTCGATGCGCGCGGCCACCAATAGAACGCTGGTGACGATGAAGCCGTCGATGAGCAGCACTTTGCGCAGCGCCGCGGCCTGCAGCATCGCACCGGCCATCATCGCGATCTCGAAGCCGCCGAACGTGGCCAGCACGGCGAGCGGGTTGTCGACGCCGGCATGGCGCTGCACGGCGGCTTCGATCACGCGTGCCTTGTGCTGCACGCCGTCGGGCGAGAGGCCGGTACCGGCGCCGACGCATTCCGCCACCGGGATCGCGGTCAGCTTGTGCATCAGGGCGGCAGCGGCCGTCGTGTTCCCGATGCCCATTTCGCCGAATCCGACCACGTTGCCGGGCAACGCTGCCGCGAGGGCGGCGCCGTGCGCCAGCGCCGCCGCGCATTGTTCTTGTGTCAGCGCCGGCTCGACCGCGAAGTTGCGCGTGCCGTGCGCCACCTTGCGGTCGACGAGGCCGGCGCGCACGCCGAAGTCATGGTTGACGCCCGCGTCGACGACGTGCAGCGCGATGCCGTTCTGGCGCGCGAACACGTTGATGGCGGCGCCGTCGGCGAGGAAGTTCTCGACCATCTGCCACGTGACGTCCTGCGGGTAAGCGGAAATGCCTTCCGCGACGATGCCGTGGTCGCCCGCGAATACGAGGATCGCGGGTTGCTCGACGGTGGGCGACACCGTGTCCTGGATCAGGCCGAGGCGGGCGGCGAGCCGTTCGAGCGTCCCCAGGCTGCCGAGCGGCTTCGTCTTGTTGTCGATGGCGGCGGTCAATTGCGCGGCGAGCGCGGGATTGAACGTGGGGGCGATGTGCGGCAAGCGCATGGCAACTCCATGGATGGTGAAGGCGGCAAAGATAGCACACAAGCAATTACTGGAAGATTGCCGATGTTGGGTCGCCGTCGTTGCGGCGATCTGTTCCATTTCACGCCTCTTGCATACCTGCGTATCGATTTGCTATAGTTCGCCTCCTGCTTCTGCAGCACGAGAAAAGTTCAGCGAAATCAAACAGTTGAGCTAGGCGGTTTGACAACGCCGCTTGTGTTGAAGAAAACGAGGGGTTGACGAGTTAAGCGAAGCACTGCATAATCTCACTCCTCTGCTGCTGACGAACAAAACGATTCGCAAGCGCAGCAAGGCAGTACCGAACACGAAGTTCTTTAACAATAAACAGTCGATAAGTGTGGGCGTTTGATGACGTGCCAGCAGCCGCAAAGTGAATAACTGAGTGGCTGCTGAATGCTTAAATTATCAAATGTTCACACAAAAGAAATACGTTGCTCAGCAATGAGTAACGGTCAGTATTTTGAGTGAGCGACATGCCGCGTCGGAAACGATGTGGCAAAACAGGAATTAAACTGAAGAGTTTGATCCTGGCTCAGATTGAACGCTGGCGGCATGCTTTACACATGCAAGTCGAACGGCAGCGCGGGGCAACCTGGCGGCGAGTG
>Ga0308161_1004227_pt1 | contig 13270 bp, 13 predicted proteins | sample PhyFR2_FD_201034 | JGI IMG/M metagenome (GOLD analysis project Ga0308161, IMG submission 201034) | Phyllosphere microbial communities from UC Gill Tract Community Farm, Albany, California, United States - DLSLF.R2 | ecosystem: Host-associated > Plants > Phyllosphere > Unclassified | place: USA...
GCAATTTCTTTAAACGTTCAGCCTAAATATCCGACCCGTCTATTAACCGATGTAATTAACACTCAAAATAGCTATCCTCAGGCGTCTCAGCTGATAGCGACCAGTGCCATGCAGAAAACGATATTTTTCAAGACTGAAACACTAGTATCGTTCGCGGTAGATTTGTCGGTAGGTTATTTAGCTTTAACTCCGAGCGAGAAACCCAGTTAGTTTTCAACCAATTTTGCTCGATTCTAACTGAAGAACGAATATAAGTAGCAGTTTGTTTTTATAACAGCTCAAATCGGTAGCTTGGCCAGAATTTGACGAATGTGTGATTAGATTGAGGGTGGATGGACGCTGGCGCGACCAGCTTGGGTGATCGAGGATGCAGTCTGGCCGTCATTAACAAAATTTCGGTCACGCCTATGAATTAAAAGTCTTCAAGAAGCTAAATCATCGCCATGCCACCATTGATGTGCAGGGTCTGTCCGGTAACATAAGAAGCCTCGTCACTTGCAAGGTACACCGCCGCACTCGCCACCTCGTTGGCAGTGCCCATCCGCTTCATCGGTATTGATGCCATTATTGTATCTTTTTGCTTATCGTTGAGCTTTTCAGTCATTGCGGATTCGATAAAGCCCGGCGCGATACAGTTAACTGTGACGTTTCTTGCTGCAATCTCTTGGGCGAGAGATTTCGAAAACCCTATTAGCCCGGCTTTAGTGGCACAATAATTGGTTTGACCGGGGTTGCCGATGACCCCTACAATTGAAGTAATATTGATGACTCTCCCAAAACGACGACGCATCATTGGGTGAGTCAATTCCCGCGTGAGAAGGAAAGCAGCTGTCAGATTAACTGCTAAAACGTCGTCCCAATCTTTATCGCTCATTCTTACGAAAAGGCCATCCCGCGTAATACCAGCGTTGTTGACCAAAATATCAACCCCATCCATTTGCTTTTCGGCCTTCTGCGCAAGATCTTTCAGACCATCACGGTCGGCGAGATCGGCGGCAAACAGGTAATTTCTGTCACCTAAACTTTTTCCCAGTGCTTGCAGCTTTTCAACATTGGTGCCGTGGAGGCCGACAACCGCACCTTGTGCGTGTAGGCTGCGCGCGATCGCTTCACCGATACCCCCAGAAGCACCAGTAATCAAAGCCTTGCGCCCTTTAAGATCAAACATTATCGCCCTTTCTCATTTAGTTTACCGCTTTGAACATTTTACGGCTTCTCACCTATTGTTTTAAGCGTGGTTTCAATATCGTCGCTGGTACTAACGACTGTAGCATTAAGTTCTTTATTTGTCCGTTTTGCCAGACCTGTTAAAACCTTGCCAGCACCAATCTCGTAGAGTTGATCGATATTGTGACTGCCAAACCATTGGATGGTTTCTCGCCAGCGCACACGTTGGGTAACTTGTTGGACTAGAAGTTCAATAATCCTTTGTGGATCGGTTTCCGGCTGCACACTGACATTGGCGACCACAGGAATTATCGGCTTATTTTTATTAACTTCGAGCAAAGCTTGGTGCATAGCTTCGGCTGCCGGCTGCATTAATGCGCAATGGAATGGGGCTGAAACAGGCAAGATTACGGCTCGTTTTGCGCCTTTTTGCTCTGCCAGCGCGATAGCACTGTGTATCGCCTGTGCTACGCCGGAAATGACAATTTGACCGGCACCATTATCATTGGCAATTTGGCAAATCCCTTCTCCCAAAACATCAGCGCATATGGTTTCAACCTCACCTTCCGATAGGCCGATAATTGCTGCCATCGCACCGGCGCCTTCTTTAACAGCTTCCTGCATTGCATCACCGCGTATCCGCAACAAGCGAGCAGTATCGGCAAGGGAGAACATACCAGCGGCGCATAATGCCGAATATTCACCGAGTGAATGACCAGCCAGATAGTCCACGTTTTCTGCAAGATCCAATCCCTGCGCCTGCATGACCCGAATAACTGCCATTGAAACTGCCATTAACGCGGGCTGCGTATTGGCTGTTAAACGGAGCACATCCTCGGGGCCTTCAAAAATAATTCTCGACAGTTTTTGATTAAGCGCATCATCGACCTCTTCAAAGACTAAACGCGCTTCCTTAAATTTTTCAGCCAAGTCATGGCCCATACCCACGGACTGGCTTCCTTGCCCCGGAAATGTAAAAGCTACCGCCATTCTAAACTCCGTTTCTTTCTCGCGCTCACGAGCAATTTTAAATCAATATATACATCAGACTTTATCGCCATAATTTATTCGTCTTTTTTATAACCCCGGATCGGAGGTATCATCACCAGAAAATTGGGGAATCTCGGCATATAACGAAACACCAATCGGGCAACAACAAACCCGATAATTGCACCTGCAAAAACATCGGATGGATAATGTACACCAACAAACACACGGCCCCAACACGTTAGACACGCCAACACCAGTGCCACATTCGCAACATTGCCATAGCGAAATAAATAAAGGCACGTCACGTAAGCGAAAAAGATAATTGCATGATCGCTTGGAAAGGACGGGTTAGCACGATGATGGATCAAAGCGGTGACTATATTCGCCGCAAATGGCCGCGGCCTATCGTAAAACTTGCCTATGATAAAAGCTAATATCAAACCTATAATGATGGCCTCGACAATTGTAATAACCGCTCGACGTTCTTCGACACTGCCGTAAAACCATAAAATAATGAGGTGAATAGGTATAAGGTAAATAAGTGCTTTAGCAGCCAATATACCAAAACACACAAAAACGGTTGGGGATTGCTGTGAACCAACGAGAGATTGTAAAACTGTTATATCAAGTGAGTAAAACGAGTTCATTATAATCCGACCTATTCCCTTATTAGTTTGATTGCATTAGCAAGTTAATCAAAATGTTTCAACGAATGAAACAGAATGCGGTGTTTTTTTGTCTTGTCGCTTGCATTATTGTTCAATCGCATGTAAAAGCCACCCGTTCGTTGTCGGCATTTGGCTGGGGGCTGAACGGAGGGCCGGCTTAGCCGACAAGAAACACAAGCGTTTCGAGCCTCCCGTGTCTCCGCTCTCGAATGTCTCAGTAAGCAAGCGTCCTTTCTTCACGGTTAACGGGTTAGAGAAGTCGCAGAGGCTTTGCGCTAAATGCGACACGTTAATGAGGAAAGGCAGAATAAATGGCTCTATATGAACATGTGTTCCTTGCTCGACAGGATATTGCCCAGCAACAAGTCGACCAACTTGTAGAACTTTACAAAGGTGTACTTGAAGCAAATGGTGGTAAGGTCGGGCGTATTGAAAGTTGGGGCTTACGTACCCTTACGTATCGTATTCGCAAAAACCGCAAAGCTTATTATGTATTAATGAATATTGATGCTCCGGCGGCAGCCGTTGCTGAGGTCGAGCGCCAAATGCGTATTAACGAAGACATTCTTCGCTATCTTACCATTCGTGTTGAGCAGCATGAAGAAGGCCCTTCTGCCATGTTGTCGCGCCGCGACCGCGATGATCGCGTTGGAAAAGACGACCGCTTTGGGCGCGATGATGATCGTCCACGTAGACCGCGGCGCCCACGCGATGAAGAAACCGTTGATGAAGGAGTTTAATTATGGTCGATATTAATCAGATTCCGACACGGCGCCCATTCCATCGTCGTCGTAAGACTTGTCCATTTTCTGGTGCGAATGCACCTAAGATCGACTACAAAGATGTTAAACTTTTGCAACGCTATATTTCAGAGCGTGGTAAAATTGTACCTTCTCGCATTACCGCTGTGAGCCAAAAGAAGCAGCGTGAGCTTGCAAAAGCTATTAAACGTGCACGTTTCCTTGGCCTCTTGCCCTATGTTGTCAAATAGTTTAAATATTTAATAAATTGAAGTGAGTTGGCATAGTCAACTCACTGAACTGTCGGTCAGATTAAACCGAAGTTGGGCTTTGCCCTAACTGCAAGAGCAGGACAGCGTAATATGCATAATTCTTTAAGTCATGATTTCATTTCGGGCGGTGTTGCTGGCCTGATGGCTACGGCTATCTCGCTTGGTGTTACCCAATGTTTTATTGACTTACCATTACTTGCGCTGATTTTAGGTTGCATTATCTCCATTCCGATTTTTTTAACTGCATTTAATTCTGGAACCTATTCCAGTATTTTTGCGGGCGTGGTTGCGATCGTTCTAATTGGTTTACTAAAAGGACCACTTCTTGCGACGATCTTTGGGATGGTGTTTTTTTTACCAGCAATTATTGCGGCTTGGTTATTAGGCTTAGCGAATATCGACGAGCAAACAGACAAACTTAAATGGTTGCCACTGGCGTCAGCTTTTTCCTTTTTGACAATTTTTATTGCCATTGTAGCGATTTTCATCGGATTGATGCTAAGCAATAACCCGTCAACACCGATTATAGCTGGTGTCGTTGCCGATACGGTTATCCGTGCGCTTACAGATGCCAATTGGGAAAACTTCGACGCGAATGCTTTTAATGATATGCGTCTCATGATAATTAACGGTTTCGTACCGTTAGTTGCCAGCGTTACTGGAATTTACAGTTTAATCTTTCTTGTTGGTAATCTTTATTTATCAAGCGTTGCCGCAAGGAAGTTGGGCCACTTGAAACGGCCCCGTGATGATTGGCCGCAGGATTTACGTCTTACAGGCTTGGCAGTTATCATTTTCATTGTAGCATTTATTATTTCGCAAATAACTAGCCAGACTTTTATCTCTATCGCAGCGTTTATTATAAGCTCAATCTTTAGCTTTGGCTTTACAATCGTCGGTTTTGCCTATCTGCACAATCTATTAAAGCCACTGCGATACCGCCATTTGTTGCTTCTAATAATTTACGGGGCAACATTCTCGCTCATCTTTACGCTACCCATTTCCATTGTGGTTTTAATGATGGGCATTTGGGGCAGTTTCCAATATGCGAAACAACAAAGACAAAAAACTTAGCACTATAATTCGAAAGGAAAAACCATGCAGATTATTCTACTAGAGCGCATCGCTCGTCTTGGGCAAATGGGCGATACAGTCACGGTCAAAGATGGTTATGCACGCAATTTTCTTTTACCGAAAGGCAAAGCTTTGCGCGCCAACGAAACGAATAAGCAAAAATTTGAATCGCAACGGGCCCAACTTGAAGCCCGTAACCTTGAGCGTAAGAGCGAAGCTGAAAAAGTTGCAGAGAACCTTGATGGCAGGAGCTTCATTGTTATCCGCTCTGCTGGTGAGACTGGTCAGCTATATGGCTCAGTATCGACCCGGGATATCGCGGATATTGTAACCGCAGATGGCTTTTCAATTAATCGTACTCAAGTTGAACTTAATCATCCGATTAAGACAATCGGCTTGCATACCGTAACCTTGAGCTTGCATCCTGAAGTGCATATCAATGTAACAATCAACATTGCGCGCTCGACGGAAGAGGCCGAACGTCAAGAGGCAGGCGAAGATCTAACCTCTGTCGAAGCAATCTATGGTATTGAAGATCGAGTGTTATCTGAAGAGGTTGAAGAGGTTTTCGTAAACCCTGAAAATGCGCAAGAACTTAGTGAAGAATAACCGTGTTATTGATGCCCCGCTTGACAAAGCGGGGTGCTTTTTGAGGTACTTCAACGTTCTCTATCGCGTGAGACTCAATTTTATGCTCACCCAAATAATTCTTCTTTGTTTGCTCTAACAGGCAAACCTTCGTCAGCTTGTGTGATTATACACCGCCAACGACGATTAACTACACCCTGAGAATTCTGACGTAAAACGACAGTTGACATGAGCTGGTTATCCTATTGGCGTTTGTGCTTGTCGTTGCACGTTAACCGATACGTTCTGTTGAAACATTTCGTTTAAAATTTAATTCTAACACATTGATATCACTGCATGAATAAACCATAACCAAACTTTGCAAAGGGTTTCATGTAATGCAGCACTAAGAATTGGCCGTATGCCTAAGTACTGAAAACTGCGCAATCAACCAATTCGCCTTGAATCATCGCCAGCTTGCAACAGTTTAGTGGTTCGATTGGATACCGCGTTCTCGCTAGTCATCGATAAAGTTTTATAGCAGGTTGAAAAAATAAATAACAAGCCAAAATCACTAAGGTAGTTTATTTTCTTAGCATTTTTTTGTATTGCCAACTTAAAGCTCCTTCAAGCTTTCCACTTGTTGGCTGAGCAGAACACGCTCAGAATTCAAATAGTCGGGTAATTGCCGGCATTTTCAATAGAGGATTTGGAACAATGTTTGTCTTGATGAAAAGGGTTCTGGAAAAGCTGATCAAGCATGGCGATCTTTCGGTAACTGATAGTGAAGGTGTGACTTATAAATATGGTGATGGCACCGGTGTTCCAGTTCACGTGCGCTTTAAATCACCGCAATGGGAACGTGCTGTCAGCTTGGACCCCGCTCTTAAATTTGGCGAAGCCTATATGGAGGGCGGCTACGATATCGCTGAAGGCAGTATGTATGATCTGCTCCGGCTCATTTTTGAAAACACTGGGCCAGTCGCCGAAAACCAAATTTGGATGAGTGCGTTAAATATGGTTCGCATCGCAACGAAGCGCCTCGGACAATTGAATAGCATTTCCCGCTCTTCGAAGAATGTGCGCCATCACTATGACTTGTCAGGAAAACTTTACGACCTGTTTCTGGATGCTGATAGGCAATATTCCTGCGCTTATTTTGAAAACCCAAATTCCAGTTTGGATGAAGCGCAATTAGCAAAAAAACGCCATCTTGCTGCAAAGCTTTCCATCAAACCTGACGAAAAGCTACTCGATATTGGCTGTGGCTGGGGTGGATTAGGCCTTTATATCGCACGCTTTCTCGAAGCGAATGTTGTTGGCGTTACGTTATCGCAAGAGCAACATAAAATTGCCAATGAGCGTGCTGTTGCCATGAATATGGCAGAACGAGCAAAATTTATGCTTCAAGATTATCGCAGACTTAACGACCAATTTGATAAGATCGTTTCTGTTGGCATGTTTGAGCATGTCGGCGTTGGCCATTACAAAGAGTATTTTGCCCATATAAAACGCCTGTTGAAGCCTAATGGTGTCGCACTCATCCATTCGATCGGCCGCTCAGGCGTTCCTGGTGCAACCAACCCGTTTATCGCGAAATATATATTTCCTGGCGGCTATATACCCTCCTTGTCTGAGGTGATAACTGTGGTTGAAAAAAGTGGTTTAATCATCACCGATATTGAAATCCTGCGCCTACATTATGCTGAAACTTTAAAATATTGGCGCGAACGATTTATGGCTCACTGGGACGAGGCAAAAGCACTATATGACGACCGCTTTTGCCGGATGTGGGACTTCTATCTGTCTTCATCGGAAAGTGCTTTCCGCTGGCAGGGAATGATGAATTTTCAAATCCAACTCGCCCATAAACAGGACGCCGTACCTCTAACAAGAGACTATATCTATCATGAAGAAAATCGCTTGCGTAAGATCGATGGTGTCAGTCTAAAAGAGAACATACCCGAACCTAAACGAGCAACCACAACGGCTCCCACAAAATCGAAACCGACAAAAAAAACGACGACGGCTAAATAATGGATATTGTTTGGATAAAAATAACCGGTTGCGTAGTGAAGCATAATGAACACTTTAGTCATTTTTGACCTCTGTAAGCGTTGGAAAATTTTGTGTAGTGAGTTAAGTATGTATGTTTTAGAATGCTGCTGCACAGCTTTTTATAATGAAATAACGACGACGCTATAATACCACTATCTTAACGCCTAAGTGATCTTTACGAATAACGCACTATTTACAAAAAGTTTTCATGATCGGTTGAAATATGGCAGACGCAATTGTTCACTCTCTTGAAACAAAACAAAATGCTCATGCGTTAGTCGCGAGCGATGAAAAATTTCGTCAAGCCCCCCATAATCTTGAAGCAGAGCAGGCCCTTCTGGGTGCAATTCTTATTAACAATGAAGCATTTGACCGTGTTGCAGATTTTCTCAAAGCGGAGCACTTCGCCTTGGATTTTCATGGCGAGCTTTTTGCACTCATTAAAAAAATTATTGAACTGAATAAACTTGCGAGTCCGGTTACTATTAAGCCTTTTTTGGATGCTAATAAACTCGTTGGCGAGCTGCCCGCTTTCAATTACGTTGTTCGTCTTGCTACGGATGCAGTTACTGTTATTAACGCATTAGATTATGGCCGGATGATCTATGATCTTTTCGTCCGCCGTACGTTGATAGAACTCGGTGAAGAGATTGTGAACACCGCTTACGATGCGCCAGTGGACTTTGCACCCAATCAACAAATTGAAGCTGCGGAACAACGCCTCTACAGCATTGCTGAAAACGGACAATACGGCGGTGGGTTCGAAAACTTTAGTGAATCTGTTAAAAAAGCGATCGATATGGCGAGCGCGGCTCATAGGCGGTCAAGTAAGCTCTCTGGTATTCCCACACATATAAAAACTTTAGATGCGCGCATGGGCGGGCTACAACGCTCCGATCTTATTATCCTTGCCGGTCGTCCGGGTATGGGTAAAAGTTCTCTTGCGACCAACATCGCCGTCAATGTCGCTGATTCCTACAAGGCAGACGATAAAGGCAGGAAGGCAGATGACGAAAACGAAGGTGGTGTTGTCGGCTTTTTCTCATTGGAAATGTCCTCTGAGCAACTAGCTACTCGTATTATGGCCGAGCAAGCTGAAATTTCTTCTGCCAAAATGAGGCGCGGCGACTTAACAGAGGATGAATTCTCTAAACTTTTGCGTTCTATGCGCCGTATGCAACAAATCCCGCTTTATATCGACCAGACGGGAGGTATTTCAATTGCCCAATTAGCGGCGCGGGCACGGCGCCAGAAACGGCAACATGGGTTGGATGTTTTGATTATCGACTATATCCAACTGATGACAGGTTCGACCCGGCGGAGTTCGGAAAATCGTGTGCAAGAAATAACCGAAATCACAACGGGATTAAAGGCGCTGGCCAAAGAGCTTAACGTGCCGATCATCGCACTTTCCCAGCTGTCGCGGCAAGTAGAAAACCGCGAAGATAAACGCCCCCAACTTTCAGATTTGCGAGAGTCAGGCTCAATCGAACAGGATGCTGACGTTGTGCTATTTATATATCGCGAAGAATATTATTTGAAGAATAAAGAGCCCAAAATGGGCACTGAAGAACACCTGAAATGGCAAACTGCAATGGAGGACGTTTTTGGAAAGGCTGAAGTAATCATTGCCAAACAGCGTCACGGCCCAACCGGCACCGTAAAACTGGCATTCCAGTCTGAATTTACATCCTTCACTGATCTTGCAGAAGAAGATCACCTTCCCGAACAATTTAGATAAATTAATATGGCGCGCCAGAAAGCCCAATTTATTTGCCAAGTTTGCGGTGCGGTTTACGCCCGCTGGGAGGGCCGCTGCGACGCCTGTGGCGAATGGAACACTATTGTTGAAGAAAATGCTTCAAGTGGTATCGGCACCGGCCCAGCAAAAACGTCGAAAAAGGGTCGTCCTGTAGCATTAACATCACTTGCAGGTGGGATCGAGGACGCACCAAGGATATTATCTGGCATTGCCGAACTCGACCGTGTTACTGGTGGCGGTTTTGTTCGTGGGTCAGCTTTATTGGTTGGGGGCGATCCTGGTATTGGCAAATCGACCCTATTAACGCAAGCTGCGGCCGCATTGGCACAACGTGGTTTTCGTATCGTCTATGTTTCGGGCGAAGAGGCTGTTGCCCAAATAAGATTACGCGCTTTACGATTAGGCGTCGCCGATGCCCCGGTTGAACTTGCAGCCGAAACCAATGTCGAAGATATTATTGCGACGGTCAATACCAAGCCCTTACCCGATCTTATTATAATCGATTCCATACAAACGTTGTGGTCGGATATTGCTGAATCTGCACCAGGAACCGTCACGCAGGTTCGCACTAGTGCACAAGCTATGATTCGCTTTGCAAAACATACTGGTGCCGCCATTGTTTTGGTGGGCCATGTCACCAAAGATGGGCAAATCGCGGGACCTCGGGTCGTTGAACATATGGTCGACGGTGTTTTATATTTTGAAGGCGAAGGCGGGCATAATTATCGTATCTTAAGGACTGTAAAGAACAGATTTGGTCCGACAGACGAAATTGGTGTTTTTTCGATGACCGATCACGGTTTACGAGAAGTTTTTAACCCTTCTGAGTTATTCCTCGGCGAGCGCAAGGAAAACTCGCCCGGCGCGGCTGTATTCGCCGCGATTGAAGGGACAAGACCGGTTCTCGTTGAGATACAAGCGCTTGTTGCTTCCTCGCCTCTTGCTACACCAAGGCGCGCTGTCGTGGGATGGGATTCTAACCGGTTATCTATGGTGCTTGCTGTTTTGCAGGCGCATTGCGGCGTTCGTTTTGCCAGCCATGATGTTTATCTCAATGTCGCAGGTGGCTACAGAATTTCTGAACCCGCGGCTGATTTGGCCGTTGCCGCTGCCTTGGTATCCTCAATCGCCAATGTTGCGTTACCCTCGACCGATATCTATTTTGGCGAAGTAAGCTTGTCAGGCAGTTTGCGAGCAGTCGCCCATGCTGTATTGAGGGTGAAGGAAGCGGCCAAGCTTGGTTTCACGCGCGCTATCCTGCCAACGGGTAGTAAAGATCTAATGCAATCAACCGAGTTTGGCCTATTATTCTATGACGATTTATCGCAAATGGTGGCTAGCATCGCCAACCGCGTTAATAACCAATAAGTTTGGTGGCAATGGGCGATAAATCTATGGATAATTGGATTTTGTACTTCACGAGTGGTCACTTTACCCTATAAACCTTGATTGGTATTGGATGATATCCAAATGACTAAATGACTGAGGATTATATATGTTTATCACGCCAGTCGATTTAATCGTTATTTTGGTAATCTTGATTTCTGCCTTTCTCGCTATGGTTCGGGGATTTTTACGCGAATTGCTTTCGCTGCTTTCGTGGGTTGTGGCCGCAGCTGCGGCATATTACTTGTATAGATATCTAGCACCAACTTTAGAGAAGCATTTAACAAGCCCCGTTTTAGCCGCACTCGTCTCGATGATTGCCATATTTTTAGTGGCGTTATTCGTCATCTCCATTCTTACTATGAGGATTGCCGATATAAAATTCGGTAATCGCATAGGCGCATTGGACAGGACGATTGGCTTTTTGTTTGGTGCAGCGCGTGGCCTGATTATTATGGCGCTCGCAGCCCTTTTGATAAACAATCTTGTTAAACCGGAAAACTTAAGTCGGTGGATTGTAGACGCCAAGACACGGCCAGTCTTAGACGAAGTTGCACAGCAGATATGGCAGGTCATTCCCAAGGGCCTTATACTACTTCCTGTTGTTGAGGCAAAAACGCCCCAAAATGACACATAAATGCACACGCACTGGTTAAATGACTTCAAAAACTGTCCTATCAACGCCCTCGATGCTACGGCATGTTTGCGTAGTAAGCAGTCTATGATATGAACCAAATTCGAAGCGCGAAGCGAAAGGCCGCTGTGGCGATGGACAAGCAATCAAAATCCACTTTTACGTTAGATGATGATACGCTACATGAAGAATGCGGCGTCTTCGGTATCTTAGGTCATAGTGATGCTGCTACACTAACAGCGCTCGGTTTACATGCCTTACAACACCGTGGCCAAGAGGCGGCAGGGATCGTTTCCTATGATGGTAAAGGTTTTCACACGGAAAAGTATCTTGGTCTTGTTGGCGACCATTATACCAAACCTGAAACATTAGCGCGGCTACCGGGTGATCGCGCTATTGGTCATACCCGCTATTCGACAACGGGTGAAACAGCGCTGCGCAACGTGCAGCCATTGTTTGCGGAATTAGAAGTTGGTGGAATTGCAATCGCGCATAATGGCAATTTAACCAATGGGCTAACGCTTCGGCGGCAGTTAATTGCATCGGGCGCTATATGCCAATCGACTTCCGATACTGAAGTGGTTTTACACTTAATCGCCCGTTCACGACGCCACGCCTCAGCCGCGCGCTTTGTCGATGCAATTCAGCACATCGAGGGCGGTTATGCGATGTTGGCACTCACACGGACGAAATTGATCGCAGCACGTGATCCCACCGGCATTCGGCCGCTGGTCATGGGGGAGCTTGACGGCAAACCGATATTTTGCTCAGAAACATGTGCTCTCGATATCATAGGTGCTCAATTCATACGCGATGTCGAAAATGGCGAAGTTATAATCTGCCAAATTCACGATGATGGATCGATTTCCACTGAAATTATAAAGCCTCAACAATCTAAGCCAGAACGTTTATGCCTATTCGAATATGTTTACTTCGCCCGTCCAGATTCGGTCGTTGGTGGTCGTAGCGTTTATAACGCCCGTAAAAACATGGGCATTCACCTCGCCGAAGAGGCACCCTGTGACGGCGATATTGTCGTGCCAGTACCAGACGGTGGTACACCTGCAGCACTGGGTTATGCCCAGAAAAGCGGTATTCCATTTGAGCTCGGCATTATAAGAAACCACTATGTCGGTCGTACCTTCATCGAACCGACCCAGCAGATACGCGCCTTTGGCGTTAAGCTAAAGCATTCAGCAAACCAGCCTATTATCGTTGACAAACGCGTGATCTTGGTCGATGACTCTATCGTGCGTGGCACGACTTCGGTGAAAATTGTCCAAATGTTGCGCGACGCCGGTGCTCGGGAAGTACATATTCGAGTTGCAAGTCCTATGATTTGCTATCCAGATTTTTATGGAATTGATACCCCAGAAGCGATGAAACTACTTGCAAATCAATATCCCGATCTAGCAGCTATGTGTGATTTTATTGGAGCCGATTCACTTCAGTTTTTATCCATTGACGGGCTTTATCGTGCCGTTGGTGGTGAACCGCGCAATAATGCCATGCCCCAGTTCACCGATCACTATTTCACTGGCGACTATCCGACACGGCTCGTTGACCAGGAAAATCGTTCAATAAGTCATTTTAAACCATAGAAACGCAGCTCACTCACTTTCTTGTAGCCTAGCCAGTTTGAGCATTCGTTTCTTAGCATTATCCTGAAGACCATTGCGTGAATTAAAAGCTTCAAAGCAAACGGTGCAAAATTGTGCTAGCGACAAGATGGTCTTTTGCGGTGCTACCAGATAAAACTGCCGACGCAAACTCTTTCGCAAAGATTAAGACTTCTTGCCCAAATTACGTGCGTTAAGCGAGACTTCAAATGTAGCGAGTTGAACGCGAAATATTATATTGCTGCCATAAACTGCTGTCGATGTGCAAGGTCCCAACTCTTTCGCCTATGTTATAATACGGGTATCTTCAATTCATCAGTAGCAATACCGAGG
>Ga0308161_1004231_pt1 | contig 13256 bp, 10 predicted proteins | sample PhyFR2_FD_201034 | JGI IMG/M metagenome (GOLD analysis project Ga0308161, IMG submission 201034) | Phyllosphere microbial communities from UC Gill Tract Community Farm, Albany, California, United States - DLSLF.R2 | ecosystem: Host-associated > Plants > Phyllosphere > Unclassified | place: USA...
AGTTGCCTGCCGATGAGTAATTCTCAAGTCACGCCAGAGACTCTGTCCGAGTACCTGGCGCATCTCCCGATGACCGCTGAGCAGCGCGCCGAACTGGCGGGCTGCACATCCTTCACCGAGTTGCACGAGCGTTTGTCGTCCGCAACCTTTGACGCGCCCGTCGATGCCGCCCAGGCGTCGGTTGGCCGCCGCTTGACCCTCAGCACCGCCGAAGAGCTGCAAGACGCCGAAATGCTGGCGCTCGACGCCAGCGGTCGCGTGTGCCTCAAGGCCACGCCGCCGATCCGACGCACCCGCGTGGTGCCGGAGCCGTGGCGTACCAATATCCTGGTGCGCGGCTGGCGCCGTATTACCGGCCGCAGCAACCCGCCGGCACCGCCGAAGGATGAACGTGTATTGCCGGCTGCACGCTGGCGTACCGTGGGTTCGATCCGTCGGTACATCCTGCTGGTGCTGATGCTCGGCCAGACCATCGTTGCCGGCTGGTACATGAAAGGCATCATGCCGTACCAGGGCTGGTCGCTGGTCGACTTCGACGAAATCCGCAACCAGACCCTGCTGCAAACCGCCACCCAAGTGCTGCCTTACGCCCTGCAAACCAGCATCCTGATCATGTTCGGGATCTTGTTCTGCTGGGTGTCGGCCGGTTTCTGGACTGCGTTGATGGGCTTCCTGGAGCTGCTCACCGGTCACGATAAATACCGGATCTCCGGTAAAAGTGCCGGCGACGAGCCGATTCCGAAAGACGCCCGTACCGCGCTGGTAATGCCGATCTGCAACGAAGACGTGCCGCGTGTATTCGCCGGTCTGCGTGCGACGTTCGAATCGGTGGCCGCTACTGGTGACCTGGATCGCTTCGACTTCTTCGTGCTCAGCGACAGTAATGACGCCGACATCTGCATCGCCGAACAGCAAGCCTGGCTCGACGTGTGCCGCGAAGCCGGTGGCTTCGGCAAGATCTTCTATCGCCGCCGTCGCCGTCGCGTAAAGCGCAAGAGCGGCAACCTCGACGACTTCTGCCGTCGCTGGGGCGGTGACTATAAGTACATGGTCGTGCTCGACGCAGACTCCGTAATGAGCGGCGAATGCCTGACCAGCCTGGTACGCCTGATGGAAGCGACGCCGGATGCCGGGATTATCCAGACCGCGCCGCGTGCGTCGGGCATGGACACCCTGTATGCGCGCATGCAGCAGTTCGCAACCCGCGTGTACGGCCCGCTGTTCACCGCCGGCCTGCACTTCTGGCAGTTGGGTGAATCCCACTACTGGGGTCACAACGCGATCATCCGCATGAAGCCGTTCATCGAGCACTGCGCCCTGGCGCCGCTGCCGGGTAAAGGTGCGTTCGCCGGTTCCATCCTGTCCCACGACTTCGTTGAAGCGGCACTGATGCGCCGTGCCGGCTGGGGCGTGTGGATTGCCTACGACCTGCCGGGCAGCTACGAAGAACTGCCGCCGAACCTGCTGGACGAACTCAAGCGTGACCGTCGCTGGTGCCACGGTAACCTGATGAACTTCCGCCTGTTCCTGGTCAAGGGCATGCACCCGGTGCACCGTGCGGTGTTCCTGACAGGGGTGATGTCGTACCTGTCGGCGCCGTTGTGGTTCCTGTTCCTGGTGCTGTCCACGGCCTTGCTGGCAGTGAATACGCTGATGGAGCCGCAGTACTTCATGGCACCGCGCCAGTTGTACCCGCTGTGGCCGCAATGGCATCCGGACAAGGCGGTGGCGCTGTTCTCCACCACCATCGTGCTGCTGTTCCTGCCCAAGCTGCTGAGCATCATCCTGATCTGGGCCAAGGGCGCGAAAGAGTTCGGCGGCAAGTTCAAGGTGACCCTGTCGATGCTGCTGGAGATGCTGTTCTCCATGCTGCTGGCGCCGGTGCGGATGATCTTCCACACCCGTTTCGTCCTTGCCGCGTTCCTCGGCTGGGCCGCGACCTGGAACTCGCCACAGCGTGACGACGACTCCACGCCATGGAGCGAAGCGGTCAAGCGCCACGGTCCGCAAACTGTGCTGGGCTTCCTATGGGCGCTGCTGGTGGTGTGGTTGAACCCAAGCTTCCTGTGGTGGCTGGTGCCGATCGTGGGTTCGCTGATGCTGTCGATCCCGGTGTCGGTGATCTCCAGCCGGGTCAAGCTGGGCCTCAAGTCCCGCGACGAGAGCCTGTTCCTGATCCCTGAGGAGTACAACCCGCCGCAAGCGCTGCTGTCGACGGAGAAGTACACCCACGAAAACCGCTGGCACGCCCTCAATGACGGGTTTGTGCGTTCGGTGGTCGACCCGCAGCAGAACGCCCTGGCCTGTGCCTTGGCGACCTCGCGTCACCGTGAGGCCGAGCCGATTGAGTACCTGCGTACCGAACGTGTTCGCCATGCGTTGAAAGTCGGCCCTGCCGGCCTCAACAATGGCGAGCGCCTGGCCTTGCTCAGTGACCCGGTGGCCTTGGCCCGCCTGCACGAGCAGGTCTGGAGCGAAGGGCATGCCGAGTGGCTCGCTGCTTGGCGTGACTCGATCAAAGCCGACCCGCACGCGCCGTTGCTACCGCTGCAGCCGCTGTCGTCCCAGGCCCAACCGGCCTGATTCAGACACCCCCGAGGGCACACCTCGGGGGTGTTTCAAACGCTGGTCCTACAGCGCTTTTCGTATCTTCTTTGTCTTTCTAACCCCTTGTTATTTCGAAACAAAAGACCCTCGTCCGAGGCGTTTTTGCGTGCCCGCGACTGGGTTAGGATCGCCCCCCTAATTTGTCTCGGCCACGGGGGATTCATGCTCAAAAGGTATTGTTCGGCATTGCTGATAGGCGCTGCCGCATTGATTCACATCGGCCAGGTACACGCGGGCGCAATTGAAGACGCGGTCCGGCGTGGCGTGCTGAAAGTCGGCACCACGCCCACCTACGTGCCCTTTGAAATGACCGATAAACAAGGACGTATCGTCGGTTTTGAAATCGATTTGCTCAAGGTGATGAGCCAGGCGCTGGGGGTTGAGCTTGAGTTGGTCTCAGTGCCCTATATCGCGCTGGTGCCAGGGTTGAAGGCGAAAAAATTCGACCTGATAGGCAGTGGCATGACGGTCACCCAGCAGCGCAACCTGACGCTGAACTTCAGCGACTCCTTCATCGTGGTGGGCCAGACCGTGCTGCTGCACCCGAGCCTGGTAGGCAAGGTCACCAGCGTTGAGGACCTGGACGATGCCAGCTACAGGATCGCTACCACCGAAGGCACCACCGGCGAGGCGGCAGCGCGGAGGTTTCTGGGGGCCGCTAGATTGAGCAGCTTTGCAACGCCGGAAGAAGGCGTGCGCCAGGTGGTGGATGGCATGGCCGATGCCTTTATCCATGATGCACCGTACAACCTGATCGCATTGAGCCGGCCCGAGAACAGCGCGCTGCTGTCCCTGGAGCAGCCGTTTACCTTTGAACCCCTGGCGTTTGGTGTGAGAAAAGGCGACTTCGACAGCCTCAACTGGATCAACCATTTCCTCAATCAGGTTGCTCAGGACGGGACGTACGATCGCCTGCATGACCGGTGGTTCAAAGACACGGCCTGGCTGGAGGACATCGACTGAAAGTCATACCTTCTTACACATCAATCCGTTGGTGAAACGGCCCACGCAGCTGTCTATCCCAGCGCTTCACTGCCGCCTGTAGGGCTTATCCGACATACGCCGATAACAATTACCGGTGAAGCCTTTGTGACAGGCATCGAGTGGGGTAGGATCGCACCCCGAAATGGTGCAGCCCTTTTGCGCGCCGACCTTATAAGAATCGTTCTGGGGACTTGATGATGAAAAAGTATCTATCGATGCTGCTGCTAGGCGTCACGGCGCTGGTCGCCGCCAATGCGGCCCAGGCCGGTGCCATTGATGATGCGGTCAAGCGCGGCACCCTGAAAGTCGGCATGGACCCGACTTACATGCCGTTCGAAATGACGGACAAACGCGGTGAAATCATCGGCTTCGAAGTCGACATCCTCAAGGCCATGGCCAAATCCATGGGCGTCAAGCTGGAGCTGGTTTCCACCGGCTATGACGGCATTATCCCGGCCTTCCTCACCGGCAAGTTCGACATGATCGGCAGCGGCATGACCCTGACCCAGGAGCGCAACCTGCGCCTGAACTTCAGCGAACCCTTCATCGTGGTCGGCCAGACCCTGCTGATCCGCAAGGAATTGGAAGGCACCATCAAGTCCTACAAAGACCTGAACGACGAAAAATACCGCCTGACCTCCAAGCTGGGCACTACCGGTGAGATGGTCGCCAAGAAGCTGATTTCCAAAGCCAAGTACCACGGCTATGACAATGAGCAGGAAGGCGTGCTGGACGTGGTCAACGGCAAGGCCGATGCCTTTGTGTATGACGCACCGTACAACGTGGTTGCCGAGAAGAAAGTCGGCAACGGCAAGCTGGTGTTCCTGGACGAACCCTTCACCTTCGAGCCCTTGGCGTTTGGCCTGAAGAAAGGCGATTACGACAGCATCAACTTCATCAACAACTTCCTGCACCAGATCAAGAACGACGGCACCTACGATCGCATCCATGACAAGTGGTTCAAGAGCTCCGAGTGGCTCAAGGACATGGAATAAGCTCGGCGAAACACCGCGTTGCGCCCTTCGCGAGCAAGCCCGCTCCCACATGTGACCGAGTTCCAACATGAGAATGCGGTCAAAATGTGGGAGGGGGCTTGCCCCCGATGACGGCCTGCCAGGCGACACATAACCCGGAACCTGAAATGAAACAGAAAAAAGCCCAATGGCCCTGGCACCTGCTGACCGTGGTCGTGCTGGTCGGTCTGGCCGGCGCTTTGTATTACGCCACTTCGCTGATGTCCTACGAATGGCGCTGGAACCGCGTGCCGCAATACTTCGCGTACCAAGCCGAAGAAGCCCAGCGGGCAGCGGATATCTCCACCGTCATTGAGTTGGTCCGCAAAGGTGACGTGGCCGAAGTGACCCTGCGCAACGATGCAGGCGCCGAGCAGAAAGTGACGGTCGCCGACAACAGCCTGCAAGTGTCACGCGGCGACGATGTCGCCGAAGGCGATGTGATTGGTGTGAATCGTCATTGGGCCTTGGGCCCGTTGATGTGGGGGTTGTGGACCACGCTGTGGCTGTCGGTGGTCTCCGGGATTCTCGGTTTGGCGATTGGCCTTGCTACCGGTTTGTGCCGACTTTCGAACAACCCGACCTTGCGTGATCTGTCGACGATCTACGTCGAACTGGTACGCGGCACCCCATTGTTGGTGCAGATCTTCATTTTCTATTTCTTTATCGGCACGGTGCTTAACCTGTCCCGTGAATTTGCCGGGATCGCCGCGCTCTCGCTGTTCACCGGTGCCTATGTGGCGGAAATCGTTCGTGCGGGCGTGCAGTCCATCACCCGTGGCCAGAACGAAGCGGCACGCTCGCTCGGCCTGAGTGCCAGCCAGTCGATGCGCCATGTGGTGCTGCCGCAAGCCTTCAAGCGCGTACTGCCGCCCCTGGCAGGGCAATTCATCAGCCTGGTGAAAGACACCTCGCTGGTCTCGGTGATCGCCATTACCGAACTGCTCAAGAGCGGTCGTGAGGTAATCACTACCTCGTTCTCGCCGTTTGAAATCCTGTTCTGCGTCGCAGGCCTGTACCTGCTGATCAACCTGCCGCTGTCGAAAATGGCCAGCCGGCTTGAGCGGAGGCTCGCCCAAAGTGATTGAAGTCCGCGATCTGGTAAAAGTCTTCGACACCCGTGGCCATGTGGTGCGTGCGGTGGACCACGTGACCACCCAGGTGGCCAAGGGTGAAGTGCTGGTGGTGATCGGACCGTCCGGTTCTGGCAAGTCCACCTTCCTGCGTTGCCTCAATGGCCTGGAAGAGTTCGACTCGGGTTCAGTGAGCATCGACGGCCTGCAACTGGCCGATCCGAAAACCGATGTGAACGCTTATCGCCGTGAAGTCGGCATGGTGTTCCAGCACTTCAATCTGTTCCCCCACATGACGGTCTTGGAAAACCTGTGCCTGGCGCAAAAAGTCGTGCGCAAGCGCGGCAAGAAAGAGCGTGAAGCCAAGGCCCTGGCCCTGCTGGAAAAGGTCGGCATTGCACAAAAGGCCAACGAGTTCCCATCACGGCTTTCCGGCGGCCAGCAACAACGCGTGGCGATTGCCCGGGCGTTGGCGATGGAGCCCAAGGTGATGCTGTTCGACGAGCCCACCTCGGCGCTGGACCCGGAAATGGTCGGCGAAGTGCTGGATGTGATGAAGACCCTGGCCCTGGAAGGCATGACCATGGTCTGCGTCACCCACGAAATGGGCTTTGCCCGCGAAGTGGCGGACCGTGTGCTGTTCTTCGATCATGGCAAGTTGCTGGAAGATGCAGCACCGGCCGAGTTCTTTGATGCACCGAAAGACCCACGTGCCCAGGCGTTCCTGCGTCAGGTTCTATAGGCACACGCCGTTCAGACCTTGAACCTTCCTACACACTGCTGCAGATCCATTCCCAGTCGCGCCAACTCGATACTTGCTGCCGCCGTTTGCTCACTGGCGGCAGCGGTTTGTTCCGAGACGTCGCGGACTTTCAACACGCTGCGATTGATCTCTTCGGCGACCAGGCTTTGCTCCTCGGCCGCTGCGGCAATCTGCGGGTTCATTTCCTGGATGACCGCCACGGTGCGGGCAATCTCCGTCAGTGCGTCCCCGGCGTTGCGGGTCAGGCCGACGCTGTTGTCGGTGAGCGTTCGGCTGTAGTCCATGATGTCGGCAGCCTGCTGCGTACCGCTGTGCAGGCCACCAATCAACTCTTCGATTTCTTCAGCCGACTGCTGGGTCCGCTGGGCGAGGCTGCGCACCTCATCGGCGACTACCGCAAAGCCTTGGCCGGCTTCACCGGCCCGTGCCGCCTCTATCGCGGCGTTGAGCGCCAACAGGTTGGTTTGCTGCGACACCGACTTGATCACATCCAGCACGCTGCCGATCTTCTGGCTTTCGCGTTGCAGGCCCAGCATGGCTTCGCTGGAGCGAGCCATCTCGTGGGCCAGGTGTTCAATTTGCGCGACGGCATCCATCACCACCTGATCGCCCAGTTCCGCCTGTTGATTGGCCTGGCTGGCGGCGATCGACGCTTGCTCGGCGTGGCGTGCGACCTCCTGGGCGGTAGCCAGCATCTGGTTCATGGCCGTCGCCACCTGCTCGGTTTCATCGCGCTGATTATTCACCCCGGCGCGGGTTTGTTCGGTGACGGTAGAGAGCTCCTCGGCGGCGCTGGCGATTTGCCGTGCGTTGTCGCTGATGTTGCCAATCAGCCTTCGTAGATTCAGCGTCATTTGGCTCATGCTGCGTTGCAGCTGGCCCAGTTCATCGCGACGCTGTGTCTGCACATCGTGGCTCAGGTCGCCCTCGGCAATGCGATTGGCCACCAACAGCGCCTTGCGCAGTGGGTGCACGATTTGCCCGGCGATCACCCAGGCGGCCAAGGCGCCGAAGAGCAGGGCGGCCGCGGCGATGCCCAAGGTCTGGATGCGCGCTTGTTCGGCTTCGCGGTCGCGTCGTTGGGTCTGATCCTGGCTCAAAAGATCACTTTGCGCGAGCAACTGATCCAACTGCTGCTCCAACTGGTTATGGGCGCTTTCGGTCGTGAGTTGGATGTCCTTGAGTCGGGTCAGGTGGGTGCGCACGCTCAGTACGGCATTTTTGAGCGCCCCGCTGTCGACCGACAGCTTCGCCACGTCAGCGTGGGCGAGTTCCAAGCCTCGCTCAGCGTCAACCACGGCTTGGTCATAGGCATCCAGTGAGCTGGACGCCCAGGCTGGACTCTTGGCACGGTCTTCGGCCTGCTCCATGGCCTGGCGCAGGTTTTCGACGGCTTCCAGGGCTTTTTCATCGTCCTGATCAGGCAAGTCGCTGCTCAGCTGCGCCAGGACATCGCCAGCCCGAGTGGTGCTCTGTGTCAGTTGTTCGCGGGCATTTTCGCGTTTTTCCACCCGCGCGGGCACGCCCTTGAGGGTGGATTTGAAGGTGGCAGAAATCCGCGTCATTTCCTGCAAGTATTGAAGGGACTTTGGCACCTTGAGCCGGTTGGACAACTCCGTCAGGGCCCCGTCGACCTTCTCCATGCTGGCGCTCAATCGACTGAGGCTGTTGGCCTCGTCCAGCGTGCGGTAGAGGATTCTGTCGGCGCGCAGTTCTTCGCCAGCCACCGCCAGTTGCGCCAGCACGGTCAAGGTTTGTGAGCGGTAAAGGGACGCTGCCAATGCTTGCCAGCCGGTCACGGCAATGACAAGGCTCAGGGCCAGTACCAGGGCGAATCCCAGGGCCAGTTTGAGGGTGACACTGGCGTTACCCAGCAGGTGAGTCATTCGACGAAGCATGATTGACCTCCGACAAGTGAGCTAACGGGCGTAGTTCGATGAACTCACTTGAACGCTAGTGACTTTGAAGGTCGGGTGGGCCTGAAAAACGTGTAGGAAATTTCACAGATTGCAGGCGGCGACCCAGGGCAGGTCGCCGCGCGGGGAGGGGTGTCAGACGCGGAAGCGACCCACCAGTGCTTGCAGGTGGGTGCCCAGGCGCGCCAGTTCGGTGCTCGACGCAGCGGTTTCTTCACTGGCTGCAGCCGTCTGCTCCGAGACGTCGCGCACGTTCAGCACACTGCGGTTGATCTCTTCGGCCACGGCGCTTTGCTGTTCGGCGGCGGTGGCGATCTGGGAATTCATCGCCTGGATGGTCGATACGGTACGGGTGATGTTCTCCAGCGCGCTGCCGGCGCGGCGGGTCAGTTCGACGCTGCTGTCGGTGAGGTTGCGGCTGTTGTCCATGATGGTCGCGACCTGTTGCGTGCCGCTCTGCAGGCCGGCAATCAGCTCTTCGATCTCTTCGGTGGACTTCTGGGTGCGCTGGGCCAGGCTGCGCACTTCATCGGCCACCACCGCGAAGCCACGTCCGGCTTCACCGGCGCGAGCGGCTTCAATCGCCGCGTTGAGGGCCAGCAGGTTGGTTTGCTGGGCCACGGATTTGATCACGTCGAGCACGCTGCCGATTTTGTCGCTTTCGCGTTTCAGATCGCCCATGGCGACCGTGGAGTTGCCGACCTCAGTGGCCAGGCGCTCGATCTGGGCGATGGCTTCACCGACCACCTTGTCGCCTTCGCGGGCCTGCTGATCTGCGGCTGCGGCGGCTTCGGAGGCTTCCTCGGCATTGCGTGCGACTTCCTGCACGGTGGCGGCCATCTCGTTCATGGCGGTGGCCACCTGGTCGGTCTCGACCTTCTGGCTGTTGACCCCGGCGCTGGTCTGTTCGGTGACGGCCGACAGTTGCTCGGCAGCGCTGGCGATCTGGGTCACGCCTTCGCTGATACCGCCGATCAACTCGCGCAGGCCTACGGTCATGCTCTGCATGGCCCGTTGCAACTGGCCCAGTTCATCCTGGCGCAAGGAAGTCAGGTTGTTGCTCAGGTCGCCGGAGGCAACGCGCTCGGCGACCTGGAGGGTCTGGTCCAGCGGGATGATGATCTGGCGAGTGATCGCCCAGGCAGCCACCAGGCCAAAGATCAACGCCAACACAGTAGCCAGCAGCAGGAGGTACTTGGCTTGTGCTGCGTCGGTATCGCGCACCACCGTTTGGGAAATGGTCAGCTTGTCGCTGTGACCCAGCAGCAGATCGCCTTGTGCGGTCATGATCTTGAGCGCTGCCGCGTTGGCTACCTGGGAGTCGCGGTACTGGCTGACAGCGGCGCGGTAGGCTTGCAGCGAAACGCTGGCCTGTTGCAGATTGGTCGAATATTGATCAGGCAGTTGGCCATTGAGGCTGGCGATTTTTTTCAGGGCGTTGTCGATGGCATCCAGTGCCGGCTGCTCGGCTTCGACCTTGCCGCTGTAGGTGTAGCCGCGCACCTGGAAGCGCGCCTGCTGGATCAGTTTGCTCACGTCTACCACGCTGTTGAACAGGCTGACGCTGTCGCCTTGCAGCAGGGACTTCTCAATCTCGTTGATTTTGACGACCGCATTGTCGGCGGTATCGCCCAGCTTGCTGCGGGCGTTTTCCCGGTTGGCGCCAGCCTGCACCATGTCGCTGAAAGCGCGTTTGTACTGGTCCACGGCGGCCAACTGTTCATCGACCAGGGCCGTGTCGGCGGGTTGTTCAATCAGCGTGCGGGCGGTCTTGAGGCCGCTGTCGAGCTTGTTCAGTAACTCGCTGACCGCGCCCGGGCCTTGTTCGCCACGGCGCATGTCATAGTCCAGGCGTGCGAGACGCAGGTCCTTGGTCAACCCATTGAGGCTGGAGATAAAGCCCAGCTTGTCACCGCGACTGATCACATCGCCCAGGCCTTTCCAGCCGGTGAGGGTGATCATCACTGTGAGCAGTAATACCAGGCCGAAGCCTACGCCCAGCTTGGTTTTGACGCTGACATTCCCCAGCTTTTCGGCTAACCAACGATACATGCTGCGAACTCCCGTGGAACAAGGCTTGGACTTATTCAGGAGTTATCGGCACGGTTCCGGGATTCTGTAGCGATGCAGACCAATGTGGGGTGTGTTTAGAAGAGGCGGGCGAGGAGGGCCGTCACGGCGGTTTCGACCCGCAGGATCCGGGCGCCGAGTTGCACCGGCTGCAAGCCGGCCTTGGCCAGCAGGTCGACTTCGTAGGGGATCCAACCGCCTTCGGGGCCGATGGCGAGGGTCACCGGCTCATCCAGCCCACGGGGGCACGCCGGATAATCGCCGGGATGGCCGATCAGGCCCAGGGTGCCTTCGGCCATGGCCGGCAGGCGGTCTTCGACAAACGGCTTGAAGCGTTTCTCGATGATGATCTCGGGCAACACCGTGTCCCGCGCCTGTTCCAGGCCGAGGATCAGTTGCTCGCGAATCGCTTCGGGCTCCAGGAATGGGGTTTGCCAGAAGCTCTTTTCCACCCGGTAGCTGTTGACCAGCACCACCTTCGGCACACCCATGGCGGCCACGGTTTGCAGCACCCGGCGCAGCATTTTCGGGCGCGGCAGGGCCAGCAGCAGGGTCAGGGGCAGTTTGCTCGGCGGTGGTTGGTCGAAGCTCACTTGCAGCTCGGCTTCACTGGCCTCCAGGCGCAGCAATTGCGCGGCGCCCATCAACCCGCCGATGCGCCCCACGCGCAGGCTGTCGCCCACCGCAGCGCGGTGGACTTCCTGCATATGCACCAGGCGTCGATCACGCAGGATCACCCGGTCGGCCGCGATAAAGTCGGCCTCTTCAAGCAGCAGCAGGTTCACGGCTGGGTCGCTGGCGGCTGGTCGTCGTCGGCGGGTTGGTCATCCGGGTGTTCGCCACGCTTGCTGATCAAACCGCTGAACAGGATGCCAATCTCGAACAGCATCCACATCGGCACGGCCAGCAGGGTCTGGGAGAAGATGTCCGGCGGTGTCAGGATCATGCCGACCACGAAGCAGCCGATGATCACGTACGGGCGGATTTTCTTCAGGTAGGCCACGTTGACCACGCCGATCCACACCAGCAACACCACCGCCACCGGGATTTCGAAGGCCACGCCAAAGGCGAAGAACAACGTCATCACGAAGTCGAGGTAGCTGGTGATGTCGGTCATCATCTCCACGCCGGCCGGAGTGGCAGCGGCGAAGAACTTGAAGATCAACGGGAACACCAGGAAATAGGCGAACGCCATGCCGGTGTAGAACAACAGGATGCTCGACACCAGCAGCGGCACGGCGATGCGCTTTTCGTGCTTGTACAGGCCCGGCGCAATAAAGCCCCAGATCTGATGCAGGATCACCGGGATCGCCAGGAACAGCGAGACCATCATCGTCAGTTTCAGCGGCGTGAGGAACGGCGATGACACGTCGGTGGCGATCATCGTCGCGCCGGCCGGCAGGTACTGGCGCAAGGGCGTGGAGACGAAGGTGTAGATCTGCTGGGTAAAGGCGAACAGCCCGGCAAAGATGATGAAGATCGCCGCTACGCACCGCAGCAGGCGGGTACGCAGCTCGGTGAGGTGCGAGACCAGCGGCATGTGCTGGTCGTTTTCCGGTTTATCAGCGCTCATGGGGCTCGCGGCGGCAAAGTAGGGTCATGGGGCGCGGGCGACGCAACAGGCGTCGGCGCAGGCTCGGTTGGCGCGTTGGGAATCGGGGCAGCGGGCGCAGGCTCAACGGCGGGCGCGATGCTGTGCTCGGCCACGGGCTCCACCGGTTTGGCGGGTTCATGGACGGGGGACAGAATCTTCCGGGCTTCCTGCTCCAGCGACAGAATGTGCTCATTGTGCAGTTGGCGGCGGATCTCGTCGGCGCCGATTTCCCGTTCAACTTCCTGTTTGATCGCGTTGAAACTGCGTTTCAGGCGCCCGATCCACAGGCCGGCCGTGCGCGCGGCACCGGGCAGGCGTTCCGGCCCCAGTACCAACAGGGCCACGAGGCCGACGAGCAGCAGTTCAGAGAAGCTGATACCAAACATTAGTCAGTGCTCACGAGTCTTTGCGGGTCGGCTCTTCGACTTTCTCAGCCTGCACGTCGAAGGTACGACGCTCGGTGATCGGCTGGGCGGCCTGCGGGTGCACCGGTTGGGCCGGCGGCACAGGATTGGCGGCCGGGTCGGCAGGCTTTTCGTCGTCGTTCATGGCTTTACGGAAGCCCTTGATCGACTCGCCCACGTCGGTGCCCAGGTTCTTGAGTTTCTTGGTGCCGAACACCAGTACCACGACCACCAGAATGACGATCCAGTGTTTCCAGTCAAAAATGCCCATGCTGCAAATCCTCTAGTCTTAGTTATTCAAGCGGACGGGCGCGAGGCCTTTTCGGCATGCCCGGACAAGCCGAAGCGACGGTCCAGTTCATCCAGTACGGCCTGTGGATGCTGCCCCAGTTGGGCGAGCATGACCAGGCTATGGAACCACAAGTCGGCGGTTTCATAGATGACATCGCTGCAGTCGCCGCTGATTTGTGCGTCCTTGGCGGCGATGATCGTCTCGACGGATTCTTCGCCGAGCTTTTCCAGAATCTTGTTCAGGCCCTTGTGGTACAGGCTGGCGACGTAGGAGCTGTCGGCGTCCGCACCTTTGCGGTCTTCCAGCACCTGGGCCACGCGGTTCAGGGTATCGCTCATGGTCAGTGTCCTGCGGAATAAATGGCGTGCGGGTCTTTGAGCACCGGCTCTACAACCTTCCACTCACCGTTCTCGAACACGCGGTAGAAGCAGCTGTGACGGCCGGTGTGGCAGGCGATATCGCCAATCTGCTCGACCTTGAGGATCACCACGTCGGCGTCGCAGTCGATGCGCATCTCGTGCAGGGTCTGCACGTGCCCGG
>Ga0308161_1004232_pt1 | contig 13256 bp, 11 predicted proteins | sample PhyFR2_FD_201034 | JGI IMG/M metagenome (GOLD analysis project Ga0308161, IMG submission 201034) | Phyllosphere microbial communities from UC Gill Tract Community Farm, Albany, California, United States - DLSLF.R2 | ecosystem: Host-associated > Plants > Phyllosphere > Unclassified | place: USA...
GCACCTTCCCCGGGTCGGAGCGCCTCGAGAGCATGGCGTACCGGTTCACGATCATCGGCTTCATCCTCTGGACGTTCACGCTCATCGCCGGGTCGATCTGGGCGTACTACGCGTGGAGCCGCTTCTGGGGCTTCGACGTCAAGGAGACCTGGACGTTCGTGATCTGGGTGCTCTATGCCGGATACATCCACGCCCGTGCGACACGCGGATGGCGTGGCAACAGATCGGCATGGCTCGCCATCGTCGGATTCTCGGCCGTGCTGTTCAACTTCACGATCGTCAACGTCTTCTTCAAGGGCCTGCACGCCTACTCCGGCCTCAGCTGAGCGTCCGGATCCCGGTCATCGGAACGACCGGAGTCCGAACGGGATCACCTCGGCGTGCTCGACGCCGTCTTCGTACCAGACGAACTCCGCCTCCGAGATGGTCTCCGCCGGGCGCTTGCTGAGCGACCGACGGGACTTGTGCGACAGCTCCGACCAGGCGGCGGCCGAGAGCGTCTTCGCATAGATCACGGAGAGGTGGAAGGTCCACTCCGCGGTGTCGCGCTCATCGAGGCGACGGAAGTCGGTGGCGTCGAGCGCGGTGCTGAGCTTCGCATAGGCCGACACGAGCGACGACGTGCGCGTCAGCCGCAGGATCACCACCTGCCACGGCGTCGGGAAGACGTCGACGGCCTCGGCGATGACCTCGATCGGATGCTGTGCCACCGCCCATTCGCGGATCAGTGAGAGCACCTCCTCGCGTCGCTCGGGTTCGTGGAAGGCGCGAAGCGTGACGTGCTCGGTGTGCGCGTGCGGCGCGTCGACACGGCCGAGGGCGGACCGCTGTTCAGCGCGGTACACGTCGGAGACGGCCCTCGTCGGCCGCAGCACGAGGTACTGCTGCCCCTCCAGTGACGCGATCTGTGTGGGCGAGGACATGAATGGTCGGCGCATCTCCTGATCGTACGGGCGTCGAGCCCGGCCCGAATACGCGGACGCTCAGGCGGCGGCGAACGCGGCTCTGGCCGAGGTCGTGCGGCGCAGCGTGACTGCGAGCGTCGTCGCGACGAGCGACAGCACACCCCAGACGATCAGCGCCGCGAGGGCGCTTCCGCTGCCGGCGATGAGTCCGCTGAAGGCCGGCGCCGTCGGCAGCGCCGCGGCGAGACCGGACAGCCAGCCGGGAACGGTCGACACGAGCCCCGTGGCGATCGCCAGCACGCCGACGAGTGCGCTCACCCAGCGACCGATTCCCCCGAAGACGGCGACCAATGCCTGGTTGACGGCGGCGAAGGCCACTCCGGCCAGCACGGCCGTGCCGGCGAACGTCCACCACGCGCCGGCATCGTAACCCGCGACGATCTGCACGATGAGCGAGACGAGCACGCCCTGTGCCGCGCCGATCGCGGCGGCCGGGGCGAACGCGCGCAGGGCGAGCCCCGCCGACGACCGTCGAGAGGTCAGGGTGCGCGCCGTGTGGGCGCGCATCACCAGGAACGAGGCGAGGGCACCGAACCACAGCACCACCGCAGTGAGCAGGGGGATCGCGGTCGGACCGAAGATCGTCGACTCGTCGGCACCCTTCGAAGCCACCGGGTCTGCGATCACCGAGGCGAGCGAGGTCGACTGCGCGTCGGTGAACGACGGCAGCGAGTCGGCCGCGGTCCGCAGTCCGCCCGCGAGATCTCCGGTCCCCGTCGCGAGGGTGTCGAGGCCCGTGGCGAGGTCGGTGGCACCGGTCGCGAGATCCGTGGCGCCGCTCGAGAGCTGTCCTGCGCCGCTCGACAGTGCGCGGGCACCGTCGGCCGACTGATCGAGTCCCTGGTAGGCGAGCTGGTTCAGTCCGTCGGCGATCGTCGTCGCGCCCGCGCCGGCCTGGCTCAGCTGGGTGGCGACCGTGCCGGGAAGCGTCGCGAGCTGCTGCACACCGGCATCCGTCTGCGTGGCGCCCGACGAGAGCGCGACGAGCTGATCGCAGTAGGCCTGGGGGAAGCCGCTGGGCGCGCACGTATCGGCGAGCTGCTGCAGACCGCTGGCGACCTGCGCGGATCCCGCGGCGAGCTGCTGAGCGCCCGCGGCCTGATTCTGCAGTTCCGTGGCCCCGGCGGTCAGGCCCTGTCCGAGGTTCGCGGCGCCGGCGGCGGCTTCTCGCGTCTTCGACGAGAGGGTGTCGAGGCCGGACGCGAGAGAGGACGCCCCCGTGCCGAGCTCGGACGCACCGGATGCGAGCTGGCTGGCGCCGTCGGGGATCGCCGTGGCACCGGTCGCGGCATCGCGTGCGCCGGTGGCGAGCTGGGCGGCGCCGTCGGCGGCGTCGCCGATCTGGTCGCCGATGGTCGTGAAACCGACCAGGATGTTCTCGGTGGTGGCCTCCGAGAGCAGGGTGCCCATGCTGGAGGCGGCGACGTTCGCGATCTGGCTCGTGATGAGGTCGTCGGCCACGAGCCCGTCGTCGGGCGTGGTGACCGTGATGGTGGCCTGCTGCGCGTCGGACGCCGCCTCGCCCCCGCCGTCGGAGATCGCCTGACCCGATGAGGTGGCCGCCTTCGAGAAGTCCTTCGGGATCGTGATGACGGCCTGATAGGAGCCGTCGGCGAGGCCGTCGGACGCGTCGTCCTTGTTCGAGATCACCCACGTGAGGTTCGAGTCGAGGTCGTCCGACCCCTCCACCAGACCTGAGGCGAGCTGCCTGCCGAGGGGCGTCAGCTGCCCGTCGATCTCGACGGGCTCGTCGAGGTTGACGATCGCGGCGGTCATCGAGTCCAGGCGCTCGGTCGGATTCTGCAGTGCGGCGACCAGGATGCCGCCGACGGCCGCGGGCAGCAGCAGGATGCCGAGGATCGTCAGCCAGGTGATGGGCTTGCGCGAACGTGCGCGCTCGATGGGGAGGGTCATGCGGTCACCTCGGTCGATTCGGAGGAGTCGTCTGCGACGGGCAGCGCAGCGGATGGGCGTCGGGGTGCGTCGATGTCGATCACGGCGACGGATGTGCGCCCGGCGTCCGCGAGCAGTCGCTCGGCGAGCTGCGGGGCGAGCGAGGTCAGCAGCAGTGCTGTCGAGCTGCGTGCATCTCTCAGGCGTGCGGCGAGCTGATCGTGCTCGGCGGAGGAGAGTCGATCGACGCCGTCGATGACGACCACCGACGGGCGACCGCGCAGCGCCTCGGTGAGGTCGGCGGACAGATCGGCCGTGTCCGTCGTCAGGACGGCGCCGACGTGGGCGCGCACCCATGCCGCGCGGCCGGGCAGCAGATGGCCGGCCACCCGCAGGCGCCCGCCATCTGCAGAGAGGCGGCCCGCGATCGCGAGCGACAGGGCGCGCAGAGCACCGGGGGACGACCCGGTGAGCACAGCGGAGCCGCCGGGAGCGAGGCGCAGGTGCAGGCCACCGACGCCGGCAGCCTCGATCGTCAGATCGTCGGCGGCCACCACCGAGTCATCGCCCGGCCACTCCGCGAGGTGGCGCTCGCGCTCGACCGCCTCGCCCTCGATGTCGACGCTCGGCAGAATCCTCTCGAGCCAGGCCGGGATCTCCCAGGCGCGCTCGCCGAGGATCGCCATCAGTGCGGGGATCAGTGTCATCCGCACCAGGAAGGCGTCGATCGCGATCCCCGCCGCGAGGCCGAGGGCGATGGGCTTGAGAGACGAGTCGCCCTCGGGCACGAAGGCCACGAACACGGCGAACATGATGAGCCCCGCCGCGGTGACGACCTTCGCCGAGCCCGTGAAGCCGCTGCGCACGGCCCGCAGTGCGGCGGCGCGGCGGGTCGCCCGGTCGGGACTCCTGCCATCGGGGTCGTGCACGAAGTCCTCCCGCATCCGCGAGACGAGGAAGACCTGGTAGTCCATGGCGAGTCCGAACAGGACGCCCATGAGGATGATGGGCATGAAGCTGATGATCGGACCGACCTTCGCGACGTGCAGCGCATCGGCGAACCAGCCCCACTCGAAGACCGCGCCGACGACGCCGAATCCGGCGACGATCGAGAGCAGATATCCCGCGGCGGCGGTGATCGGCACCCAGAGCGAGCGGAACACGATCGTGAGGAGGATCAGTGACAGGCCGATCACGAAGATGCCGAAGGGCAGAAGTGCGTTGCCGAGCTGGTCGGAGATGTCGATGCCGACGGCGGTGAAACCGGTGACCTTGAGGTCGATGTCGTACTTCTTGAGCCACTCGTCGTGATGGGCGCGGAGCTCACGCACCAGATCCGCGGTCGCGGGATCGTCGGGCGCGGTCTCGGGGATCAGCTGCACGATCCCGGTGTCCGCCGTCTCATTGGGGGTCGAGAGCGCGACCTCCTTGACGCCGTCGATCTTCGCGACGTCGTCGCCGAGGTCCTGCATGAGGGTCAGCGGATCGGTCGAGGTGACGATGGTTCCGGTCAGGATGAGCGGGCCGTTGAACCCCGGGCCGAACTCCTGGGCCACGAGGTCGTAGGTCTGGCGCGCCTCGGAGGCCTTCGGCAGCACGCCGGCATTCGGCAGTGCGAGATTCAGGCTCAGCGCGGGGACGGCGACGATGCCGAGCCCGATGATCACGGCGAGCGAGACGAGGATCGGGCGCTTGGTGACCCCGGTGACCCAGCGGTCGCTGGCCTGGCGGCGCGGGCCGGGGGCGGATTCGCCCTTCTTCGCCTTCGGCGCGCGGCGGGGGCGCCCGGCGACGCGGCCCTTCATGAACCCGAGCAGTGCCGGGGTGAGGGTCACGGCGATCGCGACGGCCACCGCGACGGCGGCCGACGCGGCGATGCCCATGGTCGTCAGGAACGGGATGCCGGCGAAGCCGAGCCCGATCAGCGCGATCAGCACGGTGACGCCGGCGAAGACCACGGCCGAGCCGGCGGTGCCCACGGCGCGTGCGGTCGACTCCTCGGGGTCGACGCCGTCGCGGACCTGGTCCTGGTGCCTGGCCATGATGAACAGCGCGTAGTCGATGCCGACCGCGAGTCCCAGCATCAGTGCGAGCAGCGGGGTGGTCGACGAGACGGTGGCGAAGGCCGTGGCCGCGAAGATCCCCGCCATCGAGATGCCGACGCCGAGCACGGCGGTGAGCAGCGGGAGCCCGGCCACGACGAAGGAGCGGAACGTGACGATCAGCACGAGCAGGGCGATCAGCAGGCCGACGGCCTCGGTGAGGGTCACGCCGGGGATGGACGTGGCGAACAGCTCCCCGCCGAGCGAGGTCTGCGAGCCCGACGGAAGCTCGTCCGAGAGGTCCGCGACGACGGAGCGGAGGTCGTCGCGGGTCTGGTCCGACACGTCGGTCGCCTGTCCGTCGAACTGCAGGCGGATGATGCCGGCGGTCTCGTCGTCGTTGATCATGCCGCTGACGTTCTCGTCGTACGGCGACGTGGCCGACAGCACCGAGTCGTCGAGGTCGGCGAGCCGGTCGACCGCATCCTCGATGTCGCCCCGGTATTCGGCATCGGTCACGTGATCGCCGTCGGCGGCGACCACGATGATCTGTGCGCTGGTGCCGCTGACGGCGGGGAACGAGCGGTTGAGCTGCTCGAGGCCGGCCTGCGACTCGGTGCCGGGGATCGAGAAGGAGTTGTCCGTGCCGGCTCCGAGGACGAGCGCTCCGGCTCCGGCGATGCCGAGCGCGAGCAGCCAGGACAGGAGGACGCGCCACGGGTGGCGGTACGACCAGCGGCCGAGCGAGGACAGGAGAGTGGACACGGAGCTCCTCGGGAGATGCGGGTTTGGATACACGACTGTATCCGATACATACATGTATCGTAAGGTGATCGACGCTCGGCACCCTGTGTGCGGGGTGTGAGAATGAGAGGCAGGAGGATTCGATGACGACACCCGCCACCCGAAGTCGCGAGAACACACGCGTGCGACTTCTCGACGCCGCAGCCCAGCTCTTCGCCGAGGTCGGTCTCGACGGCGCCTCGGTCGAGGCGGTCTGCGATCGCGCAGGCTTCACCCGCGGGGCGTTCTACTCGAACTTCGACTCGAAGGACGAGCTCTTCCTCATGCTCGCCGGAAGCGTCGCCGAGCAGCGCATCAACGCCGTGCGCGGACGCGTCGACGAGATCGCGGCCGACGGAGGGCTCTCGGAGGGGTGCGATCCGGTCGAGCTCGTGCAGCAGATCATGGATTCGGCGGAAGAGGACCGTCTCGACGTCATGCTGATGAGCGAGATCCGCATCCGCGCTCTGCGGGATGCTCAGTTCGGGGCCGCCTACCTCGCGCAGGAGCGTGAGATGGTCTCGAGCATCGCGACCATCATCAGCGACATCGTGTCGGTGAGCTCACTCGAGCTGAAGGTCCCGGCCTACGACGCGGCGCGCATGCTCATGCTCATCTGGGAGGGCATGACCGTTCGCGGAGCGATGGCCGGGCAGGACTCCGACAAGCTCCGTCACTCGGGCAGCGAGGAGCTCGGCAGGCTGGTGCAGCTGCTGCTCGCGGAGTGACGCGACGACTGGCTGGCTGGCAGGCAGGCAGCTGAGGGTCGGTCAGCGGGCCTCGAGCACGGCGTAGCAGCGTGCGAGTCGGTCGAGCCACCAGTCGCGACGGTCCGTCGATGCGGCCAGACGGGTGAGGGCGTCGGCATCCGGCGTCACGCGGCCTGCCGGAATCGACCCGTCGACCGGGCGCAGGTCGGCGACGTCGTCGAGGAACAGGGATGCCGTGCCCAGCCCGCAGTCGTAGTCCAGCGCCGGGATCGCGGCCGCCAGAGCCGCACCCTGGGAGAGCCCGATCGCCGTGTCGAGCGCGCTCGAGACGACGACGGGGAGCCCTGCCGCCGTGATGATCTGCAGTGCGTGGGTGATGCCGCCGAGCGGCTGCGCCTTGATCACCAGCAGGTCGGCGGCCTTCTCCCGGGCGACGGCGAGCGGGTCGGACGACTTGCGGATGCTCTCGTCTGCCGCGACCGGGATGCCCATGTACTTCACGCGGGTGCGCAGCTCGGCGAGCTCGGGCACGGTGGCACAGGGCTGCTCGACGTATTCGAGATCGAACTCGTTGAGGGCATGCACGGCGTGCTCGGCCTCGTCGACGTTCCACAGTCCGTTCGCGTCGACGCGGATGCGCCCTTCCGGGCCCATGGCCTCGCGCACGGCCCGAACGCGGGCGATGTCGTCGGCGAGCGTCTGGCCCGGTTCGGCGACCTTGACCTTGGCGGTGCGGCATCCGGCGAAGCGCGCCAGGACCTCGGCGACGCGAGCGGCCTCGATCGCGGGGATCGTCGCGTTCACGCCGATCCGCTCCCGCAGCGGTGCGGGCTGCACGTTCCAGGCGAAATCGATCGCGGCCGCGAGCCAGGTCGCGGCCTCCGCATCTTCGTACTCGAGGAACGGGGAGAACTCCGCCCACCCCTGCGGTCCTTCGAAGAGCAGCGCCTCCCTGGTATCGACGCCGCGGAACCGGGTGTGCAGGGGCAGTGCGACGATCCGGGCCGAGCTGAGCAGGTCTGCGAGCGGTGGGAGCATGTGCTCATTCTGCTCTGAGACGACCGCGGCAGGGCATCCGCCGTGCCGTCTGCGTCTGCAACCCCATCGGGAATAGGCTGGATGCCGTGACCCGCGCATTCGTCTCAGACCTGTTCGACCCGGACGAATGGGTGCTCGCGCCCGGTGCCGAGGACTACACCGACATCACGGCCCATGTGAGCACCGACGGAGGGGTCGCCCGCATCGCGTTCAACCGCCCCGAGGTGCGCAACGCCTTCCGGCCGCACACCGTCGACGAGCTGTACCGCGCGCTCGATGATGCGCGGCAGAACCCCCGCATCGGGGCGGTGCTGCTGACGGGCAACGGCCCGAGTCCGAAGGACGGCGGCTGGGCCTTCTGCTCCGGCGGCGATCAGCGCATCCGCGGACGCGACGGCTACAAGTACTCCGACGACGAGACGACCGTGCACGATCCGGCGCGCGCGGGCAGGCTGCACATCCTCGAGGTGCAGCGCCTCATCCGCTTCATGCCCAAGGTCGTCATCGCGGTCGTCCCCGGCTGGGCGGCGGGCGGCGGGCACTCGCTGCATGTCGTGTGCGACCTCACGATCGCCTCCGCCGAAGAGGCACGGTTCAAGCAGACTGACGCCGATGTGGGCAGCTTCGACGCCGGATACGGCTCGGCGTATATGGCTCGGCAGACCGGGCAGAAGTTCGCCAGGGAGGTCTTCTTCCTCGCCGAGGAGTACTCGGCGCAGCGCGCGTACGAGGCCGGCGCCGTGAACCGCGTCGTGCCGCATGCGGAGCTCGAGCGCGAGGCACTGAAGATGGCGCGCACCGTGCTCACCAAGTCGCCGACCGCGATCCGCATGCTGAAGTTCGCGTTCAACGCCGTCGACGACGGGCTCGTGGGACAGCAGGTGTTCGCAGGAGAGGCCACGCGGCTCGCCTACGGCACCGACGAGGCCGTCGAGGGGCGGGACTCGTTCCTCGAGAAGCGGGATCCGGACTGGACCTCGTTCCCCTGGCACTACTGAACCCGGCACGACACTGAACCCGACACGACGGAGCGCAGTCACATGGTCGCGTTGAGATCGACGGATGCCGAAGACCCCTCGGAGCTCCTCGGTGATCTGGCGCGAGCGCTCGACGGAGGGCCCGCGCTCGGATTCGGCATGCTCGGCGACGCCCCGAGCTGGGTCTCCGAAGGCACGGCGGTCGTGATCGCCACGTCGGGGTCGAGTGGAATCCCCAAGCGCGTCGCCCTCAGCGGCGAGGCGCTGCGGGCGAGCGCAGAGGCCACGGCGGCGCGGATCGGCGCGGGCCGCTGGCTGCTCGCACTGCCGGCGGGCTACGTCGCAGGGCTTCAGGTCATCGTGCGTTCACTGGTCGCCGGCACGCAGCCGGTCACGCTGAGCGGCCGATTCTCACCCGCATCCTTCGCCGAGTCGACGCTGTCGATGCTGCGACCGACGACGAGCGCATCGCACTCCCTGCCCGAGCTCTACACCTCGCTCGTACCTGCGCAGCTCTCGACACTGCTCGACGCGGCCGACGACCGGCCCGTGCGCGCCGCCCTGCAGGCATATCGGGCGATCCTCGTCGGCGGGCAGGCGCTGCCCGAGCCGCTGCGCGAGCGGGCCGCCGATCTCGGCATCCGGCTCGTGCGCACCTACGGCTCCACGGAGACGAGCGGCGGATGCGTGTACGACGGAGTGCCGCTCGACACCGTCGGGGTGCGCACGGTGGACGGCGAGCTGCGCATCGCCGGCCCGATGCTCGCCGAGGGCTATCTGGGCGACGGCGAGCTCACGGCGAGGAACTTCTCGCGAGACGAACACGGCATCCGCTGGTACCACACCGGCGATCTCGGCCTTCTCGACGACGGCGTGGTGCGGGTGCACGGACGAGCCGACAACGTGATCGTCTCGGGTGGCATCAACGTCTCCCTCGACCGCGTCGAGAGGCTGGTGCGTCGCGTGCCCGGGCTCACCGGAGCGGTCGTCGTGGGTGTCGAGGATGAGCGCTGGGGGGAGGCCTCGGTGATCGTCGCTCCCCGTGGCGAGGCGCTGCGGCGCACGGAAGCCGAGCAGCTCGCGCACGCGCGCGACATGGTCGCCGAGGAGCTCGGCAAGCACGCCAGGCCCGCGCGGCTGATCCTGGTCGACGAGCTCGACGTGCTCGCTTCGGGAAAGCCCGACCGGGAGGCGATCAGGCGCGCCGTCGCCGAGCTGGACTGACGGTCGGTCCTCTTCGCGTTCGATCCGATTCGAGTCCGCTCGAGGCGGCTGTCACACTGGGGCATGGCCACCTACACGCACGGACACCACGAGACGGTCCTCCGCTCGCACAGCACTCGCACCATCGCGAACTCCGCCGAGTACCTGCGACCGCATCTGGTGTCGGGCGCACGACTCCTCGACGTCGGAGCGGGCCCGGGCAGCATCACCGTCGACTTCGCCGGTGTGGTGGGCCACGTCACGGCGACCGAGATCGATGAGAACGCACTCTCGCTGTCGCATGCCCTCGCGACGAGCAGGGGGCTCACGAACCTCGACTTCCGCGTCGAAGACGTGCACTCCCTGAGCTTCGCCGACGACAGCTTCGACATCGTCCACGCGCACCAGGTGCTGCAGCATGTCGGCGACCCGGTGCAGGCGCTCCGGGAGATGCGTCGGGTCACGGTGCCGGGCGGAGTCGTCGCCGCGCGGGACGCCGACTACGCCGGTTTCGCCTGGTTCCCGATGCTTCCCGAGCTCGACACGTGGCTCGACCTCTATCGGCGAGCTGCACGAGCGAACGGCGGCGAACCCGACGCGGGCCGCCGCCTGCTCGCCTGGGCGCGGGCCGCCGGGTTCGACGATGTCACCGCGACCGGCTCCGCCTGGACCTACGCCACGCCCGAGGACCGCGCCTGGTGGGGCGGCATGTGGGCCGACCGCATCCTCGAGTCCGCGCTCGCCCGGCAGCTCGTCGACGGCGACATGGCGACCGGCGAAGACCTGCGGGCTATCAGCGAGGCATGGACGCGCTGGGCCGACGACGGAGACGGCTGGTATCTCGTGCCGCACGGAGAGATCATCGCGCGCGCCTGACCCGCCGGATACATCTGCAGGCTGATGCGGGGGCATCCGCGTCCGCGTAGCGTGGGGGGAGTGATCCGCCCGCTCTCCCGCACGGCGCTCGTGCTCGACATCGTCGGGGCGGCGCTGCTCTTCCTCATCCTCACCCCGTTCTCCGTCGCCTTCTACGGGCCGGGGACGGGCGGCGCGACCGCCAGTGCCGCCTCGGTCGTCGCGGTCGTGGTGGCCGGGGTCCTGATGTGCGGCGGTGTCGCGATCGGCCGGCTCGCGCCCGCTCTCGCCCTCGTCGCCGCCTGGGCGGGTGCGATCGTCCAGATGTCGGCGAGCCTCGGTCCTCTCCCTCTCGATCTCGGGATCCTGCTGGTGCTCTACGCGACGGCGGCCTGGGGCTCGCGTGCCGTGCTCTGGTGGGGGTTCGGTTCGGCGCTCTTCGGCGGCCTCGTCGCCGCCGTGTACATGGTGGCCGTCACCGGTGTCGGCTCCGGGTCCAGCGGCTGGGATCAGCTGACCATCGGCAGTCTGCTCCTCGTGCTCTCGATCCTCGCTCTCGGGTTCGCCTGGGTGTGCGGTCTGTTGTGGCGGGTGGTGCTGCGAGGACGCAGCACGCGCTCGGCGCAGCTGCAGGCGGAAGCGCTCGCGGCCGAGGAGCAGGAGCGCGTGCGCATCGCCCGCGACATGCACGACATCGTGGCGCATTCGCTCGCCGTGGTCATCGCCCAGGCCGACGGCGCGCGGTACGCCGCATCGGCGAAACCCGAGATGGCCACCGAGGCGCTGGGCACGATCGCCCAGACCGCGCGATCGGCGCTCAGCGACGTGCGCCTGCTGCTCACGCAGCTCCGTCACCGTCAGGGCGACGGGCCGCAGCCGACGCTCGCCGATCTCGAGGCGCTGTTCGCGCAGGTGCGTCAGGCGGGCATCGAGCCGCGCATCACCGTCGACCCGACTCCGCCGGGTGAGCCGCCGGGGGCGATCCTGCTCGCCGTGTACCGGATCCTGCAGGAGGCGCTCACCAACGCCATCCGGCACGGCGACGGCGCTGTGGACGTGCACCTCGCATGGCTTCCCGATCGCGTCGACATCGACGTGCGCAACACGGTCGGTCGCGAGCTCTCGTCGAGCAGCGGAGGGCACGGAGTGATCGGCATGCGCGAACGCGCCCAGCTCGTCGGCGGTAGCCTTCAGGCGGAGCGTGAGGGCACCCGGTTCGTCGTGCGTGCCTCGCTCCCGATCGGAGAAGTCACATGATCAGGGTCGTCCTCGTCGATGATCAGGCGCTGTTCCGCGCCGGCATCCGCATGCTGCTCGCCTCGCAGCCCGACATCGATGTCGTGGGCGAGGCGGGAGACGGCCGTGAGGGGCTCGAGGTGGTGTCCAGGACCCGTCCCGACGTGGTGCTCATGGACATCAGGATGCCGGTCATGGACGGCCTCACCGCGACGGCGGAGATCCTCACGCGACCCGAGCCGCCCCGGATCGTCATGCTCACCACCTTCGACCTCGACGAGGCCGCCGCGCGGGCGATCCGTCAGGGTGCCAGCGGGTTCCTGCTGAAGGACGCCGACCCCGAGTTCCTGCTCGCGGCGATCCGCACCGTGCACTCCGGGTCGAGCGTCATCGCCGCGTCGGCCACCCGGGAGCTCTTCGAGCACTTCTCCGAGGCGCCCAAGCCCGTGCCGCCGCAGTTCGCAGCGCTCACCGACCGGGAGCGGGAGATCTTCGCGCTCGCGGCGAGGGGGCTGTCGAACGCCGAGATCGCGGCCAGGGAGTACCTCAGCGAGGCGACGGTGAAGACGCACATCAGCCGCATCCTGGCCAAGCTGAACCTGCGCGACCGCGTGCAGCTGGTGGTCTTCGCCTTCGAGCACGGCCTCGCCTGAGCCCCGCCCCCGGGGCATTCCCTGGTGCCTCCGGATCATCCTGGGTGCCTCCGGATCATCCTGCAGATGTACGCGGATGCTCCGCACGGGCGATGCGGGTGCCCGGTCGCGCTCCGTAGCGTCGATGACATGGAGATCACGACCACCGACCTCGGGCTGGCAGCCCGCGTCCAGCACCTCGAGAAGACCTACGGCTCCGGCGAGGGCACCGTCCGCGCGCTGGACGATGTCAGCGTCGGCATCCGCCGCGGGCAGTTCACCGCCATCATGGGCCCGTCGGGCTCGGGCAAGTCCACCCTCATGCACATCATGGCCGGGCTCGACACCCCGACCAGCGGACGTGCGTGGATCGGCGACACCGAGATCACCGGACTCGGCGATCTCGACCTGACCATCCTGCGTCGGCGTCGCGTCGGCTTCATCTTCCAGGCGTTCAACCTCGTCCCCACCTTGACCGCCCTCGGCAACATCATGCTGCCGTTCGAGCTCGACGGACGTCGCCCGAGCGCGATCGAGAAGGCCAGGATCGACGGCCTCATCGAGACCCTCGGCCTCGGCTCCCGGCTGCAGCACCGGCCGCACCAGCTCTCCGGCGGTCAGCAGCAGCGCGTGGCCATCGCCCGGGCGCTCGCGACCGCCCCCGACCTGGTGTTCGCCGACGAGCCCACCGGCAACCTCGACTCCAAGACCGGGCGCGAGGTCCTGCAGCTGCTGGCGACCGCGAGCCGCGAGCACGGTCAGTCCATCGCGATGGTGACGCACGATGCGATCGCGGCCAGTCACGCCGATCGGGTGCTCTTCCTCGGCGACGGCCGTATCGTCGCCGATCATCCCCGCCAGAGCGCCGAGGAGATCTCGGCGTACATGCTGGCGGCGGAGGTGTCGGCATGAGCGCCGTGAT
>Ga0308161_1004236_pt1 | contig 13249 bp, 15 predicted proteins | sample PhyFR2_FD_201034 | JGI IMG/M metagenome (GOLD analysis project Ga0308161, IMG submission 201034) | Phyllosphere microbial communities from UC Gill Tract Community Farm, Albany, California, United States - DLSLF.R2 | ecosystem: Host-associated > Plants > Phyllosphere > Unclassified | place: USA...
TCGCGCGGCTGCCGTGTTGCCCTTTTCGTCGAAAACGGCGTCGAGGGCAGGGGCCTTTTGTGGGAGAACATCGATGCGCTCGGGCTGCACGGCCGCGCTCGAATCCTGCGCCGCGATGCGACGAAGCTTGGTGGGGTCAATAATATCGAGCCCTTCGACCTGCTCTTTGCCGATCCGCCCTATGGTCAGGCGCTCGGTGAGAAGGCCTTCCAGGCCGCCCATCTCGGCGGTTGGCTCGTGCCTGGCGCGCTGGCGATTCTGGAAGAACAAGGCCATGTGGCCGTGATGGTCGATCCCGCCTTCAAGCCGCTGGAAAGCCGCACCTTCGGCGATACCAAAATGCATTTCTACCGCTACGAGCCCTGAAGCACCTCAGTGGACGCGAGAGGAGACCTCCGCGTCACTGTCCTGTCGTCTTTATGTCATAGAGCCAGTCTCAGGATGACCGTCGCGACGCTTTGCCGAGATGCTCTGCTGAGACGCGACCGCATGACAGGAAATGAGGCTGTTCTCGTGGCTGCGAAGAAAAAGAAACTCTCCGACAAAAAGCGTAAGCGCAAAGAAACGGCAACGGAAAGAAGCGATCCCACCTTTGCGGTCGCTTTCGGTGGCGGCGGTGCACGCGGCATCTGCCACATCAATGTCATCGAAGCGATGGATGAACTCGGCATTCGCCCAAGCGCCATTGCCGGAGCCTCCATCGGCGGCATCATGGGTGCAGGCATGGCCGCCGGGATGAGCGGCAGGGACATCCGCGATTACACGCTGGCGCTGATGGGTAAAAAGGGCAGCGTGGCGAACAAGCTCTGGAGCCTTGGCCCTGCCTCCATGCGCCATGCCGCCTTCGGCTTTCGTTTAGGCCAGTTCAATCTTGAACTCATTCTCGATGCACTTTTACCCTCTGCACTGCCGCGCGATTTTGCCGAACTCGGTGTTCCGCTGAAGGTGATCGCAACCGACTACTACGCACAGATGGAAGTCATCTGCCAGGACGGCGATCTGCGCCAGGCGCTTGCGGCCTCCGCCGCCATTCCAGCTCTCTTCATGCCGATCCGCATGAATGACCGCATCATGATCGATGGCGGGATCTTCAACCCCGTTCCCTACGAGCATCTCCTCGACGATGCCGATATCGTTATTGCTGTCGATGTCGTGGGCGGACCGGAGGGGGACGGCACCACCATGCCAAACCGAATCGAAAGCCTTTTCGGCGCCAGCCAGTTGATGATGCAATCGGCCATCGGACTGAAGCTGCGCATGCGCCCGCCGCATATTTTCCTGCGCCCACCGGTCAATCGTTTTCGTGTGCTGGATTTCCTCAAGGCCCATGAGGTGCTGGCCGAATCGGATGGCATCAAGGACGACCTGAAGCGGCAGATCGACATGCAGATCGAGCTGTTTCACCGGGGGCGTGGCCTGGATATCTGAGCGCTTCTGCTCAAATGCAGGTGAAATGGCGCTTTGACCTTGATGCGGCAAAAGCTCGGCCATAAATGAAGGTCAACGAAAGGCCCGCCTCATGTCCTCAGAAATCGATTCTTCCAAGCTTCTCGACCGTGCAAGCGAACTCGTCACTCTGGCCAAGCGCGCCGGTGCCGATGAGGCGGATGCCGTCATCGTGCGCTCCCGTTCGCAGTCGGTGGGCGTCAGGCTCGGAAAGGTGGAGAGCACAGAATCCTCCGAGAGCGACGATTTCTCCTTGCGCGTCTTTGTCGGAAAGCGGGTTGCGAGCGTTTCGGCCAATCCCGGCTTCGACCTGAAGACGCTTGCGGAGCGCGCCGTTGCGATGGCCAAGGTTTCGCCAGAAGATCCCTTTGCGTGTCTTGCCGACAAGGAGCGTCTTGCGACCTCCTATGACGACCTTCAATTGTTCGATCCGACGGAGGTCTCCACCGACCAGCTTCGCGATGCGGCACTGGCGGCAGAAGAGGCAGCACTTGCGGTGAAGGGCGTGTCGAACTCCTCCGGAGCCGGTGCCTCGAGCGGCATGGGCGGCTTGGTTCTCGTCACCTCTCACGGCTTTTCCGGCAGCTATATGGGCAGCCGTTTCGGCCGCTCCGTCAGCGTCATTGCTGGTGAAGGTACGAAGATGGAGCGCGACTACGATTACGACAGCCGTCTTTATTTCGCCGATCTCGATGCGCCGGAAGACATCGGACGCCGGGCGGGCGAAAGGGTCGTCAGGCGTGTTAATCCAAGACAGGTCGATACCGGCAGCAACATCACGGTCGTGTTCGATCCTCGCATCGCGCGTGGCTTTGTCGGCTCGATTGCGGGCGCGATCAATGGCGCATCGGTAGCGCGCAAGACGAGCTTCCTGCGTGACAAGATGGGCCAGCAGATCCTGAAGAAGGGCCTGTCCATCACGGACGATCCGCAGATCATCCGTGGCCCGTCCTCGCGTCCGTTCGATGGCGAGGGCGTGCGGGGTGTAAAGCTGGTGATGATCGAGGATGGTGTCTTGAATCACTGGTTCCTCTCCACCTCGACCGCGCGGGAAATCGGCTTTGAAACAAATGGTCGTGGCGTTCGAGGCGGGACCTCCGTATCGCCCGCATCCACCAACCTGGCTTTGGAACCTGGCGACATCTCGCCGCAAGACCTGATCCGTCAGGTGGGCACGGGTTTTTATGTCACCGAACTGATCGGCCACGGCGCCAATATGATCACCGGTGAATATAGCTGTGGCGCAAGCGGGTTCTGGATCGAGAACGGGGAAACCTCTTTCGCCGTCTCCGAGGTGACGATCGCGTCCAACCTCAAGGACATGTTCATGCGCGTCACGCCCGCAAACGACGTGGACCGCAAATATGGTGTGGCAGCACCCACGCTTGCCATCGAAGGCATGACGATTGCGGGACGCTGACATCGCCATTCGGCGGTTGCTTTCGCGTCTTGCTCATGCGCATGTGAAAGCACAAATGGAAATGTGCGACACGCGCAGAACGACGGTATGATAGTTGAGACTTCTGGAGCCGATTGGCGCTCCGATCTGAATCTTGTTTTGAACGCCTCCCGCGAGGCTGGACAGGAGGCCTTACGGCATTTCCGTAAGGACCCCGAGGTCTGGTGGAAAGATGGCGGTCGCTCGCCGGTGAGTGCCGCCGACTATGCCGCCAATGACATCCTCGAAAGGCTGCTCCGCTCCGCTCGCCCGGATTATGGCTGGCTGTCGGAAGAAACCACCGATGATGACAAGCGCCTGTCGCGCGACACGCTCTTTGTGGTCGACCCGATCGACGGCACCCGCGCCTTCATCAACGGCAAGGACACATGGTGCGTCAGTGTCGCCGTCGTTCACAAGGGCAGACCCGTGGTCGCGGCCCTCGTGGCGCCGGCGCTGGGTGAGGAATTCACGGCGTTTCATGATGCGAGTGCTGAAAAAAATGGTGAGGTGCTTCGGATCACTAAAGCCGCCAGTGGACCGATCCAGCTTGCCGCTCCCGAGGAAGTGATTGCGCGCCTTCCGTCAGACTTCAAACCATCGGTTCGGCGCATCCCGCACGTACCCTCCCTGGCTTACCGCCTCGCCATGGTAGCCGATGGGCGGATCGATGGGACGCTTGTCCTGCCGAATTCGCATGACTGGGATCTCGCCGCCGCCGATTTGATCCTGCAGCAGGCGGGCGGTCAGCTTGTCGATCTTGAGGGCAAGCCGTTGATCTACAATCGCGCGCAGGTCAAACACGGCGCTCTTTGCGCCGCGGCGAACCATATCCTGCCGACCCTGTTGATGCAGCTTGGGCGATCGGCCAGAGGTTGATTTTTACGTCAAAATCCAGCAGATGAAGGCTTCCTTGAACGCCTTTGAGAAGAAAGAAGAGACGACAGGACATGACCGAAGCGAATAACAAGAAACAGCTCCTTCACCTCGTATTTGGCGGCGAACTCGACAATCTCCAGGAAGTGCAGTTTCGCGATCTGAAAGCACTCGATATCGTCGGCATTTTCCCGGACTACGCGACGGCACTCGGCGCCTGGAAGTCAAAGGCACAGCAGACTGTCGATAACGCCCACATGCGCTATTTTATAGTGCATATGCACCGCCTTCTCGACCCCGAGAGCAAATAACGGCTTTCCACCCACTAGTTCTCCACTATAATCCGGCGTGCATATTGGTAGTGCATCCTCCGGTCGGGGATGCACAATATATTGGGTATTGAGCGACAATTTTTTTGCCGGGACCCAATCATAACAAAAAAGACGCATTTTCATCAGAAGTAGCCGGCCACGTTAATCGGGGGAAAAGCATTGCGCAGAGTGATCGAGGGCAGCATCGTATGAACAGCCGGATCGCACGTTTTGCCCTGTCGGGTTACAGAATGGCGGGAATGGTCGCCTATCCTTTCGCCCGGCCCTACCTGTCCTACCGGGCAGCGAAAGGCAAAGAGGATAAGCAGCGGCGTCTTGAACGGTTTGGCTATTCGAGTGCCGAGCGCCCGCGCGGTCCGCTGGTCTGGTTCCATGCGGCAAGTGTCGGCGAAACCCTGGCGCTGATCCCGCTCATCCGCGAAATCCGCAAGCGTGACATCCATGTGCTGTTGACCACCGGCACGGTCACCTCGGCCGATATCAGCCGCACACGGCTTGGCAACGATGTCATCCACCAATATGTGCCGCTCGACATCAAGATCTGCATCAATCGCTTTCTCACCTACTGGGCTCCCGACGCCGCCATCACCGCTGAATCTGAGATTTGGCCGGTCACGATGATGGAACTGGAGCGTCGGCACATTCCGCAAATCCGCGTCAATGCCCGCATTTCCGACCGGTCCTTCGACCGGTGGAAGCGCTATTCCGATTTTGCCGAAGCGCTGTTCAGCAAGCTGGCGCTGGTCGTCGTGCAGTCGGATGTGGATGCGGAACGTTTCAGAGACCTCGGCTCCTGGCCGGTGATCACGTCGGGCAATCTCAAGGGCGACACCGATCCGCCGCCCTGCGATCAGGCGCAGTTGGACATCTACAAGCGCCAGATCGGCAACCGGAAGACCTGGGCAGCGATCTCCACCTTCGACGGTGAGGAGAAAGCGGCGGCCACCGTTCATGCCGCGATCAAATCCCGCAATGGTCAGTTGACGATCATCGTTCCCCGCCATCCAGAACGGGCGGATGAGATCGAGGTCATGCTCAAGGGCATGAACCTCAACGTGGCGCGCAGAAGCCGCAACGATGTGATCACGCCGGAAACCGATATCTTCCTCGGGGACAGCATCGGAGAAATGGGGCTCTATCTTCGTTTGACGGAGTTGGCATTTGTTGGACGATCGCTGATGGCGGAAGGCGGTCAGAACCCGCTAGAGCCCGCCATGCTTGGCTGTGCGGTTCTGTCCGGCGCCCATGTGCAGAACTTCCGCGAAGCCTATCAGAAACTTCTGCGCTCCGGCGCTGGCCGCATCATCCGCGATGTGGAGATGCTGGCAAAGGCGGTACACTACCTGTTGGCCAATGATAACGAGCGCTACAAGATGATCGATGCCGGCGGCCGGGTCATTCAGGACATGCGCGGTGCGCTATCGCTGACGCTGAAGGCGCTCGAGCCCTACATCAATCCACTGACGGTGTCTGCCAAGCTCCAGCCACGCAGCGCGGTGGGCTGACGCCTTGGGCCAGAACAATTCGATGAAGTCCGCCGCCGACATCGCCGCCGTTCTTTTCGATAAGGACGGCACCCTGATCGGCTATGACGCCAGTTGGGGTCCGGTCAATCGCGAGCTCGCAGCGATCGCCGCCGAAGGCGACGCAGAGCTTGCGGACCGTCTTCTTCTCGCCTGCGGCATGGACCCGGTCACCGGACATGTGAAACCGGACAGCTTGCTGGCAGCAGGCAATACCGCGGAAATTGCAGCCGGCCTGATTGCGGCCGGATCGCCCTGCGCCCTGCAACCTCTGACGGAGCGGCTGGATCGGCTGTTTACCGAGGCGGCGGGCAAGTCCGTTGCCGTGACGGATCTGCAAGCCTTCTTTGGACGGCTAAAGGACAGAGGTTACAAGCTCGGTGTCGCTTCCAGCGACAATGAGGCCTCCATTCGGGAACTGGCAAAACGCTTCGGCTTCGATGTCTATCTCGATTTCGTCGCGGGCTATGACAGCGGCCATGGCGTCAAGCCGCAGCCGGGCATGGTGCTGGGCTTCTGCGAGGCGACCGGCCTGAAGCCTGAGCAGGTGGCGGTCGTCGGCGACAATAATCACGATCTGCATATGGGCCGCAATGCGGGGGCGGGGTTGCGCATTGGTGTGCTGACGGGCACCGGATCGCGCGAAAGCCTGGCTGCCGATGGCGATTATTGTTTCGATGATATTACCGGGCTCGAAGCCCTGCTGCCAAACCGCGCTTTCGTCTGATTTCGGACGGCTGTGCCGGTATCCTCACCGTGTCGCATGTCTTTGTCACAAAAGGGCTGGACACTTTTGCGCGACATGCTTTAGCTCTTGCTACCATAAAATGTAACTGGGATTCATAGGCCAATGGTTTCGGAAGCGCCGCCCTTCTGGTGGAGAAAAGCTGGCTGGGAAGCCTGGGCTCTCAGCCCCTTTTCCTATCTCTATGGCCGGGTGGCGGGCCGTCGCATGAAGGCGGCAAAACGAGCCTCGGTTCCTGTTCCGGTCATCTGCATCGGCAACTTCACCGTGGGCGGTGCGGGCAAGACGCCAACGGCGATTGCTATTGCACGCGCAGCACTCGACAAGGGACTGAAGCCCGGCTTCCTCAGCAGAGGTTATGGCGGCACGCTGGACGTAACGACGCTGGTCGATCCGGATCATCATCGCTCTGCTGCCGTGGGGGATGAACCACTCCTGCTTGGGCGCGAGGCGACGACGGTGATTTCGCGCAAACGCGTCGAGGGTGCCGAGCGTCTGGTCAAGGAAGGCGTCGATCTGATCATCATGGATGACGGCTTTCAAAGCGCGAGGTTGACGCTCGATTACGCCTTGCTTGTCATCGATACACGACGGGGAATTGGCAACGGCCATCTCGTGCCGGGTGGTCCGGTGCGTGCACCTTTGGCCGAACAGATGCGCCAGGCCAACGCTATTTTGAAAGTCGGGGATGGAAGTGCCGCGGATGCGATTATCCGAACCGCAGCCCGCGCGGCAAAACCGGTCTTCGTCGCATCGACCGAGCCCCGCCCGCTGCCGGGTTTCGCCGGAAAACGCGTTCTGGCCTTCGCCGGTATCGCCGATCCCAGCAAGTTCTATCGGACCGTCGAAACCTTGGGGGGCGAGATCGTGATTGAACGGTCGTTTCCCGATCATCATCAGTTCAGCGAGGACGAGCTTGCCGATATGGTGAAGGAGGCGAAGGATCTTGATCTGCTGCCGGTAACGACAGCGAAAGATGCCGTGCGCCTTGCGGGCCTTCCCGGACAAGCAGCAGAGCTTCTTTGGAGCGGCCAGGTGGTCGAGATCGATATGGTCTTCGACGATCCAATGGCAGCGTCGACAATGATCGATGCGGCGGTCGAAAACTGCAGGACGCGGCGTCTTTTGCAGAAATAAAGCGCTTCCCTGTCACGCGTATCAGCAAGTGTAAGGAACAATCGACCGTTGCAACTCTTTTACCTCTCAGTGAAGCACGAGTTGGGCTCTGATCCGAGGAGGAGAGAGATTATGCAGCATACGAATGTGGAGAAGAAAACATTCACCCCGCGCGAAACCCGTCAGGGCTTTAAGGGCAAACCGGTCCTGGTTATTCTTGTCGTCAGCCTGTTTCTAGCAATGGCAGTATGGCTGGCCGCGGAAATCTGGGGTGAAAGCACTGCCCCTGCGACAACGGAGACGCCACCGCCTCCGGGTCCTGCAACGTCGAGCCAGACGGTCAATCCGGGCGAGCAGGGAAGCCAGACCTTCGATAACAACCCGCCATCAGGCGCAACGCCGCCGACGGAAGGTGTTGATCGTAACCCTTCGACACAGGCTCCCTAAGGCTACTAGCCAATCTTGACGAGAGTCGAGGTCGGTAAATGATTGAGGGACATCCTTCAACAAACAAAAAAGCCGGAGCAGATGCCCCGGCTTTTTTCATGGCTGCACCGGTATCAGGCGGCTTTCTTGCCAGATGCGTTGAGAGACGCTGTTGCAAGCGACGACAGGTCCGCGTCGGTCTTGGTCTCTTCCTTCAACGTCGCGTCCAGCAACTGGACTGCCTGCTTGTGACCAAGCTGCTCTGCCCATGCCTTCAGCGTGCCATAGCGGGCCATCTCATAATGTTCGACAGCCTGTGCCGAGGAGATGAGGCCGGCATCGAGAGCAGGGCTGCCCTTGAAGTCTTCCATGATCTCTTCGCCTTCGGCGATAATGCCCTGGATTGCTTCGCAGGTCTTTCCCTGAGCGCGCTTGCCGAGAAGTTCGAAGATTTCCTGCAGCCGCTCGATCTGGCCCTGGGTTTCTTCCTTGTGCTTCTCGAATGCGGCCTTCAGCTTGTCGCTACTGGCCGCCCGCGCCATCTTAGGCAGCGCCTTCAAGATCTGGCGTTCTGCAAAATAGATATCCTTCAGCGTGTCATAAAAAAGATCGTCGAGTTGTTTCTCTGCCATGTGTATCTCCCAAGGGTTGGTGCTGATGATCGCACGGCAGACCGAACATCGGCGCCCCTTGATGGTTCCGGAGATAGCCAGAAGAGTTAAAGGTGAGTGACACCTTCTGCGTCAATCGACGACAAGATGAGGCACGAAGCGCGAGAGGTTGGTGGTAATGCGGCTTTCATCCTCGCGGATGCTCAGGCCGCATGCCACGTCCCCAACGATCCAGCTTCCGAGAATGGCATGGACATCGTCGACATCGAACAGCGGCGCAAGCGCCTGCACGACGTAACCTTCAGCGCCATAGATACCGGGGTTTTCAACAACCAGCTGCTGGTCTTCAAACAGGGAGACGCTCTCGCCCTCCCGCGAGAAAAGCGGTTTCCTGACGTAATCGGCAAGGTTTTGCGCCCTCGGATCGTCGGCAAAATAGCTCGGCAGAAGATTGGGGTGTCCTGGATGACGCTCCCACAGAAGCGGAAGGATGCCTTTGTTGGAGAGAATGGACTTCCATAAAGGTTCGACGAACACGCCGCCTGCTGTTGGGAGGTGCGCCGAAAAAGGCTCCTTGAACATCACTTCCCATGGATAGAGCTTGAAGCAGCGTTCGATCAGACGGTCCTGAAGGTCGGTAAAGCGCCCAGCCCGATCCACACCGATATCGCGAATATCGATGAGTTCCACCTGATGACCGGCCTGTATGGCGCAGTCCATCAGATAGGTCGTGGTGCCGCGATCCTCTTCATTGTCCAGGAGCGTTGAAAAGTGAAAAACGCCCTCAGACGGGAACTGGCGAAACGCCTCCACGAGGCATTCCTGAAGGGAATTGAACTGATCGGAGTCCTCGGGGAGCGTGCCTGCAGCAATCTGGTCGGTCAGCCAGTCATATTGGAAATAGGCGCTCTCGAAGATCGAGGTCGGCGTGTCGGCATTATATTCGAGGAGCTTTGCCGGACCCTCGCCCATATAGGCGAGATCGAACCGGCCATAGAGATGCCGGTCGCCTCGAAGCCAGGACTGCCTTACCGCGTCTCGCATCTCGTCTGGAATTTGAAGCTTCTCAAGCGACTCCTCGCTGGTAACGACATCCGCCACAAGGTCCATGCACATCTCATGGAGTTCCTGCGAGGGCGCTTCGATGTCCTCTTCGATCTGCTCGTAATTGAAAAGGTAAGCCGCATTGTCGACCCAGTATGGCTCCCCATACATTTCATGAAACCCGAAACCGACGGACTTTGCCTGTTCGCGCCAGTCGGGTCTTTCAGGAAGGGCGATGCGTTTCATTTAACTGCCATGATGGCTGGACGAGCTCCAATGGCCAAAACCGCTCCGCGCAGTTGTTTCCGGGACGCCGTAGCTGACATTCTTCAGGAAGCGATAGGAGTTGCTGCCAGCCTGGTCGCCTTGGCTTCGCGCAACCATGGCGGTGCCCTGCCGATCCTTATAAACGGCCGAGCCGCTGCCGGAGCGAAATGAACCGCCACCGCTGCTGCCTCCGCCACCGCCGGAGCTGGCTGCGGCTTCCTCTTCTTCTTCCTGCCGCTTGCGATCCGCGTAGTAATCTGAAACCGAGCGAACGTTGCGCGCCAAGTAAAATCCGGTCAGTGCCGGAATGAAGGGCGCGATATCCTGCGCTGTCCGTGGTGATCGAGTACACAGTCCGCTGCCGAAGCTGTCTTCGCAACTCGCCTGGTCGGCAAAGCGCGGCGCGTTCGCTTTGTAGTCGGTCGTGGCGTCGCGAAAGGCCACATCGCAGACATCCGCACCGATCCCGCTCATCACGCATTGCTGCGTCGACTTGAAGACGAAGGCATCCGGAGGCTGTTCGCCGCAGCCTGCGAGCGCCAGCCCCGATACCGTGATCGTTCCGAGTGCAAGAACCGGCCTTGCGTGACTTCGCATCCGTCTTTTCATGCGAAGTCTCCTCAGTAGGTCATGCAGGCAGCGTTGAGGATGCCGATGATAAGCGCGATGCCGCCGCCCCACACGCCCGCGGAAACCTCGCCCCTGCCGATCTTCTCATGAATGCCGGGGAGGCTTGCACGCGCCACATAGAAGGCCAGGATCTGGACGACGATTCCGATGATCGACCAGATGATGAAGTCGATAATGTTGACGGAGTTGGCAGCGGCCGATGCCATCGGCAGGCCAAAGCCTGCAAGCGCGCCCAGAAATGCGATCGTGGCGGAAAGATTGCCGGAGCGTATCAGCCTCATTTCGTTGTGCGGCGTCAGTCTGGTGTAGATGCCGGCAAACACTGCGTAGGCAAGCAGTCCGAATGCGAAGTAGCTAAGAAATGCAGGCAGCCCCGCAACATATCCGAACATATCGGCTCTCTCACAATGACGAGTTGGACATCAAGGCGCGTGTGTTTTTTGCTTCAAGCGCGCTTCTGGTTCGGTAGAGCGCCCGCCCGTTTTTCCGCCTCCACGGAGGCCGCGGCATCCGCGTAAGGCTCCTGGCGTACAACGCTCCAATAGCGCAATTCATCAACGGGAATCTGAACGCCCGTCATGGCGCAAACCACATAGGAGCCGGTCTGGACGATACGCAGGTCGCCGTCGAGATATTCGATTTTCGCTTCCCTCTGTCCACCGTCAAATCTGTTCATGCGCGTGCGTCTCCTCGGTCTTCTCATGTCTGGATGCGATCTCTATTCCTACGCAGCCTCTATTTCTAGTGGTCTGATTTTGACATTTGATCCTCGAGATCGCCGCGTATGGGCATCGAATGTCAAATTCAGTCCACTCGTATCCTCAGCTTCTGCCGAAGAGCTTTTCAATGTCGGCAAGCTTCAGTTCGATATAGGTCGGACGGCCATGGTTGCATTGGCCGGAGCCCGGCGTGTTTTCCATCTGCCGCAAAAGCGCATTCATTTCCTCCGGCCGCATCCGCCGTCCAGAGCGGACGGAGCCATGGCAGGCCATGGTGGCGGCAACATATTCCAGCTTGCCGGACAGACTGCTTGCCGTATCCCATTCGGCGATCTCATCGGCCAGTTGCCGAACGAGCCCCTGAACATTGACTTCGCCCAGCATGGCTGGCGTTTCGCGAACCGCGACCGCGCCCGGTCCGAAACGCTCGATGGCAAACCCCATCTTGTCGAAGCCTTCCGCATGCTCCATCAACCGGTCGCAATCCTCTTCGGGAAGATCGACAATTTCAGGGATAAGCAGCACCTGCGAAGCGGGCCGTTTGGCGTGCAGCGCCTTGCGCATCTCCTCGAAGACGAGCCGCTCATGCGCGGCATGCTGATCGACGATCACCAACCCGTCCTCGGTTTGGGCAACGATGTAATTGGCATGCACCTGCGCGCGCGCTGCCCCCAAGGGATAGCGCGACGGCTCGAGGGTAGTAACGACCGACTTTTCATCCGTGTGAAAGACGTCCGACCGGGCCGTCGGCATGGTGATGTCGATAAATTGCGACTGTGCCGGTTCGCGCAGAGCCAGCCCATCCGATATTTCCAGCGGCCTGGACGGAGAGGTGGCAGGCGTCCAGGCCTGTGACGCATAGGGTCTGACTGCCGATGGACTGTAGCCAGGCCGAAATGCGCTCATCATCTGTGAAGCCCCGGTGGTCGCGGCGCGGTCGCCCTCGCGGGAAAGGGCCTGGCGGATCGCGCCGACGATCAATCCTCGGACGAGGCCGGGGTCGCGAAAGCGCACATCTGATTTCGCCGGATGCACATTGACATCCACCAGCGCCGGGTCGAGCCGGAGCGACAGTACCGCAACCGGGTATCGACCATGCGGCACCGTCTCGGCATAGGCGCCCCTGATGGCCGAGAGCAGCAGCTTGTCCTGCACCGGGCGACCGTTGACGAACATATATTGATGCGCGGAGTTACCCCGGTTGAAGGTGGGAACGCCGGCAAAGCCGGTAAGCTCGACATCTTCGCGCAGGGCATCGATCTCAATGGCATTATCCTTGAACTCGGCTCCAAGGATCTGCGCCATGCGGGCGAGATGGTCGTCCCCGGTCGATGGCAATTCCAGCGTCGAGCGATCCGTGCCCGAAAGCACGAAACGGATATGCGGGAAGGCAATCGCCATGCGCTTGACGATTTCTGTGATGGCGGCAGCTTCCGCCTTCTCGGTCTTGAGAAATTTCAACCGGGCCGGGGTGGCGAAGAACAGGTCGCGCACTTCGACGATCGTACCGGTATTGGCAGCCGCCGGTCGCACCGTCGAGACCTTGCCGCCGGTGACGGATATGATCGCGCCTTCGGTCGCGCCTTGCGCACGACTGGTGATGGTCAGCTTGGCGACCGAACCGATGGAGGGGAGGGCTTCACCTCGAAAACCAAGCGTGCGAATATCGTCGAGTGTCGAGGAAATCTTCGAGGTACAATGCCTGCGGATCGCGAGTTCGAGGTCGGGCGTGGACATGCCACAGCCATTGTCCGTGATGCGGACCAGGCCTTTGCCACCGCCCGCCGTGGCGATCTCAATCCTGGTCGCTCCGGCATCGATGGCGTTTTCGATGAGTTCTTTCGCGGCGCTCGATGGGCGCTCGATCACTTCACCCGCGGCGATCTGGTTGATCAGGGTTTCTGAAAGCTGTTTGATGGACATGCTGCTATTGTCGCGGATTCGAGGGCGTAACGAAAGAAAAATCGCACCTCTCCACCGAAAGCACGCTCACTGTCTCGCCAATCTAGGATTGTTCTTTTTTCAAATTTAAGAGGTCTTTAATCCCGAAACGATATCACTGATCCTGCTTGAATG
>Ga0308161_1004238_pt1 | contig 13246 bp, 13 predicted proteins | sample PhyFR2_FD_201034 | JGI IMG/M metagenome (GOLD analysis project Ga0308161, IMG submission 201034) | Phyllosphere microbial communities from UC Gill Tract Community Farm, Albany, California, United States - DLSLF.R2 | ecosystem: Host-associated > Plants > Phyllosphere > Unclassified | place: USA...
ATCCTGCGGCCGTCGACGAGGATCGTGCAGGCGCCGCACTGGCCCTGGTCGCAGCCTTTCTTGGTGCCCGTCAGGTGCATGTGCTCGCGCAGCATGTCGAGCAGCGTCGTGCGGGTGTCGAGGTCCATCTCGTAGCGCTGGCCGTTGACGCGCAGCGCGACCTTGGACGTCACCGGCGGCGGGGTCGTGGCCGGCGCGGCCTGGCCGGTATCGGGGCTCTGGGCCATGGCCGGCAGCACGGTCGCCGTGGCGGACAGCGCGCCGCCGATCAGCACGTTGCGCCGGGTGTGATTGATATCGCTGGAGTCCATCATGGGTACGCTTCCTCCTGTCGTCAGATTCCTCATATTAAGATGGAATGCGTGCGGACCCGTGCACAGTTGACAAGACGCGGCGGGCCGGCCGCGATGCACCGCGCCGGTGCGTAAATTCGGCGAATTTAGTGCCGAGCTGCATTTACCGACCCATCCCGTCCGGCCGCGATTGGAGGAACTCCTCGACGTGTCGAGGTGAAACAAGCCGATTTCTCCGTGCTACCATCCGCCGCGGCGTCACCGGGAATCCGGCGCGGGCCGCGGGTCCCGGCGGGCCGGTCGGCGCCGCAACCCACGGAGGAACCATGAAACGCCTGTTGTGTGCAACTCTGTCGTGCCTGGCCTTCGCCAGCGCCCAGGCCGCGGACCCGTCCGCCCCGTCCCGTGCCGTCAGCGAAGTGACGGGCAGCCTCGTGCTCGGATCGCTCGTCGCCGTGAGCGTGGCCGGCAGCGTCGTCGTCGCCAGCGTCACGGCCGTCGGCAACGGCGTCGAAGTGGTCCTGGAAGGCGCGGGCCAGGCGAGCCGCGCCACGGTGCGCCTGTCGGGCGAAGCGGCGCGCGGCCTGTCGATCGCCGCCGGCACGGTGCTGCAGGTGGTCGCGCTGTCGACGGGCCAGGCGCTCGTTTTGTCGGGCAAGGTGATCGCGTTCATCCCGAACGAGATCGGCCAGGCGCTGCTGCATCATGCGCGCGCCTCCTGACCGCCCGCGCACGGCGGCGCGCCGCCACGGCGCGCGCCTGCTGTGCGCGCTCGCGCTGGCGGGCGCGGTCGCGGCGCCCGCCCACGCGGGGCGCTCGTGCCGCGAAGAGCCGCTGTCCGTCGACGAGGTACGCCAGTCGCTCGACCTGGCCCAGCGTACGTTCGCGGCGCTCGACGCCAGCGGCGCGAGCGTGGCCATCCTGGCCCGCGCCGGCCAGGACCTCAGCAAGTACGGACTGGAATACTCGCACATGGGCATCGTCGTGCGCGACCATCCGGCCGGCCGCTGGACCGTCGTGCACGAGCTGAACGCCTGCGGCACCGCCAGTTCCGACCTGTACACGGACGGCGTCGGCAACTTCTTCCTGAGCGACTTGTACCGCTACCGCGCGCAGGTCCTGATCCCGGGGCCGGCACTGCAGGCGCGCGTGGCCGCCCTGCTCGCGACCCCGACCGGACGCCGCCTGCACGACCCGCACTACAACATGCTCGCCTACGTGTACTCGACCCGCTACCAGAATTCCAACCAGTGGGTGCTGGAGACGCTGGCCGCCGCCAGCGCGCCACCGGGCGCCATCGAGACGCGCGGCGAGGCGCAGACGTGGCTGCAGGGCCAGGGCTACCGCGTGCCGACGGTGCGGGTGGGCGCGCTCACGCGCCTGGGCGGGCGCATGTTCCGCGCCAACGTGGCGTTCGACGACCATCCGTTCGACCGCCGCATGGCCGGGCAGATCGACACGGTAACGGCGAACGCGATCGTGGATTTCGTGCGCGGGCGGGATCCGCAGGCGAAGCTGCTGGTCGTCGAATAGGCCGGAAGGCCGCGGGCGGCTGCGCCGGCCCGATGCCGCCGCGGCAGCCGGGCCGGCGCCGCATCGCCCCGGAAGCGCGGCGGGCGACGTCGTCGACGCCGCGTGACAATCCGCGCGTTTTGGCGGCCGGCCGCGAGGGTACAATGCCGGCCGCCCACCGTTTCCACGCCCTGCGCCATGAAGACATCGCCCGCCCTGCTCCTCGCTGCCCTTTCCGTTCTCGCCTGCGGCGGCGGCCGCGCGGCCGAACCGCCCGTCGTCGGCGTGCTCGAACAGTTCGGCATCACGCGCACGCCGGGCGGCCCCGTCACGGCGCGCCCGACGTACATCCTGACCGACCGCAAGCTGGCGGCGCCGACCACGTTCAGCGGCCTGCAGGGCGGCGGGAGTAACGCGAGCGTGATCTGCTGCTACGACGTGAAGAACCTCGTCCCGGTGACGCTCGCCGGCGAACTGGCGAAGTACGGGCAGGACGACGATTTCCGCTACCTCTACGTCGCCGCACCGACAGCGGACCGGCGGCGCTGGACGTCGCTGATGGAAGTGCTCATGCACAGCCGGGCGGATCCTGCGGATGCGATGCCGTTCTCGGCGGCCGTCATCGCGGCACGTTTCGGCAAGGACCCGACGCCGCGCACGTTCGACGTCGGCGGCGTCCGGGTCGGGTTCGAGGATTTCTACCGCAAGAAGACGGACCGGCTCGTGTACCGCTTCACGCTCGGCGCGGACAAGGTCGAGTTCTCGGAAGAGGCGCGGCCGCACTGAGGCGGGAACACGGGCACGCGCCGCTGCGCGGCTGCGCGGTTGCGCTAGCCGAACAGGTCGGGCTCGGGCGGATACGTGATGCGCAGCCCGTCCACGCGGGCGAACGGCGTCAGCTTGTGCGGCTTGCGCGAGCGCGCGTCGATGATGTCGTCCACGTGCACGCCGCGCACCAGCAGCGCGTCCGCCACGAGCGAGCGGTGGCAGCGCCACGGCACGGCTTCGGCGCACATCAGCGCGCACGTCTTCGCCTTGCCCAGTTCGACCACGACGTCGACGTTCCGGGCAAATTCCTCGGTCTGCATGTAATCCGCATAACCGCGGAACGACTCGTTGCGCCAGCCCGCGTTGACCGAGTCCTTGTGCGGCCGGCGCAGGCCGCCCAGGCCGCGCAGGTAGCGGTATTCGATGCCCGCCGCGGCGAGCGACCGCGGCAGCTCATCCTGGCCGAACTGCGGATTGTGGCGCGACTTCGGCACGGTGCGGATGTCCAGCAGGCAGGCGATGCCGTTCTGGCGCAGCAGGTCGATGAATTCCTCGATCGACCGGTTCGAGTGGCCGATGGTGCAGACGAGTTCCTGGGTCATGGGGGCATTCTGGCACGGCCGCGCGCTTCGGCGGCGCACTCCAGACCCGCCCTGCCCGCGCGCGCCGGGCCCAGAACCATATGCCCGGAGGAGAAGCACTGCGGCGGGACGGCCCGGCCGTCGAGGTGCAGCGCTTCGATGGGGTCTGGCGCGTCATCGCGGCGTCCGGAACTCGATGCGGTTGTCGTTGAAGGTCAATTTACCGAGCTTGCGGGCGGGATTCGGCTGCACGTACTCGTCGGCATAGCGCTGCTCCCGGCGCATGCGCCTGATCAGGTCGGGGTCGCTGAGCGGCGCGACCGTCGGCGCATACGTCTCGTAACGGACGGAATGGGCCGCGTCGAATCCGCGCGAGACGAAGGTCAGGCGGCGCGACGCCGGATCGAAACCGATACGCAACGCGAAAGTGTTCTCGTCCTGCAGATAGATCGCGCCGTCCCGCTGCCGGGCGTAATAGCGTTCGCTGCAGACCGACGTCGGCACGTCGCGCCAGCCGCAGGCAAGCACGATCGAGAGGTAGCCGTCGCCCAGGCTGCGGATCGCGACGCGGGCCTTGGCATAGCCCCATTTGCTGTCCGGGACCGTCTTCGCGGCGACGAGTTCGTAGTCGCCGACGATGGCGCTCGCCGGATCGGCCAGCGCCGTGGTGCCCATCATTGCGCCGAGCAGCACGGCGCCGGCGCGTACGAGAAGGTTTCGCATCGTCTTGCCTGGCAAAGCGACCATTATACTGAGGTGCTGGAGTGCGAATCGATGCGGTCACCCGCAACGCTGCGCAGCATCCGCGCGAATCCCGATGCGGACCATGTTTTCCTGTCCGATACCTGACCGTCGCCGAGTTCGATGAGACGCGGCCGTCCGCGGTCGTCGTGGACGATATCGACCGAAAAGAACGGGCTGTCGATACGGCGCGCGATGTCGTGCACGAGCGCAGGCACGTTGTCGTCACGCGCGTGCGCCCGGCCGTCGACCACGAAATAGCGCTCTTCCGTGTCGGGGACGAGGTGTTCGAACTCCCGGATGCAGATCCCGCCCTCGATCCGGCCGCGATACCGTTCCATCAGCCCGACGATCTCGCTCACCTCGGCCGCGTTGCGCGCGACCGAGCCCCGGGACGTGGTCAGCGATTTGACGAAGTCCTTGACGAAGAAGGCGGTCCAGCCGACCCCGGCGAGACGGGCCGCGAAGTCGTCGTCCCTGGCGCAGAACAGCGTGCGCGGCGTGAATTCCCGGCAGGCGTCGTACCATTCGGGCAGGTAGTGGCACCGTTTGTAATGCTGCGGACCGACGCGCATGCGGGCGCCCGCCGCCTCGACGGCGCCGCACAGTCGTTCGTAGTCTTCCGGCGCCAGCATCCAGCCGCGATACAGCACGTCTCCCTGCAATGCGCCGGGGACAAGCGCTTTGAACGTCCCGCTCTGGAAATCTTCGAAGGAAAACAGGACGCAGCTCAGGCCCGCCGCACGGGCGGCGACGAACTCGTCCCGATAGTCCTCGTCCGGTTGTTTTCTGTCGAAAGGATCGCAAGGGTAGAGGAGATGCATGGGACACCAGCACAGTAAATTGACCGAGTCGGAACAGCTACGTCAGTTCCAGCGGATGGCTTCCAGTTCCGCCGCCGTACCCGCTTTGTCGCTGAGGGCATGCAAGGCACGGATGAATTCGTCGAGCAAGGCAGCTTCCGACATCAGGATGAGCGTCGCCTCGCTGGCGAATTTCTCGTCCTCGAAACGATCGAATCCGGACTGCGCCCGCACGCGCACAAGGACCTTCCCGTGCTTGCGGAACTGGAAACGGGCATCGAGCGCGCCCGAGGCCTATTCGGGACCGAACTCGCCGAAGCGCAGGTCGAACACGCCGCCGTCGATCCGCCCTTGAAAGCCGCGCAAACCCGCGACGGCATTTCTCAACTGATCATGGCCGGCATAGACCCGGTTGACGAAAAAGGACGTCCCGTCGCAAATCTCGACACGAAGCTCGACGACGTGTTCGTCGAACCACTCCTCGATCAACCGGATGCAGGGTTTCATGACGGCGCTTTCGGTATTGGAAGACACGATGTTTTACGGAAGCCGCCGCCAATCAGGCCACATACTCGACACAAGTATGATCCTCCTCCGCAAGCTCTTCCTCGATGATGGCGCGGATAACGTCCCAATCGCCGCCCGCCAGACCGGCACCGATCCTCGGGTAGCCGATGCGCTTGCCCGGGAACGTCGCCCTGACGGTTCTCATCACGCTGCGAATCGCATCGTAATCCGCCTTGACGCCGTTGCCGCGCCAATGGAACTGGGTGTAGCCGTTGACGACGTGGAATGCGTGTCCGTTCCGGTCGATCTCTGCGAATGAAATCGTGCCGAGCTTGGAGATGTCGCCTTGGCAGTGGCAATTGCAGCCGTGGATGATGACGTCGAACCGCCCCTCGAGAGCAAGCTGGAGCAAATCGCCGGAGAGAGTATGCATGAATCGTGACCTTCGCCCTTTCTGCCTCCGGCCACAGCAACCGGAGATGGCCGAGTGTACGAGCACGTTGCCGTGAAAGCAAGCCTCCGAGCCTGCCGCCGCGATAAAACGATGACACGCCCACACCCCGGTTTTATACTGCCCGCTTCACCCAACCGCCAAGGACCTCATGACCCCGCGCTCCCTGCCCCCGCGCCTGCCCGTGCTTACCCTGCTCGCGGCCCTCGCGTGTTCCGCCCTGCCCCTGGCGCCCGTCCGCGCCGCCGACGACGCCAGGCCCGCGCCGCGCGACCTGCGCGAGACGTATACCAAGTACGAATACCGCATCCCGATGCGCGACGGCACGAAGCTGTTCACGGTGGTGTACGTGCCGAAGGACGCGTCGAAGACCTACCCGTTCCTCGTCAACCGGACGCCGTACAGCGCGGGCGTGCAGGCCGACGGCGAACTGCACTACGGCGCCGACTGGATGCCGAAGCAGATCGGGCCGTCGAAGGAGTTCGAGGATGCCGGCTACATCTTCGTCAAGCAGGACGTGCGCGGGCGCTACATGTCCGAGGGGAAGTGGCAGGAGATGACGCCGCACGTCAATCCGCGCCGCGCCGCCGGCGAGGGCCAGGAAAGCCAGGACATGTACGACACGATGGAATGGCTGCTGAAGCACGTCCCCAACAACAACGGCAAGGCGGGCATTTGGGGTATCAGCTACCCGGGCTTCTACACGTCGGCCAGCATCGTCGATTCGCACCCGGCCATCAAGGCGGCGTCGCCGCAGGCGCCCGTGACGGACCTGTACATGGGCGACGATTCGTACCACGGCGGCGCGTTCATGCTGGCGGCGAACTTCGGGTTCTATGCATCGTTCACGGAGCAGCAGAACCCGACGCCGCTGCCGAAGACGTGGTCCGAGTTCGACTACGGCGCGGCCGACGCCTATGACTTCTTCCTCAAGTACAGGACGCTGCCGGACATCCTCGCGACGTTGACGCCGAACCAGCGCGCGCTGCTCGCGCCGACGATCGAACACGATACCTACGACGCCTTCTGGCAGACGCGCGCCATCGCCCCGCACCTGAAGAACGTGAAGGCCGCCGTGCTGACGGTGGGCGGCTGGTTCGACGCGGAGGATCCGCAGGGACCGTTCACGACGTACCACGCCATCAAGAAGTACAACCCCGGCATCTTCAACGGCCTCGTGATCGGCCCCTGGGTGCACGGCGGCTGGGCGCGCCATGACGGCAAGTCGCTCGGACGGGTCTCGTTCGACAGCAAGACCGGCGAGTACTTCCGCCAGCACATCCAGTTCCCGTTCTTCGAACAGCAGCTCAAGGGCGTCAAGCCCGCGCAGCCCATCGCCGAGGTCACGGCGTTCGAGACCGGCACCAACGTCTGGCGCCGCTACAACGCGTGGCCGCCGGCGCAGGCGCAGGCGCGTACCCTGTACTTCGGGCCGCGCGGCGCGCTCGGCTGGCAGGCGCCCGCGGCGGACGGCGGCTACGACGAGTATGTGTCCGACCCCGCGAAGCCGGTGCCGTACATTGGCTACCCGGCGACGTCCGTGCCGCAGGAGTACATGGTGTCGGACCAGCGCTTCGCCGCCACCCGTCCCGACGTGCTGGTGTACCAGAGCGCCGTGCTGGAAGAGGACGTCACGCTCGCCGGCCCGGTCACGCCGAAGCTGTTCGTGTCCACGACCGGCACGGATGCGGACTGGGTCGTGAAGCTGATCGACGTCTACCCCGCCGACTATCCCGCGGAAGGCCAGCCGGCCGGGCAGCCGGCGCGCGCCAACGACGTCGCGCCGCCGCGCGCCTCGCTGGCCGGCTACCAGCAGCTCGTGCGCGGCAATCCGCTGCGCGGCAAGTTCCGCAACGGCTTCGACAAGCCGCAGCCGTTCGTCCCGGGCAAGGTGGAGCCGGTCAACTACCACCTGGGCGACGTCAACCACACGTTCCGCCGCGGCCACCGCATCATGGTGCAGGTGCAGAGCTCGTGGTTCCCGCTGGTCGACCTGAACCCGCAGACGTTCGTGACGATCCCGCAGGCGAAACCGGAGGATTTCAAGGCCGCCACGCAGCGCGTGTACCACGCGGCGCAGACGCCGTCCGGGCTGCAGGTCCTCGTCGTGCCGTCACACTGACGCGACGGCGCTGCCGCTGGTCTCCGGCTCCAGGCGCACGCAGTGCGTCACGGTGCCGGCGGCGTCGACCTCGGCCAGGTAGGCGCAGCGGCGGCCGTCCTCCTTGCCGCGGTATAGCGCCTGGTCGGCCAGCGCCAACGCGTGCTGCCAGTCGAGCGCGTCCTCGCAGGCGGCCGGCACCGTCAGGGCGCCGGCGGTGATCGTCACGGCCACCATCTGGCCGTCGCCCGTGGCCACCGGCGCGCCCGCGACGGCGCCCAGCAGCGCGCGCACCAGCGCGGCATGCTCGGCGCCGGCGCCGCCGTCCGCATACACGAGGAATTCCTCGCCGCCCCAGCGCAGCACGAGGCCGCGTGTGTCCACGCACGCGCGCAGGCGGCGCGCGACCTCCACCAGCACCTCGTCGCCGGCCGCGTGGCCGAGCCGGTCGTTGATCGACTTGAAATGGTCGATGTCGAGCAGGATGAAGCAGCGGCCCGCGCCGGGGGCGCGCGCCGCCATCGCGTCGCGGAACGAACGCCGGTTCAGGAGACCCGTGAGCGCGTCGTGCGTCGAATGAAACGCCAGCTCCGCGTTCAGCTCGCGCAGCTGGCGGCTCGTGTCCATCGAGCGCCGGTACAAACGCCAGACGAACCCGCACAGCAGCAGCGCCAGGGCGGTGCCCGTGGAGGCGATCACCTGCCACACGCGGCGTTTGTGGATCTCGGCATCCTTCAGCACGTTCTCGCGGCGCAGGCCTTCGATCTCGATCGCGCGGCGCTGCACGTTGAACTGGTCCTGCAGCACGCGCGCCGTGTTCGCGTGCTCGGCCGCGGCCAGCTTGCCGGCCACCTCGCGCTGCTCCTGCAGCGCCTGCAATGCCTGGCGCACGAGGCCCGCCTTTTCCAGCATCCGGCTCTTTTCGCGCAATACGTTGGCCATGTCCGGCAGCGAGTTCGCCGCGCGCTGTTCGGCCAGCACGCGGTCGATGTGGGCCAGGCCTTCGGCCAGGTGGCCCTGCCCGGCCAATGCGAAGCCGAGGTTCCCTTCGGCGACGCGGCGCGTGGGCGCGTCGCCCGCCTGTTCGGCCAGCGCCAGCCCGGCCCGGGCGGCACGCTCGGCTTCCACGTACTGGCCATCCTCGAGCCAGCTGTCGGCGAGGTTGGCGAGCGCGCTCGCCTCGTACAGCGCCAGGCCGTGCGCGTGGGCAATCCCCAGCGCCGCGCGGTAGGCGACGCGGCCCTGCTCGGTGCGCCCCTGCATGACATGGGCGATGCCTTCGATGACGTGGCGGCGGGTGTCGTCCGGCGGCGCCAGCACGCCGCCGCCCGCGTCGATCTGCGCCACGGTCGCCAGCACCTTGTCGGGCGCGTCCGTATAGACGTAGACCTTGGCCAGGCCGAGCCGCAGCATGTTCGCCGTCGGATCGAGCAGCTCGGGATGCTGGCGCGCGATCTCGAGTCCCTTCAGGTAATGACTCTGGGCGAAATCGAACTGGCCCAGGTCCAGATACGCTTCCGCATAAGCGCGCTGCAGCGCCGCCGTGAATGCCGGGTCGCGCAGGTCGGGGTAGCGCACGTCGATGTCGTTGACGGCCGCCAGCGCCCCCGGCTGCACGTGGCCGCCGGGGGCCGAGAGGCGGCCCAGCTGGCCCAGCGCCATGTTCAACCGGTCGCGCTGCGTCTGCGCCATGCGCACGATGCGCTCGGCGGTGTCGTTGGCGGCCGCGACGTCGCCGTGGTCGCCGTACGCGCGCCGCAGCAGCTTCAGGTAGGCGATCCGGTCCGGGTATGGGTGCGCGGGCATGTCGTTCTGGGCGGCGAGCAGCGCCGGCAGCGCGCGCGCGTCGGCCGAGCGCACGAGCCGCTCGAGCAGCGGCAGCTGCACCGGATCGATGGCGCCCTGCGCCGCCGCGCCGGCCATGCCGCACACCAGCAGCGCGGCCATGGCCGCCCGCGCGAGCATGCGCCCTCTCATGCCGAGCGGGCCCCGGTACGGCGCGGCGCTGCGAAGCGCGCGGCGGCGCCGGACGAAGTATCGGATTGCATGCTCATCGGGAAGCGAACGGGATACGGGTGTGCACGGCGCCGCCGCGCCGGCCCGGCGCGGCGGCGCCAGGAATGGAAACCTAGGACTGTATGGACAGCAATATAGCATCGAAATCGCCATTCGGTTTATGTGAAGAAACTATTTTGTCCGCGCAGCCGTGATTCCATCATATCCGCGCACAACAGCGCCGCACGCGACCGTAATTGCCGAAAATAAATCATCAATTCCGTCAGTTAAGTTTGGACGAAACCGTTTCAGCGAGGCAAAATGGCGACGCCAGGCACCGGCATGGTGCAAACGAATCAAGAGGAGACACAATGCCGGTCACCGACGCCCTTCCCGCCAACCGCCCCGCCGCCCCGGCCGACCCGGGCCTGCGCTGGCTCGCCGCCGTGATCCTCGCCATCGTCGCCTGCCTCGCCGCGCTGCCGTTCCTCAGCAGCCGCGAGGCCGACGCCACGCTGGGCGGGCTGAAGGCCGTCGCCGACAAGCAGTTCGCCTACAGCCACCTGCTCGACCTGCTCAAGGATGCGGAAACGGGCGCGCGCGGCTACGTGATCACAGGCGACGACGGTTTCCTGGCGCCGTATGAGTCGGGCGCGGACGCGGTGCCCGATGCGCTGCGGACGCTGCGGCCGACGGCGGACGGTGCGGACGAGCTGGCGGCGCTGGACGAAATCGGCGGCCGCGCGCGGCACATGCTGGGTGAACTGGCCGCGACGATCCGGCTGCGTCGCGGGCACGCGTCCGGCACGGCCGCCGCCATCGCGGCGCACCGCGGCGGCAAGGCCGACATGGACCGGCTGCGCGTACTGATCGGCGCGCGCGTCCAGGCGCTCGACGGCCGCCGGCGCGAATTGCGCGAGCGGTTGCGGGCGACGCTCGGGTACAACACGGTGCTCGCCGTGGCCGGCAGTCTCGCGACCGCCCTCGTGATCGGCGTCGCGCTGTACGTGGCGAGCCGCAGCCTGCGCGAGCGCGCCGAGGCCGCCGAGCAGGCGCATCTGCTCGCCGAGGCGCAGGCCGACCAGGCGCGCCAGAGCCAGCTGCGCAGCCGGCGCCTGGCCCTCACCGCCGAGATGCTGCAGGCGATGGACAGCCTGACGCGGGCCGACGATTTGCGCAACGTGTTGCCGGCGTTCCTGCCCAGGCTCCTGCCCGGCAGCGCCGTCTACCTGTACCGCAATTCGCGCGATTTCCTGCAGCGCGCGGCCGTCTGGGGCGACGCCGGCCACGCGCCGGAATTCGTCGCCAGCGGCGACTGCTGGGCGCTGCGCTTCGGCCGCGCGCACGCGGCGGCGCCGGGCGACGGCCTGCGCTGCCCGCACTGCGGCGACGCCGCCGCCCAGCCCGACGGCACGGAACTGTGCGTGCCGATGATCTCCCAGGGCGAGGTGCTGGGCCTGCTGACGGCGCGCATCCCGGCCGGCGCCGACGCGGTGCTGGAACAGGCCAGCGCCACCGCGCTCAGCGAGCAGCTGGCGCTCGGCACCAGCAACATCAACTTGCGCGAAGTGCTGCGCCGCCAGTCCACGACCGACGAGCTGACGGGCCTGTACAACCGCCGCTACTTCGACGAGACGCTGCGGCGCGAACTGTTCCGGGCCGAGCGCACGCGCGCCGCGCTGGCCGTCGTCATGATCGACCTCGACCACTTCAAGCGCATGAACGACACCTACGGCCACGAGGCCGGCGACCTCGTGCTGCGCACCGTCGGCCGGTGCCTGCGCGACGGCGTGCGGCGCAGCGACATCGCCTGCCGCTACGGCGGCGAGGAACTGGTCGTCGTGCTGCCCGAATGCGACGCGCAGGCGGCCGCGCGCTGCGCCGACAACCTGCGCGCCGCCATCGCGCAGATCGCGCTGCTGCACGGCGACACCCCGCTGCCGGGCGTGACCGCATCGTTCGGGGTGGCGATGTGGCCGGCCAACGGCGACGACGCGACCGCGCTGCTGCAGGCCGCCGACCGCGCGCTGTACGCCGCCAAGCACGCCGGACGCAACCGGGTTTGCATGGCGTGACGCGGCCGTGCTAGGCTTGCCTTTTCGTTACCATCGACGAGGCCCGCCTTGAAACGCACCACCGGCACCACCGCCGCCGCCCTCCTGCTGGCCCTTGCCGCCGGCGCCGCCGCGCAGACCGCCGCGCCCCGGAAGCCCGACGTCGCCGGCCGCGTCGACGCCATGTATCCCTGGCTGGACGGCATCTACAAGGACCTGCACGCCCATCCCGAGATCGCATTCCAGGAAACCCGTACCGCGGGCAAGCTGGCGGGCGAGATGCGCAAGCTGGGCTTCACGGTGACGGAAAAGGTCGGCCGCACGGGCCTCGTCGCGATCCTGAAGAACGGCGCCGGCCCGACGGTCCTCGTGCGCACGGAGCTGGACGGCCTGCCGATGGAAGAAAAGACCGGCCTGCCGTACGCCAGCCGCGCGCACACGCAGGACGGCGCCGCGTTCACCACGCACAGCTGCGGCCACGACGTCCACATGGCCGCCTGGCTCGGCGCCGCGCGCACGCTGGCGGAACTGAAGAGCCGCTGGCAGGGCACCCTGATGTTCATCGCCCAGCCGGCCGAGGAAACCGTGTCCGGCGCGCGCGCCATGCTGGACGACGGCCTGTTCACGCGCTTTCCGAAGCCGGACTACGCGTTCGCGCTGCACTCCTGGCCGCTCGCGTACGGGACCATCGGCTACGAGAGCGGTCCGGTGTCGTCGAACTCCGACGCCATCGAGATCGAGTTCAAGGGCCGCGGCGGCCACGGCTCGGCGCCGGACAAGGCCGTCGACCCGATCGCCATCGCGGCGCGCTTCGTCGTCGACGTGCAGACCGTCGTCAGCCGCGAGAAAGACCCGAAGGAATTCGGCGTCGTGACGATCGGTGCGATCCAGGGCGGCACGGTCGGCAACATCATCCCGGACAGCGTGCACGTGCGCGGCACCATCCGCTCGTACAGCCCGGAAGTGCGCGCGAAGCTGCTGGACGGCGTGCGCCGCGTCGCCAATGCCTCCGCCGCGATGGCCGGCGCGCCGGCACCGGACGTCCAGCTGATCGCCGGCGGCGCCGCGATCGTCAACGACGACGCACTGGTGCGCCGCACGGAAGCCGTGTTCCGCGCCGCGTTCGGCGACAAGAACGCCCGCCGCATGCCGCCGATGACGGCCAGCGAGGATTTCTCCGCATACGCGAACCAGGGCATACCGTCGATGTTCTTCTTCACGGGCGTGTACGCGCCGGAGGCCGTGGCCGAGGCGGCGCGTCAGGGCGGCAAGCCGGTGGCGTTCAACCACTCGCCGTTCTACGCGCCGGTGCCGGAACCGTCGATCAAGACGGCGGCGCAGGCGATGAGCCTGGCGGTGCTGAACGTGATGGAGAAGCGCTAGCGTCATCGGCAGTCGTCGCTGCGCAGGGACGACGTCGGTGTGCACGCGTTGCTACCC
>Ga0308161_1004242_pt1 | contig 13240 bp, 13 predicted proteins | sample PhyFR2_FD_201034 | JGI IMG/M metagenome (GOLD analysis project Ga0308161, IMG submission 201034) | Phyllosphere microbial communities from UC Gill Tract Community Farm, Albany, California, United States - DLSLF.R2 | ecosystem: Host-associated > Plants > Phyllosphere > Unclassified | place: USA...
CGCCAAGCGGGTGCTGCTGATGGTGCCGACGCTGTTGGGCGTGGTGGCGATCACCTTCGCCGTGATCCAGTTCGTGCCGGGCGGCCCGGTCGAGCAGGCGCTGATGGAATTGCGCAAGGGCCAGGCAACCGGCGGCGGCGAGGCCAGCGGCGGCGGCGCCTCGCAATACCGCGGACGGCAGGGCGTGGATGCCGAGCGGGTCAAGGAGATCCAGGCGCTGTACGGCTTCGACAAGCCGCCGCTTGAACGCTTCTGGCAGATGTTGAAGGGCTTCGCCCGCTTCGACCTGGGGCAGAGCTTCTATCACCACAAGGATGTATGGGAGTTGGTGAAGTCCAAGCTGCCGGTATCGATATCCATCGGCCTGTGGACCTTCTTCCTGACCTACTTCATCTCGGTGCCGCTGGGCGTGGCCAAGGCGATCCGCGAGGGCAGCCGCTTCGACATGGTGACCAGCATGCTGGTGCTGATCGGCTATTCCATACCCGGCTTCGTGCTCGGCGTGCTGCTCTTGGTACTGTTTGGCGGCGGCAGCTTCGTGCAGTGGTTCCCGCTGCGCGGCCTGACCTCCGACAACTGGGAAACCCTGTCCTGGGGCGGCAAGGTGCTGGACTACCTGTGGCACATCACGCTGCCGGTGACGGCATCGGTGGCCGGCGCCTTCGCGGTGATGACCATGCTGACCAAGAACACCTTTCTCGAAGAGATCAGGAAGCAGTACGTGCTCACTGCCCGCGCCAAGGGGCTGTCGGAGCGCACCGTGCTGTACAAGCATGTGTTTCGCAATGCGCTGATCCCGCTGGTGACCGGCTTTCCGGCGGCCTTCATCGGCGCCTTCTTCGCCGGCAGCCTGCTGATCGAAACCCTGTTTTCGCTCGATGGCCTGGGCCTGCTGTCCTATGAGTCGGTGGTGCGGCGCGACTATCCGGTGGTGATGGGCACGCTCTACCTGTTCACGCTGATCGGCCTGGTCGTCAAGCTGCTGGGCGACCTCTGTTACGTATGGGCCGATCCACGGGTCCAGTTTGAAAGCCTGGCACGATGAGCGCCGCATCCATTTCCCCCGGCCGCCGCATCTGGCTGCGCTTCCGGCAGAACCGGCGCGGCTACTGGAGCCTGGTCATCTTCCTGGTGCTGTTCGTGCTGAGCCTGGGCGCGGAGCTGCTGTCGAACGACAAGCCGCTGGTGGCGCGCTACAACGGCAAGATCATTTTCCCGATCGCGCAGACCTATTCGGAAAAGTCCTTCGGCGGCGACTTCGACACGCCGGCCGACTTCCTCGATCCCTTCATCCAGGACCAGTTCAAGAAGGATGGCAACTGGGCTGTGTATCCGCCCAATCATTACCGCTACGACACGCTGAATTATTTCGCCAAGGCGCCCAACCCGGCGCCGCCTTCCAGCGAAAACTGGCTGGGCACCGATGATCGCGGCCGCGACGTGGTGGCGCGGCTGCTGTACGGCTTCCGCGTCTCCATCCTGTTCGGCATTGCGCTCACCGTGACAGGCGTGCTGCTGGGCATGATCACCGGCGCGGTGCAGGGCTATTTCGCCGGCCGCACCGACCTGCTGTTCCAGCGCTTCATGGAGATATGGAGTTCGATGCCGGAGCTGTACCTGCTGATCATCTTCGCGTCCATCTTCGACCCCAGCATCGGCCTGTTGCTGCTGCTGCTTTCCCTGTTCGGCTGGATGGGGCTGTCGGACTACGTGCGGGCCGACTTCCTGCGCAACCGCAACCTGGAATATGTACAGGCGGCGCGTGCGCTGGGGCTGTCGAATGCCCAGATCATCTGGCGCCACGTGCTGCCCAACAGCTTGACGCCGGTGGTGACCTTCCTGCCGTTTCGCATGAGCGGCGCGATCCTTGCGCTGACCAGCCTGGACTTCCTCGGCCTGGGCGTGCCGCCCTCGACCCCCAGCCTGGGCGAGCTGCTGGCGCAGGGAAAGAACAACCTGGACGCCTGGTGGATCGCGCTGTCGACCTTCATGGTGCTGACGGTCACGCTGCTGTTGCTGACCAATATCGGCGATGCGCTGCGCAATTCGCTGGACGTGCGGAGGAAGTCTTGAGCTTGCTGAATGTACAGGGATTGAGCGTTGCCTTCGGCGATGCCGTCGTGGTTGAGGATGTCAGCTTCGCCATCGCGCCCGGCGAGAAATTCGCGCTGGTCGGCGAGTCCGGTTCCGGCAAGACCGTCACCGCGCTCTCGGCGCTGCGGCTGAACCAGGATGCGCGCTACAAGGGCAGCATCCTGTTCAACGGCGAAGATATCCTGAAGATGTCCGAGCCCGCGCTGCGCCGCCTGCGCGGCAAGGATGCGGCGATGATCTTCCAGGAGCCGATGACGGCCTTGAATCCCCTGTTCACGATAGGCAACCAGATCGCCGAAGTGCTGATGCTGCATGAAGGCCTGTCGGCGAAGGCGGCTGCGCAGCGCACCGTGCAGCTGCTGGAAAAGACCGGCATACCGGAGCCGGCGCGGCGCGCGCTGGCCTATCCGCACCAGCTCTCCGGCGGCCAGCGCCAGCGCGCGATGATTGCGATGGCGCTGGCCTGCAAGCCGCACCTGCTGATCGCCGACGAGCCCACCACGGCGCTGGACGTGACGATACAGGTGCAGATCCTCGAACTGCTGAACCAGTTGCAGCGCGAGGAAAACATGGCGGTGCTGATGATCAGCCACGATTTGAACCTGGTGCGCCATTTCGCCGACCGCGTGGGCGTGATGGAGAAGGGCAGGCTGATCGAGACCGCCCCGGTGCACCAGCTCTTCGCCAGCCCGCGCGAGGCTTACACCAGGAAGCTGCTGGCCAGCCACCCGCAGCGCATGGTCAACCAGGTCGACGCCGCCGGCGCGCCGCTGCTGGAAGCGCAGCAGGTGCGTTGCACTTTCGAGATCAAGGAAGGCTGGTTCAAGCGGCGCAGCTTCGTTGCCGTCGATGACGTGACGCTTCAACTCAGGCCGGGCGAAACGGTGGGCATCGTCGGCGAATCGGGTTCAGGCAAGTCCACCCTGGGCATGGCGCTGCTGCGGCTGTCGGCGGCCCGCGTGTCGGGCGCCATCCGCTTTCGCGAGCATGCCATCAGTGAGATGTCGGCCAATGCCCTGCGGCCCCTGCGCTCGCAGATGCAGGTGGTGTTCCAGGACCCGTTTGCGTCCTTGTCGCCGCGCCGCACGATCGAGCAGATCGTCGGCGAGGGCCTGGCGCTGCACCAGCCGCAACTGGGCGCGCAGGCTCTGCGCGACACGGTCGCCGCGGCGCTGGAGGAGGTAGGCTTGTCGGCCGCGATGATGCAGCGCTATCCGCATGAGTTTTCCGGCGGCCAGCGCCAGCGCATCGCGATCGCCCGGGTGCTGGTATTGAAGCCGGCGCTGGTGCTGCTGGACGAGCCCACTTCGTCGCTTGACGTATCGGTGCAGATGCAGGTGCTGCAGCTGCTGGCCGAACTGCAGCGCAAGCATGGCATCGCCTATCTGTTCATCAGCCATGACCTTGCCGTGATCCGCGCCATGGCCCACCGTGTGCTGGTGATGAAGGACGGCAGGGTGGTCGAGCAGGGCGATGTGGACGATGTGCTGTCGGCGCCGTCGCAGCCCTACACCCAGAGGTTGCTGGCGGCGTCGACCTACAGCACGGCCGCGGTCGACGCCTGACTGCCGAAGCGCGCAGTCTCCTAGCGTTGCCCGGTGCGGGTGGCGCCGAACAGCTGCTTGTACTGTGACGGCTGCGAACGCCAGTACTGCTGCGGCGCTTCCACCGTGCCGCCCAGTTCGGCGGCCGCGTGCCACGGCCAGCGCGGGTTGTACAGCATGCCGCGCGCCAGCGCCACCATGTCGGCCTGGCCGCTGGCGATGATGGACTCCGCCTGGGAGGGCTCGGTGATCATGCCCACCGAGATAGTGGGCAGCCCGGTTTCAGTACGGATGCGGGCGGCGAACGCCACCTGGTAGCCTGGTCCGACCGGGATCTTCTGCAGCGGCGACACGCCGCCGCTGGACACATGGATGAAGTCCACGCCGCGCTTCTTCAGCTCCCGGGCAAAGGCCACGCTCTGCTCGATGTCCCAGCCGCCGTCGACCCAGTCGGTGGCGGAAATGCGCACGCCCACCGCCATCGTCCCGGGCACCGCGGCGCGCACCGCGTCAAACACTTCCAGCGGAAAGCGCATCCGGTTTTCCAGCGTACCGCCATAGCTGTCGCTGCGGGCATTGGCCAGTGGCGAGAGGAACTGATGCAGCAGGTAGCCATGGGCCGCATGGAGTTCGATGCCTTCCAGTCCAAGGCGATGCGCCCGCTTGGCGCTGTCGACGAAGCCGGCGAGGACGCGACGCAGGCCGGCAGCGTCCAGCGCCAGCGGCGGCGCTTCCTCTGGTGCGTGCGGCAGGGCCGATGGCGCCACCGTCTGCCAGCCGCCCTGTTCGGGCGCGAGCATCTGTCCGCCTTCCCACGGCGCCGCGCTGGACGCCTTGCGGCCGGCATGCGCGAGCTGGATTACCAGCGGTATCGAGGAATGACGGCGGATCGCCCGCACCACGTCCTGCAGCGCAATCTCGTTCTGGTCCGACCACAGGCCGAGATCGGCTGGCGTAATGCGGCCTTCCGGCTCGACCGCAGTCGCCTCGATGAACAGCGCGCCGGCGCCGGACAGGGCGAGATGACCCAGGTGAATCATGTGCCAGTCGGTGGCATCGCCGTTTTCCGCGGAATACTGGCACATCGGCGCGATGGCGATGCGGTTGCGGACAGTCAGGGGACCAAGGGCGTAAGGGGTGAACAACTGGCTCATCAGGCGGCTCCATCGCTGGGAAGAAAACGCAATTCTGGCAGAAGGAGGCCAGCCGTGCTGAAGCGCCATGCCGCGATGGCGCGCGCCACTCAGTGCGGCTGCTGCCGGGCCGGGCTGTTCACCTGTTTCCCGGCCGAGGCCCATGCCACGAAAATCACCATGGCCGCCAGCGGCTCGAGCGTCAGGTAGCGCGCATGCTGGAAGCCCAGCGACCCGGCAAGACCGCCGGCGAAAAACAGCATTGCCATCAGGGTCAGCAGCGCCAGTTTGGGCAGGTTTGCCGCGTGGTCGTCCTGAATGACGGCACGCCGCATGACCAGGCGTTTGCCCAGCCTGCCCAGTTCGATGCCGAGATCGGTCAGCATGCCGGTGACATGGGTGGTTCGCACGCTGGCATGGGCCAGCTTGCTGATCAGCGCATTCTGCATGCCCATCAGGAAGGACAGCACGACGATCAGCACCGGCACGAACATGAACTGCCTGTGCGCCACGTGGTCAGCACTCACGCCAATGCCAACCAGCAGGCATCCTTCGACCAGCAGGGCAACGCCATACTCGCTGCGCATGTGCCGGGCCTGGCTCCAGGCGATCAGCCAGGCAGCGCATGCGGACCCGCAGATGAAGCTGAAGATCAGGGTGCCGTATCCGATGGCCAGTTCCCTGTTGCTGTCAAACAGGGCGGCGGATGCGCCAGTGACGGCGCCCGACAAATGCGATGCAAACCATTCCGTGGACAGGAAGCTGATCACATTGACGCCGCCCGCGACGAACGCAAGCAGGCAAGCGATGCAGGTTTTTGCCTGCTCGTCGCAGCGAAGTCGCGCCATCCAGTGCCTCAAGAATCTTGCCATGTAACCTCCGCCCGCAAAATGTTGGTTGTCCCTGGAGCGCCTGATGAAATCCTGCCGGCCGGGCAAGCCGGTAACAAAGCCCGGAACATTTGTTAGGCGCTCTTAAGAATGCTTGGCGTGGGTACCGCGACTTCCGGGAAAGGTTCGGTCGGCCTGCGACGGGCCGAAAAAAAACGGCAGCGTCAGCGCTGCCGTTCGGGAGGGAGCCTGGGCGGCTTAGCGCAGATTGCGCGGACCACCGGCAAGCACCGTGCGCGGCGCCTGGCTGGGGGACGCCTTGGCTGTCGCGATGCGGGTCGCTGGCCGCCGCAGCGGCTGCTTGGACAGCGTGGCGGCACGGATCACGCGAACCTGGTTGGGAACCTGCAGCGCCAGGGTCTGGCCGCGCGACACGCTGTCGCGCGAGAGCTTGTTCCATTCCTTGATGTCGGCCACGGAGACGCCATTGCGGGCGGCGATGGAGGAGAGGGTGTCGTTGCTGCCCACCTTGACATTGATGCGGCGGGTAGCCGGACGGTCGGGCTCCATCGCCAGCGTGGCGGTCTCGGCCACTTCCATGGCGATGTCCTTGTCCTGCTCCTCCGGACGCGGCACCAAGATGGTGGAGCCGGCCTTGAGCACCATGCGCGGCGGGATGTTGTTAACTTCGCGAATCACTTCCGGCGTGGTGCGGAAACGCGCGGCGATGGTCTCGATGCGTTCGCGCGCGCTGGTGACCTTGTGCGCGGTCCAGGAGGACAGCGCCTGCGTCCATTTGCCGAGATTGGCCTTGAATTTTTCGGCGTTGCTCTTGGGCAGCAGGATTTGGGTATCCGGGCTGCCAACGATCACCGGACGGTTGAACTGCGGATTGAGCGCCTTGAACTCCTCAAGAGGCAGTTCGGCCAGCTTGGCGGCGACCTGCACGTCGATGTCGCGCGTCTTGCGCACGGTCACGAAATACGGCTGATTGTCCACGCGCGGCAGCACGATGCCATACTCGGCCGGCGTGGCGATGATGTTCTTCACCGCCTGCAGCTTGGGTACGTAATTGCGGGTTTCGGCCGGCATGTAGGCCGACAGGCTGTTGAAGTCGGTCGGCTGGCCGGCGGCGGTGGCCTTGGCGATCGCACGCTGCACCGAGCCTTCGCCCCAGTTATAGGCTGCCAGCGCAAGCTGCCAGTCGCCGAACATGCCATACAGCTTTTCCAGGTAGTTCAGCGCCGCGTCGGTGGAGGCCAGCACGTCGCGCCGCTCATCCTGGAACATGTTCTGCTTCAAGTTGAAATCGCGCCCGGTGGCGGCCATGAATTGCCACATGCCGGCAGCCTTGGCCGTGGACAGGGCCTGCGGGTTGAAAGCCGATTCAATGAAGGGAAGCAGCGCCAGTTCGGTAGGCATGTTGCGCTTTTCCAGTTCCTGCACCACGTGGAACAGGTAGCGCGAGGCGCGGGTGGTCGTGCGGTCGATGTAGTCGGGGCGGGAGCTGTACCAGGTGGTCTGGGTGGTGACCAGCGGATTGTCCAGATCCGGAATGGCAAAGCCCTTGCGGATGCGGGCCCAGACATCGACCTCTTCCATCGACATGACCTGCATCAGTGGGTCATTGGGATCGAGCGGCTGGCTGGCCAGGTAGGAAAAAATGGAAATGTCGTTCGCGTATGCGGTAAAGGGTGCGCTCAGCGATAGAAATGCGGCGCAGACCGCAGTCTTGATAGATTGTCGATGCATGGAATCACTTTTTCTTGTTTACCGGCTGTGACAGCCGGACACACAGGGAATGCCGAAGCTAGCTGCAGCGGCGATGCACTGCAGGGAATTCCTCTACGCCATGCTGGCAGAGGAATTCCCGACAAATCCGTTTCGGCGCCTTAGAGTATTACCGATAGGAGTTTTTCCACTCCCGCAGGGCTGCGAAAGCCGGAACCGCTTCCCGTACTGCGAGCCGGCCACTGGTTGTCAGCCGGTCCAGAATTGCGGGCTCAGTGTAACGCAAAAACGGGTTGGTGGATTTTTCAAGACCAATGAAAGTGGGCACAGTGGGCTGATTTTGTTCACGTTTTTTCTCTTCGGCACCAATTCTTGCCAAAAGGTCACCGTTATCCGGGTCGACTTCCCGTGCGAATTTCAAATTGGAAAGTGTGTATTCGTGGGCACAATACACGGCTGTTTCATTTGGCAATGCTGTCAGTTTGGCAAGTGATTTGGTCATCTGTTCGGGCGTTCCTTCAAACAGCCGGCCACAACCGCCTGCAAACAGGGTGTCACCGCAAAACAGCCATGCCCGCTCTGGCGCAACATAGGCGATGTGGTCCAGCGTATGTCCCGGCACTGCCAGAACATCCAGCTTCAGGCCGAGTTCGGGCAGAACTACCTGGTCGTTCTCCGATACCGGATGGCTGATGCCGGCAATGTTCGGATTGTGCGGCCCGTATACCGGCACCGGATAATGCGCCAGCAGTTCCGGCACGCCGCCCACATGGTCGGCATGGTGATGGGTGAGTAAAATGGCGGTCAGCGCCAGACTATGGTCCTGCAAGGTCTTTAAAACCGGGGCGGCATCGCCGGGATCGACCACGGCGGCATGAACGCCGTCATGGATGAGCCACAGATAGTTGTCGGCAAATGCAGGAACGGCCAATACACTGAGAGGTCTGGGGAGCGACATACGCATGAACAGTTCGGTTAGCGAAAAACCAATTATAGCGCTCGCATCCTGGCTCACCAGCCCGGCGGGGCTCTATGTGCGGACATGGGAAGAGGCACAACTGGCGGCGCTGACTACCAATATCTTCGGATTCAATGCCGTGCAGATCGGGGTGCCCGAAATCGACGGGCTGGCGGCAAGCCGCATGCCGCACCGCTGGATTGCCGACACCGACATACCGCGCTCTTGCGGCCTGCAGGCGGTCGTGATGCATGATTTCGCCGAGTTGCCCTTCGCCACCCAGAGCCTGGACCTGGTGGTTTTGCCGCATGTCCTGGAATTTGCGCACGAACCGCACCAGATCCTGCGCGAGGTCGACCGTGTGCTGATCCCGGAAGGACAGGTGATCGTCACCGGCTTCAATCCCGCCAGCCTGTGGGGTGCGCGCCAGGCCGCCACCCGCCTGACGAAACGGCCCTTCCTGCCCCAGAGCGGGGAGCTGATCGGGGTGCCGCGCATCAAGGACTGGCTGAAGCTGCTCGACATGGAAGTCTACCCGGGCCACTTCGGCTGCTACGCGCCGCCCTGCAATACCGAACGCTGGCTGCAGCGCTTCGATTTCATGGAGCGGGCCGGCGCGCGCTGGTGGCCATTTCTGGGCGGTGTCTATATAGTGCAGGCCATCAAGCGGGTCAAGGGCATGCGGCTGATCGGCCCTGCCTGGAACAAGAAGAAAGCCAGCTCCCGCCAGCGGGTGCCGGTGGCCAACAAGCATATCAATCACAAGAATGAGTATGGACAAGGTTGAAATTTTTACCGACGGCGCCTGCAAGGGCAATCCCGGCCCCGGCGGCTGGGGCGCCTGGCTGAAAACCGGCGAGCATGAGAAGGAAATCTGCGGCGGCGAGCGCAACACCACGAATAACCGCATGGAACTGATGGCGGTCATCGAGGCACTCGGCACGCTTACCCGTCCCTGCAATGTCGTGCTGCATACCGACAGCCAGTATGTGCAGAAGGGCATCAGCGAATGGATACACGGCTGGAAGAAACGCGGCTGGAAGACGGCATCGAAGGAGCCGGTCAAGAATGCCGACCTATGGCAGGCGCTGGATGCGGCGCAGGCGCGGCACCAGGTGGAATGGCGCTGGGTCCGCGGCCACTCGGGCCATGTGGGCAATGAACGCGCCGACCAGCTGGCCAACCGGGGTTGCGCTTCTGTCATGTGAATCCCGGCCGCGTGCCGGTAAAATCGCTTCCCGTTCAACCAGCAATCAATTCACCAACCCATGCGCCAGATCGTCCTTGACACTGAAACCACCGGCCTGAATCCGCGTTCCGGCGACCGCATCATCGAAATCGGCTGCGTCGAGATGATCAACCGGCGCCTCACGGGCAACAACCTGCATTTCTATATCAATCCCGAGCGGGATTCGGAAGAAGGCGCGCTCGCCGTCCATGGCCTGACCACCGAATTTCTGAGCGACAAGCCGAAGTTCGTCGAAGTCTCCGCAGAACTGCTCGATTACCTGAATGGCGCGGAAATCATCATCCACAATGCGCCGTTCGATATCGGTTTTCTGGATGCGGAGTTCGCTCGGCTCGGCGTAGCGCCCTTCAATGAGCATGTGGCGGAAGTCATCGACACCCTGGTACAGGCCAAGAGCATGTATCCGGGCAAGCGCAATTCACTCGATGCGCTGTGCGACCGTTATGGCATTTCCAATTCCCATCGGGTACTGCACGGCGCGCTGCTCGATGCGGAACTACTGGCGGAAGTGTATCTGGCGATGACGCGCGGTCAGAACAGCCTGACCATCGACCTGGAAGTCGAGGAAAACGCGGGGCAGGGCGATGCCGGACCGATCGCTGGCGCATTGGCCGAAGTGCTGGTGATGCACGCTTCGGAAGAGGAAGTCGCGGCCCATGAACTGGTCATGAACAGCCTGGACAAGGAAGTGCGCGGCAGCTGTATCTGGCGGACTTTGACGGCGAATTGATTTCGTCAGCGTATCTGTGCGATAATTCGCGCCGACCCGGGAGGTTAGCTCAGGGGTAGAGCGATCGCCTCACACGCGATAGGTCGCTGGTTCGAAACCAGCACTTCCCACCAGAATATAAAAAGCCGGCTTTCTGCCGGCTTTTGCATTTCAGCGACGTTCGCCGTTCCGGCGCTGCTGCTGTATCCGCACAGGGATCAATTGCCGCGACATCCGCAGCGTGCGATCAGCCTGGCTCAGCGCGATGGTCGTCTTGCCGCGCAGTTCCCGGTCGAAACCAAGAATCTGGTGATTGCGGCTGCCGATGAGCCAGCCAGCTGCCTGCTGCAGTTTGCCGGCGCATATCATCGCGATGCCGGTGAAAAGAGTGCTGTTCATGAATGCTCCGATAAAAGAACCAGTCAGGCTGGTAAAGAAGGACATTTCTAACCGGCGGTGCATTTGCCGGCCAGTTACGGCCTGATACTCAAAACTCCGTCTGTTGCCTTTCCACGAAACTGATCAGCAGATCGGCATCGAGCGGCTTGACCAGATGATAGTCGAAGCCAGCCTCGCGTGCCCGGCGTTTGTCGCTGGCCAGCCCGTAGCTGGTGGCGGCGGCCAGGATCAGCTTGCGCGAACCAGCCGCCTTGCGCAGTTCGGGCGCCAGCGCATAGCCGTCCATGCCGGGCAGACCGATGTCGGACAGGATCAGGTGAGGCTCGAAATCCTGCGCAATTTCCAGGCCGGACTCCGCATCTTCCGCAGTGCGCACGTCGTAATCGAGCAGGCTCAGCAGGGAACCCATCGCATCAATCGCATCGTGGTTATCGTCAATCAGCAGGATGCGGAACGCATGGTTATTCACCACGCCGATGGCCCGGCCCGGCGCCGGTGTGTTCTGCACTGCCTGTTGTTGCCACGTTGCTTGAACATAATTAACTGCTTCGAGTTGGCGCTGCTCCATCATTGCATTCCTGTTCTGGCTTGCTGCAGCCGCTAGGCAACCCTTCCCCAACTGGCAAGCTGCTCTTACGCCGTCATTTAATGCATGAAGAAATAAACCAGCACAAGCACGATGGCCGGTACGCCAAGCAGCCATGCCAAAAAGTATTTGCCCATCACGTCCTCCGATGTCTAAATCAACGATTGATCGGTTTGCATGCATTCATTGAGCGCAGCCTATCAGTCGACAGTTAGCCGATGAATCGGACATCGACCCAAAGCGATGTAGGAATAGCGGAAAACTGTGCCACCATTGCATGTCCGCAAAGCAGGCGAAGGGGCGGCGCAGGCAAGATGATCGTCATGTTTTCCAAGAAGAAGGTGCACATGGCAGACCAGGCACAGCAAGGCACATTGTTCGATGAACAAGCGAAACCGACACCGTTTGCCGGAATCATGGTGGGCTGTGCCGGCTGGAGTCTCTCCTCCGCGGTGCAGCCGCGCTTTCCGGGGGCAGGCAGTCACCTTGAGCGCTATGCCCAGGTGCTTCCCGCGGTGGAAATCAATTCCTCCTTTTACCGGCCGCACAAGCCGTCCACTTATGCCCGCTGGCGCGACAGCGTTCCGCCCGGATTCAGGTTCTCGCTGAAGTTACCCAGGGAAATTACCCATGAACGCCGGCTGCGCGACATCGCCGAGCCGGTGACCGTATTCCTGGATGCTGCCAGCCAGCTTGCCGACCGGTTCGGTTGCCTGCTGGTACAGATGCCGCCCAGCCTGGCTTTCGACCAGGAAACCGCGACCGCTCTGTTTGGCCGTCTGCGTGAGCGCCTGGGGGCCGGCATTGCCTGCGAGCCCCGCCATCAAAGCTGGTTTGGCGACGAAGCCACGGAATTGCTGGCAAGGTTTCAGGTGGGGAGGGTGCTGGCGGACCCGCAGGTGGCGGTGGACCCCAAGCCGGCGTTATACCAGGAGCTGGTCTATGTGAGGCTGCACGGCTCCCCGGTCATCTACCACTCGGATTACCCCGAAGACTGCCTGCGCCGCAACGCGGCTTGGCTGGCGCGTCAGCAGCGGCAGGGGCGGGAAGTGTGGTGCATTTTCGATAACACCGCCAGCGGCGCCGCCGTGCCGAATGCGTTGACGACGCTGGCGCTGACAGATGCCTATCGCGCCAATCAGCGCGGCGGCGCCGGCGCGGGGCCGGGAGGCGGCGGAGGCGGGCTCGGGTAGGCGGAACCAGCGCTGGAGGGCGCGGCGTAGCTGCTTGGCGGCGCATACGATGGCGTCATGCGCTGCTCGCTGGCATACCCCCCGGCTGACGGCACCCGGTGTCCCTGGGCATACATGCACTGCATATAGGCATAGTCGTAGCGACGCTGCTGGCCGTAGCCGGAAGCCTGGGCGGTGCCGGTGCCGGCCAGTCCGCCGAAGGCCAGGCCGGTGCCTGCGCCTACCGCCGCGCCGCGGCCGCCGTTGAGCGCCGCGCCGGCCGCCGCGCCGAGCACGGTGCCCAGGGCGGCGCTGCGCACGCCGCTATCGCCCATCGCCGTTTCCGGCGTGGCGCCGCCCAGTTGCGACTGGGCATATTGACGGCACTGGAAGTCGTCGGCGCGGAACTGGTCGAAGTTCTTGCCGCTGCCCGGCAGCACCATCACGTTTGGTCCGCTGGGCATGGTGGTGCAGGCGGCAAGCGTTGCAATGCCGAGGAATGGAAGGGTTCTTTTCAGGAGTGACATGGACATGCGCTCATCGGGTTGAAGGTTGTGCGGGCACTTGCTGCCAGGGCGTGGGACATTGCGGCACCTGCGGATAATAGCCTTGCGGATCGCGGCAGTAATACCAGTAGCCGGCGGGTGGCGGGGGCGGCGTATCCTGCTGCAGGTAATAGGTTGGCGCTGCGGGCGTCACCACGACAGGCGCCGGGTAATAATAACGGGGCGGGTAATAATAGGCGGGCGGGTAGTAGTAAGGGGCTGCCAGCGGCGCCCCGAAGTACAGTCCGAGGCTGGCATGGCCACCACGATGCCCATGTCCACCGTGCGCC
>Ga0308161_1004243_pt1 | contig 13240 bp, 10 predicted proteins | sample PhyFR2_FD_201034 | JGI IMG/M metagenome (GOLD analysis project Ga0308161, IMG submission 201034) | Phyllosphere microbial communities from UC Gill Tract Community Farm, Albany, California, United States - DLSLF.R2 | ecosystem: Host-associated > Plants > Phyllosphere > Unclassified | place: USA...
GCAAGGCGAGCCGACGCACCGTTTGCTGAAAGCCGGCACGCCGAAGCATACAGCTTTGCCATTCATTGAAATAAAGATAAAACATTTACGCCTGTGGATTCGGTTCGCTACCGAACACAATCCTGACGTTTATTGAAATGGCAAGGCCATCTCACTATCTATCATTCACACGCCGGCATGGCATTGCGCCGAATTAAAGCGCCACCCCGTCGGGCGATAGCCGCCTACCTGCCATTTTTGCGTTACTCTTTCGCAAACCTTTCACGACAATAACGAGACGGAGCACACCTGATGTCCATCGAGCAGCCAACACCCCTCTGGTCGCCATCCCCCGAACGCATTGCCGGCAGCCGGCTCAATGATTACCTGCAGTGGCTGGCGCGCGAAAAGCAGCTGCCGTTTTCCAGTTACGACGCCTGCTGGCAGTGGTCGGTCAGCCATCTCGAAGATTTCTGGGAATCGATCTGGCAGTACTTCGACCTCAGGAGTTCGGCCCCCTACACCCGGGTGCTGGGCGAGCGCAGGATGCCCGGCGCGACATGGTTCGAAGGCGTCCGGCTCAATTTCGCCGAGCAGGTATTTCGCTTCCACACCGACGACGCGGCAGCCGATGCGCCCGCCATCATTTCCCGTTCCGAACTGCGCGGCTTGTCGCAGCTGTCCTGGCGCGAGCTGCGCAGCCAGATTACGGCGGTCGCCAATGCACTGCGCGCGCTCGGCATCGGCCCGGGCGACCGGGTGGTGGCGTATCTGCCCAACATCCCGGAAACGGCGATCGCCTTCTATGCCTGCGCCAGCATCGGCGCCATCTGGTCCAGCTGCTCGCCCGACATGGGCCATGCCAGCGTGCTCGACCGCTTTCGCCAGATCGACCCCAAGCTGCTGCTGGCGGTCGATGGCTACCGCTACGGCGGCCGCGACTTCGACCGCATGGAAGTCGTGGGCACGCTGCGCGAGGCGCTGCCGACGCTGGAACATACCGTGCTGCTGCCTTACCTGAACCAGAGCGCCGCGCTGGAAGGCGCCATGCCGTGGCAGGCGCTGCTGGACCATCCGGCTGCCCGGTCGCAGCCTATCCGTTTCGAACAGCTGCCGTTCGATCATCCGCTGTGGATCCTGTATTCCTCCGGCACCACCGGCATGCCCAAGCCCATCGTGCATGGCCATGGCGGCGCGCTGATCGAGAGCGTCAAGGGCCATGCGCTCCAGCTCGACCTGGGCGAGCGCGACCGCTTCCTGTGGTTTTCCACCACCGGCTGGATCATGTGGAATTCCCAGGTCACGGGCCTGCTGGTGGGAGCCACGATCTGCATCTACGACGGCAATCCCGGCTATCCGGACCTGGGTACGCTGTGGCGCTTCGCCGGCGAGACCGGCCTGACCTTCATCGGCGCCGGCGCCGCCTATTTCGCCAACTGCATGAAGGCCGGCCTGGAGCCGGCGCAGATCGCCGACCTGACGCCGCTGCGCGCGGTCGGCGTCACCGGCTCGCCGCTGTCGGTCGAAGGCTATGAATGGATCTACCGCCATGTGAAGGACGACCTGCTGCTGGCCGTGATCAGCGGCGGCACCGATATCGCCGCTTCCTTCGTCGGCGCCTGCCCGATCCTGCCGGTGTATGCCGGCGAGATGCAGGCGCGCAGCCTCGGCATCGCCGTCTACGCCCTGGACGATCAGGGCAACAAGCTCGACGATGCGGTCGGCGAGCTGGTGGTCACCGAGCCGATGCCGTCGATGCCGCTCTACTTCTGGAACGATGCCGGCAACAAGCGCTACCTGGAAAGCTACTTCGAAACCTATCCGGGCCTGTGGCGCCATGGCGACTGGCTGCGCATCACGCTGCGCGGCGGCGCCATCATCTATGGCCGCTCCGACACCACCATCAACCGCCATGGCATACGGATGGGCACGGCCGAGATCTACCGCGTGGTGGAGGACCTGCCGGACGTGCTGGACAGCCTGGTGGTGGACCTGGAATACCTGGGCCGCGACTCCTGGATGCCGCTGTTCGTGGTGCTGCGCGAGGGCGTGAGGCTGGACGCGGCGCTGGAACAGCGCATCCGCGAGCGCATCCGCACCGAACTGTCGGCGCGCCATGTGCCCAACGACATCTACCAGGTCGAGCAGGTGCCGCGCACCCTGACCGGCAAGAAGATGGAGCTGCCGGTCAAGAAACTGTTCCTGGGCATGCCGGTGGAGCAGGTCGCCAACCGCGATGCAATGGCCAACCCGGACAGCCTGGACTACTACATGGCGCTGGCCCGGCAGCGCAGTGCCGGCGCTGCCGGCGCATAGGCTGACGGCCTGGCGTGAAGGCTGGCGCCCGCGTTACCTGGCCGCGGCGCGCCGTTCCTGCAGCGCCGCCTCGCATGGATTGGCCGCCGGATTGACCGCATCCCAGGCGGCGGTGGCGACCACGCTCAGGCCGCCGGTCAGCACCGCCGCGCCGAGCCGCGCCAGCGCTCCCGGGCTGGAAGGATCGAGCGCCATTTTCGGCTTGGCCAGCGGGCCGGCGATCGCCACATCGCCGCTGACCAGCGCCACGCCCAGGCTGATGCCGTTGCGGGCGCGCACCCTGCCGCGCAGGTCCACATCCTGCTGCCGCAGATCGACGCTGCCTCGCGTGAGCAGCTGGCTGGCATCGCTGCGGGCGCCCACCAGAGCGCCATCCGCCTGGCCATGGCGCAGCGGCAGCCGGGCGGAGAAGCACTGCAGCCGCAGCTGGCTGGCGTCGCGCTCGGAAAACAGCGGAAACAGATCGGTCAGCAGGCTTTCCGCGTTGCCTGCCTTTTCCGAGCGGATCAGCGCGTCGCCGCCGCGCACGGTGACCAGGCCGTCGGCGCTGGCGGCGAGGTCGCGCTGGGTATCGCCCCTGGCCTGAAGGGCGGCGTGGATGCGCATCGGGCCGCCGGTGACGGGCACCTTGCGTCCGCGTTCGCCGAACCAGCGTTCCAGCGTCACGCCGCTGGCGTCCAGCGTCAGGTCGGCGGCATGCCGCGTTGCATCCAGCTTGAGCTTGCCGCTGGCGCTGCCGCCCAGCAGGGCCATGGAGAAGGGCGCCACATCGATGCGGCCGCCGCCGCCGCGCAGGCTGGCTTCCAGCTGGTCCATGCGTATGCCCGAAGGCAGGCGCAGTTTGTCTACCTTAAGCGTCACTTTGCTGTCAACGCCGGCCAGCGCCTCCAGCGTTTTCCAGGGCAGGGGCGCGCGTCGGAATATTTCGCCCTGAACAAGCGGTGCCGGCGGCGGCCTGCCGGCATCGCGCCGCAATGTCGCCCAGTCAAGGTTGGGTAGCGCGAGATGGCCTTCCAGCCGCGGCTTGCCATTCTCGTGGCGCAATGCGAGGTTGCCGCTGGCTTCGGTCGTGCCCAGCTTCAGTTCCCGGATCTCGAATAGAAGCGCCTGATCGGCGCCGCGCAGCCGCGCCTGCAGCGAGAGCGCCGCCGGGGGCGTATCGGCTGGATCGTCGGCGCTGAAGAAGCCGACGGCCTGCGCCACCGAATCCGCCTGCACCGACAGGTCGGCCGCCGTGGCGGCACTGCCCTGTGCCGACAGCGGCAAGATGCCGGCCAGGGTCGCCGAGGCGGCCGGCAGGCGCAGCACGATGCGCCCCTTGCTCGATGCGCCGGCCTGGCCGGCTTGCGACAGGTCCGCCATCTCCGCCTCCAGGCGCATTTGCTGCGATCCCCGCAGCAGTTCGGCGTGCAGCTGCGCATTGCGCCAGCCCGGCGCCGAACGGGCGTCCAGCGACTGGATGGCCCATTGATGTTCGCCAGCCGGACTGCGGTAGACAAGGTCGACCTTGTCGGCGTGCAGTTCTCCCAGGTCCTGCCAGTGCGTGCCGGAAGCATTGCCATCGGGGCTGATGTGCCAGCTGTGTTTGCCGTCGTCGGCGGTTTCGAGATGGATGGCTGCCTGTCGTACCAGGATCGCGCCGGGCGCCAGCCTGGCTGACAGCAGTGCCCGCCCCGACAGTCGCACATCGACCTGATCAGCCTGGACCATGTCGCGGTGTTGCGCCCAGTCCGGATTAGATAGGGCAACACCGGTGGCGCGCAGGGATGGCACCGGCAGCCAGCGCAGCGATAGCGTGTCGATGCGCAGCTGGTGCCCGGTGGCGGCATGTACCCGGTCCTGCGCCATCACGATGAGGGCCTGCTGATCCAACAGCAGGTGGGCGGCAAGGATTGCGCTGCCCAGCACTGCCGCTGCCAGCATTGCGATTCCGAACGCCTTGCCGCGACAGCCAGCCATACGGATTCCTTAGGGTCGATTGATCAGGGCACGCTGCAAGCCTGCATTGTAGGCACATAGCGCTCTTGTTCAGTTGACAACGGCCGTCACATCGGCAATCCGTCAACAGTCGTGTTCAGCCAGATTCTGGAGGACTGCGCGAAGACGAGCGCCCTGAAGCGGGCTGCGGCAAGGAACAAGACCGGCCTGACTTGGACAAAGAGGGCGGCTTTGAAAGCCTTCCCACACTTCTTATGGAGGAAAGAAAATGGCCATCAATTTCACGGAGCAGGTGCGCGACAAGTCCCGCGTCGAAAACCCTGCGACAAACACCGAAGCCAGCCGGCCGGCATCGCAGCCGCCTGCTTCCGGCATCGCCATCAGGTCGCTATCGGAACGTCAGCCAGCGCCGCCGCTGCTGTGTAACGCCGCGGCCAATCAGCGCAATTCAATCGCAGCCGGCAGCCCGGGCAATCGCAAGATGGGGCAAGCCAGCGGGTCGCTATCCGACGCTTCCCGGCCGCACTCTCCGCTGTCGGCCAAGCTGATACGCAAGATAGAGCGCCTGACCGGGGACGAGGAGGAGAAAAGCAAACGTTCCCTGCTCAGGCTGCACGGCAGCGATACCGGCCATGTCGATGACATGCTGGCGCCGCTCAAGATCAACTGGCTCGTCTCGGTGGATGATTCGGTCGCCTCAGGCGAACTCAGCAGGGCCACGCCGCCGCCGGGCTGCACTCTGTCGGCGGAAGGGAAATGCGTCTTTCCGGTACTGGAGGTGCCGCAGCTGCCGCCGCGGCGCGAGCTGACACCCACCGAAGCCTTTTTCACCTACCCCGGCCCAGGCGCCAACAACCTTGGCTATGCCCAATGGATGCAGTCGCATCCCCTGCATCGCATGTTCCGGCAGGTCTATCCGCTCCATGAAGCGATCAGCTCGCTGGGGCAGCCTGTCGAGACGCCCATGCATGCCCTGTTGAGAGGCGGCATCTGGAAGCCGCTGAGCTTATACCACACGCTGATGGTGCTGGTGGAAGACGCTGCAAGCGAAGGCCGTTCCAGTGCGTTTGAAACCTTGTTCCGCAACGCCGTGGCGGTCAGTCGCCAGGCTGACGGCTTATTGAAGAAACAGGCGGATTTTTTCAGCCGTTTTTTCAGCGTGCTGATTGCGCTTGGGAACCAGGTGGGAAATGCGGACAACGAGCGCCTCATTGAAACCTTGAGGCAGGAATGGCTGGAAACGGATTTCAACGTCCTGTCCGGCCATGTCGAAACCCATGCGCCGCAAGCGTATTGGCAAGCCGCCGAGCCTGCGCGCATGCAGGCTTCCGGCAGGCGCAGCCTGGCCGATGCGCTGGGGCAGGGCGACATGTCGCCTCGTAAAAGGCAGAAGACGGGTCATGACCGGGACGCTTCCACGGCCGACAGCAAGGGTCAAGCGGCTTTCGCGCTGCAAGCGCCGGGTTCGCCCTGCCAGGATGGGCTGCGCACGCCAGATGCGGACGACAACGCCGAGCGCTCGCCCCCCCTGGAAGGCAAGCGCACTCCGGTCGGGTTGCGCAACCTTTCATGGAATACACCCCCCCTGAAACGCAAACCCAGGATGGCCGAACTGCCATTCAAGGCATGGGTGGCGAGCGCCTCCGCCAGGGAGGCGGGCGCATCGCCGGCCACTGCCCGGCCACCGTCCGGCCAGCTAGCCAGCGGCGCATTGGCGTCCGGCGCAGCCATCACGCCGGCGGACCCGCACGGCAATCAGTTGTCCAACTAGCGACGTGGCGTTGCCGGGGTGCGGATGACAGGCGCCTAGGCGCCAACGATCCAGCCTTCCAGCGCATCGAACGAGGGCAGGCCGTAGCGCGCCTCCCGTCTCTGCCAAGCCCAGGCGGCAAGAATCCCGCATAGCACCGCGTCGAGCAGGTCTGCGCTGCCGTCGTCGATCAGCGCAGACCTGAAGCGGCCGGCGTCGAGCTTCACGGCCCATCGGTGCTGGCCGGCTTCAAGCGCCGCGACGATGCGTTCGCGGGCATCGCGGCGCGCCGGCGTCTGCTTGCTGGGCTGGTCGTTCTTGTAGGAGTCGCGGGTGATGTCACGCGCCACCATGCCGGGGTAACCCTCCAGCGCAACCCGGTCCGGGTCGCCTGGGTGCAGGTGGTAGATCGTCACGCCCGACGCCAGCAGCTGCGGCACGCCCGCATGCAGCATGTAGGCCACCGGCGGATTGACCCATTTCATCGACGGCGACGAACCGGCGGGATAGTCGGTTGCCCGGTGTGCAAACTTGCCGCCCACGGGACGCGCATCGCAGAAGGCCTTGAAGGTGGTGCGCAGGTCGGCGCGGCTCAATGTGCCGAGATGGCGCATCAGCGCTTCCCAGTCGGTGGGCCAGCCCAGGTGCTCCACCAGTTCGCGCGGCAGCGAGAAGGGAAAGTCAAAGGCGCCCAGCCATGGACCCGGCTGGCGCAGCCAGGCATCGAAAGCCGCATGGTCAGGCAGGGAAACCAGCGACGAGAGCACATAGACATCGCCCTGCAGCTCGCCGCTGGCAATGGTGATGCCCTTGCGCCGGCTCGGCGCCGAGGTGTAGTCGATGCCGTGCAGCTTCATGCCAGAGCGCATGCCGCCAACGGTCGGCACATCAGAATCCTCCCGCCGGAGCCTGTATCGCGGCGATATCCGGCGGCAGGCCGTGGGCGCCCGGCATCCAGCCCAGCAGTGCCGAGGCAGCGTAGGCGCACAGGCCCAGTACGGCGAAGAGGGCGAGCAGACAGTAGAGGAGTCGGAGCCTGGGATTCATGGCAATTGGCGAAATAACTGGCGGTAATGGCTGGATTATTACGTGACTTTCTTGCAATCGGCAGTGCGATGGCGCACAGAGCGAAACCAGTGGGCAGGTTGGAACTCTTCCTGTGTCGCGCGGACTCAGGCCGCTTGTTTTTTGTCACCGTAAAAAGGAGTGTTTCGATGGCCTCGGATTCGAATAAGTCAGTACCAAAAAACAGATCGCCAAGGAAAAACCTCGCGCTTGCTACCGGGCAGACAGGAGGAAATAAGCCCGACGTTCCTCACCGGGGCCAGGGAGCCGGCGCACCGTTGGTCCAGGGCCGCGGCAGCAATCCGGCAAGCCTACTGAACGCGGCGTCCCCGCCGGCGGACCGCGTGGCGAACATGGACCGTCCTTCCATCACGACAGCGGTGAATGCCAGCCGCCCGACGATTACCACCACCACGAATTCCACTGCCACGACCGTAACAAGCACGACCGTCACCAACACGACAACGGCGCCGCAGCAGCGTGTCACGCTATTGAGCCATGACGGCGACTTCGTCTCTCCGGTATGGGACCACTATACCGAGTGCGCCACGCCGATCCATGGCATACGTATGAACGATACCTGCGGCATTGAACTGGTCAGGCAGGTAGGGCGCATACCGTGCACGACAAATTTTTATCCTGCTGATGATGCCTTTATCGACGGCTTCATTGAGGTAGTGCATGGAACTTTTGCTTCCGAAAAAGGCATTGCAGACCTGGAAAAAGAGCAGCAGTGCTGGATCGACCACCAGAAGCGGGTACGATCGGCGCAGCAGGAAAAGCTGAGCGTGTGGATCAAGCTTTTCCAATATGCGTTGATGGCGGCAAAGGCGTTGCACAAGGAAGAGGGCCAGGCCGACTGGCCGGACCCGGCCGGGAAGCTCGCCAAGTTGCGTAATCCGATCGATGGGATGCGCAGGAACCTGGCTCGCATCCATCTCGGGGATCTGTCCAGCCAGGACACCAGCTGGCTGGGCGGGACAGGGAACGCGTCCAGCGGATCGCATGCCTCTCCCGCGCCCGACAAGCACCGGCGCACTGGTTCCATGACGGCCTTGCTTCCTTTCCCATCGCCTGGCGGCGGGAAGAAAATGCCTCCGCAGCTTCCCGAGGAAAATATCGAAGGTTTTGATTCCAAGGAAGAAGCGCTGCTTGCCTGGAGGAAGAAAGCCGACAGGCAGTTTGACAAACAGGATGTCAGCCGCTCCCTGTTGCAGTTCTTCGAGCGATCGCTTGGGACCATCTCCACGGACTGGCCCGCCCTTCATTGCATCGCGTACAAATTTCTCGCTTCCATCGTCTTTGCCGAATCGACCCGGGGGATAGGCATCGGCGAAGCGCTGGTCGAGGCGACGGCGAATGAACTGGGCTATGTCAACGAGATATTGATCCTTCGTGAAAAGCTCAAGGCCGCCGTCAGACCCGACTCGGGCGCAACGCCGGAAGACAAGCGCTATTGCCAGATGTGGCTCGACTTTTTCGGCAAGGTCACTGAGCTGATGGATTTCAGGCGCGACAATCGGGAAACGGCAATCACCGACTCGCCTGACATGACCCAGACCCTGGCCAACTGTGAAATCGCTTACGACGCCCTGGTGAAAGCGATGCGGCAGGCCGATGAGCTCATGCGCCGGCAGGATGAGGATGCCCGGGCCAAGCAAAAGGCCGAGCGGGCAAAGGAGCGGCGCCGGAAAGGCCGGTCGATGGATTTCCTGATGCCAAGCAAGACGAAAAAGGCAGCACAGCCTTCCGGCACCCGGGATACCGATGCGATTGGCCTGACGCCGCGGAAAAAAATTGCGAAGGAAGCCCAGCCGCGGGACAAGGTCGCGGGCGAAAAGCCTTCGGTAAAAATGGCGGCGGACATGGACGGCGCGGCGATGCAGGAAGGAGCGCGCGCCCGGAAGAAGTCGCCCGGAGCCGAGAGCTTGCCCGACAGCGGACTTTCGCGAACGAGCCAGCCGACCAGTCCAAAAGGCGGCTTCACACCGAAGCAAAAGTCACCAACGCTCGAAGTGACGCAGCAGGATGCCGGGCCGGCCCGGGCGGCGGAAAAGAAAAAGGCGATATCCAGGGCAACGCAGGCTGATCAGGAAGGAAGCACCGATGGCCCGAAAATCGAAGAAGGCGACAAGCCCCGGAAAGGCGGCAAGGAGAAAGGCGAGGCGAAGGAGGTAAGGACAGGGAAGAGGGAGAAGACGCCGGCCAAGGTTAGCAACGGCACGAAGGAAGATTAAGCGATGCCTGTCCCGGGTCCGCTTGTGCTGCAGCGGGCCGGCAGCGCAAGGCTGCTCATGGAATGAAACAACCGCCAGAGTCGCGAAAGGCCTTGCGGCGCCTGGCGATTCTGGCGGTTTTGGAGATCATTGCTGGCGTTGACCATCATGCGGTGTTGCTTCATCAACGTAGCCAGGCCGGCATCAGCGTGGCGCGGCGTCCGGCAGCACCACGTTCACATCCAGCACCTCCAGGTTGCCCTGACGATCCAGCGAAATCTTGATGTCGTCGGCATTGACCTTGGTGTACTTGGAAATGACGTCGATCAGTTCCTTGTGCAGGGCCGGCAGGAAGTCAGGTCCCGCGGTGCCATTGCGCTCCCGCGCGATGATGATCTGCAGCCGTTCCTTGGCCGCGTTGGCGGACTTGGGTTTGTTGCTGAACAGGAAAGAGAGCAGGGCCATATCACTTGCCTCTAAAGATTCTCTGGAACAGCCCGGGTTTTTCATAGGTGGTGAAGCGCATCGGCACATCTTCGCCGAGGAAGCGCGACACCACATCCTTGTAAGCCTGCGACACGTCGCTGCCTTCGATGTGGATGGCAGGATTGCCCTGGTTGGAAGCATGCAGGACCGATTCCGACTCGGGAATGATGCCGATCAGCGGAATGCGCAGGATCTCCTGGACGTCGGTATAGGACAGCATCTCGCCGGCTTCGACGCGCTTGGGCACATAGCGCGTGATCAGCAGGTGTTCCTTGACCGGTTCGCCGCCCGACTGGGCGCGGCGCGACTTGGCCTGGATGATGCCCAGGATGCGGTCGGAGTCACGCACCGAGGAGACTTCCGGATTGGTGACGATCACTGCCTCGTCGGCGAAGGTCAGCGCCATCACGGCGCCGCGCTCGATGCCGGCGGGGGAATCGCAGATCACGTATTCGAAGTCCATCGCGGCCAGGTCTTTCAGCACCCGCTCCACGCCTTCTTCGGTCAGCGCGTCCTTGTCGCGGGTTTGCGATGCCGGCAGCACGAACAGGTTTTCGCAATGCTTGTCCTTGATCAGCGCCTGGTTCAGGGTGGCTTCCTGGTTGATCACGTTGATCAGGTCGTATACCACGCGCCGTTCACAGCCCATGATCAGGTCGAGGTTGCGCAGACCGACGTCGAAATCGAGCACGGCGGTCTTGTGGCCGCGCAGAGCCAGGCCGGACGCGAAGCTGGCGCTGGAAGTGGTTTTGCCAACGCCGCCCTTGCCGGACGTTACGACGATTATCTTTGCCACAAACAAACTCCTTTATTAGAAAACGGTGTTGACAACGTTTAACGATGCAATGCGCTCGTCATTGCGATGATTTCTATGCGGTCGCCCAGCAGGCGCACTTGGCCAGGCGCATGCGCGAGGTCCTTGGGCAGTCCATCATCGAATGTGCGGTAGTAGCCGGCAATCGACACCAGTTCCGGCTCCATGCTCATGGCGAAAATCCGGGCATTGCTGTCGCCGGAGGCGCCGGCCAGCGCCCGGCCGCGCAGCGGCGCGTAAACATGGATGCTGCCGTCGGCAATCAGTTCAGCGCCATTATTGACCGCGGCGGTGACGATCAGGTCGCAGCCGTGGGCATAGACCCGCTGGCCGGCACGCACCGGCGTATCGATGATCATGGCGCCGCGCGCCACAGGCGGCTGTGCCGCAGGCGCTGGCTGTGCCCGCGCAGGGGCGGCGGCGGGTGCGGCAGGTGCAGGCTCCGGTACCGCGCGCGGTGTGCCGCGCGGCTTGGCAACCACATCCAGCGACAGGCCATGCGCCAGTATTTCCGCTTCCAGCGGCGGCGGCGCATTGCGCACCGCAACCGGATTGAGGCCATGCGACTTGAACAGCGCAATCAGACCCGGCCAGTCGACGGTCGCAGGCGCGGGCGCCATCGAACCAAGGTCGAGGATGGCGAATTCGCCATCGAAGTAGTCGGCGGCGCCGCCCGTCATTTCCGTCATCGCCGCCTGCAGTACCGGCATGCTGGTATCGCCGAGGATGGCTGCGACCGCGACGACAGTGGAAATCTTGATTTCGATGGGCTTGCGCACTTGGGTATTGGACATAAGAAACCAGGGATGAAGACAAGAGATTTCCGGACCGACGGACTTGTCGCGCCAGAACGGATATTGCAGGCACTCAATAAAACGGGCCGCGATCCGGCGGCCCACTTGCAAGGGTGCTTGTAACCGCTTGCAGTCCGGCGGCCATTATAACGTCAACCGTTCTGCTTTCTTCTTCCTCTGGCGACATAAAGCGAGCTGAGAATCGTTTTTCCTGCTTGCTGACAGGGCGGCAGAAGCGATGAGTCCGGCATAAAGGTTACAAAGCGAATTTTTTCGAGGAGACAATTCGCATGAACCCAGTCAATCGCTTCGTGCCGGCTGCTTTTCGTGACGCAGGCAGGCACGACGACACCGAGAGCACCGAATCCTGTTCTGAAGAGGAAGTGGCTGCCAACAGGCAATTTGAGCAGACGGTATCGGAACTTGCCCGTGCCCTGATGGCATGGAGTCCCGAACTGATCGGCCCGGATGTGCCGGCCTGCGCGTCCCACCCTGCCGCCGGTGCGCTTGTCGAGTTCCTGACGGAACTGGACGTGCAGACCCGTCCGCGGCTGGCATTGCGGCGGGAGGTGATGGCATGGCTAAAAGGGCTGGGCGGAAACGCGCAGCGACAACAGCAGGTGCTGGACGGCATTGGAGACAACAGCGGGGCCGTCCCGGCGATGGCGCTTTACCAGATGCTGCGGGATATGAACTGAACCGTGGCGGCCTGGCACGGCTCGCCCTGAAGCACAGAGGCCGCGGATTCCCGCGGCCTTTGCCTGCAGCCTGCGTGGCGGTGCTTACGCCAGCGCCGCCGCCACCTGCTCCAGATGCGTATCGGTGCTGCCGAACTGCATCTCGATGGCCATCAGGCGCTTGAAGTAATGGCTTACGTCGAGTTCGTCGGTGACGCCCATGCCGCCGTGCAGCTGCACCGCCTGCTGGCCGACGAAGCGGCAGGCCTGGCCGACCACCACCTTGGCGGCCGACAGGTCGCGCCGGCGGCGCGCCGGGTCGGTATCGGTGCAGCGCACCGAGGCCAGGTAAGCCATCGACCGCGCCTGCTCGATATGCAGCACCATGTCGGCCATCCTGTGCTGCAGGGCCTGGAATTTGCCGATCGGCACGCCAAACTGCTTGCGGGTGCGAGCGTATTCCACCGTGGCAGCCAGCAGCTTGTCGAGCGCGCCGACGGCTTCGGCGCAGATCGCGGCCAGGCCGACATCGAGCACCTCGCCGATGCGGCCTTCCGCATCGTCGCTGGACTCGCCCAGCAGGGCCTGCGCCGGCAGGCTCACGTTATCGAGCAGGACTTCGCCGCCGATCGCGCCGTCGACCATGGTAAAGGGCGTGATGCGCAGGCCGGCTGCATCCCTGGGCACGGCGAACACGGCCATTGCGCCGGGCTGGTCCGGACCCTGGATGCGGGCCGTCACCAGCAGCACGTCGGCCTGGGGCGCATACGCAATCATGCTCTTGCGGCCGTTGAGCACATAGCTGTCGTCGTCCTCGCGGGCGCTGGTCTCGATGGCCTTCCAGTCGAAGCGGCTGGCCGCCTCGTCATGGGCAAACACCGCGATCATTTCGCCGCCGGCCAGTGCCGGCAGCATCGCTTCCTTCTGCGCCGGGCTGCCCAGCGTGGCCAGCGCCCTGGTCGCCATGACCGCGCTGGAGAGGAAAGGCTCCAGCACCAGGCCTTCGCCCAGCGCCGTCATCACCAGCATGGTGTCGATCGCGTTGCCGCCCAGGCCGCCGTCTTCTTCCGGTACGTTCAGCGCCGTCAGGCCGAGGTCGGCCAGGCCCTGCCAGACCTTGCGGTCGGCATGGCCTTCACGCGCCGCCTTGGCGCGCTCGCGACGGGTTTCGAAGCTGTAATCCCGGGCGATAAAGCGCCGCGTGG
>Ga0308161_1004244_pt1 | contig 13238 bp, 10 predicted proteins | sample PhyFR2_FD_201034 | JGI IMG/M metagenome (GOLD analysis project Ga0308161, IMG submission 201034) | Phyllosphere microbial communities from UC Gill Tract Community Farm, Albany, California, United States - DLSLF.R2 | ecosystem: Host-associated > Plants > Phyllosphere > Unclassified | place: USA...
GCGGTCAAGTCGCACCTCGCCCCGTTCCTGCCGAAGGTGCTCGGTGGCGAAGGCGATGTCGGCATGGTCAGCGCGGCCAGCTTCGGCAGCGCCTCGATCCTGCCGATCAGCTGGATGTACATCACCCTGATGGGCACCGCCGGCCTGCGCAAGGCGACCCAGGTGGCCCTGCTCAACGCCAACTACATCGCCACCCGCCTGGCCCCGCACTTCAAGACCCTGTACACCGGCCGCAACGGGCTGGTGGCGCACGAGTGCATCCTGGACGTGCGTCCGCTGGAGAAGACCTCCGGCATCGGCGCCGAGGACGTGGCCAAGCGCCTGATCGACTTCGGCTTCCACGCCCCGACCCTGAGCTTCCCGGTCGCCGGCACGCTGATGGTGGAGCCGACCGAGAGCGAATCGCTGCACGAACTGGACCGTTTCATCAACGCGATGATCCAGATCCGCGAGGAAATCGCCGCGATCGAAGACGGCCGCCTGGACCGCGAGGACAATCCGCTCAAGCACGCTCCGCACACCGCCACCGCGGTCTCGGCCAGCGAGTGGGCGCACGCCTACCCGCGTGAGCTGGCGGCCTTCCCGCTGGCCAGCCTGCGCCAGCAGAAGTACTGGCCGCCGGTGGCGCGTGTGGACAACGTCTACGGCGACAAGAACGTGATGTGCGCCTGCATCCCGGTCGATGCGTACAAGGAAGACGAGGGCGTGGAGGTATAGGTGTCGACCGTTGGTCGGCACGATGCCTGACAGGCGTACCGGCCAACGGTCGGTACCTGCCTTGATCGGCATGCATCTGGAATGAAAACGGCCCGCATCGCGCGGGCCGTTTTTTGTTGCGTGCCCTTGCAGGGTGTGCCGACCAACGGTCGGCACCTACCACCCGCCCGGGGTCAATCGGGCTGGCGGCTGGCGCGCACGCGGCGGGTGACTTCGCTGCTGATGGCGATCACCGCGGTCAGCGCCGCCATCGACAGGAACTGCAACCGCGTATGCGCCTCGGACAACAACAGACCGAAAATCAGCGCCAGCACCCCCAACCCGATCACCGTCAGATACGGATACCCCGCCATCCGGAACGGCAACCGCGTCCCATCCCGGTTCGCACGATGGCGCAGAATCAACTGCGACAACAACGAAATCGTCCAGACCAGCAGACACGTCGAGCCCACGATGTTGAGCAGCACCGGCAATACCTTGTCCGGGAACAGCAGCTCCATCACCGTCGCCGCAAAACCGAACAGCACACTGGCCAGCACCGCGATGATCGGCACCTGGCGCGGATCGGTCCACCCCAGCACCGCCGGGGCCTCGCGGCGCTGCGCCAGCGAGTACATCATCCGCGAGGCGCCATACAGATTCGCATTGAGCGCCGACAGCAGCGCGATCACCGCGATCAGCGTGATCGCCGTCGCCGCGCCCGGAATCTTGGCAGCTTCCAGCACGGCAGCAAACGGCGACTTCAGTGCCTCGCTGGTCCACGGCACCACCGCGATGATCACGCTCAACGAGCCGATGTAGAACACCAGGATGCGCCAGGCCACGGTGCGGATCGCGCGGGCGATGCTGCGCTCGGGATCTTCGGTTTCGGCCGCGGCCACGGCCACGATCTCGGTGCCGCCGAAGGCGAACACCACCACCAGCAACGCCGCGCCGATTCCGGCCAGGCCCTTGGGCATGAAGCCGCCGTGCTCGGTGAAGTTGCGCAGGCCCGGCGAAGCCACGTCCGGCAGCCAGCCCATCAGCAGCGCCACGCCGATCAGGATGAAGCCGACGATCGCGGCGACTTTGAGGATGGCGAACCAGAATTCGAACTCGCCGAAGTTCTTCACCCCGAGCAGATTGATCGCCGTAAAGAACAGCATGAAGGCCAGCGCGGCCATCGGCACCGGGATCGCCGGCCAGACCGTGGCGAGCAGCCCGGCCGCCCCTACCGCCTCGGCGGCGATGACGATCACCAGCTGCACCCACCACAGCCACCCCACCGTCGCGCCGGCGGTGGCGCCCATGGCGTCGGCGGCGTAGACCGAGAACGCGCCGCTGGTCGGCTTGGCCGCGGCCATTTCGCCCAACGCGTTCATCACGATGATCACCAGCGCGCCGGCGACCAGATACGACAGCAGGACTGCCGGACCAGCGGCCTGGACGCCCACCCCGGAGCCGAGGAACAGGCCGGCGCCGATCGCGCTGCCCAGGCCCATCATGATCAGCTGGCGGGGCTTGAGCGCGTGCCCCAGGCGGGTATCGGCGGGCGGAGTGGCAGGAGCCGGAGTCTGGGATGCGGGCATCGGAATCGATTGGCAGGCAACAAGTGCGACACCATACCCTGTCGGCCGCGCGACGGCATAGGCCGGAAGCCCCACCCCGCCTCAGGCAGCGGCGCGCTCGCCGATCTGGGCACGGTAGGCCCGTGGCGACAGCCCGACCTCGGCCTTGAACTTGCGGGTGAACGCGCTCTGGTCGGTGAAACCGCAGGCCTGGCCGATGCTGGCGATGCTGTCCGGGCCATGCAGCAGGTGTACCGCCATCTGGATGCGCAGACGGGTCAGCACCTGCTGCGGGGTCATCTGGAACACCTTGCGGAAGGTGCGCTCCAGTTTGGATAGCGAGAACCCGGTGATGTCCAGCAGGGTCTGCATGCGCACGTTCTCGGCGTAATGCGCATTCAGATGTGCCAGCGCGAGGCGCAGCTGTTCGTACTGGGTGCCCAGGCTGTCCTTCTGGCCGAGGTCGCGCGAGATCCCGATCAGCCCGCGGATCTGCCCATCCACCAGCAGCGGCCGCTTGCAGGTCAGGCACCAGCCCGGCTCGCGGTTGGCGAACAGATGCAGTTCCATCAGGTTCTCGATGACCTTGCCCGCCAGCACCTGCTCATCCTGGGTGGCGTAATCGGCCCCCAGACCGGTTGGGTAAATCTCCGCTGCGGTGCGCCCGATCACGTCCTTGCGGGATTTCAGCCCCAGCCGACGCAGCATGGTCTGGTTGATGTGCGTATAGCGCCCGTCGCAGTCCTTCATGAAGAACAGGACGTCGGGGATCGCATCAAACAGGGCTTCGATGTCGGCGGGTTCAACGCGCATGCGGTCGGGAAGAACAGGGGAAGACGCGCCCAAGGATACCTGCCCGCACGCGCGTCACCCAGCGCCCGGGCGCCGCATGTGAAGCGCGGGTGCAAGCAGCGCCCGGTTTTCGCACCCTCGATTAACGCCCCGGCCGCCAGTGTGAGGCGATCCCCTTCCCGCCAGCTCCCGGAGTCGCCTCATGGCCGCCAGCAAGAAAAGCACGAAGAACGCCCCCGCACCCGCCACCGACGCCCGCGGCGAAGGGGATGAACTGCACCAGCGCGCGGGCAATGGCCATCCCGTCCTGACGACCAACCAGGGCATACCGGTCGGTGACAACCAGAATTCGCTGCGGGCCACCCCGCGCGGGCCGACCCTGCTGGAAGACTTCATCCTGCGCGAGAAGATCACCCACTTCGACCATGAGCGCATCCCCGAGCGCATCGTGCATGCGCGCGGCAGCGCCGCACACGGCTACTTCGAGCTGACCCGCTCGCTGGGTGAGTACACCCGCGCCCGGATCCTCAGCGAAGTCGGCGTGCGCACCCCCCTGTTCACCCGCTTCTCCACCGTGGCTGGCGGCGCCGGCTCGGTGGATACGCCGCGCGATGTGCGTGGCTTCGCGGTCAAGTTCTACACCAAGGAAGGCAACTGGGATCTGGTCGGCAACAACATCCCGGTGTTCTTCATCCAGGACGCGATCAAGTTCCCCGACCTGATCCATGCAGTGAAGATGGAGCCGGACCGTGCCTTCCCGCAGGCGGCCAGCGCGCACGACACCTTCTGGGATTTCGTCTCGCTGATGCCCGAATCGATGCACATGATCATGTGGGCGATGAGCGACCGCACGATCCCGCGCTCGCTGCGCACCATCGAAGGCTTCGGCATCCACAGCTTCCGGCTGATCAACGATGCCGGCGAGTCGACCTTCGTCAAATTCCACTGGCGGCCGAAGCTGGGCATCCAGTCCACGGTGTGGGACGAGGCGGTCAAGCTGCAGAGCGCGGACAACGATTTCCACCGGCGCGACCTGTTCGAGGCGATCACCGCCGGCGACTTCCCCGAGTGGGAGCTGGCGGTGCAGCTGTTCACCGAGGAACAGGCCGAGGCCTTCCCGTTCGACCACCTGGATTCGACCAAGATCATTCCCGAGTCGCTGGTGCCGCTGACCGTGATCGGACGGATGGTGCTGGACCGCTGGCCGGACAACTTCTTCGCCGAGACCGAGCAGGTCGCCTATTGCCCGGCCAACGTGCCGCCGGGCATCGACTTCAGCAACGATCCGCTGCTGCAGGGCCGCCTGTTCTCCTATCTGGATACCCAGCTCAGCCGCCTGGGCGGCCCGAATTTCCACCAGATCCCGGTCAACGCGCCCAAGTGCCCGTTCGCCAACCACCAGCGCGACGGCCACATGCAGATGAACATCCCGAAGGGCCGGGTCGCCTACGATCCGAGTTCGCTGCAGGGCGACAGCCCGCGTGAGAGCGTCGACGGCTTCCCCAGTCACGCCACCGCGCCGGATGACGGCCGCAAGGGCCGCGTGCGCGCGGAGAGCTTCGCCGATCACTACAGCCAGGCCCGCATGTTCTTCCGTAGCCTGGAGGCGCCGGAGCAGGCGCATCTGGCCTCGGCGCTGGTGTTCGAGCTGTCCAAGGTGGAGACGGTCAAGGTGCGCGAGCGCACCGTGAGCCACCTGCGCAACATCGACGATGCACTGGCCAAGCGCGTGGCCGACGGTCTGGCGATGCCGGCGCTGCCCGAGCCGGCCGCCACGCAGACCCCGGCACAGGATTTCCCGAAGGCGCCGGAAGTGCGCATCATCGGCCGCACCAAGGACCTGCTCAAAGGCCGCTGCATCGGCATCCTGTTCGACGAAGGCTCCGACGCGGCCTTGATCGCCAACCTGCGCAAGGCGGCCGACAAGGCCGGGGCGAGCGTGAAGCTGGTCGCGCCGAAGATCGGTGGCGCCAAACTCAGCGACGGCAAGACGCTGGCCGCCGATGGTCAGCTGGCGGGCACGCCCTCGGTGGTGTTCGATGCGGTCGCCGTGGTGCTGAGCAACGACGCCGCCAAGAAGCTGAGCAGGGAATCGGCCGCGATCGATTTCGTCAGCGACGCCTGGGCCCATCTGAAGGCGATCGCCGCCGATGACGGCGCACAGGCGCTGCTGAAGGTTGCCCGGGTCGGCAACGATGCCGGGGTGGTCGAGGCCGAGGATGCCAAGGCCTTCCTCGCCGCCGCCGCTACCCGCCAGTGGGCCCGCGAACCGAAGGTGCGCACGCTCGCCTGAGCGGCGCTTTCGTCATCACCACACAGGAGCACGTCCATGCCACGGGGTGATAAATCCAGCTATACCGACACGCAGAAGCGCAAAGCCGGGCACATCGAGGAAAGCGAGAAAGACCAGGGGCGCAGCGGTGCCGCCGCCGAGCGCATCGCCTGGGCCACGGTCAACAAGCAGGATGGTGGCGGCAGGAAGGGCGGCAGCGCGAAGAAGACTGCAACCCGGACAACGAAAGCGTCGGCGACGAAGAAGGCAGCGGTAAAAAAGACCGCTGCACAGAAGGCTGCGACGAAAGCAGTGCCCAAGAAGGCCACCAGCAAGACCGTAAAGAAGGTGGCGAAGAAGGTGGCGAAGAAAGCGACGAAGAAGGCCGCGAAAAAGGCGACGCCAACACCCGCCGTCAAGAAGACCGTGAAAAAAGCGGCAAAGAAGACCGCTGCAAAGCAGCCTCCCCGAAAAGCAGCGTCGAAAACCGCCGCCGGGACGTCTGCGAAAAAGGTACCAACGGGCGCCCGTAAAGGAGCCGCCAGCAACGCCTGATCTACACGCCGGGCCCTGCCGCGTGCTGCCTGAGGCAGCATGCGGCAGGGCGCAGGCAGTGCTGCTTACCGTTTCGCGGCGGCAGTGGGCTGCGCCGACGGCGTGACCGGCTTGGGCGCTACCGGCTTCGCCGGCAAGGGCATCGACTGCAGCCGGCGGATCGAGCCGATCGGCACGGCTTCTGCCCGCCGCTGCGCCGGCCACCACAGGAACACGAACGCGCTGCTGGATCCCAGCAGCTTCGCGGTGCCGGGAAGCGCGGCCGCGTCACCCGCGAGCACGACCTGCACGGGCGTACCGCCCTTCCCATCGAGGATCTTTTCGGCCGTGCTCAGGGCATACAGCGCCGCGCCGAATGCCATGAAGCAGACCACCGCAATGCACATGCCGGTCAGTGGGCGCAGCCCGGAGAATTCCCAGTTCATCCACGGCGATTCCGAGAACAGCATCCGCCATCCCCAGTGCCGCGCGCGCAGGCGTGCCACCTTGGCAGGGTTGCGCCGCCGCAGCGTCTCCGGCCAGCCCAGCACCACGGCAAGCAGGGCCCCCAGCAACAGGATCAACAGGTAGGCGGGATCGCGCAGCCCGGCGACCAGGAAATCACTGACCTGCAGGTAGTCCAGGATCGACAGCCGGAATTTGAAATAGAAAAAGAAGCTCGACCACAGCCCCAGCACGGAGAGGAACACATATCCCGCGCTCACCATCAAGGCCGGCTCCTGCCGCAGCAGGCGCCAGATCACGGCCACCATCGAATCTTCGTTGCCATGCGTGATCGGCAGCAACGACCAATCGGTCGGCGTCTGCTCGGCCGGGACATCCCCGTCAATGCTGCCCTCGTCCCTGCTGCCCATGCGCCCCTCCCCCGTTCGGCAGAGCATCGCGCACTTTGGCGATGGACGGAAGCGGGCCCGCCCCGGGTGTGCCCCGGTCGCCGCGGCCGCCATGCCGCCTCGCCTCACTGAACGCTGAAACTGGCCACCGTGGCGTGCTCGGTCCCTTCGATACGCAGGTCGATGGCGAAGCGGTCGCACAGCCGCTGCACGATCGCCAGGCCGAGCCCGAACCCGGCACTGCCCTCGCCCTTGGTGAACGGCCGCATGATCGCCTCGGGATCGCCCGCCAGGGCGGTGTTGCGGATCCGAAGCCGCCCGCTCGCCACCTCGATGCGCACCTCGCCCGAACGGGTATGCGCGAACGCGTTGCCAACCAGATTGGCCAGCAGCATGTGCAGCACCGGGCCCGGCACCGTCAGGCGCACGTCGGCCGGTACGTCGACCCGCACCTCCACCGGCTTGCCATCCAGCAGCGCGGCCTGCTCGACCACCACCTGTTCCAGCACCGGCAGCACCGCCAGTGGCATCGCATCCCGTTCCACGTACTCTTCGCGGGCCAGTGTCAGCAGGGTGATCACGGTCTGTTCGAGTTGACGCGCCGAATGCTGCACATGCGCGAGCTGCCGCCGCCCAGCCTCCGACAGGCCGGGTTCGCTGGCCAGCTGTTCGGTGGCACTGCGGATCACCGCCAGGGGCGTGCGCAGCTCATGGCTGGCATCACGGGTGAAGGCATGCTCGCGCGCAATGAAGGCACGCACGCGCCCGCTCAGATTGTCCAGGCCGCGGGCGAGCACGCCGACCTCGTCATCGGGGAAGTCCCCGGCGAACCCCACCGGCAACCTGTCCGGCGCCATGCCATCGACCAGCGACGCCAGCTTCGACAAGGGACGCGTGGTACGTCGAGCCAGCCATGCGCCAGCCAGGAGGGCGATCATCACCACGGCCAGGCCGGACCAGGCCAGCAGCGCCAGAATCTGGCTGCGCATCGGCCGCACCACCAGCTGCTGGCTGACCTCGGCGACCAGCCACCCCGGCGTACCTGCCCCGTCCGGCGTCACCGCCCGCAGGTGATAGTGCCGCCCCTGCGCACCGGCCATCTCGCGACGCCACGGCTCGGCATCGAAGGCGGCCTTGAGATCGGACGGAAACGTGGCAGGGCTGTCGTGGATCGTCATGAAGGCGTTGCGCGGCGGCGACCACGTCCCACGGGTGGCCCGCTGATCCAACTGCTGCTGCGCTTCCTGCTCAAGCATCGCATCGAAGAAGCGATCCTCCACGCTGTACACGAATACCGCCACGTACAGGCCGAACAGGCCGGCCACCGCCAGCGCGAACACCGCGAAGGCCAGCATCAACCGGTTGCGCAGGCGATGCCCCCGTGCCGTCATGCATCGGCCTCCAGCTTGAAGCCGACATCGTGCACGGTCCTGAGCATCGGCCGCTTGAACGGTTTGTCCAACGCCTGGCGCAGCAGGTAAAGATGCGAGCGCAGCGGATCCGACGGCGGCGCCTCATCGCCCCAGAGACGCCGGATCAACTCGCTGCGGGTCACCGTGCGCGGCCAGGCTTCGGCGAGCAGCACCAGCAGCCGATAGGCGGTCTGCGGCAACTCGATCGCCTGCTCACCGCGGCACACGGCGCCGCTACGGCGGTCGATGCCGAGGGATCCGATACGCAGCACATGCCCGTCGCGTCGGCCGTGTCGATGGGCCAATGCCAGGCATCGCGCCAGCAGTTCCTCGCCTGCGAACGGTTTGACCAGGTAATCATCGGCACCGGCCTGGAAGCCGATCAGCTTGTCGGCCAGCGTGTCGCGCGCGGTCAGCATCAGGATCGGGATGTGACGGTCGGCCTGCTCACGCAGATGGCTGCACACGCGCAGGCCATCCATGCCCGGGAGGGTGAGGTCCAGCACCAGCACATCCGGCGGCGCTTCCAGCGCCATCTGCAGGCCGCTGCGGCCATCGGCGGCGAAGGCCACGCGATGGCCGCGGGCCTCCAGCAGCGTGGCCATGCCGGCGCGCAGCGCCGGGTTGTCCTCGATCACCAGGATGTGCAGGCCATCGTCCATGGGTCAGCCTTCGATCGTGTCCTTGAGCTGCTTAGCTTCGGCCATGTCCGGGTGGGTTTCCAGCAGTTTGCCGAGTACCGTGCGCGCCTGGGCCACCTCGCCCAGCCGCCAATGCGCCTGTGCGATGCCGAGCGGCAGCTGCGGTTCGCTCATGTACGGGGCCGCCAGCTGCATGATCGACAGCGCGTCACGTACCGCCGCATCGTCCTGCGCGGCCTGCAGCTGGTAGTAGCCGAGCACGCCGATCAGCTGATCGTGATAGCCCGTACGATTGCTGGCCAGCTCGCGCTTGACCGCCTCCCCTTCACCGGCCAGCAGGCGCTGCACCAACGCCATGCTGGCCTCATCGCGCCACGGCGTGCGCGCGATCGGCGTGCGGCCGGTGGCCCGCACGATCGCCTCGGCGACCGCCGGTGTCGAATACGGGTTCTGCCCGGTGATCAGGCGTCCGTCCACCACCAGTCTGGGCATCATCAGCGGCGCCTGTTCCCAGCGCGCGCCGCGCTCGCGCAGGGCCGTCTCCAGCAGGAACGGGAACTCCTTCGCCCAGCGCTTGCCGAACACGCCCTCCTCTGCGTTGGTGAAGCCGGTCATGCGCCGCCCGGCGACCAGCAGCGCTCCGTCTGCCAGCCGCACGTCCACCAGCGCAGCCGGGCCGTGACAGACCGCCGCGACCACCGCGCCGCGATCGTACATCGTGCCCAGCAGACCGCGCAGTGCGGCATCGGCGGGCAGATCGAACATCGCCCCCTTGCCCCCGACCACGTAGACGGCCGCATAGTCGGCCGCCCGGAGGGTGGCGGTGGCGCGGGTGTCGGCCAGCAACGCGGCCGCAGCCGGATCGGCAAGGACCCGTGCATTGAAGGGCTCCTTGGCATCGAACTTGTCGGCCTCCACCGGCCCGCCGCGTGGGCTGGCCACCTGCACGGCCAGGCCGTTGTCGCGGAAGATCAGGTAGGCCTGGGCGAATTCGTCCATCTCGAACCCGGGGCGGGTCTTGCCTTCGTCGCGGCCCTCGCCGCTGACCACGATGAGCACCGTCTCGGCCGCCGCCGGGCCGGCGTGGAGCGAGGGAACGGCCAGCAACAAGGCCAGCACAACACCGGTACGGCGCAACAGGGACAGCATCATGGGCGGGGCACTCCTTGGGAAAGTGATCCCAGCCTGCGCGCCGGATGTGAATCAGATTTCAAGCCCGCCCGGGCGTGCACACAGCTGAACAATCCGGCGGCCGAGTGCCGTGTCGATGGCTCCATCGGCCCGAAGATGCGAAAATCCCTCCCCCTCCAGGGCAGGCCCCGCGCCAGCCGATTCCCGAGATACCGTGAAGACCCCCCAAGGCTTGCAGGCGCTGATCGACGACGGCGTGATCGATGAAGTGCTCCGCCCGCTCAAGAGCGGCAAGGAAGCAGCGGTATACGTGGTCCGCAGCGGCGACGATGTGCGCTGCGCAAAGGTCTACAAAGACATGGCGCAGCGCAGCTTCCAGCAGCGCGTGCAGTACCAGGAAGGCCGCAAGGTCCGTGGCAGCCGCGAAGCGCGCGCCGTGGGCAAGGCCAGCAACTACGGCCGCAAGCAGCAGGAAGCGGCCTGGAAGAACACCGAAGTCGATGCGCTGTACCAGCTGCGCGATGCCGGCGTGCGCGTACCCGAGCCGTATGGCTACTTCCACGGCGTGCTGGTGATGGAGCTGGTCACCGATGCCGAGGGTTATTCCGCCGCGCGCCTGGGTGAGGTTGAACTGAGCCCGGAGCAGGCACGCCAGTTCCACCAGATCCTGGTCCGCCAGGTGGTGCGCATGCTGTGCTGTGGCCTGATCCACGGCGATCTGTCGCCGTACAACGTGCTGGTTGGCCCGGAAGGCCCGGTGGTGATCGATTTCCCGCAGGTGGTCAGTGCGGCGGGCAACAATGCCGCGCGCACGATGCTGCTGCGCGACGTCAACAACCTCACCGCGTACCTGGGCCGCTGGGCGCCGGAGCTGCTGGAGACCTGGTACGGCGAGGAGATGTGGGCGCTGTTCGAGGCTGGCGATCTGCTACCGGACAGCGTGCTGACCGGTGAATTCGAGCAGGATGAAAGCAGCATCGATCTGGATGGCGTACGCCATGCCATCAACGATGCGCGCGAAGAAGCGCTGATCCGCCAGCAGGGTCGCGAAGCCGCCGAAGAAAACGACGACTGAGCGGGGCGCGCCGCTGCGTCGGGCGGCCGGATCGGCATGAGAAAAGCCCCGCCGATGCGGGGCTTTTCTGTATTACTCAGCGTACAGGTGTCGTCATGCTGCCTGCAGTGTCGCCGGGCGACGCAGGCTTGCCGCGCTGTTGTCCAGCTTGAACACCGCCACCGATTCGGTCAGTGCATACGCCTGTTCTTCCAGCGCGCGGCTGGCGGCGGTGGCTTCTTCCACCAGCGCCGCGTTCTGCTGGGTCACCTGGTCCATCTGCACGACCACCTGGTTGACCTGCTCGATGCCGGCGGCCTGTTCCTTGGTCGCGGCGGCAATGTCGCTCATCAGCTGATTGGTGCGCGAGCTGGCCTGGGTCAGGCGGGCGATCGCCGCTTCGGACTGCACGGTGACGCTCAGCCCGGTCTTGACCTTGCTGCTGGACTCATCGATCAGGTCTTTGATCTCCTTGGCCGCCGTGCCGGCGCGCTGCGCCAGCGTGCGTACCTCGGTCGCCACGACCGCGAAGCCGCGTCCGTTCTCACCGGCACGGGCCGCTTCAACGGCCGCGTTCAGGGCAAGGATGTTGGTCTGGAAGGCGATGCCGTCGATCACCGAGGAAATCTCGGCGATACGCGCCGAGGACTGGTCGATCTCGCTCATCACCGCGGCCATCTGCGCGATCGCCTGCTCGGTCGCCTTGACCGCCGCACCCGCCGCATGGGCTTCATGGTCGGCCTGGTTGGCCAGCTCGGCGTTCTGCCGGACCGTGGAGGTCAGCTCCTCCATCGAGGCCGCCGCTTCTTCCAGGTTGGCTGCCTGCTGCTCGGTCCGGCGCGACAGGTCATGGTGGCCGGCCGCCAGTTCCTGCGCGGCATCGTTGATGCTGCCGGCCGCGCCCTGGATCTGCTGCACGATACCGGTCAGCTGCACCGCGGTGACATTGGCATCGTCGCGCATCTGCGCGAACACACCTTCGTAGTGGCCATCCATCCGCGAGGTCAGATCGCCGGTGGAGATCGCGCGCAGCACCTGCGACAGGTCGGCGATGCTGGCCTGCGAGCTGGCCATCATCCCGTTGAGCTGGGCGACCATCGCGCGGAACTGGAACTGGAACGCCGGCGCATCGCCGCGCACGGAGAAGTCGCCGGCACGGGCAGCCGAGGCCAGTGTCTCGATCTGCTGGTTGATCGCCATCAGGCTGGCCTTGACGGTGGCCATGGTGGTGGTCAGCACGGCCTTCTCGCCCGGGTAGCTGTCCAGATCACGGCTCAGGTCGCCGATGGCGTAGCGCTGCATCACCTCGACCATGTGGAACTCGACGGCCACGTGCGAACCGACCAGCTCGTTGGTGGCGCGGATCATCCGACCGAAGTCGCCCGGGAAGGCCGTTTCGTCCATGCGATGGCTGATGGCACCGGCCTCATGCTGGCGGGCCATGTCCAGCTGCGCGGTGATCGCGCCCTGGACGCTCTGGCGAACGGTGGCCATTGCGTTGCCGAGCTGGGTGAGCTCATCGCGGCCGCCCAGATGGACGTCATGGGCCAGATCACCCTTGGCCATCCGGGTGGCCAGGCCGACGGCGCGCGCCAGCGGACCGGTCAGGCTGCGCCCGATCAGCACGGAGGCGGCGATGCCGACCACCAGCGCGATCGCGCCCAGCACCAGCAGCTGCAGCAGGGTCCGCTCGCCCAACCGGATCGCTTCGGCAGCGGCCTGGCGGCTTTCCTTTTCCTCATAGACCACGCCATCGCTGAGCGCCTGGTTCCAGCCATTGGCAGCGGCCTGCACGGCGCCCAGGGTGAGGGCCGTGGCAGCGGCAACATCGCCCTGCTGCAGCTGTTCGCTCATCTGCTTGTTGAGCGGACGCGCCACCGCGCGGGCGGCCGCGATGGCGTCACCGACGGCCTTGTCTTCCGGCTGCGCGGGCAAGGCCTGGTAGGCGGCCCAGCTGGCTTCATAGCGCGCGACCAGCGCGGCGATGCGCGCCTCATCCTCGGCCAGACCGTCGCCCTGGCGGAGCAGCATCTCCCGGCGCACGACCATCATCTGGTTGTTGGCATCGAGCATGTCCGAGAGCAGCCGCACCTTGGCCACGTTGACTTCGACCACCTGCTGCATCGCGCGCTTCTGTACCGCGCTACCGGTGGCGCCGGTGGCGACGACGGCCGCGACCAGCAGCAACAACAGGCCAAAGCCCATACCTAGACGCCAGACAACGCTGACCTTCCGCAAAAATTCCATGAGACATCCGAAAAACGTGGGGGGTGGGCTGGTATCG
>Ga0308161_1004245_pt1 | contig 13237 bp, 11 predicted proteins | sample PhyFR2_FD_201034 | JGI IMG/M metagenome (GOLD analysis project Ga0308161, IMG submission 201034) | Phyllosphere microbial communities from UC Gill Tract Community Farm, Albany, California, United States - DLSLF.R2 | ecosystem: Host-associated > Plants > Phyllosphere > Unclassified | place: USA...
TCCGCCGCCGGCGCCGCCGCTGGCGCTCTGCTGGCAAGTCGAGGCCGACGAGCAGGCCCACACCGTTTCCGACGTCCACGTCGTGCCGCTCGTGTTCAGGCGCGTGCCGCCGACGGCGATCACGTACGGCGACACGGCGGGATAGCTCTGGGCCGACGTCGTGCCGCCGCATTCGTAGGAGCCGGAGTCGCCCGAGGAGACCGAGAACGTCTGGCCCTGCGCCACCGCGGCCTGGAAGATCTGGTCGTTGCTGGCCCGGATGCCGGAATTGTTGGCGTCGATCTCGCACTCGCCCAGCGACACGTTGATCGCCTTCGCGACGTTGTCCGTCACGGCGCGGTTGTACGTGTTGGTCAGGTCGGCATCGCTGAGCGTGTTCGCGGTGTACAGGATCATCTGCTTGATGGTGCCGCCGGCGGCGGCCAGCGCATCCTGCGTGTCCATGTTCCATTCGCCGACGCCGGAGGTGTCCGAGCTGGGCGAGCCCACCGTCACCGTGCTGACGCTCGGGCGCGGATAGCCGGCGCGGCTGGCGAACGTGTTCAGGTCGCTGACCGTCGCGGACATCGAGCCCTGGGTGATGATGCCGATGGTGGCATTCGTCGCGCTGGGCAGCGACGAGGCGTTATAGATGAGCGGGAAATCGGTCGGGTTGTGGCCGGTACTGGCCAGCGGGTGGGCCAGCGGCTTGGCCATCGTGTGGTACGTGTGGATGGTCTGCAGGCCATGTACCGCCAGCACGGCGTCGCTGAGCGAGGCCGGCACGCTGACGTCGCCGGCATTGCCGATGGCCGTGCGTCCGTCGACGTTATAGGTGTGCAGTTCGGTATTGAACGCCCCCTTGACGGCGGCGGCGGTGCCGTCGGCCGTCACGAACAGGCGGTTCTCGGCGACCTGGATGTGGACGAAGCCCTGGCTGGTCAGGTAATCGGTCACGGCCTTGACCTGGGCATCGCTCGGCGCGTACTTCGACCGGAACACGGCCGGCGAAATCGGTTGGGCGTGGCCGGCCATGACCTGGGCGGTGAAGTTGTCGAGGTCGGCCTTGTTGCGCAGTTTCAGGGCGACGACGACCTGCACCGGCGCGCCGGCCTGCAGGGCGGCCACATGTGTCGCATTCACGACGGCGGACGCCGTCAACGCCGGATGGTCCGTGCTGACGAGCCGGGGCGCCCTGGTGGCGGTGGGCACCCATTGCTGTGGTTGCGCATTGGCGCCAGCGCCGAGGCTGGCCATTGCCGCTGCCAGGGCCAATAAACGAAGCTTGGTATTTTTCATCGTGCAAATTTCTCCAAAAGACTTGGTCTGATTTCGATTTTGTTTTGCTGCACTGAACACGCTCGTAAAAAGCGGATCGCTTTTTATTTCCGTTTGCCGACATATGTATAGTCAACCCCGAGCGAGCGCAAAGTCTACGCCCGATCCGTACGTGATTGCTGTTTTTGAACATTACGATTCGGTTAGCTTTACCCTAACCGGATTTTTGATATCAGAGTCCAACCGAGGATATGCTTAGGGGAATTTGAGATTCCTTTTGGAAATTTGCGGGAAACTTGCTGCAATATTTGTTTGCCTGAGGGCGCCTGCATCGATTCGGTAGTAAAGACGGCCAAAATGGACATCGTCGTTATTGCTGGTTTCCTACTTTTCGATAAGTAAATACGGAGTGGCCAGACATTGATGGGGCCAGCGGCTCGGCATCGGAGGAAGGGAGCGACCAAGGGATGCGCAGCCGGATCTCTGAGTTAAAGCAGTACAGAATATTGCATTTTGTTAATCATTAAATTACTATTGGAAGATCGCTTTCGCTGTCAACTTCCGGATATTTGCATGAGAAAAGTTTTGTTATTCATTTTTGTTACAGCTTTAATGTCGGGATTGGCCGGGTGTAAGACCTTGATGGTTGTAAGCGGCAACTTCGGAGTCGGCAATACGCTTGATGATCGCGATAAGCTGGAGGCGGTACTGCAGAATAGTGGGATGACTCGGGTATTCAACGAGTCCGCAAATGATGAGGCTGGTCGCTATCATTCGCGTGATATCATTTTTTCGTCCTTTTTTCTGGAGCACTATCCACGATTTAATCTGACTGTGTGGTATAAGCCAGCGGATGGTTCTTTAAAATTTCACGGTAGAGAACGAGCTCCAGATAAATTCGGTGCCCCAGCGCAGGAATGTATATCTAAAATTATCGAGTATTCAAAAGAAGCTTTCGGGGATAACATCGACATCAAGATTCGGTAAGTATTTATTATTGTTTTGTGATCGGCGACTGTCGTTGGCGCCGGTCGCCAACATCCGCCGAAGTTCCTGTGCGTAACAGCCTCATCCTTCACTGAGGGGCGCTGGACAATGCGGCCACGTCCTCCCATCGATCCGTACGGCTGACGAGCCGCTCCGCGATTTTTGATGCAAGTCAAGGATTTTGCTGACTCGGATCAATAGACTGACCTTATATGTTCCCCGCCGCAGGTCAGGAGTCCCCGATGTTCGAAGCCATTTCCGCCGCCCCGGTCGCCCCGGCGCCGCACGCGTTCCAGTCTCCCGTCGAATTCGACGCCGACCTGATCTCCCGCCTGAGCCGCAACGGCCCCCGCTACACGTCGTACCCGACCGCGGACCGCTTCACGGAATCGTTCGGCTACCGCGACTTCCTGCGCGCCGTGGCCGACGTGCGCACGCGCGGCGCCGCCCGGCCGCTGTCGCTGTACCTGCACATTCCGTTCTGCGACACCGTCTGCTACTACTGCGCCTGCAACAAGATCGTCACCAAGCGGCGCGACAAGGCCGCGACCTACCTCGGCTACCTGAAGCGCGAAGTCGAGATGCAGAGCCGCCTGTTCGCGGGCATCAACGAGGTCGAGCAGCTGCACTTCGGCGGCGGCACGCCCACGTACCTGTCGGACGCGCAGATGGACGACCTGATGGCGCACCTGCACCGCTGCTTCCGGTTCGCGCCGGACGACGCCGGCGAATATTCGATCGAGATCGATCCGCGCACGGTGTCGCCCGAACGCGTGCACAGCCTGCGCCGCCAGGGATTCAACCGCCTCAGCCTCGGCGTGCAGGATTTCGATCCGGACGTGCAGCGCGCCGTCAACCGCATCCAGCCGGAAGGGGAGACGCGCGCGGTCATCGCCGCCGCGCGCGCGGCCGGCTTCCGCTCCGTCAGCATCGACCTGATCTACGGCCTGCCGAAGCAGACGCCCGTCACGATGCGCGCCACGCTCGACAAGGTGATCGCCGCGAATCCCGACCGCATCGCCGTCTATCACTACGCGCACCTGCCGCAGCTGTTCAAGCCGCAGCGCCGCATCGTCGAGGCGGACATGCCCGACAGCGACACCAAGCTCGCCATGCTCCAGTTGTGCATCGAGCACCTGACGGCGGCCGGCTATGTCTACATCGGCATGGACCATTTCGCGCGGCCCGACGACGACCTCGCCGTGGCGCAGCGCCACGGCCGGCTGCACCGCAACTTCCAGGGCTATTCGACGCATGCGGACACCGACCTCGTCGCCTGCGGCGTGTCGGCCATCAGCGCCGTCGGCGCCACCTACAGCCAGAACGTCAAGACGCTGGACGCCTACTACGATGCGCTCGACCGCCACGAACTGCCCGTCGCGCGCGGCACCCGGCTGTCGCTCGACGACGCGCTGCGCCGCAGCGTGATCCAGAAGCTGATGTGCCAGTTCGAGCTGTCGATCGCCGCCATCGAGCTCGCGTTCCCGATCGCGTTCGCCAGCTATTTCGAGCGCGAACTGGCGCAGCTCGCGCAACTGGAGCGGGACGGCCTGGTGCAGATCGAGGACGACTGGATCACCGTCACGCACAAGGGACGCCTCCTGATCCGCAACGTGTGCATGGTGTTCGACCGCCACCTGGCCACGCGCGCCACCGCCACGCACTCGAAGACGGTGTGACGCCATGTTCGCGGCCGCGCTCCTTCCCGTGTTCGTCGTCGGCCTGCTCGGCAGCGTCCACTGCGCCGGCATGTGCGGCGGGATCGTCGGCGCGCTGTCCGTGGCGCCCGGCGCCGCGCGCGGCGTGCCCGTGCGCCTGGTGACGGCGCGCGCCCCCATGGCCGGCGTCGCGAACGTTCTCGCCTATAACACCGGGCGCATCGGCAGCTACATGGCGGCCGGCGCCGTCGCCGGTGGCCTGGCGCAGGGTGCGCATGCCCTTGCCGGGCTGCCGGCGCTGCAGGCCGGTGCCTACTGGCTCGCGAACCTGATGCTGGCGGCGCTCGGGCTGTACCTGATGGATGCGTGGCGCGGGCTGGCCCGGATCGAGGCGGGCGGACGCCTCGTCTGGCGCGGCGTCGCGCCGCTGCTGCGCCGCGTCGGACCGCTCGACGGGCCGGGCCGCATGTTCGCGGCCGGCGCGCTGTGGGGCTGGCTGCCGTGCGGGATGGTGTACAGCGTCCTCGTCACCGCGATGCTGAGCGGCTCGGCCGCGCGCGGCGCGCTCGTGATGCTGGCGTTCGGGCTCGGCACGCTGCCGATGCTGCTCGGCCTCGGCCTCGTGGGGGCGCGGCTGCGCGCCTGGATGGCCGACGTACGCGTGCGCCGCGCGGCGGGCCTGCTCGTGCTGGGCTTCGGCGTGCTCGGCCTGGCGCGCGCCGCGGGCGGGCTGCCGCACGGCTGGATGATGGACCTGTGCGTCGCGCCGGGAGCCGCCGCATGAGGGATGCCTGCAACGATACCGCCGCGTGTTACCACTGCGGCCAGCCGGCACCGGCGGCGGGACCGTGGACGGCCGTCGTCGACGGCGCGCCGCGCGCGATGTGCTGCCCCGGATGCGCCGCCGCCGCGCAGGCGATCGCCGACGCCGGTCTGGCCGATTACTACGACACGCGCACCGCGTTCGCCCCGCGCGCGCCCGACGCCGCCGACCTGGCGGCGCTGCGCGCCTACGACGACCTGCTGGACGACGGCGACGCCGTCTTCACGGTGGAGGGCATGCGCTGCGCCGCGTGCGTCTGGCTGATCGAGCGGCGCGTCGGCGCGCTGCCGGGCGTGACGCACGTACTGCTGAACGTGGCGACCGAGCGCCTGCACGTGCGCTGGGACCCGGCCGCGGTGCGCGCGAGCGACGTGCTCGCCGCGCTGGGGGCGATCGGCTACACCGCGTATCCGCTCGACGCCGGGCGCCACGCGGCGCACCTGGAGCGCGAGCGCAAGACGCTGTTCCGGCGCCTGTTCGTCGCGGGCCTCGCGATGATGCAGGTGATGATGTACGCGTTCCCCGTCTACCTGGCGACGGACGGCACCATGGACGCCGCCATGCGCGCCCTGATGGACTGGGCCGCGCTGCTGCTGACGGTGCCGGCCGTCGCGTATTCCGCCTTGCCGTTCCTGCGCGGCGCATGGCTCGATCTGCGCCGCGGCGTGCCCGGCATGGACGTGCCGGTGGCGCTCGGCATCGTCGCCGCGTTCGGTGCCAGCGTCGTGGCGGTCGTGCGTGGGCACGGGGCCGTCTACTTCGACTCGATCACGATGTTCGTGTTCCTGCTGCTGGGCAGCCGCTACCTGGAGCTGGGCGCGCGCCGGCGCGCGGCCCGGGCGCTGGAGAGCCTGCAGCGGGCGGCGCCGGCGACGGCGCAGCGCATCGCCGGGTGGCCGGGCGATCGCACGGCGGTGTCCGTCGCCGCGGCGGGGCTCGTGCCGGGCGACGTCGTGCTCGTCGCGCCGGGGCAGGCCGTGCCGGCGGACGGCGTCGTGGTCGAGGGCGAGACGGAAGCGGATTTCGCGCTGCTGACGGGCGAAAGCCGCACGCGCGCGCTGCGCACCGGCGACACGCTGCCGGGCGGCGCCGTCAACGTGGCGCAGGCGATCGCCGTGCGCGTGACGCGGGGCGCGCGCGACAGCACGCTGGCGCTGCTCGTGCGCCTCGTCGAGCGCGCCGGCCAGAACAAGCCGGCGCTGGCGCTGTGGGCCGACCGCGTCGGCGCGTGGTTCGTGCTGGCGCTGCTGGCACTGACGCTCGCCGTGTTCGCGGCGTGGCAGTTCGTCGATCCGGCGCGCGCATGGGCGGCGGCGATCGCGGTGCTGGTCGTGTCGTGCCCGTGCGCGCTGTCGCTGGCGACGCCGACCGCGCTGGCCGCCGCGAGCGACCGCCTGCTGCGGCGCGGCGTCCTCGCCGTCAAGCCGCACGTGCTGGAAACGCTGGGGCGCGCGACGCACGTCGTGTTCGACAAGACCGGCACTCTGACGCGCGGTCATCCGGTCGTGCGCGCGGTGACGACGTACGGCGCGACGGACGGCGCCGCCGCCGGACGTGCCGCGCTGGACGTCGCCGGCGCGCTGGAGGCGGGCAGCGCGCATCCGCTGGCGCAGGCATTGCGCACCGCCGCCGGACCCGTCGCGGCGCACGCGCTGCACGTGCGCCAGGTCGTCGGCCAGGGCGTCGAGGGCGAGATCGACGGGCGCCGCTACCGGCTCGGCAACGCCGCGTTCGTCGGCGACCTGGCCGGCGGCGGCGCGCCGGACGGGCCGCCGGGCGGCGCGACGTGCGTCTGGCTGGGCAGCGCCGCCGGCTGGATGGCGCGCTTCGACCTCGCCGACGACCTGCGGCCGGAAGCGCACGGCGTCGTGGCGGCGCTGGCGGCGGCCGGCAAGACCGTGATGCTGCTGTCGGGCGACGACGAGGATGCGGCGCAGGACGTCGCCATGCAGCTCGGCATCGCGCACGCGCTGGGCGGCCAGCTGCCGCAGGACAAGCTGAACGTCGTGCGCAGCCTGCAGGCCGAAGGCGCCGTGGTGGCGATGATCGGCGACGGCATCAACGACGCGGCCGTCCTGAGCGGCGCCGACGTGTCGTTCGCGATGGGGCAGGGCGCCCAGCTGGCGCAGCTGCACGCCGACTGCGTGCTGCTGGGCGAGGGCCTGGCGCCGCTGGCAGAGGCACTGGCCACGGCGGATGCCACGCTGCGCGTGATCCGGCAGAACCTGGGCTGGGCGATGGCATACAACCTGGCCGCGATCCCGGCGGCGGCGTGCGGCCTGTTGAATCCGTGGGTGTCCGGCGCCGGGATGGCCGCCAGTTCGGCGCTCGTGGTGCTGAACGCACTGCGCCTGCGCCATTAGGAGGATGGGATGGAAGCCTTGTTTCTGCTGGTGCCGCTGTCGGTGATGCTGGTGGCGTTCGCGGTGTGGATTTTCTTCGGCGCGGCGGACAGCGGGCAGTTCGACGATCTGGAGGGGCCGGCGTTGCGGATACTCAGCGACGATGATTAACCGGTCAAACGCACCCGCTGCGCTTCATCGTCGCCCCCGCGCAGGCGGGGGCCCAATTTGCACGCGGCCCGATGGCGCTTGAAACTTGGGTCCCCGCCTCCGCGGGGACGACGGGTGCATTCCGGCCTTACATGGACGGCCCGCGCCCCGTCCCCTGTTCCTTCTCGATCCGCTCCTGGCACTGCACGCACGTCTGCACCGTCGGCGTCGCCAGCAGCCGCGCCTCCGGAATATCGCGTCCGCACGACACGCAGATGCCGATCGCGCCCGATTCCAGCCGGCCCAGCGCGGCGTCGATCTCCTGCACCAGGTCGGCCTCGTGCTGGGCGATGTGTTCGTCGTTATGGCTCAGCATCTCGCCGGTCGGGGCGTCGTCGTTCTGGCCCATGTGGGCGTTCGGGGAAATGGCCGGGCGGTCGTCGGTATCGCCGTCCGTGCGGGCGCGCACGGTGGCGACGGCTTCTTCGCGGCTCTGGCGCAGGCGCTTGCCGAGTTCTTCGTGGAGTTCAGGGGAGATTGGCGGCATGGTGTCGTCCTTTTGGTTGTCGGGGTTGATCGGTCAATCTGGCGGGACCGGACGCGACGTTTGACGCATCTCAAACGGTCCTTCTAAAACGCCAGTCTGCTTTCAGCAACATGAAGGAAGAGCAGGGCGCCTTCCTTCGACCCAATTTGGACTTTTTGATTCACATCAAGGATTTGAATCCCCGAGGAAACCTACCCTGACGGTGTCATCTTTATTCTCATTCAGGGAGTGCACCTTGGACACCAGTCTAAACTATAACTACAAGATCGTGCGCCAGTTTGCCATCGCGACCGTGGTGTGGGGCGTGATCGGCATGGCGGCGGGGGTGTGGATCGCCGCGCAGCTCGCCTGGCCCGCACTCAACTTCGACATCCCGTGGCTGACCTACGGCCGCCTGCGTCCCCTGCACACGAACGCCGTGATCTTCGCGTTCGGCATCTGCGGGCTGTTCGCCACCTCGTACTATGTCGTGCAGCGCACGTGCCAGGTCCGGCTGTTCTCGGACAGGCTGGCCGCGTTCACGTTCTGGGGCTGGCAGGCCGTGCTGGTGTCCGCCGCGATCACGCTGCCCATGGGCCTCACGCGCGGCAAGGAGTACGCCGAGCTGGAATGGCCGATCACGATCCTGATCGCCATCGTCTGGGTCGCGTACGCCGTCGTCTTCTTCGGCACCATCGTCAAGCGCCGCGTGCAGCACATCTATGTCGCCAACTGGTTCTTCGGCGGCTACATCCTCGCCGTCGCCATCCTGCACATCGTAAACGGCATGTCGATGCCGGCCACGCTGTTCAAGTCGTACTCGATGTATGCCGGCGTGCAGGACGCGATGATCCAGTGGTGGTACGGCCACAATGCCGTCGGCTTCATCCTCACGGCCGGCTACCTCGGCATGGTGTACTACTTCATCCCGAAACAGGCCGAGCGCCCGGTGTACTCGTACCGCCTGTCGATCGTCCACTTCTGGGCGCTGATCTTCACGTACATGTGGGCCGGGCCGCACCACCTGCACTATACGGCGCTGCCCGACTGGACGCAGTCGATCGGCATGGTGTTCTCGCTGATCCTGCTGGCGCCGTCGTGGGGCGGCATGATCAACGGGATCATGACCCTGTCCGGCGCCTGGCACAAGCTGCGCTCCGATCCGCTGCTGAAGTTCATGATCGTCTCGCTGTCGTTCTACGGCATGGCCACGTTCGAGGGCCCGATGATGTCCATTAAAACCATCAACTCGCTGTCGCACTACACCGACTGGGGCATCGCCCACGTGCACGGCGGCGCGCTGGGCTGGGTCGGCTTCATCACGATGGGCTCCCTGTACTACCTGATCCCGCGCCTCGCCGGCAAGAAGCAGATGGCCAGCATGGCCCTCGTCGAGACGCACTTCTGGCTCGGCACCATCGGCATCGTGCTGTACATCGCGTCGATGTGGATCGCCGGCGTCATGCAGGGCCTGATGTGGCGCGCCGTGAACCCGGACGGCACGCTGACGTACACGTTCGTCGAAGGCGTCAAGGCGACGTACCCGTACTACGTGATCCGCTTCGGCGGCGGCCTGATGTACCTGACCGGCATGTGCCTGATGGCCTACAACACGTGGCTGACGATGCGCGGCACGACCTCGGTCGACGCGCGCATCCCGGCGCTGCCGACGCACCGTCCGCGCCCGCAGACGGCCGCCGTCCCCGAACACGCTTGAGCACAGGAGAACCAAAATGAAATTCACCCACGAGTGGATCGAGAAGAACCCCTGGCTGCTGATCGGCCTCGTGCTGGTCGTGATCTCGTTCGGCGGTCTCGTCGAGATCGTGCCGCTGTTCTTCCAGCACTCCACCACCGAACCGGTCGCCGGCCTGAAACCGTATTCGCCGCTGCGCCTCGCGGGCCGCGACATCTACATCCGCGAGGGCTGCTACAACTGCCACTCGCAGATGATCCGCCCGTTCCGCGCCGAGACCGAGCGCTACGGCCATTACTCCGTCGCCGGCGAATTCGTCTACGACCACCCGTTCCAGTGGGGGTCCAAGCGCACCGGCCCGGACCTGGCCCGTGTCGGCGGCCGCTACTCGGACGAGTGGCACCGCACGCACCTGGACAACCCGCGCGACGTCGTGCCGGAATCGAACATGCCCGGCTATCCGTGGCTCGCGCAGACGAAGCTCGACCCGCAGTCCATCGTGCCGAAGATGCGCGCGATGCAGCGCCTGAGCGTGCCGTACTCCGAGGACGACGTGAAGAACGCGCCGGCCGAACTGGCCGACAAGACCGAGCAGGACGCGCTGGTCGCCTACCTGCAGGGTCTGGGCACGCAAATCAAGAATCGAAACTGAAAGCGGGAACCGACATGGCCATCCAACATATTTTCGACGACGCCAGCCGCATCATGACGGTCGTGAGCTTCGCCACCTTCATCGGCATCCTGGCCTGGACCTATGTGCTGCGCAAGGAGCGCGACTTCGCCGCGACGGCGCATATTCCCTTCGACGACGACGTGGAGGAAGACTATGTCTGACTTCACGAGCGGATTCTGGAACTGGTACGTCGCGCTGATCACGGTGCTGGGCATCGCTGGCTGCGCGATCCTGCTGTGGACGCAGTCGCGCCACCGCGTGCGGCTGGACGAGCACGGCCAGCCGGAACAGACGACGGGCCACGTGTGGGACGAGGACCTGACGGAATTGAACACCCCGATGCCGCGCTGGTGGATGGGACTGTTCTACCTGACCATCGCGTTCGCCGTCGGCTATCTCGTGCTGTACCCGGGCCTGGGCAGCTATGCCGGCCGGCTGGGCTGGGAGTCGACCGGTGCCTACAAGCAGGAGCTGGCGAAGGCGAACGCCGATTACGGCCCGCTGTTCGCGCAATACCTGCGCCACGACCTGAAGGAAGTGGCGGCCGACCCGCAGGCGCACGCGATCGGCGAGCGGCTGTTCCTGACGTACTGCGCGCAGTGCCACGGCTCGGACGCGCGCGGCAACAAGGGCTATCCGAACCTGACCGACAACGACTGGCTGTACGGCGGCGATCCGTCCGTCATCAAGGAAACGATCATGAAGGGCCGTAACGGCCAGATGCCGCCGATGGGCGCGGCGCTCGGCTCGGACACCGACGTCGAGAACGTCGCGCACTACGTCCTGAGCCTGTCGAACGCGCCGGCCGACCCGATCAAGGTCGCCTTCGGCAAATCCAAGTTCGCGGCCTGCGCGGCCTGCCACGGCGCCGATGCGCACGGCAATCCGATGCTGGGCGCGCCGAACCTGACGGACAAGACATGGCTGTACGGCGGCAGCCCGGAAACGGTCATGGAGACGATCCGCAAGGGCCGCAACAACACGATGCCGGCATGGGGCGAGTTCCTCGGCGAAGCCAAGGTGCACGTGCTCGCGGCGTACGTGTGGTCGCTGTCGAACGCGCCGGTCGCGCAGTACACGCCGGCCCATGAGGTGGCCGCAAAATGAACGCGCCCGCGCCGAAGGAGGCGGTCATCAAAATGTATGCCGCGCGCCCGGACATCCACCCGCGCGAGGTGAAGGGCACGTTCGCCACCCTGCGGCGCGTGTGCGTCTGGCTCACGCAGCTGTTGTTTTACGGGCTGCCGTGGCTGTCGATGCACGGCCGCCAGGCCGTGCTGTTCGACCTCGGCGCGCGCAAGTTCCACCTGTTCGGCCTCGTGTTGTGGCCGCAGGACTTCATCTACCTGGCCGGCCTGTTGATCATCAGCGCGTACGGCCTGTTCCTCGTGACGGCCGTGGCGGGGCGCGTGTGGTGCGGCTACGCCTGTCCGCAAACCGTGTATACCGAAATCTTCCTGTGGATCGAGCGCCGCATCGAAGGCGACCGCAGCGCGCGCATCCGCCTGGACCGCCAGCCGTGGTCGCTCGAAAAGCTCGGCAAGCGCGGCGGCAAGCACCTGGCCTGGGGTACGGTCGCGCTGTGGACGGGCTTCACGTTCGTCGGGTACTTCACGCCGATCCGCACGCTGGCCGAGGCCGCGCTGCACATGACGCTCGGTCCGTGGGAAGCGTTCTGGGTCGTGTTCTACGGCCTGGCCACGTACGGCAACGCCGGCTGGCTGCGCGAGCAGGTGTGCAAGTACATGTGCCCGTACGCCCGTTTCCAGAGCGCGATGTTCGACCGCGACACGCTGATCGTCAGCTACGACACGGCACGCGGCGAGCCGCGCGGCGCGGCGCGCGCTGCGCTGGCGGGCGGCAAGGATGGCGCGGGCGTCAAGGGTGACTGCATCGACTGCTCGCTGTGCGTACAGGTGTGCCCGGTCGGTATCGACATCCGCAATGGCCTGCAGTACGAGTGCATCGGCTGCGCCGCCTGCGTCGACGCCTGCTCGGGCGTGATGGACAAGGTCGGCAAGCCGCGCGGGCTGATCCGCTACGCGACGGAAAACGCGCTGGCACAAGGCTGGGATGCGTGGCGCATCGGCAGCCGCATCGCGCGGCCGCGCACGATCGGCTACGGTCTCGTGTTCGTGCTGATGGCGGTGGGCATGAGCACGGCACTGCTGCGGCGCACCCCGCTCAAGCTGGACGTCATCCGCGACCGCGGCTCGATGGGGCGCGAGGTGGAGGACGGCCGGATCGAAAACGTCTATCGCCTGCAGCTGATGAACACGGCCGAGCGCCCGCACTGGTTCCGCATCACGGTGAAAGGCATCGATTCCGCGGCCGTCGTCGACGACGCACTCGTCGAGATGGCGGGCGCCTCCGCGCGCGCCGTGCCCGTGCGGGTGCGCGTCGACCGCGCCGCCGTCGTGACGGGCTCGAACCGGCTGTCCTTCACGGCGACGGCCGTGGAAGACCCGGCGCTGAGCGTGACCGAGCAGGCCGTGTTCATCGTGCCGCGCTAGATACATTCCGAGGACATCGACATGCATGCGACTTCATCTTCCGCCGGGGCCAGGCCCTGGTACACCCACCGCTGGCCGTGGTTCCTGATGATCGGCCCCGCCACCGTGCTGGTCGGCGGCGGGTTCGTCGGCTGGCTCGCGACCCGTCATCCGGACGCCCTCGTCGTCGACGACTACTACAAGCAGGGCAAGGCCATCAACCAGGACCTGCGGCGCGACCGCGCGGCGACGGCGCTCGGTCTGTCGCTGCGTGCGCAGTACGACGCGCGCGCGGGGCGGCTGAGCGGGCGGTTGCAAGGCCAGGCGGCGCCGTTCACGATCTACCTCGCGCACCCCACGCTGCCCCAGCGCGACCTGCGCCTGTTCGTGCGGCCGGCCACGGACGGCACGTTCGCCGTGGCGCTGCCGGCCCTGGAGCGGACGCACTGGCAGGTCGTCGTCGAGGGGGCGCTGCGCGACTGGCGGCTGGCCAGGGGGTGGGACGGCGTCGGGCCGCTGGAGATCGTGGCGGACAAGGAGTAGGGCGCGCCGCCTGCAAGAACGCGCCGCCTGCAAACGTCGCGCCGCCGATTGCACGTCGTCCCCGCGCAGGCGGGGACCCAAGTTCAAACC